>Ga0075152_10000217_pt1 | contig 46839 bp, 37 predicted proteins | sample JI61114C2DNA_FD_70964 | JGI IMG/M metagenome (GOLD analysis project Ga0075152, IMG submission 70964) | Wastewater effluent complex algal communities from Wisconsin, to seasonally profile nutrient transformation and Carbon sequestration -... | ecosystem: Engineered > WWTP > Effluent > Algae...
GCCGGCGAGCAGGATGTTGCCGGGCTTGAGGTCGCGGTGGATGATGCCGGCCGCGTGCGCGTGGGCGAGGCCGCCGGCGATCCCGCGGCCGATCGCCAGGAGCTCGGCCTCGGGCAGCGGCGCGGCCCGGGCGATATGCTGGGCGAGCGTCGGCCCCTCGACCAGCTCCATCACCAGGGCCGGTCGACCGCCGACGGTGACGGTCTCGATCACGCGGACGAGGTTCGGGTGATCGAGGCGACGCAGCAGCGCGCCCTCCTGCACGAAGCGGGCGACCGCGTCGGGGTCCTGGCCCTGCGAGTCGTGGAGGAGCTTGCCGGCGTAGCGGCGGCCGTCCTCGGCCTCGAGGGCCACCACGGTGGCGATGGCGCCGCGGCCGAGGAGCTCGCCGAGGCGGTACCGCTGGTCGTCGCTGCGCGCGTCCACGTCTAGCGGCGGAGGATACACCCGGTTCAGCCGCGCTCCGGGTCTGCGAACGCCGGTCATGTGCCGAACCAACCCGCTCGTCGCCGACGCCGCCAGCGCGGGTGAAGTAGACGGCCAAGGACGCGTGAGCGGCCTAGCGTTGGTGGCGCGAGTCGCGCTGGCGGCGGCCCTTGCCCGGTGTTTCGCGCTTCTGTACCGTCCCTCAGGCTGAACGGAGAGCGCGGTGACAGCGCGACTTGGCTCCGCAGCACCGAGAGCCTTCCCATGCCCCGCCTAACCTCGATCTCGGTCACGAACTACAGGGCCTTCGCGGAGGAGGTACGGCTCGAGTTGCGCCCGCTAACTCTGCTTTACGGGCTGAACAACGTGGGCAAGAGTACGTTGGTTCGTTTGCCTGCAATCATCGCGGACTCGACGTTAGAGTCTGCAGAGGGCCCGTTGAACCTTTACGGCGAGGCAGGCCGTGGAGCATCATTCCGGGCGCTCTTGTATGACACCGAGCGCCGAACTTTCGATCTAAAGCTGACGTGGGACGACGGGCTCCACGCGCATTACCGCATGCGTCTCGGAGATGACGAACTGGGGGCGATCGTCATGCTCGTAGTTCAGGGCCACGACGGGTCCAAGCATGCCTGGGTCGCGCCCCAAGAGGCGACTCCAGATCTACCATTGGGAGCTGTTCGTGATGGTGGACAACAGTTTATCGGACTATTACCTCAGGGGCCGGAGCCGTTGTGGACTCGCCTGCGCGACAATCTAAGGGGTCTGCGGGGCCAGACGCGTTGGCTCGGTGCGTTGCGCCAGAGGCCCCAGCCGTACACGGAGCGTCGACTGCGTCCCTTGAAAGGTGATGGGGAGGGGGCTCTAGAGACGCTTCTCCTACGCCCTGAGCTCCTTCAAGAGGTCGACAACTGGTTGCAAGCCGCCATGAATAGGACCTTGCGAGCGCAAGAGGTCCAAGGCGGGCGCTCGCGCTGGCTCTTACCTCCACTTGACGACGCCCTCCGCGATCTCGACCTTCAGGACGCAGGCGAGGGTGTGTTGCAGGTGATTCCCGTGCTGACGGCGTTGGCCCTGCGCAGGGATCGCAAGCCTCACCAGCATCCAATCCTCGCCTTGGAAGAGCCGACCACGCACCTTCATGACGACCTGCAGATCCAACTCACGAAGCGTTTCTGTGCGGCCGCGATGGAGCAGGATCCTATCACATTGGTGATCGAGACCCACTCGCGCCCCGTTCTCCTCGCTGTGCAAGTCGCACTTGCCAGTGGCGATCTCACGCCTGACAAGGTTATCCTCTATTGGGTCGAGCAAGGGAGTGCCGGCTCCAGTCGCGTGACGCCCGTTACCTTCTCTAAGCAGGGGCGCCCAGAGAGCGACCTGCTCATGCACATATTTACCGATCAACCGGAGTTGACGCGCCAGTTGGCGCGACGCTGGATGGAGCGGCGAGCGCCGTGAGGGTTGTCATTGAGCAGACCCTGTTCGCGCCCGATGCAGCCGATCCGCTGCAACGCCTTGAGCTATTTCTCCTTGCGGCGAGCCTGGAGCACGCGCTGCTCCTCGATCCTCCCTGGGATCCGGGGCCGCAGTTGGCGAACACTTGGTTGGACCAGCAAGACGAGGCGCTGGGGGCTGCTCTGCGCCAGATTCTTGTGGATGGACAGGAACTAGAGACCCGGTTGCCATCGGATACGGTGTCATTTCGGGTGGCTTTCATCGACGAGTCCGATTGGGAACGCGCTCGACTCTCGGTCCCGCATGCACTCCGGCTCATGCGTTCACCCCTGCAGTTGATGATTGAAGACATGCACAGCGACTGGGGGTTTCTCCGGCGAATCGCCGGACCGCAGCGGCGGGAAGCTCTGGATAAGGCCCTAAAGCGCGGAGCCCTCGTGATTCGCCACGGGGGTGGGCTCGGAAGTATGAAGACCTATATCGAGGGTCTGAATAGCGTGTCCCACGCGACCGTACCCGCCGTGGCCGCGGAGGCAAGCGTTCAGAGGATCCTTCAGCGCCTGCGCTTGTGGGTGATGTACGATCGCGATGGTGCCGACCACGATCGTCGCATCGCTTCCGACGCCTCAAATGATCTGCTCTCGACCTGTAGTGCGAGCGCGAGTCGCCCCTGGGCTCTGGCGCACCATCAGCTCACACGGCGGAGTATTGAGAATTACCTGCCGGACGATGCTCTGTGGCTGTGGGCAAATGACCGTGATCGCAGTGAGTCCGTGGGTAGGTTCATCTCGGGAGCGTTTGGGGAGCATCGCAGGCATTGCTATGATATGAAAGAGGGTCTCCTCGAATTCCTGCCGACGCGTAAAGAGCGTGGCGAGTTACGGGAGCGGCGGCTGGGACTCAAAAACCGCCCGGCGCGCGCCCAATTGCTCCGAGATGATGCGCTCAAGCCGCCATTTCAGGGGCTTACAGATGAACTCCGTGATCGCGTTGCAGAGGGCTTTGGAAGCAACGTTGCGAGATATTTCGACGATGAGAAACTGCCAGATGCGTGCTTCGAGCGAGTGTTCGAGGCCGACAAAAAAGCGGCCGCTTTGCGTGAGGCCATGTTTCGCACGCTGTTTGCGAGGCTCTGATCATGGCCAACAGAAGCATGTTCGACACCCCGGCGCTTCCACGTCTCTCCACCATCCTCGAGGAACTCCGGGAAGGAATGGTGCTCGTGCCCCAGTTCCAGCGCGAGTTTCTATGGAACGACGAGAAGCGACTGACCCTGATGGACAGCGTGTATCGAGGCCTGCCCATCGGTACATTGATGGTCTGGCGCACCAGAAAGCTCAAGGATAAGGAGAGTGGGCCGGAACTGCAAGTGCGGACGTATCTCGGCCCAGCCAAGCTCGGCCGTCCGTCTGAAGAGAGCACATCCCGCACCTATCTAATTGACGGACTCCAGCGGATGAGCACGCTATACATCGCCCTCAACCCTCCGTCCCCGGGAGGGGATGTGGATCCGCGCCCGACTAATTGGCCGATCTATTTCGACCTCGATCCCCTGCCAGATGATCGCGGAGATAACAGATTCAAGCTCCTACCCCGGGGACGCGATCAACCGCTCACTTGGATGCCGATGTCCATTGTCTTCGACGATGTCCGCGTGTTCGAGCTTAAGGACAAACTCATCAAGGAAGGCCTGCCCGAACTTACGCGCGAGGTCGAGCAGGTCAGCTCGCGCTTCAAGGATTATATCGTGCCGGTCGTTCCACTCGCCACCGATGACCTCGAGGTCGTCACCGAGACGTTCGCACGCATCAATCGTCAGGGCACGACCATGGGGGAGGCCGATATGACGCGGGCCCTCACCTACAGTAAAGAATTCGACATCAATGAAAAGTTGGAGCAGATCCGCGCTGAATTGGCGGAGCGCGGCTGGGGGTTCCTTAGTCGACAGCAATTGCTCAACATTCTCAAGGCTGTCTGGGACCTTCCAATTTATGGGGCCAAACCATCGCAGATCAAGAAGAAACTGGCGGACGAGCCTGGAGCGCTCGATTCTTTGGGGGGGTGGCTGCGCGACGCATTTGATCTGCTCGAGATGTTTCGAATCTATGGCCAGTCGGCTCTGCCTTACCTCTACCAACTCGCCGGCCTTGTCCGCGCGGCCCAGCGCCACGGGCGAGCGACGCTCATCGCCGCGGCGCCCCGGCTTGAGCGCTGGTTGTTTCAGACCGCGTACGCGGAGCACTTCAGTGGCATGACATACGCACAGCTCGCCGAGGCCTTCGATCACGTGGAGGCGATGGTGACTGATGCCGGTGTGGACCCGACGCCGGCGGGAATGCAGCGTGACGTCCGTCCGCTCGGACGTTTTCGAGTCGGTGCTGTGCGCTCGACGTTGTTCGCGCTCAGCATGGCCCGTGAAGGTGATCGTGTAGGTGGTGGTGGTACGGTGCTGCTCGAAAATTTCGGACGGCGCGGCACGATCAACAAACTTCTACCGGGCGAAGGGGCCGAGAGTACTGGACTGTATGTTATTGCAGAGAATGATGAGCTCGCAAGATTGAGGAGAATTCTGCGCGATCCCACGATGGTGGGTGTTAGTGCTGCGTATGCGAATTTGTGTCAGATCTTTAGTGAAAAGAAGGGGGCGCCCTCCGAGCCATTGGCGATTGGCGCTAATGACCCACTCTGCCGTAAGCACTTATTTTCGGAGGATGCGCTAGAAGCCTTGCGCTCGGGTAGTTACGATGAATTTGCGGCGGAGCGCCAGCAAGTACTTCAATGCATCGAGCGCAGATTTGTCCAGCAAATCGGCATGAATTGGCTAGATAATGACGAGTCTACATGAGAGCTATGAGGCCGACGTGAATTGTTCGAAATCGTGTCGAGGGCGTGAATGTGATGCTGACGGCGAGGAAGTTGAATGGTTGGGATTCCAGAGCGGCTCGTGTCAGGGGGCTCTTCCAACGCTAGAGCGGTTCAGCCGCGCGGGTGCGTGACGGCGCGGAGGTCGACGGCGAGCGGGGAGACGATCGCGCTCCAGCCTGCGCCGTCGCCGGAGCCGAGGATCGTGCCGGAGGCGCCGACGGCGATGTGCAGGCCGCCCTCGCTGGTGATCCCGCGCAGGGCCGAAGTGAGCCCGGTGGGGCGCGCGGTCCAGGCGCGGGCGTCGGGGGAGCTGAGGATCAAGCCGTTGTCGCCGACGGCGAGCCAGCCGGACTGCGTATAGGCGAGGTCGAGCATGACGCCGCCGTTGAAGATCGGGGTCGCGTTCCAGGTGGCCGTGTCGGTCGAGGTCGCGGCCGCGCCGAAGTTGATCATCGCGAAGTTCGGGATCCCCGATGCGATGACGTCGTAGCGCACGGCCGCCGAGGCGCCGTCGATGCGCTGGACCCACCCGCTGCCGTCGGCCCACGCGAACAGGCCGAAGGTCTGCAGGTCGGACTGATAGTTGCCGATCGTCACGAGGTTGATGCCGTCGGAGGCGAGGTCGGTCAGCAGGTGCCTGGGCTGGGTGATCTCGGGGCGGGTCCAGCTGGCGCCGTCGAAGGATACGAGGGTCTCCGCGCCCGCGCTGTAGTCGCCGCCGACCGCGTAGAAGCGGTCGATGTGCCACACGACGGCGTTGAGGTCGCGGCTCGAGGGCGAGGACGCGCTGCTCCACTCGAGGCCGTCCGTCGAGACCACGATCTTCCCCGCCTGGCCGACCGCGACGTAGCGCTCGCCGCCGTGGGTGACGTCGTTGAGGGCCAGCGTCGTGCCCGAGGTCCGCACCGACCAGGTCGCGCCGTCGGGGGAGCTCAACACCGCCCCCTCGTCGCCGACCGCGACGAACACGGGGTCGGCCGCGCCCGCGCTGTCGCCGGCGTCGTCGCTGTCGCCCTCGGGGAGGAGCAGGTCGCAGGCCGCGAGGCACAGCAGGCCGAGGCCCGCGAGGCCCATCGAGGCGGAGGACGGGCGAGTCAGGACCGGGGCGCTGCGCATGGCGCCGAGTGTAGCGCTTCATCCCCGGGGCGCACCATGTGCACGCCGGCCGATGCAGGGGGCCCACCGGGGTCGTCGGGGGCCGCGCCACGCCGGGGGCGATCCGGGCTAGCATGCTGGCATGGTGATCGTCCGTCCGCATGGTCTCATCGCCTCCTTCCTCGTGATCGCTGGCGTCAGTGGGTGTGCCCCGTCGAAGGGCGGCACCGAGAGCGACAGCGCGACCGCGTCGAGCGGCGACACCACCGCGGCCGCCACCGACTCGGCCTCCGTCACGGGCGCCTCGGCCTCCACCGCGGCGACGGGGACCGACTCCGGCACCACCGACCCGGGCCCGGTCACCAGCGACGGCTGCGAGGGCGGCTGCAGTCGGGCGCCGATCTGCGGCGAGCCTTGCAACTGCTGCTGCGGCTGCTCCCCCGGCGAGAGCTCGTGCGAGCAGATCGACGGCGCAGCCGCGGTCTTCCGCTGCGCCGAGGACGGCTCCTGCTTCGAGCCCGAGCGCTGCGGCGAGGGCGAGCGCTGCACCGTCGACGCCGGCGGCTCGGCCAGCTGCTCCGGCGCCGGCGCTTGCGGCGATATCGAAACCGAGTACGACGCGATCGTCGAGGATCCGGCCAACAAGGGCTGCGCCGACGTCGCCGAGTGCAAGGTGATAAGCGGGGACTGCAGCGTCGGCCTCGGCGGCTGCCACTACGCGGTCGCCCAGAGCTTCGACGAGGGCCAGCTCGAAGCCCTCGCCATGGCCTACACCGACATGGGGTGCATCTCGGCCGTGTGCGACTGCGCCGAGGCGCCGCCGCTCGTCTGCGTCGACGGCCTCTGCGGCTTCGAGCCCTGAGCGCGTGCGTGAGACCCGGCGCCGCGCGCCGCCCGGGCCTCAGGCGCGCAGCATCCAGTCCATCGGGGCGACCTGCGCGTCGGGGAAGCCGCCGGTGAGCTCCTCGGGGAGGCCGAGGGACTTCATCACGGTGCGCCACACGTAGGCGCCCGGCAGGCGCCCGGAGTTATCGGTGGAGGCGCCGAGGGGCGCGCCGGTGGCCGGGTCGGGGGCGCTGTAGCTGTAGACGTGGCCGTCGCCGTCGTCGCCCGCGACCCCGACATCGCCGTAGTACCCGCCCTGGATCCTTCCGCCCGCGAGCATGAGGCCGCTCTTGCCCTCGCCGCCGGAGGACCCGGCGGCCGGCGCCCGGCCGCCGTCGAGGGTGTAGATCGCGATCACGGTGTTGTCGTACATGCCCGCGAGCTTGAGGCTCTCGATCAGGCGGGTCAGCGGCAGCACGGTCTGCAGGGTCAGGACGTCCATGATCTCCTGCGGTCGCGAGTCGTGCCAGTCGATGTAGTCGAACTCGAGCGCGACGGTGCGACACTGGCCGCCCTGCAGCAGCTTGAAGGCGTAGGCGCACTGCTCCCAGATGTTGCACTTGAGGCCGGGCGGGTTGCCGACCTGGTCGGGCACGCCGGCCTGCCAGTACGCGACCTCCTCGGGGCTCAGCGGCAGGCTGATGAGCTTGGGCTCGCCCTGGTAGAGCAGCGGCGAGAGCTCGCCGAGGTTGGCGGCGTGCTGCGCGTGGGCCTGCTCGGCGTACTGGTGGCGCTCGAGGTAGCGCGAGTCGGCGCCGCTCAGGACCTTGACCAGGGCGGCGGCCTGCTCGGGGGTGGGCACGACGTTGTAGTCCTCGAGCTTGTCGGGGAAGCTGGCGAGCAGGGCGTCGACGGTCTGCTTGCGGTCGAGCTCGGAGCCGGGCAGGCCGGCGCCGTAGTGATACGCGGTGTGTTCGCGGCTGATGCCCTTGAAGGCGATGCCGTTCTTCACGGCGGGGTCGACCGTCTTGATCCAGTGGTTATGGAGGGCGGCGGGGGTCGGGGTCGAGCTGTAGTGCAGCTGGTTGCCGGGGACGTAGGGGACGGGCTCGTTGGCGCCCATGTCCCCGCGGCCAGGTCCGGGCACGCCGCTGCGGCCGGGCGAGCGCTGCGGGTTGCTGGCCTCGTGGCCGTGGATGTCGCCGATGCCGAGGTCGCAGGTCTCGATCATGGCGATGGTGTCGAGGTGGGGCTGCAGCGGCAGGGAGAGCGGCGTCAGGAACACCCGGCGCTCGGGGACGTGGGTCAGCTGCTCCGGCGCGTAGTACATCGAGCACATGCGCCCGGAGGCGCCGCGCTTGAGGTTGGGGTAGGTGGCGAGGCCGGGCGCGACGAACACCTGGCCGAAGTCCCACTGGTCGCGGAGGTTGATCTCGATGAAGTTGATCGGCGGGCTCTCGAGGTCCTCGGCCTTCGCCTCGCCGAGCGCGAGGGCGCGGGCGGCGTAGCGCACGCCGAGCGGCACGCCCGGGATCGCGAGGGCCACGCCGAGCAGCTTCATGAAGCCGCGGCGCTGGAGCGGGTGCAAGGTCTCGATCAGCGACGGACGGGGTTGGCGCTTCATGGGACTCCGAAGGCGGGCGCGAGGGACAGGGAAGGATCGAGGACGGCGGCGTCCCCGAGCGGCGGGCCGATGACGGCCTGCAGGACGCGGGGGTGGGTGAGGGCGACCACGAAGAAGTCGCCGAAGGTCGGGCCGCCGGTCCCCTCGGGGCGCAGCCGCAGGTCGCGGGCCTCGGCCCGCTCGGCGAGGTCGACCAGCAGCGCCGGCTCGATCAGCAGCGCCTCGGTCTCGCTCATGCCGAAGCTGTACTCGATCACGTTGCGCGCGGCGCAGCTGGTGAAGTTCGGGCCGCGGGCGAGCACGCGGGCGGCGTCGACGAGGGTGTGGACCGGCTCGTTGAACACCTGCGAGACCTCCAGCGGGGCCGCGAGCGGGCTGACGAAGTGGGAGGTGAAGAGGCCGTTGGTGCTGCGACCGAGCTCGTTCTCCGGGTCCTGCAGGCCGGTGGCGTCGGCGTGCCACAGGCCGAGCTGGTCGAAGCGGACGAACAGCTGGGCGTGGGCGCTGAACTGGCCGTGGCACGTGTAGCAGCCGCTGCCGTTGCCGAAGCCGTTCTGCGCCTCGGGCACGGTCTGCTCCTCGGCGGTCATCGCCCGGAACATGGGGATCAGGTCCTGCTTGTTGATCCGCGGCTGCAACAGCTCGTCCATCGGGTAGGTGGCGCAGGCGAAGATGAACATCATCCGCCGCGCGCGCCGGAGGTTGAAGCGGCTGGCGGTGGCGAGCAGGTAGGCGCGCGTCGTCAGCACGCCGGCCTGGTACGGCGCGCCGGTGTCGCAGGGCAGCGGCCCGCCCTGCGCGTCGACGCAGTAGTCGGCGGTCAGCAGCTCGCTGTAGGGCCGGTCGTTGCGGGCCAGGTGCGCGGCGAGGTTGCCGGGCAGCTCGAAGTCGACGCCGTCCTTGTTGCCGCTCGCGGCGAGCTTGACCTGCATCAACATCCGCACCGACTCGGCGAAGGCCGGCTGCGTCACCCACGACTCGACGATAGGGACGATCGCCTCGGCCCCGAAGTGATAGATGAGGTTGTCCTCCTCGGCGTCGAGCAGGCGACCGACCACCATCGGCGCGACCACGGCCAGGTACTCGCGCGCGTCCTCGGCGCTGTAGCCGAGCTCGCCGAGGCCCGGCTCGGCCGGCTCGCCGGTGGTGCCGGGCTCGTCGGTGGTGCCGGGCTCGCCGGTGGTGCCGGGCTCGTCGGGGCTCGCGGTGGTGCCGGTGGTGGTAGCGAGTCCGGTGGTGCCCGTGCTCGCGCTGATCTGCTCGGTCGCCGGCGCGCCGTCGTAGCAGCCGGTGAGGGCGAGCAGGCCGGTGAGGGCGAGGTTGCGGCTCATCGGGCGACGAACTCCAGCGCGGCGAGGGCCGCGGCGCACACCGAGTCGTGACGGGTGGCCTCGTCGAGGTTGGCGTCGCCGAGCAGGGTCTCGAAGTCGGCGAGCTGCTCGGGGCTCGGGGCGGTGCCGTAGGCCGCGGTCAGGAACTCGGGGAGGTCGTCCGGGAACACCGGGAAGCGGGCCACCAGCGCGGGCGCCCGGCACACCGGCAACATCGCCGAGATCCACAGCGAGATCTTGGCGGCGCTCCAGGTCAGGTCCGGGTTGACCCCGCTCGCGTAGTCGTAGTCGCCGAGCTCGTAGCGACGCGCGCGCAGCACGTCGAAGGCGGGGTCCTCCGCCGGCAAGCCAGTCAGCTGCAGCAGCTTATTAAAACGGACCTTGAAGGGCAGCAGCCGGACGTTGTCGCGGCCGAGCTCGAAGGGGTCCGGCAGCGCCTCGGCCCCGGTGTCCTCGCTGCTGCCCCCGGCCACACCCGTCGTCGAGGTGCCAGGCTGCGGCTCGTCCGCGCCGGTCTCCGCGGGCTCCCCGGCGGGCGGATGGGCGGTGCCACAGGCCGCCACCAGGGCCCAGGTCATCACGGCGAGCGCTCGAGGTTGCAGCAGCATCGAATTCCTCCGGGCAGACACGCGGGCACCTTCGCACAGGCGCCGCGCGCTTTCAAGCGCCCCCCGGATACCGGGGGAGCACCGGGAATCCGGGGATCCGGGGATCCGGGGATCCGGGGATCCGGGGATCCGGGGATCCGGGGATCCGGGGATCCGGGGATCCGGGGCGGACCCGGGCCGCACCGCGAGAGCGCTGCTCAGGCGCGACGCAGCAGGATCACCGCGCCCAGCCCGACCACCACCGCGATCGCCAGCGGCAGCGCGCGACGCATGAGTGGCTTCGGCTCGGACGCGACATCGACCTGGTCCGGTGCCTCCGGTGCATCCGGAATCGTCGGCGCCGTAATCGTTTGTGTCGCAATCGTCGGCTCCGCAATCGTCGGCGCCGGAATCGTCGGCTCCGGAATCGTTGGCGCCGGAATCGTCGGCGCCGGAATCGTCGGCGCCGTAATCGTCGGCGCCGTAATCGTCGGCTCCGCGGGCGCGGCGGCGACCGTCGGCACGATCTCCTGCGCGGGCGCAGGCTCCACGGGAGCCGCGACCGGCGGCGCAGCGGGGGCATCCGTCTCCGTCTCCGTCTCCGTCTCCGTGAACGACTCGGGCAGCTTCGGCGCCGGCGGCGGATCGATCGGCTGCCGCAGCGCCCACCTGGCGAAGCTGCTCGCGTACTTGTCGACCTTCGTCGGCTTCATCGGCCGAAACGGCAGCGCGGGCCGGCGCGTGTGCGCGAGCTTCAGGGTCTGCTCGCTGCCGTCGACGAAGCGGTAGGTCGCCTGGTCGAGCACCAGCACCAGCGCGTCCGCCTCGATGCGCAGCGCGTGGACCACCTCGTGGACCCCGCGCAGCGGCGACCCCGTGGATGCATAGGGCGGGTTGTCGACGAACTTGAAGTCGCTGCGAAACAGCCGCGGGTCGTCGGCGAAGAACGCCTGCTGGGCGGCCAGGGGCATCGCCGCGAGGTCGACGCCGGCCGCGACCTCGCGGGCCAGCGCGTACACGGCCGTCTCCTGGCAGGGGCCGCCGGGGCCGATCCACTCGGCGATCGGCCCGTCGTGCAGCTCGGCGTAATTCGCCAGCTCGTCGACGCCGTCCTCGACCTTCAGATCCTCGACCCCGAGCCACTCCAGGCCGTGGTCGAGGCGCACCAGCGCCCGCGAGCAGCGCAGCGGGAACAGATAGAACACGTGATCGGGGAACCGCGCGAGCCCGGTGATCGCCGTGCTCGCCGCGATCGCGTCCCCGTACAGCTCCTCCTCCGGGAACACGTCCGGCCATGCGACGGCCGGCCCCAGCGCGAGCGCAAGACCGAGGATCAGCGGAGCGCCGAGACGAAGGTCCATCGCCCCATCCTAACGGGCTGCCGGCGCCATGAGGGTTGCATTGTGGGTCCGTGGGTCATGGAGAGAACGTCGTGATGTCCGCGCCTGGGGGCGCGTCTTGCGGGCGCGAGCGGCGCGGCCTATCCTGCGGCGGTGGTGCGCAGCACGATCGGCATGATGGTCGCGCTCGCGGTCCTGGGCTGCGGGGCCGAGCCGACCTTCGTCGAGTTCGCCGAGCTCTGCGGCGAGGCCGGGCCGGTCCGCGTGCTCGAGCTGGCGCCCGGTCAGCGTCTGAGCCGCAGGCCGCAGTGGGTCGCGGAGCGCGTGGTCTTCGCGGTCGGCACGGCCGCGGCCGGCGAGGCGAAGGAGCCGACACCGGCCACCGTGGCGACCGAGGCGGTGTGGACGACCGGGCCCTGCGGCGAGGCGCCGCGGCAGGTGGCGGGTGCGGTCGATACGGTCTTCACGATCGCGCAGTGGCCCGGGGTGCTGCTGGCCTGTGACGCGGCCGCCGGCGAGGTGCTCGCGCTCGACCCGGAGGGCGCCTCGCCGCCGCACGCCCTGTTCACGGGCCTCACGGACTGCGGCGGCCTCAACTGGACGACGCACGGCCTGGTGACCGTCGCCGCGATCGATGAGGACGAAGATGCGCAGGAGGATGAGGAGGGCGCGGAGCCGGGGCTGCAGCGCTTGCTGATGCACCCTTATCCGGCGGACCCGTATCGCGACGTCGTCGAGGCGGCGCCGCTGCTCGAGGCGGTGCGCACGGTGTCGCGCGAGGGCCTGGCCACGGGCCAGCAGATGGCGGTGTTCCCGGAGTTCGTGCTCGCGCTGACCGCCGACGACGCGCTGGTTCGGGTCGTGCTCGCCGACGGCGCGGTCTCCACGGTGCAGACCGGCGTGGCGGGCTTCGTGGCCGATGACGAGGGGCGCTATCTGCTGTGGCAGGACGCGACGCCGACGAACGACAACCCCGACTATCCGGCCGGGCGGCTGTTCCTGCGCGACCGCGACGACAGCACCGATGTCTTCCTCGGGCAGGGGGTGCTCGCGTTCAATCCGAGCCCGCTGCGCTACATCGCGCGCGGCGACCTCTTCCTCGAGCTCGAGGCGATCCGGGTGTTCTCGGTCCCCGACATGGGCTTCACCGACCTGCCGGACCTCGGCCGGGTCACCGCCCGGCTCGACGAGCGCCGCTGGCTGATGGCGGGCAAGGGGATGCTCAACCTCGTCGACCGCATCAGCGGCGAGGCGACCCTGCTGTACCGCGGCTCCGGGGACCTCCTGCGGCTGCTCGACGACGGCGTCGACCTCCTGCGGGTGCAGTCCTGCTGCCAGCGCAGCACCATGCGCGCCGAGGGCCCCCTGTGGTTCGTCCCCTTCGAGGGCGAGGCGCGGCAGCTGGCCGCCCGCGCGAGCCGCTTCGGTCACACCCTCAAGGACGGGCGGCGGGTCGTCACCGTCGACATCGGCGGCGACTGGCGCGGCACCCTGCTCCTGACCGACCCCGAGACCCAGGAGGCGCTGCGCATCGACAGCGGCGCGTTCGCCCAGTCCTTCGCGGTCTCGAAGGCCTTCGGCGACGACGTCGTGGTCTATTCGATCCCCGGGGGGGCGCGCGCGGGCGTCTGGATCGCGCGGATGCCTGCGGCCGCTGAATCGCCTTGATGTTGTTGGTTTTGTTTGGATGTTGGATTCGAGGGGGTGCGGACGACGTCGCGCGGGCCGACGTGGGTCCGGCCTTGCGTCGCACGAATGGGCGCAGCCCGGTGTCCGGCGGGCGGCGCGACGCTCAGACAGGTCGCGCTCGCTGTTGTGCCTGGCGTTGTGCCGACAATATCTCTCGCGCTAGACTCGGTCGCGCCGCCCGCCGGCCCCCGGGCACCACCGATTTGTGCTGAAGGACGGTGCGGTCGGCGTCGCCGAGGGCCGGACCCACGACGGCCCTGGGGGCGCGACTGGGTGGCGCGGGCGAACGCATATCGTTGAGTGATCGCTCTGGGCGCGGCCTCGGCTTGTTGCGGATGTGATGGTGTTTGGTCCCGTCAGGAGGATGCGTATATGTTCGCGTGGAGAGGGCGCGCCCCGAGGGGCGGTGTGGGGCCGGCCCTCGGCGCAGTCGACGGTATCGTCCTTTAGCGCGAAGCGGTGGTGCCCGGGGGCCGGCGGGCCGCGCGACCGAGTCTAGCGCGAGGGCCATTGTTGATACAACGCCACACAGAGCAGCGAGCGCGACCTGTTTGAGCGTCGCGCGGCCCGCCGGACACCGGGCTGCGCCCAGTCGTGCGACGCAAGGCCGGCCCCACGCCGGCCCGCGCGACGTCGTCCGCGTCACCCGGTCGAGCGCGACGTCGTCCGCGACACGCGGTCCGGTGACGGGGTCCGCGTAATCTATAGTGTCAGGATCGGCGGATGTTAATATGAGCGACGGGGGATGGTCATTCGGGCGGTGCGCGGCCGAGCAAGAAATAGGTGGTCATCGAGCCGAGGCCCTTGACGTCGATCTTGCCGCGGGGCTCGAATGCGTGGGTGCCGCGGAGGGCGAGGTAGGTGGATTCGTGGACGTGGACCTTGCCGGAGAGGCCGTGGGACTCCATTCGGCTGGCGGTGTTGACGGTGTCGCCCCACAGGTCGTAGGCGAACTTGCGGGTGCTGATGATGCCGGCGACGACCGGGCCGCTGTGCATGCCGATGCGGACCGCGAGGCTGGTGCCGAGGGCGGCGTTGACGCGGGAGACGGCGCCGAGCATGGCGACGGCCATGTCGGCCATCGCCTCGGCGTGGTCGGGGCGCGGGGTGGGGAGGCCGCCGACGGCCATATAGGCGTCGCCGATGGTCTTGATCTTCTCGAGGCCGAAGCGGTCGCAGAGGGTGTCGAATTCGGTGAACACGGCGCTGAGCAGCGCGACGATCGCCTCGGGGGCGGAGCCTGCGGACATCGGGGTGAAGCCGACGAGGTCGGCGAAGAGCACGGTGACGTGGTCGAAGTGCTCGGCGATCCGCTGCTCGCCGGCCTGGAGGCGGCGGGCGATCGGGGCGGGGAGGGTGTTGAGGAGCAGGCCCTCGGCGCGGGCCATCGCGGCCGACAGCGCGCGGGTGCGCTCGCCGATCTTGTGCTCGAGGTCGATCTGGGCGTTGCGCAGGCGCTCGTCGAGCAGGGCGCGGCCGACCCGCGAGGCGGTCATCGAGGCCAGGGTGGTGAGGATCTCCAGGTGGACATCGGTGAAGAAGTCGGCCTGGGAGTGCTCCGAGTCGATCACGCCGATGACGCGGCCTTGCAGGAGGATCGGGAGGGCGAGCTCGGAGAGGCGGAGCTGGTCGTCGCAGATGTAGCGCGGGTCGAGGCGGGTGTCGGGGATGATCACGGGCTGCCCGGTGACCGCCACCGAGCCGACGATGCCCTTGCCGACGGGGAGCCGCAGCGGCGCGAGGATCTCCCGCTCGCGCGGGTTCTTCGGGCCGTAGGCGGCGCGCTGGACCAGCTGCTCGCCGCGCTCGTCGAGCAGGTAGATGACGCAGTCCTCGAGGCCGAGCTTGGCGACCGCGCTGTTGGCCACGTCCCAGAGGATGTCGTCGAGGTCGGTCTGCGCGTAGAGCAGCGAGGCGGCGAAGTAGTTGACGACGTCGAGGTAGTGGGACCTGGCCTCCAGCGCGGCGCAGCGGGCCCGCAGGGCCGCGTTCTCCCGCTCCAGTGCCCCGCCGTCGTCGCGCTCGCTCACCTGCCCCCCGGGGGGCCGACTGTAGCTCAGGGGTCTCCGCGGGTGTAGGGGCGGACGGGGTCGGGTTCGCGCGCGGGCCCGCGCGGCGCGTCGTTGTGGAGATTGCGAACTATGGTGAATGGTCGGATTGGGTGGTCGCGGGGCGCCATAATACGAGCAATCGCCGCGGGCGGGATATACTCGTGAGCGCGCCGACCGGGCGCGTGATGGCGCACATGGCGACGGCGCCGCGGGTGTCCTCACGCGCCCTGGCGGCTCAAGCGACGTCTTGCAGGCCGAGGCTCCGCGCGAGCGCGCGGACGCAGGCGAGCGGGCGACCCTTGAACACCCGCACGTAGGGGACGCCGCCAGCGCGGGCGGCGCGGGCGAGGATGCCGTCGATGGTGTGGGCCTGGAAGCCGGTGGCGATCAGCACGAGGTCGTAGCTGCGGCGGGCGATGCTCTCGCACTGGGCCTGGACCTTGCGCGGGTTGCCGTCGCACCAGGTGATGTCGAGGCCGAGGCGGTCCTCGAGGCGGGCCTTGAGGTCCGGGTCGTCGCGGTTGCTGACGAACAGCGCCGACTTGCCCTCGACGCGGCTGCGGACCAGCGCCGACAGCGAATCGTCGGGCTCGTCCTCGTCGACGATGAGCGGGGGCTTGCCGATGATGTCGTCGGCGGGGCCTTGCACCTCGCTGCCCGGGCAGTGGGCGCGCGCGCCGTCGCTGTGCTGGAGGTGGGCCTTGAGGTCGCGGAGGCGGCGGCGGAGGCGGCGGTCGGCCTCGGGGAGGGCGTCGTCGTCGAGGGCGAGGACGGCGGCGCGCAGGGGGTCGGCGAGGGCGGCGACGTCCGGGGTGTTGTAGGCGTCGAAGGCCTTGACCAGCCAGGCGCCGAGGTCGGCGGAGGTGGTGACTGGTTCGGCGAGGAGGGCCTCTCGCTCGCTGCGGACGGCCTGCTGGCGCTGGCGCAGCTGGTCGTTGAGGGCGGCGGTGGCGCGGGAGTTGTCGATGGGCGGGCGAAACTCGGGGTCGAGCCACTTCTTGAGGTTGTGGGCGCGGTCGCCGAGGCGACCGGCGAGCCAGCGCATGCGGCCGATGATGCAGCCCCAGAGCTCGGGCTGGAGGGTGGCGATGCGGATGGCGCGGAGGTGCTGGACGTGTTTGGCGAGCTGCTCGATGCTGTCGGCGCCGAGGTCCTCGGGGGCGACGCTGAGGTGGCGGGGCGGGGGCTCCTGGACCGGGCCGCCGAGGGCCTCGGCGGCGAGCTGGGCCTCACGGAGGAGGGCGCGGGGGTCCTCGGGGACGGCTCGTCGGAGGTCGTCGGCCCAGCCGTAGTCGTCGAGGGGGACGTCGCCGAGGAGGGCGCGGTCGCGGTGCTGTTGGACGAACTCGCTGGCGTCGTTCCAGGTGCGGGGCAGCTGCAGCGACTTGAGGCCGAGCTCGCCGACGACGCAGTCGGGGCGGGCGCTCATTTGCAGCGCCTGGACCGAGCCGGGCCACATGATCTTGCTGATGTTGGTCAGCTCGTGGGCGACGCGACGGACCAGGATGGTGACCTTGTGTTCGCCGGCGAATTGCTCGTCGAGGCCGCGGGCGCGGCAGATCCAGCCGAGCATGTGGACCTTCTGGTGGCGCGGGGCCATCAGCGCGAAGTCGGGGCGGGCGTCGGCGATCTCCTTCAGGATGTCGTCGAGGGTCTCGCGGGCCTCGGCCACCGCCGCCGCGGGATAGGTCGGCAGCGGGAGGATCAGGCGCTGACCGACCTTCGGGGGCTCGAAGCCGCGCGGCTCGAGCTCGGGGGATGGGATAGCGGTCGGGATAGCGGTCGGGCTCGGCGCTATCGCGGGCGCGGGCTCGGGCTCGGGCTCCGTCTCGTGCGGCGCGGCGTCGGTGCCGGCGGCCGCCCGCAGGTCGCACGCGGCGTCCCATAGTGCGCGCGCCGCCGCCGAGGGGAACATCTGGGCGAGGGCGTGGGCGAGGGCCGCGGCCTGGTCCGCCCCCTGACCGACCCAGCGCTCGTCGTCGCGCCAGAGCAGACATTCGTGCCACCCGTGCTGGCGCTGTAACCCGCGATAGCCGCGCTCACGAAGGAGCCCTGGTAGCCAGCGTTCGTCGTCGTCACTCACGGTCGAGAACCCTAGTCAATTCCCCTAGCCGCCGCAATGTCGGCGAGGGTCTGCGCACGCGGCCGTTCTCCGTCGTGAGGACCGTATCCATTCGCGCTCGGCGCCGCCAGGAGCGTGCATGTGCAATTTGGAGCGCGAATGTCGTGACATGGCTCGGGGATATGCGAGTTTCAGGTGCCGGTGACCGAGCCGCCGTCGACGCTGAGGACCGCGCCGTTGATGAAGCTCGAGCGCTCGTCGGCGAGGAAGAGATAGGCGCGGGCGATGTCTTCGGGCTGGCCGACGCGACCGACGGGGGTGTGCTCGATCATGCTCTGCATGACCTTCTCGGGGATGCTCTTGACCATATCGGTGGCGACGAAGCCGGGGGCGACGGCGTTGGCGGTGATGCCGTACTTGCCGAGCTCACGGGCCCACACCTTGGTCATGCCGATGACGCCGGCCTTGGCGGCGACGTAGTTGGTCTGACCGAAGTTGCCATAGAGGCCGACGACGGAGGAGGTGCTGACGATGCGCCCGTAACGCTGCTCGATCATGAAGGGGACGACCGACTGGGTGCAGTTGAAGACGCCCTTGAGGTTGACCTGGATCACGGCGTCGAACTGCTCCTCGCTCATCTGGGCGATGACCTTGCCGTCGCGGACCTTGACCAGCTGGGCGTCGCGGACGATCCCGGCGTTGTTGATCAGGGCGTCGATGCGGCCGAAGCGGGCGCGGACGGCGGTCGCCGCCTCGACGGCGCTGGCGGGCTTGCTCACGTCGACGCGATGGAACACGGCGACGCCGCCGGCCGCGGCGATCGCCTGCACCGCCTCGGCGCCGGCGGCCTCGGAGGTGTCCCAGACGGCCACTGCGTAGCCGTGCTGGGCGAAGAGGGTGGCGGTGGCGCGGCCGATGCCGTTGCCGCCGCCGGTGATGACGGCGACGCGGGGGTTGTTTGCTTCAGTCATGGCGCCGCGGAGGGTAGACCCTGGCCGGTCCGGAGGAAAGGTCGGCCGAGCCCCCAGGCGGGCGCGGCGCCGCACGGCTTGTCGCGCCGGGGAGATACCCTTAGGATGCCGCTCCCATGTCGACCGAAAAGGCCCCGCCGGCCGAGCTTGTCCGCGAGATCAAAGAGCTCATCATCGAGGCGCTCATGTTGCAGGACATGAGACCCGAGGACATCGATGAGCAGGCCCCCTTGCTGGTCGAGGGCCTCGGCCTCGACTCGATCGACGTGCTCGAGATGGCGATGGCGATCAACAAGCGCTACGGCGTCAAGACCAAGGCCGACGACGCCCAGAACCGCCACATCTTCGCGTCCGTGCACAACCTGGCGGCCTTCATCCACGAGCAGCAGGGCGCCGCGGCCTGACGGGCACCATGCGCGTTGCGCTCGCGGTGCTGCGTACGCTGCTGGTGATCGGCTATCCGGCCGCGCTGTACTTCGGGGTCACCCACCTCGACGCGCGGACCCTCGGCCTCGTCATGCTCGGCCTGCTGCTGCCGAACCTGGCCCTGCGCCTCGCCGCCGCCGCGCCCGAGCAGCGCCGCGCTGTGCTGCGGCTGCCGCTGTCGCTGGCGCTGCTGGTCGGCGTCGGCGCGGCGCTCGCTGAGCCGCGATTTTTCCTGGCCCTGCCGGTGCTCGTCAACCTGACGCTGCTCGCCAACTTCGCGGCCTCGCTGCGCGGCCCGGTCTCGCTGGTCGAGCACTACGCGCGGATGCAGGACCCCGCGCTGCCCGAGGGCGAGCGGGCGTACTGTCGCCAGGTGACCCGCGCGTGGTGCTGGTTCTTCGCCGCCAACGCGGGCGTGTGCGCGATCCTGGCCGCGACGGCGCCGGTCGCATGGTGGGCGCTGTACACCGGGGTCCTGGCGTATATCCTGGTCGGGCTCGGCTTCACGATCGAGTACATCGTCCGCAAGCGGACCTTTCGTCGCTTCGGCGACTCGCTGCCCGAGCGCCTGATGGCCCGTCTGTTGACCCCCCGCGCATGAACGCCGCGATCCTCGACCTGTCCACGAGCTTTCGCCCGGTCGCGCACACGGCCGCGCAGGTGGTCGCGCTCGGGGCTGAGCACCCGCGCACGGGCGGCGACCTGCTGCGCGACGTGCGGGCGGTCGCGGCCCAGCTGCCGCCGGCGGGGCCGGGCAGCGAGGTGCTCGTGGTCTGCGGCGACCGCTATCACGTCGCGGTGGCGGTGCTGGCGGCCTGGGAGCGCGGGCACGCGGTCGCCTTGCCGCCCAACGGCGCGCCGGAGACCGTGCGTGCGCTGCGACGGCGCCCTGGCGTGGTCGCGCTGTTGCACGACACCGACGCCGCCGACCCCTCCGACCTGCGGCCGTGGATCGCCGCGGCGCCGGAGCTGGGCCCGGGGTCGCCGGGCCTGGCGGCGATCGCCGGGGCCCGGGTGCTGGCGACGGTCTACACCTCCGGCAGCACCGGCACGCACCAGCCGTGCTCGAAGACCGCGACGCAGCTGCTCGGCGAGGCGGCGGCGCTGGCCCGCTGCTTCGGGGTCGATGCCGGGCGCCGGGTGATCGCCACGGTGCCCCCGCATCACCTGTACGGCCTGCTGTTCAGCGTGCTGATGCCGCTGGCGGCCGGGGCGAGCTTCGTGCGCGAGACCCCGCTGCACGCGGAGACGGTCGCGGCGACGGCCCGGCGCCACCACGCGGACGTGCTGGTCAGCGTGCCGATCCACCTGCGGAGCCTGACGGTGCTGGACCCGGGCGAGCTGCCGCCGCTGTGGCAGGTGTTCTCGTCGGGCGCGGCCCTGCCGGCCGAGACGGCGGCGGCGCTGCGTGGCCACCTGGGCCTCGCGGTGACCGAGATCTACGGCGCGTCGGAGACCGGGGGCATCGCCTGGCGGCGGCACCGGGCGCCCGAGCTGCGGGCGACGGAGGGGGCCGCGGGCGACGGACGGGTGGCGGAGGGTTCGGGCGACGTGCGCGCGACGGATGGCGCCGGTCCCGATGAACCTGGCGCCGAGGACATGTCTGAAGCGCCAGCCTGGCAACCACTGCCCGGGGTCAGCGTCGAGGCCGACGCGAGCGGTCGGCTGCTGCTGCGCTCGCCGTTCCTGCCGCCGGACGCGGCGGTGCCGTTCGTGTGCGCCGACCAGATCGAGCGCGGCGAGGACGGGCGCTTTCGCCTGCTCGGTCGCCGTGATGGGGTCCTGAAGATCGGCGGCAAGCGGGTCGCGCTGGCCGAGGTCGAGCAGCGCCTGCTGGCCCAGCCGGGGCTCGCCGACGCGGCGGTCGCGGCGGTCGTCGCGGCGGGTCCGCGCGGGCAGGAGATCGTCGCCGCGGTGGTCCCCCGCGACCTCAACCTCGACCCGGCCGAGGTGGTCGCGCAGGTGCGCCACGGCCTGCTGCAATGGTTCGACCCGGTGGTCGTGCCGCGGCGGATCAAGGTCACGACGCGGCTGCCCCGCGAGCCCAGCGGCAAGCTGACGCGCGCCAGCCTGCTCGCGCTGTTCGACCGCGGCGGCGGCAAGGACGGCCCCCCGCGGACCGAGTTCGTGATCCGCGGGCACAGCCAGACCGGTGACCTGCACCGATTCGGCGTGCAGGTGCCGCTCGACCTGGCGTTCTTTCGCGGCCACTTCGCCGGCTTCCCGGTGCTGCCGGGGGTCGCCCAGGTGGTCGCGCTGGTGCTCGCGCGGGTCCGGGCGCTGCACCCGGAGCTCGACGAGCCGCGGGCGATCTCGCGGCTCAAGTTCCGCCGGACGATCGCCCCCGGCGACGAGCTGCAGCTGCAGCTGCAGATCGACGCGGTCCGCCGGCGCGTCAGCTTCACCATCTACCGGGCCAGCGGGGGCTCAGGCGCCGGCGAGGTCTGCAGCGCCGGTCTGTTGGATTATGCCGGGGAGTTCGCGCTCGCGCCGTTGAGCCGCGCGGCCTGTGAAGCTGATCTTTCGGACATGTCTGGAGGTACATGTGTCTGAGGTCTTTCGCCCCTGCGCGCTGATCCCCACCTACGACAACCCGACCACGGTGCGGGCGGTGGTCGAGCGGGTGCGCGGCTTCTTGCCGGACGTGGTCGTCGTCGACGACGGCAGCGCGGCCGAGGGCGCGGCGGCGGTCGCGGCGGTGGGCGCGGCGGGCCTGGCCCACGTGACGCGCCGCGAACAAAACGGCGGCAAGGGGGCGGCGGTCAAGACCGGCTTCGCCTTCGCGCGCGGGCTCGGCTACACGCACGCGTTGCAGGTCGACGCGGACGGCCAGCACGCGCTCGAGGACATCCCGCGGTTCCTGGCGGCGGCGCAGGCCCGGCCGGAGGCGCTGGTGCTCGGCGCGCCGATCTACGATCACACCGCGCCGCGGGGTCGCATGATCGGTCGCCAGATCACGCTGTTCTGGACCGCCGTCGAGGTCGGTCGCGGCACCATCACCGACCCGATGTGCGGCTTTCGGGTCTATCCGCTGGCGGCGGCGCTGGCGACCCCGCCCACCGGCGACCGCATGGACTTCGACATCGAGGTCGCGGTGCGCATGGCCTGGATGGGGGTGCCGATCGTCAACCTGCCGACGAAGGTCCGCTACCTCGCGCGCGAGGAGGGCGGGGTGTCGCACTTTCATCTGCTGCGCGACAACCTGCGGATCGGCTGGATGCACACCCGCCTGGCGATGACGGCGCTGCTGTGGCGGCCGCTGCTGCGGGTGCTGGGGCGCGGGCCGCGACGCCTGCCGGCGGCGCGCGAGCGGGGCTGACAGGTCGAACGGCGGATCAGGATCATGCACGAGCCGATCACGAGCGGGCCGACGAATGGGCCGAATGGGCCGACGACGAACGGACCGCCGAATGGGCCGACGACGACGGCCCGGGGCGCCGCGGACGCGGAGTGGATGCGGCGCCCGGAGAAGGGCACGGTGCTCGGGATCAAGGCGCTGCTGCTGTTTTGTCGGATCTTCGGGCGGCGCGGCGGGATCGTGCTGCTGCGGGTGATCGTGTTTTATTATGCGATCTTCGCCGGGGCGGCGCGGCGGGCGGCGCAGGACTATCTGCGGCGTCTCGGCCAGCCGGCGGGGTTCTGGGCGGCGTATCGCAACATCCTGTACTTCGCCGTCTGCGCGCTCGACCGGGTGTTCCTGGTCCGCGGCGAGACCGGGCGCTTCGTCGTCACCTACAACGGGATGGAGCACCTCGAGCGGCTGCGGGCCGAGGGGCGCGGGGCGATCCTGCTGGGCGCGCACCTCGGATCCTTCGAGGCGATGCGGGCCTACGGCAAGCACGAGGCGCTGCCGATCAACATCCTGGCGTACTTTCACAACGCGCGGATGATCAACACCTTCCTCGCCACGGTCGGCGCCGACTTTCGCGGCCGGGTGATCGAGATCGATCCGCAGGACACGAGCTACATCTTCCAGGTCCAGGCGGCGATCGAGCGCGGCGAGCTGGTCGCGGTGCTCGGGGACCGGGTCGGGGTCAACGAGAAGACCGCGACGGCGCGGTTCCTCGGCGCCCCGGCCCGCTTCCCGACCGGCCCCTACACCCTCGCCGCCCTGCTGCGCTGCCCCATCTATCTGACCTTCGGGCTCTACCGCGCGCCCAATCGCTACGATCTGTATTGCGAGCCGCTCTGCGAGCAACTAGAACTGCCCCGCGGCGCCCGCGAAGCCGCCCTCGCCGCCCATGTCCAGCGCTACGCCGACCGCCTCGAGCACTACTGCCGCCTCGCGCCGCACGACTGGTTCAATTTTTATGACTTCTGGCGCGCGCCGGAGGACCGGCCGTGATTGAGCTGCTGGTCGGGCCGCGGCCGCTGGCCGTCGAGGACATCGTCGCGCTCGCCGAGGGCCGCGCCCGCGTGAGCGTCGACCCCGAGCCGGGTTATCGCGCCCTGCTCGCGGCCGGGGCCGAGCAGCTCGCGCGCCGCCTGGCCGCCGGGGAGGTCGTCTACGGGGTCACGACCGGCTTCGGCGACTCCTGCGTGACGTCCGTGTCGGCCGAGTACGTGGCGCAGATGCCGGTCAACCTGATGCGCTTTCACGGGTGCGGCACCGGGCGCATCTTCGACGAGGTCGAGGCCGCCGCGATCGTCGCGGTGCGGCTGGCGGCGCTGGCTCGCGGCTGGTCGGGGGTGCGACCGGTGGTGCTCGAGCGGCTGTGCGCGCTGCTCGAGCGCCGGGTGCTGCCCTGCATCCCGTCCGAGGGCTCGGTGGGCGCGAGCGGCGACCTGACGCCGCTGTCCTACGTGGTCGCCGCGCTGGTCGGCGAGCGCGAGTGCCTGGTCGCGGGCGCGGTGGTGCCGGCGGGCGAGGCGCTGGCGGCCGCGGGCATCGAGGCGCTGACGCTGGCGCCCAAGGAGAGCCTGGCGCTGATGAACGGGACCAGCGTGATGGTCGGGCTCGGCTGTCTGGCGTATGCGCGCGCGCTGCGGCTGGGGCGGCTGTGCGCGGCGCTGACGGCGATGACGAGCGACGTGCTGGGCGGCAACCCGGGCCACTTCGACGACCGGATCTTCGCGGCCAAGCCGCACCCGGGGCAGCGCGCGTGCGCGCGCTGGATCCGGGAGGACATCGAGGCGCCGCGCGGGGCCCCGCCGTCGCGGATCCAGGACCGCTACTCGGTGCGCTGCGCCCCGCACGTGATCGGCGTGCTGCTCGACGCGCTGCCGTGGATCCGGGAGACCCTGGAGATCGAGACCAACGGGGCCAACGACAACCCACTGATCGACCCCGAGACGGGTGAGGTCCTGCACGGCGGCAATTTCTATGGTGGTCACGCCTGCTTCGCGCTCGACGCGCTGAAGACCGCGGTCGCCAACCTCGCCGATCTGGTCGATCGCCAGATGGCCCAGATCTGCAACCCTGACATGAGCAACGGGCTGCCGGCGAACCTGGTCGGGCGGACAGGTTCTGACAAGGCGGCGCACCACGGCTTCAAGGCGATGCAGATCTCGACCTCGGCGCTGGCGGCCGAGGCGTTGAAGCTGACCATGCCGGCCAGCGTCTTCTCGCGTTCGACCGAATGCCACAACCAGGACAAGGTGAGCATGGGCACGATCGCGGCCCGCGACTGTCTCCGCATCCTGGAGCTGACGGAGACCGTCGCGGCGATCGCCGCGCTCGCGCTGTGTCAGGCGGTCGACCTGCGCGGCGCCGTCAACTGCCACCGCCGCAGCCTGGCGATCCACGCGGCCGTGCGCGCGAGGGTGCCGATGGTCGACGCGGACCGCCGCCAGGACCACGACATCGCGGCCGTGCTGGCGATGCATCGCGCGGGCGCGCTGCCGATCGGGGAGGTCGACTGGCGATGAGCGAGCAGCCCCAGTGGCGCGAGGGCGGCGGGCGCCTGCACGAGGTGCACCTCGAGTTCGAGGTGCCCTTCCACGACGTCGACGTGCTCGGCATCGCCTGGCACGGGCACTACTACAAGTACATGGAGCTCGGGCGGACGGCGCTGCTGCGCGCGCGCGCGCTCGACGTCGCCGAGGTCCGCGACCTCGGCCACCGCCTGCTGGTGGTCGACAGCCACTGCCGCCACACCTTCCCGCTGCACTACGCCGACCGCGTCCGCGTCAGCGCGTGGTTCGTCAGCGTCGCGCCGCGGCTGGTGGTCGCGTACAGGATCCGCAACCTCACCCATGACCGCTGCTCGGCGCGCGGTCAGACCGTCCTCATCACGACCGACGCCGACGGCCGCATGCTCCCGGAGACCCCCGATGCGCTGCTGCAACGTTTGCTCCCCTGAGCGCAGGTCGCGAGTCGCCCTGTGCGTCGCGCTGCTCGGCGTGCTGGTCTCGCCGTCGGTCTCGGCGTCGGTCTCGGCGCAGGCGCAGGCGCCCGTGAGCGCGGCCCCGGTGGTCGCACCGGCCGCGCCGACGACCGTCACCGCGCCCCTGACCCTCGAGCAGCTGCTCGCGCGCTTCGCGGGGATGTCGGGGCTGTCGGCGAGGTTCCGCGAGGAGAAGCGCATGGCGCTGCTGGCGGCGCCGCTGGTCAACGAGGGCGCGCTGTACTTCGCGCCGAAGGGTCGGCTGGCGCGGCACATCACGGCGCCGGCGCCGGCGACCGTGCTGATCGACGAGGGCTCGCTGCGCTACGCCGACGCCGGCGGCAGCGAGACCCTGACCCTCGATCAGAACCCGGTGCTGCGGCTGTTCGTCGAGAGCTTCGTCAAGATCTTCGCGGGCGACCGCGAGGCCCTGACGCGCATGTACACGATGGAGCTGGTCGGGCTGCCGGCGGGCGCGGACGGGGCCCCGCGCTGGTCGCTGCGGCTGCGCCCGCGGGTCGCGCCGATGACCCAGGTGATCGAGCGCATCGAGATCGAGGGCCACGAGGTCGTGCTCGAGACGATGCGCATCGTCGAGGTCGGCGGCGACGAGACGCTCACGACCTTCAGCGCGGTCGACCCGCAGCGGCGCTTCACGGACCAGGAGCTGGCCGCGCTGTTCAGCCTGCCGGCTCGACCCCAGGGCCGCTGATTGACTGGCGCGCAGGACATGTCGCGAAGGCCAGGTCGTGGCCTGCGGGCGCTGGTCGGCCTGATCGTGCTGGCGGTGCTGGCGGCGATCTGCTGGGCGCGGATGGCGGTCACGACCGACATCACCTACTTCCTCGCCGACGAGAGCGACGCGCAGCTGGCGGGGATCTCCCGGCAGCTGGCGCAGTCGGAGCTGACGCGGACGATCGTGCTGTCGGTGCAGGGGCCGGGCGAGGATCTTGGGCCGGCGCTGGCCGTCGCGCGGGCGCTGGGGGCCGCGCTGGAGGGGCACCCGGAGGTCGCGTGGCTGCGGACCGGGCCGGGGCCGATCGACGACGAGGCGGTGCATAACCTCTACTGGCCGCGCCGGCACTACCTCCTGGACGACCCCGAGCTGCGGCTGTCCGCGGCGGGCCTGCAGGCGGCCGCGCAGGCGCTCAAGCAGGAGCTCGGGCGGATGACCGGCACGCTGATCAAGCGGGTCGCGCCGGCGGATCCGCTGCTGCTGTACCCGGCGCAATTGCGGCGGCTCGAGGCGGCGCGGGCGGGCGGGCTGTCGCTGGTGGACGGGCAGTTCGTCGCCGACGGTGAGCACGCGCTGGTGCTGCTGGCGACCCGCAGCTCGCCCTTCGACGCCGCCGCGCAGGGGCCGGTGCAGGCGGCGATCGCCGCGGCCTTCGCGGAGGCGGCGACGCCGGGCGTGACCCTCGAGCAGAGCGCGGTGGCCCGCTTCGCGCTGGCGGCGGAGCGCAGCATGCGGGCGGACATCGGCCGGATCTCGACGCTGTCGCTGCTGGGGCTGGTGGTGCTGTTCGCGGCGCTGTTCCGCTCGCCGCGGCTGATCGCGCTGTCGCTGCTGCCGCTGGCGGCGGGCATGCTGGCCGCGCTGGCGAGCTGCCTGCTGCTGTTCGGCGCGGTGCACGGGTTGACCCTGGCCTTCGGCGCGACGCTGATCGGCGTGTGCATCGATTATTCGGTGCACCTGTTCAACCATCACCTGCTGGATCCGTCGCAAGACGGGCCGGAGCAGAGCGCGCGACGGGTCGGGCCGGGGCTGTGGCTCGGGGCGCTGACGACGGTGGCCGGCTTCGCGGGCCTGGCCTGGACCAGCTTCCCGGGGCTGCGCGAGGTCGCGGTGTTCGCCAGCGTCGGCGTGCTCGCGGCGGTGGTGGCGACGCGCTACTGGTTGCCGGCCCTGATGCCGCGCGAGCTCCGGGCCGGGCGTTTGCAGCGGGCGATCGCGGCCGGGCTGCTGCGCGCGCTGACCGGCCTCGGGCGCCGGCGCCGGGTCCTGCTCGCGCTGCCGCTCGCGGCGGTCGCGGTGATGGCGGTCGGGCTGCCGCGGCTGCGCTGGGTCGATGACGTGAAGCTGCTGATGGCGACCGACCCGGCGATGCTCGCCGAGGACGAGCAGGTCCGGGCCCGGGTCGCGCGCATGGACAGCGGTCGCTTCGTCGTGGCGATCGGCAGCGGCCCCGACCTCGCAGCGGCCGAGGAGGCGGCGCTGGTCGTCAACGACGCGGTGTACGGGCAGCTGGCGGCGGCCCAGGCGGCCGGCGAGCTGGCGGAGTTTCGCAGCCTGCACACCTTCGTGCGCGCGGCCGCGACCCAGCGGCGCAGCCTCGCGGCCCTGCAGGCGCCCGGGCTGCCCGAGCGCCTGGCGGCGGCCTTCACCGCCGAGGGCTTCACCGCCGGGGCCTTCGCCAAGGTCTTTTCGGACATGTCCGAAGTGCCAGGTCCGCTGCGCCTCGCCGACCTGCAGGGCTCGCCGCTGGGGGACCTGGTGCGCTCGTTTCGCGTCGAGCTGGCCGGGCCGCGGCCGACGGTCGCGGTGCTGAGCCTGGTCCGCGGGGTGCGCGATGGGGCGGCGGTGGCGAGGCGCCTGGAGGCCGCGCCGGGCAGCCACTACTTCGACCAGAGCGCGGCGATGGCGACGGCCTACGGGCGCTACCGCGAGCGCACGATCGAGCTGACGCTGATCGGGCTGATCGGTGTGTTCGCCCTGGTGTGGCTGCGCTACCGCCGGGTGTGGCTGGCGCTGGCGGCCTTCGGACCGGCGGTGCTGGCCGCGGGGACCACGCTCGGCCTGCTGGCGCTCGCGGGGCTGACGATCGGGCTGATGCACGCGGTGGCGCTGCTGCTGGTGCTCAGCATGGGCGTCGACTACGGGGTGTTCCTGGCCGAGAGCCGCGCCGACCTGGACGGCCTGGCGGCGACGCTGCTCAGCGTGCTGGTGGCCTGCATGTCGACGGTGCTGGGCTTCGGCCTGCTGGCGATGTCGGCGAGCCCGGCGTTGCAGGCGATGGGCGTCACGGTGGGGCTGGGGGTGCTGCTCAGCCTGGTGCTCGCGCCGGCGGCCCTGCTGCTCGACGGCGGGGGAGGGCGGGAGTGAGCTGGCCTAAGGGACATGTCGTCGTGGTGCTGGCGCTGGCGCTCGCGGCCTGCACGCCGCGGCCGACCGGGCCGCCTGAGCCGACGCAGATGCGTTACCCGGGGGTGCTGGTGGCGCCGGAGGGGCTGGCGAAGCGCGAGGACTTTCTCGCCCGGCAGTCGCTGGTCGGTCATTACGGCCCGCGCGAGGTCCACGGCGAGGTCGTGGTCCAGAAGCGCGGGGGGACGCTGACGCTGATCGGGATGACGGCCTTCGGCAGCAAGGCCTTCGTCATCCAGCAGGACGCGGCGGGCGTGCGCAGCCAGGAGATCCTGCCCGGCTCGCTGCCGTTCCCGGCCGAGTTCATGCTGCTCGACGTCCACCGGGCGCTGTTCATGGGCCTGTCCGAAGGGACAGACGGCGAAGGCGACGGGCAGCGCCGGGGCCGGCGCGAGGGCGAGGCGATCAGCGAGACCTGGCAGGGCGGCAAGCTGCTGCGCCGCAGCTTCCGCCGGCTCGACCGGCGACCGCGAGGGACGATCACCGTCGAGTATGTCGGCGGCATGTCCGGCTCACGCCCACCCGCGAAGATCGTGCTGGACAACCGATGGTTCGGTTACACGGTCGAGATCTCGACGCTCAGCTGGCAGGCGATCTGAGCGCCACTTCGACCGCGCCCCGGGCCTTGCGCCGGGGTATAGTGGCCCAGAACGATGGAGATCGAGGACCTCGACGCGGCCGGGGCGGCGCGCTGCTTGCTGTGGCGAGACCCGCCCTCGGGCCTGTTCGCCGTGCTGGTCATCGATGACCTCACCCTCGGGCCGGGCGCCGGCGGCGTGCGCACCCGCTGCTACCCGAACCTCGCCGCGGCCATGCGTGAGGCCTCGGCCCTGGCCCAGGCGATGACCCGCAAGTGCGCGCTGGCCGGCCTCGACGCCGGCGGGGCCAAGGTCGTCGTCATCGACCACCCGGGCCTCGACCGACCCCGCGCCTTCGCCCGGCTCGGGGCCTTCATCGCCGAGCTCGGCGGGGTGTTTCGCACCGCCGGGGACCTCGGGACCACCGCGGCCGACCTGGCGGCGATGGCGAGCACCTGTCCCTTCGTACATATCGACGAGCGCGGCCTCGCCGAGGCGACCGCGCGCGGGCTGCTGGCCTGCATCGCGGCCTGCGCGGCGACGCGGGGGCGCAGCCTGGCCGGGCTGCGGGTGGCGGTGCAGGGCTGCGGGGTGATCGGCGCGGCCGCGGCGCGGGCGCTGCATGACGCCGGGGCCGTGCTGTCGCTGGCGGACCTCGACGCGGCGCGGGCGACGGCGCTGGCGGGCGAGCTCGGCGCGAGCGTGGTGGACCCGGCGGAGCTGCTGCGCGCCGAGGTCGACGTGCTGGCCCCGTGCGCGCTCGGCGGGGTGATCACGCGGGAGAGCGCGGCGCAGCTGCGGGCGTGGGCGGTGTGCGGCGCGGCCAACAACGCGCTGGCGGACTTCGAGGCGGCGCAGGGCCTGCACGCGCGCGGGATCCTTCATGTGCCCGACGAGGTCGCGTCGGCCGGCGCGGTGGTCGAGGGCATCGGCCGCTCGGTGATGGGCCTGCTCGATCGGGGGCCCTTGATCGACGCGCTCGGGGCGACGGCGCGGGCGCTGCTCGAGGCGGCGGCCCGCAGCGACGAGCCGCCGGTGGTGCACGCCGAGCGGCGCGCGCGGGCCCGGATCTCGGCGGCCTGGGCCCGGCGGTAGGCGTCGCGGTCGCGGTCGCGGTCGCGGTAGGCGTCGCGGTCGCGGTCGCGGTCGCGGTCGCGGTAGGCGTCGCGGTCGCGGTAGGCGTCAGGTCGCGTCGGCGGTGAACGAGTAGGCGTAGGCGCAGGGCAGCGTGTAACCGAGGATCGCCGCCAGGCCGCAGCTGGTGCCCTCGCAGCTGAGGTCGACGGTCTGGGTGCCGGACAGCTCGGTCTCGGAGTCGATGGTGCCGGTGATGCTGACGTTGTAGAGCAGGGTGGCGTCGATGGTGGCCTCGGGCTTGTTGGAGCCGGCGAGGCGCTTCGGGCAGCTGAAGGAGTCGCCCTCGTAGGTGCACTCGAAGGGGTTCATGAAGTCGTCGTCGGTGACCGTGAACTTGCCGGGGCCGGTGACCGTGAGGTTGTACCCGCCGCTGGCGTCGGTCGGGGTGTTCTCGCCGCAGGTGTTGTTCACGATGGTGCTGCCGTTGTATTTCCAGGCGCCGGACTTCGGCTCGATGTCGGCTTCGGCGCCGCAGGCGGCGAGGAGGAGGAGCAGGGCGGCGAGGTGTTTCATGGCGGGGATCCCAACAGGCCGGGCCCGGCCTGGCAAGCCGGGGGAGCTCACCGCGTCGAGCTCGCCATGGCTCGAAAACGCGCAAAGAGCGCGAAGGCGCACGGCCGCGCGCTGGGGTATGGTCGGCAATCGCGGCGGCCTGGGTCCGGGCGGCCGATTCTGATCCCCCGAGCTCGACCATGGCGTCCCCCCGTCTCCTGCGTGTCCTGCCCTGTCTTCTCGCGGCCATGGTCGCGGTTTCGAGCTGCCGAAGCGCCGACTGCGAGGGTGACCAGGCTTGCGCGACGAGCAGCGAGGGGAGCAGCGGCTCGTCGAGCGGCAGCTCGGAGAGCGGCAGCAGCGGCGGCGGTGGTTCGGCGAACACGAGCGCGATCGCGGAGACGACGGGCGGGAGCTCGACGGGTGAGGGCACTACCGCGCCGACGCCCGCGGTGTGCGGCGACGGTGTGGTCGAGGGCGACGAGCCCTGCGACGACGGGAACCAGGACAACCTCGACGGCTGCCTGAACGACTGCACGCCGGCGAGCTGCGGGGACGGCTTCGTGCGGGTCGGGGTCGAGACCTGCGAGGACGGCAACGCCGACGACAGCGACGGCTGCCGGAACAACTGCCGGCTGGCGCGCTGCGGGGACGGCGTGGTGCAGCTGGGCAAGGAGGACTGCGACGACGGCCCCCTGAACAGCGACGCGATCTACGGCGGTTGCTCGAGCGAGTGCACGCTGGGGCCGCGCTGCGGGGACGGGGTGCTCAACGGTCCAGAGGACTGCGACGACCTCAACGCGGACCCGGAAGATGGTTGCCTCGAGGGCTGCATCGAGGCCCGCAGCTGCAAGCACGTGCTCGATCTGGTGCCGACGGCGAGCAGCGGGAAGTATCGCCTGTGGCCGGCGCAGCTCGGCGGCAACATCGACGCGTGGGTGTGGTGTGACATGGAGAGCGACGGCGGCGGCTACACCTTCCTCAAGGTCGACACGCAGATCATCGGGGCCAGCGACAAGGGCGCCCAGGCGGCGGAGCTCGTGTGTCAGGCCTTCGGCATGCACCTGCTGGTGCCGCGCACGCCGGCGCACGTGAAGGCGGCCTTCAATTTCGCCACCACCGCCAACGTGCCGCCGCTCGGCGGCGGCAAGGTCCCCAGCGGCATCGAGTACCTGTCGATCCTGTCGATCTACCCGGCCAAGCCGAAGGCGACCTGCAACGGCAAGGGCCTGAACTCGGCGGACTGCCCGGGCTGGCGCGCGTGGGACGACCACGCCTTCTGGGTCACCGATGTCCCGGTCCTCGGCGAGCCCAGCGACGAGCACTGCCCGGGCTGTTCGATGCTCTACAAGTGGAACGCGAACGGCAGCCTCAAGAGCTACACGACCTTCCCGGCCGGCGACGGGGCCGGCAGCTACCGCTTCATCTGCGACGTGGCCGACAAGTTCTGACCGCGGGCTCAGGCGGGCGTGAGCAGGCGGGCGGCCTGCTCCGGCGAGATCGCGGCGGCGCGGGCGAGGTCGAGGAAGAACGCGCGGCCGAGCTCGGCCTGGTTCGAGGCGGTGACCAGCGGGGCGATGGCGCGGAGCACGGCGAGGCGGCGCTCGCGGGGCAGCGCGGCGAGGGTTACGCCGACGTGGTCGAGGGTCGGCGGGTGGGCCTGGAGGTCGTGGGCGAGGCGCTCGCGGCGGGCGTCGGAGAGCGGGAGGCGGGCGAGGAGGTCGGTGAAGCGGCGCTGCTCCTCGGCGTCGATGGCCCCGTCGTGGTGGATCAGGACGGCGGCGAAGGTGGCGATGTGCTCGGCGAGCTCGACCGCGTCGGCGGTCCAGTCGCGGCGCCAGCCGGCGAGCTCGCCGGGGTCGATGCCGACCTCCGCGGCGATGCGCTCGAGCTCGCGGATCTCGGCCGCGCCGGCGTGGCCGTCGGCGAGGGCCATGGTCCAGGCCTTCTCGAGCAGTGGTTCGGTGAAGGCGGGCAGGGGCGGGGGGAGCTCGGCGAAGGCGCGGCGCAGGGCCGCGTGATCGCCGAGCAGGGCGAGCCAGCGGGCGTGCTCCTCGGCGCCGAGGTGCTCGTCGAGCATGGCGAGCACCTGGTCGCTCTCACCGGGGGACAATTCGCCGTCGGCGTGGGCGATCAGGCCGCAGGCGGCGACGATCCATTCCTGTTCCGGTGTCAGTGGCATCGGTCTTCGAGGGTACACCGATCGCGCGGGCCGGCGCGAGGGGGAGCGACTCGAGCGGAGCGCCGCTTCAGAGGGGGGCGCCGCAGTAGCGCAGGGAGCACTCGGGGACGTTGGGCAGCTTGAACACGAAGTACTTGCCGCAATTTCGCACCGAGATCTCGACCGACCAGCTGCAGGGGTCGCCGAACCACGAGAAGCAGACCGTGCGCGCGACGATGCCGGCGTCCTCGGCGGGGTAGGTGCCCTGCATCCAGCCCGGGGCATCGGTGCCGCAGGAGTAGTTGCTGGGGGCCGCCAGCGGCATCACGAGCCCGGCCGGGCCGAGGAAGCGGTGCCAGTTGCCGCCGACCTTGTTGTCGCACTTGGTGACCTTGCCCGGGCCGTCGTTGAAGGCCACGGCGCGGTCCTCCTCCTTCAGCTCGATGAAGCCGAGGCACTCCGGCGGCAGCTCGAGCTGGCACTCCGCGTCGCAGCCGTCGCCTGCGACCTCGTTGCCGTCGTCGCAGGTCTCGAAGCCGGCCTCGGCGATGCCGTCGCCGCAGCGCGGACCGAGCGCGGCGCAGCCGGGGCCGCAGCCCTCGTACTTGCCGCTGTTGTCGCCGTCGTCGCAGACCTCGACGCCGGCTTGCACGAGGCCGTCGCCGCAGGTGGCGGGCACGCAGCCGGCGACGCAGGCGTCGGTGTCGTCGGCGTTACCGTCGTCGCACTGCTCGACCTCGGCGTGGAGGAAGCCGTCGCCGCAGCTGGCGAGCAGGCACTGGCCGTCCTTGTCGACGCAGTCGTCGGTGTTGTCGGGGTTGGCGTCGTCGCACTCCTCGAGCGTCGCGTGCTGCCAGCCGTCGCCGCAGCTGAAGGGGACGCAGGTGTCGAGGCAGCTGTCGGTGTTGTCGAGGTTGCCGTCGTCGCAGGCCTCGTCGCCCTCGAGCTCGCCGTCGCCGCAGACGACGTCGTCGACCTCGGCGTTGCAGTCGGGGTCACAGCCGTCGCCGGCGAGCTTGTTGCCGTCGTCGCACTGCTCGACCCCGAGGTAGCGGTGGCCGTCGCCGCAGGCGGCGAGGTAGCAGCCGGCGATGCAGCTGTCGTCGTCGCTGGCGTTGCCGTCGTCGCACTGCTCGAGGTCGGCGTGCACGAAGCCGTCGCCGCAGACGGCGAGCTGGCAGGAGGCGAGGCAGAGGTCGGTGTTGTCGACGTCGCCGTCGTCGCAGCCCTCGCCGGGGTCGACGACGCCGTCGCCGCAGCGGCTCAGGGGGCCGGTGGTGGGTTCGGCGTCGGTGCTGGTCGGCGACGAGGTCGGCGAGTCGGTGGTGGCGTCGCTGCTGTCGTCGCCGGTGCTGCCCTGGGAGGGCTGCGGGGCGGAGCTTTGGTTGGTGTCGTCATCGGCGCAGGAGGGCAGCAGCAGCAGCCCTGCGAGCAGCCAGCGTCGCCGAAGCGTCTCCGTCGCAGCAGACCATGGCCCCATGCAGCTCTGGTAACACCGATCACGACGGGCTGGCAACGCGGCGCTCACGTGCCGGCCGGCCAGGAAAGTGACAGCGAGCCGTCACGCACGAAGTGGTCCGCGTGGTCAGGTCCGCGTGGTCCGGTCCGCGTGGTCCGGTCCGCGTGGTCCGGTCCGCGTGGTCCGGTCCGCGTGGACCGGTCCGCGGCGACCGGTCCGCGGCGATCATGCGTGGACCATGCGGTGGCGCGAGGGAGCCCGCTAGCGGGCGCGATAGGTGATGCGACCGCGGGTGGGATCGTAGGGGGTCACGCCGACCGTCACGCGGTCACCGAGCACGACCTTGATCCGGAAGCGCCGCATCTTGCCGGCGAGGTGGGCGAGGACAAGGTGGTCTTTGTCGATCTCCACGCGGAAGAGGCCGCCCGTAAGGACCTCCGTCACTGTTCCCTCGAATTCAATCAGATCGTCCTTGCTCATCGGCGACGGACTCTAGGGGCCGGCTCAGGTCTGCGCAACTGCCCCGGCGACAATTCGGATCGCGCCGACGCACGCCGTGGGGCCCTTCCGAGGGGACAGAAAAGTTAAGTGCGTTTGCGCGCGAAGCGCGAGAATCGCCCGCGATCGCCCGCCAGGAGCCCTCGCAGCGGCGTGTTCAGGCGGGATCGCTGCCGAGCACGCCGCGCGCGGCGAGCTGCGCGAGGACCTCGTCGGCGAGGACCTCGGGCTGGGTGAGCCCGGCGATCAGGTGCAGCTCGGGGGCCTCCGGACGCTCGTATGGGGCGTCGATCCCGGAGAAGCCGGTGATCTCGCCGGCGCGGGCCCGACGGTACAAACCCTTGGGATCGCGGCGCTCGCACTCCGCGAGGTCGGTGTCGACGAAGACCTCGAGGAAGCGGCCCGCGGGGAGCCGAGCGCGCGCGTGGTCGCGATCGCGGCGATACGGGCTGATCGCCGCGACCAGCACGATCAGCCCGGCGTCGACGAACAGGGCGGCCACCTCGGCGAGGCGACGGGCGTTCTCCGCCCGGTCCTCCGGCGAGAAGCCGAGGTCGTTGCACAGACCGAAGCGCAGGTTGTCGCCGTCGAGGATGTAGCTGTGGCGCCCGCGCTGCACGAGGCGGGCGTCGACCAGCGCGGCGATCGTGCTCTTGCCGGCGCCGCTCAGGCCCGTGAACCACAGCGCCGCGCCGCGCTGACCCTTGCTGCGCTCACGGTCCTCGGCGGTGACCTTTGCGTGGTGCCAGCGGATGTTGGTGGGGACATGGTTCACGGCGCGGCCATCCTATGGCATACCCGCCGCCCCGCGCACCTGGCTTCGCCGGAGGGTTGACGGCGATCCGCGCCGGAGTAACCTTCGCCGGCTTGCGTCCGGCCCCGCCGAGGTCGCACCCTGCGCATGGAACTCTCACTGCCGAGGAAATGACGTCGACGATGCCCGCGAGCGACTGGACCCGAGATCTGGACCTGAGCCCCGATGCCCGCCTCCCTGACGCCTGGCGGCCCGACGGGTGGCATCCCGACGTGATGGACGCGCGGCGCGCCGTGGAGGAGATCGGCGGGGCGGGCGGCGGCGGCGGCGGAGCAGGCGGCGGCATGGGTGGCGTCGTCCCGGGTGACCTCGCCGAGGAGGCTCGCCGCAAATACCTGAACTACGCGCTCAGCGTCATCACGGCGCGCGCGATCCCGGACGTCCGCGACGGCCTCAAGCCGGTGCACCGCCGCATCGTGTTCACGATGTTCGACGACCTCGGCCTCACCCACGAGGCCCGCCACCGCAAGAGCGCGAAGGTCGTCGGCGACGTCATCGGCAAGTACCACCCGCACGGCGACACGGCGGTCTACGAGGCGATGGTGCGGCTGGCCCAGGACTTCGCGATGCGCATGCCGCTGGTCGACGGTCAGGGCAACTTCGGCTCGATCGACGGCGACTCGGCGGCGGCGTATCGCTACACCGAGGCGCGGCTGACCCGGCTGGCCTCGGAGCTGCTGAGCGAGCTGCCGAAGGACACGGTCGATTTTCGGCCGACCTACGACGGCACGGGGCGCGAGCCGGTGGTGGTGCCGGCGAGGTTCCCGCAGCTGCTGGTGAACGGGAGCACGGGCATCGCGGTGGGCATGGCGACCAACATCCCGCCGCACAACCTCGGCGAGGTGATCCGCGCGGCGGTGGCGCTGATCGACGATCCGCAGACGAGCGTCAAGGGCCTGCTCAAGTACATCAAGGGCCCGGACTTCCCGACCGGCGGCCGGCTGGTGGCGACCCGCAAGGAGATCCAGCAGCTGTACGACGAGGGCAAGGGCTCGTGCAAGCTGCAGGGCGAGTGGAAGTTTCGCGAGGAGGAGAAGAGCACCTTCATCGTGATCACCTCGGTGCCGTACGCGATCGAGAAGAGCGCCCTGGTCGAGGAGATCGGGGAGATCATCCTCAGCAAGAAGCTGCCGGGGCTGCTCGGCGTGCAGGATCTCAGCACCCGCGACGTGCACGTCGAGATCGAGCTCAGCCGCAAGTCGGGCACCGAGCCCGAGCTGCTGATGGCCTACCTGCTGAAGAACACGCGGCTGCAGGTGACCGTGAAGTTCGACTTCACGTGTCTGGTGCCGATCCCGGGCTCGGAGGTCGGGCGCCCGGCGCGGCTGAGCCTGCTGCAGATCCTCCGCGAGTTCCTCGACTTCCGGCTGATCACGGTCCGCCGCCGCTTCGAGTACGACCTGCGCAAGCTGCGGGAGCGCATCCACATCCTCGAGGGCTTCGAGATCGTCTTCGACGCGCTCGACGAGGCGATCCGCATCATCCGCAAGTCGGAGGGCAAGCAGGACGCCGCGGCCAAGCTGATGAAGGCCTTCAAGCTCGACGAGATCCAGGTCGACGCGGTGCTGGAGACCAAGCTCTATCGGCTCGCCAAGCTCGAGATCGACAAGATCCGCGCCGAGCTGGCCGAGAAGCGCAAGCAGGCCAAGGCGATCGAGGCGATCCTGAAGAGCGAGGCCAAGATGTGGGCGGTGATCCGCGAGGAGCTCGAGGAGCTGGCCAAGAACTACCCCGACGCCCGCCGCACCCGCATCAGCGACGAGGACGTGACCGAGGAGTTCACGGCGGAGAGCTTCATCGTCGCCGAGGACGCGGTCGTGCTGGTCACGCGCGACGGCTGGATCAAGCGCCAGCGCTCGATCAACCTGGCGAGCACCCGCATGCGCGAGGGCGACGAGGCCCTGGCCCTGGTCGGCGGCAGCACCAAGGAGAGCCTGATCCTGTTCACCAACAAGGGCTCGGCCTACAACCTGCGCATCCACGACGTGCCGCAGTCGACCGGCCACGGCACGCCGATCCAGCAGCTGTTCAAGTTCAAGGACGGCGAGCGGGTGATCGCGGCGCTGGGCACCGACCCGCGGGTGATGCCGGAGTTCGGGTTCCCGCGGCCCGAGCTCGGCGCCGAGTACGAGGAGCCGTACCCGCACATGCTCGCGGTGACGAAGAGCGGCATGGCGCTGCGCTTCACGCTGTGGCCGCACAAGGACCCGAGCACCAGCCGCGGCCGCATGTTCGGCAAGGCCCGCGACGGCGACGAGTTCATCGCGACCTTCAAGGTCTACGCGGAGGACGATGTCGCCGCGCTGAGCCGCCAGGGTCGGCTGCTGGTCGCCAGCTCGCAGGAGGTCAGCCTGCTCGGCGGGCCGGGCCTCGGGGTGATCCTGATCAAGCTCGACGACGACGACGAGCTGGTGGCGGCGGCGACGGCGAGCACGCCGATGGAGGTGGAGAAGGTCACGGGCGGCGCGCAGAAGGTGCTCGGCAAGTCGTACAAGTCGGCGGCGCGCGGCGGCAAGGGGATCGAGCTGTGGAAGCGCGGCGCGGTCAAGCGGGTCGCGCTGCCGGAGCCGGCGGTGCCGAACCTCGAGGCCGCGCCCGAGGACGACAAGAAGCGGCCCGCGGCGGGGAAGAAGTAGGGAGACGGCATGGCCAAGGCAGCAAGCAGCAATTACGACGCGTCGGCGATCCAGGTGCTCGAGGGCGTGGACCACGTCCGCAAGCGCCCGGGCATGTACATCGGCGGCGTCAGCAAGGAGGGCCTGCACCACCTGATCTGGGAGATCCTCGACAACTCGGTCGACGAGGTGATCAACGGGCACGCCTCGCAGATCGAGGTCAAGCTCGACGCCGACCACAAGGGCATCACCGTCAGCGACAACGGCCGGGGCATCCCGGTCGACCTGCACCCGCAGCTGAAGATCCCCGCGGTGGTCGCGGTGTTCACCAAGCTCGGCGCCGGCGGCAAGTTCGACGGGCAGAGCTACAAGCACTCCGGCGGCCTGCACGGGGTCGGCGCGGCGGTCGCGAACGCGCTCTCCGAGGTGCTGACGGCCAAGGTCTGGCGCGACGGCTCGGCGTGGGAGGTGGCCTTCATCCGCGGCGTGCCGGAGGGCAAGATCAAGAAGCTGGGCAACGCCCGCGGCTCGGGCACCAGCGTGTACCTGCGACCGGACCCGGAGATCTTCGGGGTCAAGAGCACGCAGTTCGACCCGGCGGTGGTGCGCGAGCGCCTCGAGGCCAAGAGCTATTTGCACAAGGGCCTGAAGATCGTCTTCACCGACGAGTCGACCGGCAAGACCGAGACCCTGTTCCACGCCGAGGGCATCTCGGAGTACCTCGGCAAGCTGGTCCAGGTGCGCGGCAAGCCATCGGTGCACCCGGGCATCTTTTACCTCGAGCGGAGCGAGGAGCCGAAGCTCGAGGTCGCCTGCGCGTGGACCGAGGCCAGCGACGACGCGATGTACTCGTTCGTCAACGGCGTGCCGACCGGCGACGGCGGCACCCACGAGCAGGGCTTTCGCGCGGCGCTGGCGAAGGCGATCCGCAACTACATGACGGCGCACAAGCTCGAGGCCAAGGGCGTGACGATCGCCATGGAGGACATCCGCGAGGGCATGGTGTCGATCCTCAGCACCTACGTGCTCGAGCCGCAGTTCCAGAGCCAGACCAAGAACCGCCTCAACAACCCCGAGGTGGCCTCGCAGGTCGAGGGCGCGATCCGGCCGGCGCTCGAGCAGTGGTTGCACCTGAACCGCAGCACCGCGGAGAGCATCGTCGCGCGGGTGATCATCTCGGCGCGGGCGCGGGCGGCCTCGCGGGCGGCGAGCCAGCAGGTCTCGCGCAAGAGCCCCGGGGGCGTGCGCCTGGGGCTGCCGGGCAAGCTGGCGGACTGCTCGGAGCGCGACGGCGGCAAGTGCGAGCTGTTCCTGGTCGAGGGCGACAGCGCCGGTGGTTCGGCCAAGATGGGCCGCAACCGCAAGACCCAGGCGATCTTGCCGTTGCGCGGCAAGGTCCTGAACGCCGAGCAGGCGAGCGTCGCCAAGGTGCTGGAGAACGAGGAGCTCGGCAACATCCTGAAGGTGCTGGGCTGCGGGGTCGGCAAGGAGTTCAACATCGAGAACCTGCGCTACGGCAAGGTGATCCTGCTGATGGACGCCGACAGCGACGGGCACCACATCGCGACCTTGCTGCTGACGTTCTTCTATCGCCACCTGCCGGAGCTGATCCGCCGCGGGCACGTGTACATCGCCCAGCCGCCGCTGTTTCGCGTCGACATCGGCAAGGAGACGCTGTGGATCGCCGACGAGGCGCACCTGCAGCGGGTCCTCGCCGAGAAGCGCGGCAAGCCGGAGATCCAGCGCTTCAAGGGCCTCGGCGAGATGATGCCGGAGACGCTGCGCGACACGACGCTGGACCCGAAGAAGCGGCAGCTGATCCAGGTCGGGATCCGCGACGAGCTGGCGACCGATCGCACGATCGCCAGCCTGATGGGCAAGGACGCCGGGTGGCGCTACTCGTTCATCATGGAGCGCGCGGCCGAGGCCGATGCGCTCGACGTGTGAGCGGGCTCAGGACTTCGGGGGCAGGGTCTTCTCGACGGTGGCGACCATCTCGGGGCCCATCGGGTCGACGTTGGAGTCGAAGCGGGCGACGACCTTGCCGGTGGGGTCGACGAGGAACTTGGTGAAGTTCCACTTGACCTCGCCCTTGATGCCCTCGGGGGTCTCCTCGGTCAGGGTCTTGTAGAGGGGCGCGATCTCTGGGCCCTTGGCGTGGACCTTGGCCATCATCGGGAAGTCGACCGCGAACTTGCTGGTCACGAACTCCTTGATCTGGGCGGCGTCGCCGGGCTCCTGGCCGCCGAAGTCGTTGGAGGGGAAGCCGAGCACGACCAGGCCGCGGTCCTTGTACTTGCCGTAGAGCTCCTGGAGCTGGGCGTACTGCGGGGTGTAGCCGCATTCGGAGGCGACGTTGACGAGCAGCACGGCCTTGCCGCGGTAGTCGCTGAGCTTCTGTTTGGTGCCCTCGAGGGTCTCGACCTCGTGGTCGAGGATCGGGCCGGACGCCTCGGCGATCGGCGCGGGCTTCGCGGGCTCGGTCTTCGTGGGCTCGGTCTTCGCGGGCTCGGTCTTTGCGGGCTCGGTCTTCGCGGGCTCGGTCTTGGTCGCTGCGGGTGCGCCGCCGCAAGCGGGCAGGGCGAGGGTGATCAGGGCGAGGGCGACGCGGGCGGTGAGCGATCGGGGCATGCGCGCCGAGGATAGGGAGAACCGGGCCGCGCTGTCGAGCCCATGCCTGCGCGGCCGGTGGTAGAGTCGGGTATATGGAACTGTCCAGGGCCCTCGCCTTCGCGCTCGCCGCCCACGGCGGGCAGACCCGCAAGGGCAGCTCCGTGCCCTACGTCAGCCATCTGCTGCAGGTCAGCGGCCTCGTGCTCGAGCACGCCGGCGACGCCGAACAGGCCTGCGCGGCGCTGCTGCACGACGTCGTAGAGGACACCCCCGTGACCCTCGCGCAGGTCGCGGAGGCCTTCGGCGCCGGGGTCGCCGGCATCGTCGCCGACTGCACTGATACCCAGGAGGACGAGCTGCCGGGGGCCAAGCGGCCGTGGCTCGAGCGCAAGCGCCGGTACGTGGCGCAGCTGGCCGCGGTGCCGCTGCGCAGCGCGCTGGTGGTCGGCTGCGACAAGTTGCACAACATGCGCTCGTTGGTCGGCGACCTCGAGGCGCACGGGCCCGCGGTGCTCAGCCGCTTCAACGCGCCGCCGGAGTCGCAGCGGTGGCTGCACGGCGCGCTGCTGGGGGCGCTGAACGAGCGGGTGCCTGGGCGCCTGCACGCGGAGCTGCGCGACCTGAGCGAGCGCTACGCGGCGCTGACAGCCGGGCACGGGGGCTGAGCGGGCCCGCGGCGCTCATTGCTGGAGGTGAGCCGAGCGCGGGCGCGCGGCTGTCCTCTGGGACAGTGTCCTCGGGGACAGGTCAGGACTTGGGGAGGAAGGGTAGGTGGGCGCGGGTGATCAGCTCGAGGCGGCCCATCATCTTGAGGGTGTAGACCAGCGAGAGCAGCTCGAGCTCGTCGGCGTCGAAGTCGCGGAGCATGACGCCGAGGGTGCGCGAGCCGTCGAGCTGGGCGAGCCAGTTGGCCTCGCTGGGCTCGAGCAGGAGCTCGGCGGTCAGGGCCGCGCGGCCGGCTTCGCTGCGGTCGGCCTCGGCGAGGCTGGGGCGCTGGTCGCGGGGGCCGATGGCCTCCCACAGGCGCTTGAGCGGGATGCGATGGCGGGCGCCGCCCATGATGATGGCGGCGGTCGGTTTATCGAGGGTGACGGGCTCGGTGCAGACGACATCGGCCTCGAATTGCCAGCTGCCGTCGATCCACAGGAACATCGCGTCGAGCATGCGCAGCAGGTGCTCGCCGAGCGACTCGTCGAGCTCGCGCTGGCGGATGAGGCCGGCGTCGAGCAGCAGCTCGCCGATGCGCTTGCCGTCCTTCGCGGCGATCAGGTGCTGGGCGGCGTCGTACTGCGCGCGGCTGAGCAGGCCGCGGGCGAGGAGGCGGTCGGTGAGGCGGTCGCTGCTCTGGTTGCTGCGGGCGAACACCGGCTGGCCCTGCGTCAGCCACAGCTGCTTGACGACATCGCCGCGTTGCACGCGCAGGCAGCCGGTCCGCCGACCCTCGTGCAGCCGCCACAGCAGCTCGGGGACCTGGACGTCGCGCAGTTCGCCGGTCTGGCCGATGAGCGAAGCCCCTCCGGGTGGTTCGTCGCTGTGCGTGTCTTGCATGGCGGTGCGCCGCTGGTCGCCCAGCATAATCCAGCTTCGCGTCGCTGCGCGAACGGCGGTGTCGCGGCCGGAGATCGGGGTCGGGCGGATCCGCACGCGAGGGGCGTGTACGCGCGTCTGTGGCCGCCGGGCGGGGGCAGGCGATGCGGTCGCTCGTCGGTGGCCTGGGGCCCATGGGGCAGGAGATCTCCGGCGCGCCATGAGGCCCCCGCGGGCGCCGGCCGCAAGCGCCGAGCCTTGCGAGCCGGCGAGGAAGCGGACTAAAACCGCCGACCATGATGCTCCGTCCGCTCGCCGTGTTCGCGCTGTGTGCCGTCGCCTGTCAGAAGCCCGGGGACGCGAAGACCGACGCGAAGACCGACGCGAAGGCGAGCGGCGAGGGCGGCGTCGTCGGTGCGGGGAGCAGCGCCGCGGGCGGGGCCGTGCAGGCGGCCGGCGTGGTCACCGAGTGTCCGAAGTCGCTGGGCGGGTCGGACAAGCTGCACCGGGTGATCTCGAAGGATTGCGGGGTCATTCCGGTCACCGAGGATTACTACGTCGACGGCGGCAGCCTGACGCTCGAGGCGGGCGCCTCGTTGAGCTTCAAGGACGGCGTCGGGCTGTTCATCGGCTACTACGAGCCCGCGAAGCTGATCGTGAAGGGCAGCGCCGCGAGCCCGGTGGTGCTGACGGCGGCCGGGGACCAGGCCGCGGGGGCGTGGCGCGGCGTCTCGCTCAACGCCAACGCCGACCGCTCGGTGGTCGAGGGTCTGGTGATCGAGTACGCCGGCAACGACGAGAGCGCGCTGTTCGTCGACGCGGAGGACGTCACGCTCAGGGGCGTGAAGATCCGCGACGCGAAGGGCACCGGCCTGCTGGTCAGCGACGCGGCGAGCTTCGCCGCCTTCGCCGACAACGAGTTCAAGAAGCTCGGTCGACCGGCGGCGATCGATGTGCCGGCGCCGGCGGTCGCGGGGCTCGGGGGCGGCAATCGCTTCGACCCCGGCGCGCACGTGCTGGTGCGCGGCGGCACGGTGGCGCGCAGCGCGAAGTGGCAGAGCCCGGGGGCGCCGCTGGTGCTCGCGGGCGAGGTCTACGTCGACGGCGAGGCCGGGCAGCGGGCCACGCTCGAGCTGGCGCCGGGGCTGGAGCTGCGCTTCACCGAGGCCGGCGCGCTGCTGATCGGCTACTACAGCCTCGCGGGGCTGAACGCGCGGGGCACGGCGGAGGCGGCGATCACCTTCACCGCGCACGAGCGGCGCGAGGCTGGCGGCTGGCGCGGGGTCGGGGTCCACGCGCAGGGCGAGGCGACCATCGAGCGGGCGCTGTTCGAGTTCGGCGGCAAGGCGGCGGACGAGGGCGCGGTGTTCGTGCGGGGCGGCGCGTTGTCGTTGACGGGGACGACCTTTCGCAGCGACGTGATCGGGGTGTCGCTCGACGAGTCGGCGAAGCTGACGGCCTTCGCCGACAACACTTTCGTGGCGACGCCGACGGCGGTCACGCTGACGCCGGGGCAGATCGCCGGGCTGGGTGAGGGCAACGCCTACGATCGCGACAGCAAGATCCGGAGCGGCGGCGGCGGCGTGAAGGGCAAGGCGACCTGGCACGCGCAGGGGGCGACGATCGAGCTCACGGGCGAGGTGTACGTCGATGATGGCGAGCTCTCGATCGATCCGGGGGTCACGCTGCTGGCCGGGCCCGACGCGCAGCTGACGGTCGGAGCGTCGACCCGGGGGACGCTGCAGATCCGGGGCACGGTGGCCTCGCCGGTGACGATCGGGCCGGTCGCCGCGGGCGGAGCGTGGCGCGGCATCTCGCTGGCCGGCAGCGCCCGCGCCAACGTGCTCGAGAACCTGGTGATCACCGGCGCCAGCAACGACGCGGCGATCCAGGTCGAGGGCGAGGTCGATGTGACGCTCAGCGGCGTGACCTGCTCGAAGTGCAGCGGCGCGGTGGTCGGCTGGCGCTGCGGCGCGAAGGTCACGAGCTCGCAGGTGCTGGCGACCGACGGCACGCCGAAGCTCGAGCTCAAGCCCGAGGGCTGCTGAGGGCGGCGGTCGGCGGGCTGCTTGCGGAGCGTTGCGGAGCGTTGCGGGCTGCTTGCGGAGCGTTGCGGAGCGTTGCGGAGCGTTGCGGGCTGCTTGCGGGCTGCTTGCGGGCTGCTTGCGGGTCGTTGCGGATCGTTGCGGAGCAGCGGTGGCGAGCGGCGAGGGCGTGGGCTTGCGCGGCGGGCTGCGCCCCGTAGTATGCTGGCTCATGCGATTCTTGATGCTTGGATTGATTGTGCTGCCTCTGGCGGCGTGTAACTTGCGCATCGGCGAGGAGACGGACGGCGCGAGCGGGACGGGCACCGAGGCCACGATCGCGTCGGGCACCGGCGAGCCGCCGACCACGAGCGAGGGGCCGGTCACGGGCGGTGATTCGGGGAGCAGCGGCCCGGGGAGCACGGGCGAGGCGACGGGGAGCAGCGGCCCGGGGAGCACGGGCGAGGCGACGGGGAGCAGCGGGGACGCGAGCGGGGCGAGCGACGAATCCGGGGGCACGGCGACGGGCGGCGGCGTCGACATGGGCGGGGCGAAGTTCGGCGACGCGACGGTCGACGACAGCTGCGCGCCGGATGATGGGCCGGCGCTCGAGTTTCGTCTGCGGCTGCCGGCGGCGGTCTGCGGGACGGACTGGTCGGGGGACGTGGTCCGGGCGATGCTGTTCCAGGGCGGGCCGCTGGCGCCGGGCGATTATCCGCTCGGCGGCGGCGCGGGCTTCGGCTGGTGGCAGCAGGGCGACCTGCCGCCGGAGTCGAGCAGCGAGGGCACGATCACCATCGACAGCTGGGAGGGCGACATGGTCACCGGGTCCTACACGCTCACGTTCGCGGGCGCGGTGCTCGAGGGCGAATTCGCGGGTCCGCGCTGCCCCCCCGACGGGCTGTGCGGCTGAGGCCTTCGGGCCTGAAGACATGTCTGATGGGGCATGTCCGATGGGGCATGATTCTTCAGACATGCCCCATCGGACAGGCTCAGGGCAGGTCGAGGACGGCGAGGGGGGCGAGGGCCTGGGCGGTGGTGCCGTCGCCGAGCTGGCCGCGCTGGTTGCTGCCCCAGCACATGACGCGGCCGCCGCTGCGCAGGGCGCAGGTGTGGTCGACGCCGGCGGCGAGGCGCAGGACGTCGCCGATCTTCTGGCCGGGGACGGGGACCTTGGCGGGGCTGCGCGAGCCGTTGCCGAGCTGGCCGGTGCTGTTGTTGCCCCAGCACATCACCTGGCCCGGGGCGGCGGCGCAGGTGTAGCTGCGGCCGGCGGCGAGGGCGGTGACGTTGGCGACGCCGCCGACGGGGACGCGGGTCGACCAGTTGCTGGTGATGTTGGCGCCGAGCTGGCCGAGGTCGCCCTTCCCCCAGCAGGCGATCAGGCCGGTGGCGCGGCGGATGCATGTGTGCTCGTCGCCCGCGGACAGCTCGACCGCGTCGGCGACCTTCTGCACGAACTGCGGGGTCAGCAGCTCGGGGAAGCCGATGGTGTGCCCGCTGCCGACCTGACCGAAGAAGTTGCCGCCCCAGCACAGCACCTTGCGGCCGCTCTGGAGCGCGCAGGAGTGGTCGGTGCCGAGGGCGAGCTGGGTCACCTGGTTGACGCTGCCGGCGACGGCGACCGGGCGGGCGCTGTCGTCCTTCTTGCCGTTGCCGAGCTGGCCGTTGGCGTTCTTGCCCCAGCACAGGACCGGGCCGGCGCGGCGGACCGCGCAGGTGTGCTCGCCGCCCGCGGCCAGCTGGACCGCGTCGGCGAGGCCGTCGACGGCGACCGGGCGGCTCTTCATCGCCTTGCTGCCGTCGCCGAGCTGACCGCTGCCGTTGCGCCCCCAGCAGGAGACCTGGCCGTTGCTGCGGCGGGCGCAGGCGTGGCCGGAGCCGGCGGCGACCTGGACGACGTCGTCGAGGCCGGAGGCGGGCTGGGCGAGGGAGCGGTCGACGAAGTTGCCGTCGCCGAGCTGGCCGAGGCCGCCCGCGCCCCAGCACTGGGCGGTGCCGCCCGCGGCGGCGCAGGAGAAGCCGTCGCCGCTGCTCAGGTCGGTGGCATCGGTGAGGTTGCGGACGGTGCTGGCCTGGCCGTCGTCGGCGCCGGCCGGGAGCAGGCCGGCGCCGAGGGCCGCGCCGTCGTTGCTCCCCCAGCACTGGACGGTGCCGGTGCGGGTGAGGGCGCAGGTGTGGTGGCCGCCGGCGGCGACGGCGGTGACGGCGGGGAGGGCGCGGACGGGCACGCCGCTGGCGCGGTTTTCGGTGGTGCCGTCGCCGAGCTGGCCGCGGCTGTTGCGGCCCCAGCAGGTGACGTCGCCGTTGCTGCGGATGCAGGTGTGGTCCTCGCCGGCGCTGATGTCGGCGACCTTCGCGACCCCGGGGACGGCGGCGGGGGTCCTGGTGAAGCCCTCGCCCCAGCACACGACCGGTCCGGCGCGGCGCACGGCGCAGGTGTGGTCGCCGCCGGCCACGAGGAGGATCGCGTCGGCGAGGCCCGGGACCGGGGCCGGGGTGGGACGGCGCGGGCTCGGATCGCCGAGCTGGCCCGCGGCGCCGGTGCCCCAGCACAGGACCTTGCCGGTGTTGGTGCGCGCGCAGGTGTGGGCGGTGCCGGCCGCGACCTCGACGGCGTTGGCGAGGCCGGCGACCTGCACCGGCGCGACCCAGGTCTGGCGCCCCTCGTTGCCGAGCTGGGCCCCGCGGTTGTCGCCCCAG
>Ga0075152_10000218_pt1 | contig 46835 bp, 34 predicted proteins | sample JI61114C2DNA_FD_70964 | JGI IMG/M metagenome (GOLD analysis project Ga0075152, IMG submission 70964) | Wastewater effluent complex algal communities from Wisconsin, to seasonally profile nutrient transformation and Carbon sequestration -... | ecosystem: Engineered > WWTP > Effluent > Algae...
GCCGCTGCGGGTGAGGATGTGCAGCTGGATGCCGGTGAGGCACAGGGTCTGGCCGCTCTTGGCGTGGCCCATCGAGGAGTGCTCGAGGCGGGAGACGTCGACGATGGTGATCGCGCCGGCGCCCTCGACGTGGAGGGTGTCGTCGGGGTCGATGAAGGCGGCGGTGTCCTCGTCGAGGCCGATGCCGACGGCGAAGGGGTTGAAGGCGAGCACCGAGAGGAGGCGGCCGAGGCGGTCGCGCTGGCGGAAGTGCTGGTCGATGACGAGGCGGTTGGTGAGGCCGAAGCCGGGGGCGAGGGATGCGAGGCCGGCTCTGGGGGTGGCGCCGCCCTGTCCGAAGGCGATCATGTGTTCGGAGAGGATCGCGGCGCCGGCCGAGGTGCCGCCGACGGTGACGCCGCGGGCGTTGAGGCGGCGGATCGCCTTGGCGACGGGGGTGCCGCCGAGGATGGTCGAGAGCTGCAGCTGGTTGCCGCCGGTGAGGAAGACGGCGGTGGCTTGCTCGAGCAGGTCGAGCAGGTCGTCGCGCTCGGCGTCGGCGCGGGTCTCGAAGGGGATGCTGGTGGCCGCGTGCGCGCCGAGCTGGCGGAAGATCCGCTCGTAGCGCGGGCCGGTGTCCGGCAGGCGCGAGGCGGTGGGGATGATGATGATGCGGGCCGCGGAGCCGCCGGAGACCTCGATGAAGCGGCGCAGGATGACCGCGTCCTGCTCCTTGTCCTCGGCGCCGCCGACCGGGACGATCCATCCGCGAGTGTGGGAGTCTTCGACTTTGGCAGGGCTCACGCGCTTGACCTCTCGAAGCGCCCGAATACCACTGGTCGGCCGTCTCTCACCAGCCAGGACCCGCGTGCGAGCGCCGCGGAGAGCTTGCCGTCCGGCGTGAGGGCGATCAGGTCCGCGGCTGCGCCGACCGCGATGCGGCCCTTGTGTGGCCATCGCAGCAGGTCGGCGACGTTGCGCGTGAACGCCGGGAGGAAGCGCTCGAGCGGGACCTTGTCGGCGAGCAGGGCGGCGATCGTCTGCAGCAGGGTCGCCGGGGTGCCGACGCCCATGCCGCAGATGTGGCCGTGGCCGTCGAATTTGGGCATACAGCCGCCGCCGTCGGAGGAGCAGGTGAGGCGGTCCTCGGGGAGCCTGGCGTGCAGCCAGCGGGAGATGGCCTCGGCGGCCATCAGGCTGTCGCCGGGGTCGTCGTCCTCGGGGAAGGCGCTGACGTCGAGGTAGCCGCCGCGGGCGGCGAGGGCCATGGCCTCGGCGAACAGGCGGCGGTTGCGATTGATGTGGGTGGGGTGGAACACACGCGGGGGGATCTCGCTGTGTTCGAGGGCGCGGCGGACCAGCTCGAGGCCGCGGGGGCCGTCGCCCATGTGCAGGTGCACGATGCCGGCCTTGCCGGAGATCATGCCGGCGACGTGGGCGTCGGAGGCGACCCGCAGCAGCTCGTCGAGGGTCACCTGCGAGGAGCGGTGGTCCGAGAGCGCGAGCTCGCCGACGCCGAGGATCGGGTCGACGTAGACGATGTCGCCGCGGGCCGAGCCGGTGAGCGTGACCAGCGGGAGCTGGTAGCTGCCGGTGTAGCAGTGGGCGTCCAGGCCCTCTTCACGCAGGCCGAGGGTGCGGGCGACGAGGTCGCCGACGCTGCGGGTGGTGCCATCGGTGCCGAGGATGCCGACGACGGTGGTGACGCCGGCGGTGCTGAGCTCGGAGAGCTGGAGCGGCGGGACGCGGGTGGCGGGTCCGGCCTCGCCGCCGCCGCCGATGAGGTGGACGTGCGCGTCGATGAGGCCGGGCGCGAGCAGGAGGTCGCCGAGGTCGACCTCCTCGTGGGGGATCTCGGCGGGGAGCCTGGGGAGGGACGGGGCGATCGCGGCGATGCGCTGATCGGCGATCAGCAGGTCTCTACGGCCGAGGGGGGCGGGCGCGTAGAGCTGCGCGTTACGGAGGAGCCGGAGCATCGCGGTCGCGGCCTGCCAGGCGAGGGTGACGCGCGGGCCCTCGCGGGTCAGGGCGCGGTGAAGACGACCGGGGGGCCGAAGGCGGTCATCTCGGCGTCGGAGGCGTCCTGGCAGGTGGCCTTGAGCGTGTCCTCGTCCTGATACACGGTCGAGCGCTGGCCCTGGATCGCCAGGTCGGCGCAGGCGCCCTTGCCGAGGTCCTTGAGCTCGTCCTTCGACGAGTCGCAGCGGATGCACTTGTTGGTCCCGGCGTTGCAGACGAACGAGTCGTCGCAGAAGTACGAGCGGCAGTGCTGGTCCTTCACGTCCTGGCCGAACAGCTCGGCGGTGCTGCCGGCGTAGAGGGGGAGGCCGGTGCCGTCGTCACAGACGCCGAAGTCGTTGACCTCGAGGCCGGTGGCGCAGGCGCCGTTGAACGTGGGGGCGCAGCCGAGGGTGCCGAGCTGGTCGCCGGCGCAGGGGGCGTAGGCGTTGGCGTTGTCCATGGCGCGCTCCCAGGCGTCGTAGAACGGGCCCTTGGCGAACACGGCGGGGTCGCAGGAGACGCTGACTTTATCGACGACGGAGCAGACCTGATTGGTCTTGGAGGAGCTGATGTCGCCGCCGCCGCTCGCGGGCGCGGCGCAGGAGGCGTCGACGCGGTTGGTGTTCAGGGCCTCGAAGAAGAAGGACTCCTGTTCACACTCGGTGGTGTTTTTGCAGCGGATGACCTCGTCCGAGTTGGCCGGATTGAGGATGAAGTTGCAGCCCGTCCCGATGAGAGTGGCGGTGAGTGTGGCGGCGAACACCGGGGAGATGAGGCGGAACGGAGTCATGGCTGGCGGAGCTCCTGCTGGGAGCCAGGCGAGGATACGGAGGCGGCGGGGGGATCGCAAGCTGGAAGGACGATCTCGAACGTGGTGCCGGAGGGGCCCGTGGCGGCGACGCGGACGCTGCCTTCGTGGTCCTGGACGATCTGCTGGACGATCGAGAGGCCGAGGCCGGTGCCCTGGGGTTTGCGGGTGAAGAAGGCCTCGAAGATGTGCTCTGCCTCGTCCGCGGCGACGGCGAGGCCGGGGCCGTTGTCGGAGACCACGGCGCGGACGCGGTCGCCGAGGCGCTCGAGGCGGACGGTGATGCAGGCGGAGCCGGGCTGCGGTCGGGCTGCGGGCTGAGCGCGGTCCGGGCGATCACCTGTGAGATCGGCGAGATCGGCGTCGGTCGCGTCGGCGTCGAGGAGGTCGCCGAGGGGGTTGGGTGGGCCGCCGGCGGCCTCGACGAGCGCCTCGCGGGCGTTTCGCAGCAGGTTCATGAAGGCCTGGCGGAGCTGGCCGGCGTCGCCGAGGACCCAGGCGTGGGGGAGGTCGCGGACGACGCGGACGCCGGCGGCGGCGAGCTCCTCGGCCATGAAGTCGAGGAGGGCGTGGAGCTCTGCGGAGAGGTCGAGGGGGACGCGCTCGGGGTTCTTGCGGCGGACGAAGCCGAGGTAGTCCTCGGTGATCGAGGTGAGGCGGTCGATCTCGGTGGTGATCTTGGCGAGCAGCTGGTGGGCCTCGGGGGCGGTGGCGGCGATCTCGTCGGCGAGGAGCTCGACGTTGAGCGCGACGCTGGACAGGGGGTTGCGGATCTCGTGGGTGACCTGGGCGGCGAGCTGGCCGACGGCGGCCAGGCGTTCGCCGCGGATCAGCCGGCGCTCGCGCTCTTGCAGGGCGGCGGCCATCTGGTTGAACTCGCGGGCGAGCTGGCTGACCTCGTCGCCGCGGGTGGGGCTGTCGACGGCGACGCGCTGGGCCCAGTCGCCGCTGGCGAGCTGGCGCACGCCGAGGGCCAGGCGTCGCAGCGGGCGCACGGTCCAGGCGACGCCGAGCACCGCGACCAGGCCGAGCAGGGCGGTGACGAGGGTGAGCATGACGATCATGCGCTCGGTGTCGCGCTCGTTCTCGCGCACCTTGGTGCCGAGGTCGCGCACGCCGAGCAGGACCTGCTCGTCGAGCTTGCGGAACAGGTCGTTGATCATGTTCTGGGTGCGGGCATCGGCGAGCACGTCGGCGGGCGGCTGGGCGGCGGTCTGGGCGACCAGCTCGTCGAGGCGGGCGAGGGCGCCCTGGAGGCCGCGCAGGTCGGCGAGGGCCTGCTCGCCGCCGATGCGCTCGGGGTTGGCGAGGGCGCTGTCGAGGATGTGGCGGGCCTCCTGGACCTGGTCGCGGCGGGTGTCGAGGGCCTCGGCGAGGTTGGCCTCGGCGGAGGGGCCGAGCAGGCGCTGGGCCTCGCTCATGCGCTCGCGCGTGAACTCGATGCGGGTGGCGACGCGCACGGATTGGCGGTAGGCGACGGTGAGATCGCGGTTGAATTCGACGTAGACGATGGTCAGGAGGTCGAAGCTGGACTGGAGGTCGCGCAGCTGGCGGACGATCAGCAGGGAGGCGAGGGCGGTGGCGACCAGGACCAGGGCGACGAGGGCCGTGATGCGGGCGGCGAGGCTGTGGCGCAGGCGCAGCGGCGCGAGCGGCGGGGCGGGCGGTGAGGTGGCGAGCGAGGTGGACGCCGAGGTCGGGGCGCTGGGGGCGGAGGCCCTGCTCGGCCCGGGGATGATGGGGTCCACGCGTGGGCATGGTACAGGGGCACGCTCGCGGGTGCACCTCGGGGGGGGCGGGCCGCGGGGCGGAGAATCTGCGGGGCTCTTTACCCTGGGGCCGGAGCCGTGCGAACGTTGCGGCCGCCCATGTCGAAGCCGACGCGCCGTTTGTCCTCGTCCCTCCTTGCGGTTGCCACTTCGGTGGCCCTGCTGACCGGCGCGGTGGCGCCGGCCCACGCGGCGCCTGTCGGCAAGGCTTCGGTGTTGACGCTCGAGGGCGACGACGCGCCGCGGACGAACGCGCTGAGCAAGGCGTTGCAGACGGAGTTTGCGGCGCGCGGGGTCGGCGGCGGGCGCGACATGTCGCTGTCGGAGTTGAAGCTGACGATGGGCTGCGACGAGCCGCCGTCGGTGGCGTGTCTGAGCGGGGGTGGCAAGACCCTCGGCGTCGAGCGGATGATCTACGGGACGCTGACGAAGACCCGGGGCGGGGCGTACGCGCTGAACCTGAGCCTGATGGATGTCGCCAGCTCCACCGTGCAGAAGATCGTCAACGCGGAGCTGAGCGCGGGGGCGCTGGCCGACGGCGCGGTGCAGGCGACGGCGGCCGACCTGGTGCTGCAGATGCTCGGGCCGGTGGAGGTCGCGCCCGCGGCCGTGCCCGCCGGGCCGGAGCCCGAGGCCAAGCCGGAGCCGGAGCCGGAGGGCAGCGGCAAGCTGGTGTGGGGCCGCTACGACGCGCCGACCTGGAAGAAGGCCGCGCTCGGGGCCTCGGCGGGGCTGACGGTGGTCTCGCTGGCGGTGGGCATCGGCACCTACGTGATGATCAAGCCCGACGGCAAGCTGTACAAGGACCTGGTCGCCGCGGGCGAGAAGAGCCTGAGCGACAAGAGCGACACCAACAACGTGAACCCGAACATGGACGGGGACATGTGCGCGGCGGCCCGCAAGTCGGTCGGTGGCGGGGTCGCCAACGGCGAGATGTCGAAGATCTGCAACAAGGCCGACGCGCTGGCGAGCACGGCGACGGCGGCCTTCATCGCCACCGGCGTGTTCGCGGCGGCGACCGTGGCGTTCGCGACGCTGCTGTTCGTGCACAAGGACAAGCCCGGCGTCGCCCGGCTGCAGCGGCACGGCGTGACCATGGGCATGGCGCCGGTGCGCGGCGGCGGGGTCATGTTCGGCGGCTCGCTGCGGTTCTGATGATCAGTCGGCCTGGAGGATGACGCGCTCCCAGGCGTCGGTGTAGACGAAGTTGTCGCCGCAGCGAAAGCCGAGGCCGGTCGCGCCGTCGCGGGTCGGGATGCACATGCGCAGGTCGGAGTTGGAGCCGGTGTTGTCGTCGCACTCGTCGCGGTCGATCGGGTCGCCGGCGGCGGCGAAGCCCCACGACCACGCGTCGTTGAAGTACCAGCCGCTGCCGTTGGAGATCGTCGGGGCGTTGCTGCGGCCGGTGTCGGTGAGGACGGCGCCGCGCGGGGCGTGGGCGAGGACCGTGAATTCACTGGCGCCGGTCGGGCGGCAGGCGAGCATCAGGTTGGGCTTGTCGCAGGCCAGGAGGATGGTCAGCAGCGAGGTCCGGGTCGGGCCGAAGGTCTCGTGGAAGCAGGGGGTCCAGCCGATGAGCGCGGCCGCGGGCACGCCTTGCTGCGGGCCGCGGGCGCGGTAGGGGGTAGCGGCGAGGGGGCGCGAGCTGGCGGCTTCGGCCGGCGTGACGGCGTCGTCGTCGGCCTCCGGTTCGAGCTCGTTATCCTCGTTGTCCTCGTTATTCTCGTTATCCTCGTTATTCGGTTTATCCTCAGTGCCGGCGGCGGGTGGATCCGCGGGGTCGCAGGCGAGTCCGAACATTCCGAGCGAGATCCATGAAAGCACACATCGCTGGGACCGCATGAGAGTCGCTCATTTCTGGGGCCGTGTAGTGAGGGCCTCAATGCACGGTTAGCATGGGCGTCACGCGGCGGGCCCAGGCGGCGCAGCGCTGGCTTCGCGGGCTCCGGGGGCTGGATGCGACAGAGTGCGGCGGCCGGGTGCGGGAGCGGCGACCGCGTCGGAGGGCGGTCCAGCGCTCGCTGTGGCGGCTTTGTGGCGATTATCGCGGGCGGGAGCCTCGGGCGTTCAGGGCTCGCGCTCGGGCGTGGCGGCGGGGGCGAGGCCGGCGAGTCGCTGGCGCAGGACGAAGGGGAGGATGCCGCCGTGATGGAGGTAATCGACCTCGATCGGGGTGTCGATGCGCAGGGTCAGGGGGACGGAGCGGGTCTCGCCGGCGCGGTGGATATGGAGGGTCACGCGCTGACGGGGCGCGACGCCGGACTCGAGGCCGCGAAGGTCGAAGGTCTCGTCGCCGAGGAGGCCGAGCGTGGTCGCGTCGGTGCCGGGTTCGAACTGACAGGGGAGCACGCCCATGCCGACGAGGTTGCTGCGATGGATGCGCTCGAAGGATGCGGCGATCACGGCGCGCACGCCGAGCAGGCGGGTGCCCTTGGCGGCCCAGTCGCGCGAGGAGCCGGTGCCGTACTCCTGGCCGGCGAAGATCACCAGGGGGATGCCGGCGGCCTGGTAGCGGACGGCGGCGTCGTGGATGGTCATCCGGGTGCCGTCGGGCTGGTGGAGGGTGACGCCGCCCTCGACGCCGGGGACCATGCGGTTCTTGATGCGGACGTTGGCGAAGGTGCCGCGGACCATGACGCGGTCGTTGCCCCTGCGTGACCCGTAGGAGTTGAAGTCCTGCTCGGGGACGCCGAGCTCGCGCAGCAGCAGGCCGGCGGGCGAATCGGGGGAGATGGCGCCGGCGGGGCTGATATGGTCGGTGGTGACGCTGTCGCCGAAGATCGCCAGGGCGCGGGCGCCGGTCAGCGCGGTCGGGGGCGAGGGCTCGAGGCTGAACTTCTCGAAGTAGGGCGGCTCCTGGATGTAGGTCGAGGCGGCGTCCCAGGCGTAGACCTTGCCGGTGGTGGCGGGGACCTCGGCCCACATCGGGCTGGAGCCGGCGACGTCGTCGTAGAGCGCGCGGTAGCTGCTCGGGTCGGTGGCGGCGGCGAGGTGGGCGGCGATCTCGGCGCTGTCGGGCCACAGGTCGCGCAGGTACACGGGCTGGCCCGCGGGGTCGTGACCGAGCGGCTCGCGGCTCAGGTCGATGTCGACGCGGCCTGCGAGCGCGAAGGCGACGACCAGCGGCGGGCTCATCAGGAAGTTGGCGCGGATGCTCTGATGAATGCGCGCCTCGAAGTTGCGGTTGCCCGAGAGCACGCTGGCGACGACGAGGTCGTGCGCGAGGACCGTGCGCTCGATGTTGGGGTCGAGGGGGCCCGAGTTGCCGATGCAGGTGGTGCAGCCGTAGCCGACCACCTGAAAGCCGAGGCGGTCGAGATGTGCCTGCAGTCCGGTGACGCCGAGATAATGCGAGACCACGCGCGAGCCGGGCGCGAGCGAGGTCTTGACGGCGGGGCTGACCCTCAGGCCGCGCGCCACGGCCTTCTGCGCGACCAGGCCGGTGGCGAGCATGACGCTGGGGTTCGAGGTGTTGGTGCAGCTGGTGATCGCGGCGATGACGATGGCGCCGTCGTGCAGCTCGAGCGGCTGCGCGGGGCCGGTCGCGGCCGCGTCGACGCGGTCCGGGGTCGGCCGGTTCTGCATCATCTCGATCTCGGTCTCCGGGTTGGTGTCCCTCGGGCTGGTCAGCGGTCCGCTGTGGACCGGCATGGTCGTCGGGTCCTGCTCGCCGCCGCCGCTGACCGGGCCGTCGCTGGGGTCCCGGGCGCGGGTGGCGAGGGGAGGCGGACGCGGCCGGCGCCCGCGGGCCGGCCGTAGCCCTCGCCGTCGGGGTCGTGCAGCAGGCGCGAGAAGGTCGCGCGCAGGTCGGCGAGGCGGATGCGGTCCTGGGGGCGGCGCGGGCCGGCGACGCAGGGCTCGACGTCGGCGAGGTCGAGCTCGACGCGCTCGCTGTAGTCGATGTCGCCGTCCTCGGGCATGCCGAACAGCTGCTGGGCGCCGAAGTACCGGCGCACCAGGTCGACGTGGGCGTCGCTGCGGCCGGTGTCGCGGAGATACTGGCAGGAGCGCTCGTCGACGGGGAAGTAGCCCATGGTGGCGCCGTACTCGGGGGCCATATTGGCGATGGTGGCGCGGTCGGTGACGGACAGGGAGGCGGCGCCATGGCCGAAGAACTCGACGAATTTGCCGACGACCTTGCGACGGCGGAGGAGCTCGGTGACCGTGAGGACGAGGTCGGTGGCGGTGACGCCGGGCGCGAGGGCGCCGCGCAGGTGCACGCCGACGACGTCGGGGGTGAGGAGGTAGAGCGGCTGGCCGAGCATGCCGGCCTCGGCCTCGATGCCGCCGACGCCCCAGCCGACGACGCCGAGCCCGTTGATCATGGTGGTGTGCGAATCGGTGCCGACCAGGGTGTCCGGGTACACGAGCTCGCCGCTGCGCAGGACGCCGCGGGCGAGGTGCTCGAGGTTGACCTGGTGGACGATGCCGACGCCGGGCGGGACCACGTGGAAGCCGTCGAAGGCGGCGGTGCCCCACTTCAGGAATTCGTAGCGCTGGCGGTTGCGACGAAACTCGATCGCCATGTTGCGGGCGAGGGCGTCGGGGACGCCGGCGAAGTCGACCTGCACCGAGTGGTCGACGACGAGGTCGACGGGGACCAGCGGCTCGATGATGGCGGGGTCGTGGCCCATGCGGGCGACGGCGCTGCGCATCGCGGCGAGGTCGACGAGCAGGGGCACGCCGGTGAAGTCCTGCAGGACGATGCGCGCGACCACGAAGGGGACCTCGGCGCTACGCTCGGCCTCCGGGGCCCAGCCGGCGAGGGCGCGGACGTCCTGCTCGCAGATCCGGTGGCCGTCGACGTTGCGCAGCACGGACTCGAGGAGCACGCGGAGGCTGCGCGGGAGCCGGGCCACGTCGAGGCCCGCGCCGGCGAGCGCGGGCAGGCTGTAGTAGCGCGCGACGCTGCCGTCGGCGAGGGGGAGCTCCGACAGGGCGTGAAAGGGGTCTTGTGGGCGATCCATGCCGATCGGGTCGATCATCGTGATCAGGGGTTTCAGGCTGCGGCGCCTCGCCCCGGTTCCAGCGAGCATTCGGCCGGAGAGGAGTAGTGCGCCCGCGACCCGGCGATTCGCCGAGTCGCGGCTCGTCGTGGCTGCCCGCGGATGTGGGCGGTCACAACGGAGATATGGGCGAGGTCGGAGGTCGGGCAAGCAGCTTCGGCCGAGAAGCCGGACAGGCCCCGGCAGCGGCCTCTACAGGCGACAGCGGCCGTTCGCGGCGGCGATGCTGTGCCGATGGCGCCGGCGAGCGAGGTGCGTTTGCGCGCGAGCCCGCATCCCTCATGGTGGTCGGCATGAGCGACCCGGCCTTGACCGTTCGTATCAAGCTCGTCCTGACGCTGGCGCTGCTGGCGATCGTGACGGCCTTCGGCGTCACTTATGTTACTGGTCAGAGCAGAGAGGCTGCGCATCGAGAGGCCGCCTCCCGCGACGCCGCCGAGGCCCAGGCGCGTGGCGCCGAGATCCCGCCGTGAGCAGCCGGCGTCTCGGAGCTGTTGTGCAGAGCGGGCGCTCGGATTTACGGGCGGTCCGCGGGGCCCTATGCTCGCGGGGCAAGTGCGCGGCAGGGTTCAGTTCGGCGTGGTGTCTTGGGTGATGGCGTGCTCGGCCGATGCGAGGGATGCGGTGCACGAGCACCCGGCCGCGTCGGTGGAGGTTGGTGCGCGGGACGTCGCGGTCGAGGTTGGTGCGCGGGACGACGTGGTCGAGGTTGGTGCGCGGGACGACGTGGCGGTCGCGGTGGAGGTCGGCGCGGCGCTGCCCGAGCGGTGGCCGGACTCGCTGCGGTGGATCGCTGCGGGCGGCGGTAGCACGCCGGAGTTCAATCAGGTGTCGATCGAGCAGGACCTCGGGCTCGCGCGGGCGACCTTCGGCGCGGGCGGCCTGCTGCTGTTCGCCGGGGGTCGGGACAGTCATGGCGTGCAGGTCGAGCTCGCGGAGCCGCAGGGCGATGCGCTGCTGCAGGCGCTCGGCGAGCTGTTCAGCCCGCGTGGGGGTCGCGACGCGCGCTACCGACGGACCACGCTGGCGGTCGATGCCGCGGCGACGGCGGAGAACCTGCGCCTCGCGCTCGAGCGGGCGAGCGCGGCCGGAGACGAGCCGCTGCTGGTGTACCTCGCGGGCCACGGGCAGCGCGGCGAGCAGCCGGCGGACGCGGCGATCGACCTGTGGGGGCAGGTGCCGCTGCAGGCCTTCGAGCTGGCGGCGGTGCTCGACGCGGGGGCGCGGCCGGTGCGGCTGGTGGTGACGACGTGCTTCTCCGGGGGCTTCGCGGAGCTGGCGTTCGTCGACGCGGACGCGGGCGCGCGACGGGTGGCGCGGGGTCGCTGCGGGCTGTTCGCGGCGACGGCGGAGCGCGAGGCCTCGGGCTGCGATCCGAACCCGGACCGGGCGGCGCAGGAGGGCTACGGGCTGCACTTCCTGAACGCGCTCGCGGGGCGCGACCGGGCCGGTCAGCCGGTGGCGGTGGACCTGGACGGGGACGGCCTGGTGTCGCTGCTGGAGGCGCACGCGCGGGCGCGCTCGGCGAGCGCGGGGATCGATGTGCCGACGACGACCTCGGAGCGGTGGTTGCGGGCGGTACCTGGCCTTAAAGGCAGGTCTGTGGCGATCGCCCTGCCCGAGGAGGAGGCGGTGATCGCCGCGTTGACGGCGGGGCTGGGGCTGGTCGGGCGGGCGGGCGAGGCGGTCGGTGAATTGCAGCAGGTCCAAAAGGACATGCTCGAAGTGACAGGTCGCATCGACCAGGCGACGCGGGCCGAGGACGCGGCGTATCGGGTCGCGGCGGCCGAGCTGCTGGCGCGCTGGCCGGTGCTCGACGACCCCTGGCACCCGGACTTCGCCGCGACGCTGGCGCGGGAGCGCGAGGCGATCGCGGGGTGGCTGGCGGTGAGCGCGGGCTACGGCCAATACGGGGCGGCGCGGAGCGAGGTCGACGCGGCGCGGGCCGAGCTGGCGGTGGGGATGGCGCGCAGCGCGAGGCTCGAGCGGCTGGTGCGTGCGCTCGAGACGCGGGCGCTGGCGGGGCGGCTGAGGGCGCGAGGGGGGCCGGACTGGGCGGCGTACGAGCAGCTGCTGGCGTGCGAGCGCTGGGTGCCGGGGCGCGGCGAGCCGGGGTGACGGCGTGCGCGGGGCGGAGCACTATTCGGGGGGTTCGGGGTGAGTGTGTGGGCGCTTGTCTGGCGGCGCATGGTGGTCCACTATCCACGGCGCTCGCCCGGACCTCGTCATGAAGCTTCGCCTCGACCCGACCTCGATCCTGAACACGTGGAAGACCTTCGTCGACAAGCCCTTCGGGAAGCAGCTGGTGTCGCGGGCGATCGGGCTGATGGCGCCTTACACCGGGACGATCTCCCCGCAGGTCGTCGACATCGCGCCGGGCTACGCGCGGGTGCAGATGCGCGACCGCTGGGGCGTGCGCAACCACCTCAAGAGCCTGCACGCCGTCGCCTTGATGAACCTCGGTGAGGCCGCCACCGGCCTCGCGGTGATGAGCGCCGTACCCCCGGGCGGCCGCGGCATCGTGCTCGAGCTCGGCATGACCTACCTGAAGAAGGCCCGCGGCACCATCACCGCCGAGGCCCGCGCCGCGCTGCCGGAGACCCCGGGCTCGCATGACCTGTGGGTCGAGGGCGAGCTGATGAACGCGACCGGCGAGGTCGTGGCCCGGGCCCGGGCCCGCTGGCGCATCGAGCTGCCCGCCTGAGCGCGGACGCGCGGGTCCGAGGCGGTCGCGCTCGGTCGCGCGGCGCTGGCTTGCCGCGGCCTCGCTGCGTTAGGCTCGGCGCGCATGTCGACGCCCAGCTCGAGTCCGCCCGCGCTCATCGTCTCGCCGCCCGCGGCTGGTTTTGACCGCGCGGGGCTGCGAGACATCGTGAAGGAGTCGGGGCTGGGGATGGCGCTGCACCGGCTGGTGCGGGCGCCGTTCGGGCACACGGTGCTGACGCTGCGGGCGCTCGACGCGGTGATCGCCGCGGGGGACCTGGCGTTGCAGGCCGGGGAGGCGCTGCAGGGGGCGTTGCTGGCGGACCTGGCGCGCAGCGGCTCGCTGGCGCTGCCGGAGCCGACGGCGGACCAGCGGCTGTTCATCGGCGCGTTTCAGGTGACGGTGCTGTGCGACGCGCTGGCGCCGCGGCTGGCCGAGCTGGCGCCGACGCCGGAGCTGCACACGGACCTCGAGGCGGACGGTCTCGAGGAGCTGCTGCGCCGCGCGCCGAAGCCGGCGATCTCGTCGCTGCTGGGGATGGCGGGCAAGTACCTCGAGGTGCAGGCGAAGCAGCAGCCGGGGGCCGCGGCGCCGAGATTGGAGGAGCGCGAGCTGTGGGTGGTGACGAGCCTGCACGCCTTCCTGTTGCAGCTGCAGGGGGCGGTGCGCCGGCTGACGCACATGGGCCGGCTGCGGCCCTTCGGGATCGCGCTGGCGCAGCGCAAGGTGGTGATCGGGGAGCTGCGCTACGAGGGCTTCACGGCCCGCAACCTGGCCGAGCCGGTGGCGGACCTGAAGCCGGTGCAGATCGCCGAGGTGGTCGGTAATCAGGAGTACCTGCAGGCGGGGCTCAAGCTGGCGCGAGACGTGGCGGCCTACGACCTCGCGGCGCGGCGCGGGCCGAAGCAGCTCAACCCGGTGCTGTTCGGCCTCGGCCGCCCGGGCTGCGGCAAGACGATCACGGCGCACGCGATCGGCCACTACTTCCTCGAGTATTGCCGCGAGCGCGACATCCCGGCCCGCTTCAAGGTGATCCGGCGCACCGACTGGGCGAGCTCGTATCAGAACGCGAGCGCGGCGACGCTGGTGAAGATCTTCAAGGAGGAGGTGTACGGCTTCGAGGGGGTGTGCGGGGTGTACTGGCCCGACATCGACACGGCCTTCGCGTCGCGCAGCAGCGGCGACCTGCGCTCCGAGGAGAAGAACAACCTCGGCGCGGTCTTCGGGATCTTCGACGGCACGCTGATCCCGAAGGACGGCAAGTGGTTTATGATCTGCGACGCGAACTTCATGCAGATGGACGAGGCGACCCGCTCGCGCATCGCCCAAAACCCCTTCACCGTGAAGGGCCCGACGAGCGCGGCGGACTACGTGCACCTGCTGCGCGAGGTGCTGCTCGGCGAGCTGCGGGCCTTCGTCGCGGTCGGCGAGGAGGCGCGCTGGCCCGAGGTCGGCGAGGCGCTGGTGGCCGCGGACCTGAGCGGGCGCTCGGTCGAGAGCGTCGCCGGCAACATCCGCGCGGCGATCCAGGACTTCGAGTACCCCGACGAGTACTTCAAGGCGAGCTTCGATGAGCGGCGCCGGATTATTGATAAGATGTCGCGGCGGATCCCGATCGCCACCGTGCTGCAGGAGATCGCGGATTATGTGCAGTTCAACCGCGACGCCGAGGCCAAGGAGGCCCGCGAGCGCTTCGACCGCGAGGTCGAACAGATGGTCCAGCAGCTCAACGCCGGGCGGGCGGCCACCGCCCGCGCGGCCGAGTCGGTCGCGCGGGAGATCGCGGGCGGGAAGTAGTGCGCGTTAGACCTGGCTCTTGAGCCAGGTCGATGCCTCAGCGCGTCAGCCGGGGACGCTGCAGAACGGCGGCTTCAGCACGATCTCGTTCGCCGGGTCGACCTTGCACTCGATCTCCTTGGCCTTGGCGACCAGGCGGACCTGCTCGAGGTCGACGGTGCTGATCTCGATGCTGAAGGCCGGGGCGTACTCGCCGGCGTCGAGGACCTCGGCGAAGGGGACGGTCTTGATCAGCGACTCGACGCCCATCTTGGTGCCGTGGACCTCGACGTCGGCGCCGGCGGTCAGCGGGGCGGCGCCGGCGTTGCCGAGCTGGACCCACAACGACAGCAGCTCCGGGCCAGCGCAGGTGCTGACGCAGGAGTCCGGGGTCAGCATGACGAGGTCCGGGGCGGCGAGGCCGTCGTTGGCCGAGAGGTCGCCGGAGCGGAAGTTGTTGTAGGTGAGCCAGTTGAGGTCGGCCTGCTTCGGGACGGTGCCGTCTTCGTTGACGTTTGTGATGTGATAGGCGTGCTGGTTCCAGATCTTGCGGCCGGGGCGCCACGACTTGTCGGCGTCGCCGAGCACGGTCAGGCCCTGGTAGTTGCTGCCGCCGTAGGGCTCGCTGACGAACGCGATCTCGACCTGGCCGTCGGCGTCCAGGTCGGCGATGACCGGCATCTCGAGGCGGGTGCCGCTGTTGTGCGGGGCGTACTTGAGCTTGACGGTGCCGTCGTTGCCGGAGAACACGTAGAGGTTGATCTCGTCGCCGTAGACGACGTCGGCGACGCCGTCGCCCTCGAAGTCGTAGACCGAGCTGCCGGTGATCGCGGAGGAGGCGTCCTGGGTGGTCACGCTCCACAGGACGGCGCCGTCGGTGTCGAAGACGCTGTACTTGCTGCCGCCGGCGATGCCGATCTCGGGCATGCCGTCGCCGTCGAAGTCGGCGACGGTGGGCGGCCCGCCGCGGCCGCCCGGGACTGGCACGTCCCACACGACGGAGCCGTCGCTGTGGCGCTGGGTGCGGACCTTGCCGTTGTAGACGACGACGATCTCGGGCTGGCCGTCGAGCTCGAGGTCGATGATCGCGGGGAAGCCGTCGGCGAGGCCGTTGCTCCACTTCGCGGCGCCGGCCATGTTGTAGAGCGCGTTGCCGACGACGACCTCCTGCTCGCCGTCGCCGTCGAGGTCGACGGCGAAGGACATGCTGGCGTCGGCGTTATCGTTATTGGCCGGCTTGCCGGTGCCGAACTGGCCGGTCCCGAGGATCACCCCGTTGTTGTCGAGGATCGCGCGGCCGCAGACCAGCTCGGGCGCGCCGTCGCCGTTCATGTCGGAGATGCTGACCGTGCTGTCGTAGATCCCCGTGTGGGCGCCGAGCGAGGCGCTCGTCCACTTGAGCGTGCCGTCGTGCTCGTAGGCGTAGACCTTCTGGTCGTCGGCTTTCGTGACGAGCTCGACGATCCCGTCGCCGTCGATGTCCGCGGCCGAGATGCTCTGGTTGCGCGAGAAGTTCGGGCTCGAGATGCTGAGCAGCTCCTTGGCGCCGTCGCCCGAGACGGCGCGGATCCACCCGCTGGTGTCGGTGTACGTGATGAAGATGACGTCCGGCAGGTCGTCCGGGTCGATCTTCCCGTCTCCGTTGTCGTCGGTGATCTGCGCGACGACGGGTGTGGTGACACTGGCCTTCGAGCTCGCGCCCATCGCCCAGCTGTCCTTGTGCCACTCGACGACCGGGTTGAACATGCCCTGCTGCGGCTCGGTCGCGCAGGCGGGGTCGACCGGGCCCATGAAGCCCGGCGGCGGCTCGTCGCCGCACGCCGGCAGGTCGCCGCCGCTGTCGCCGGTCGTGGTGGTCGGGTCGCCGCCGGTCGTCGAGCTCCCGCCCCCGCTGTCCGTGGTCGTCGGAGTCATGGTCGGGCTCATCGACTCGCCCTGGGTGGCGCTGCCGTCGGTCGTGCCGCTCGCGCTCGCGGTGCCGGTCGAGGTCCCGGCGGTCGTCTCCGACGTACTCGCCGCGCTCGTCGGGCCAGCGCTCGCGGAGGCGCTGGCGCTCTCGCGGGCTTCATCGCCGCAGGCGGCGAGCATGAGAGAGAGGATAAGGGGGAAAAGGAGCCGGTTGGGCGCGCACACTCGCCGCGGATGATCCCGCACTGGCTCTCGGAGGTCAACGGCCCGGGAGGTGCGGCCAAACATTGGATGGCCGACCCGCATTTAACATTGTCGTGCCTCATTGGCGTGCGTGCAACGGCGGAGGAAGCTCGCATATGCCTCGTCTCGCGCGGGCGTCTCGTTCAACGCGTGGAGCCGCCGCCGCTCAGCTCCAGGACGAGCTTGCAGCCGCGGCGAACGGCCGCTTCTTCGGCCTGGGCGCGGCGGTCCGCCTCGCAGCTCGATCTCGTCGAGAAGGTGTTTCAGTGCGCGCCGGGTGTGCGCGCTCGTAGCGAGCCTGGTCTGGGTCGCCCCAATGTCGACGTCTGCAACGACCGAGTCGCGGTCTCGTCGTCAGTTCTCGCTTGCCGAAGTCCGATCTGCGATACTCGGCCGGCCGCAATGGGCTCGACGGATGCACAGGACGGCCGGCCTGGCAGGGGTCTGTTCGGGGTCGTCGACCGGTTGATCCCACCGATCCTCCTCGCCACGAGCGAGACCCGGGCCCGGGCCCGGGTCCTCGTCATCTCGTCGGTTGGCATCGGCCTCCTGACCTCGATCAGCCACACGATCCGCGGGCTCACGGTGTCGCGCGACACTAGCTTCTGGCTCGGGGCGACGCTGATCGCCTTCTTCTTCGCGCTCCCTGTCGTCCAACGCGTGTCGGCCTCACCTCGCCTCGCAGGCGGCCTGCTCGCTGTCTCCCTCGCCCTCGGCCTCCCCGTGGTCCACAGCCAGGTGGGCCACTTCCCGGCCCCGGTGATCGCGTTCTTCGCCTGCGTCCCCCTCCTCGCCACGTTCTTCCTCGGGAGCCGCGCGGGCCTCGCGGGCGCGCTTGCGATGAGCGCTGCGGTCATTGCGCTCGGAACCCAGCCGGCGCCGACGCCCGAGGCCTTCGCGGCCTTCCGCCCGACGCTCATAGCGACCTTCGTGCTCGCTCCGCTCATCGTCTACCTCCTCGCCGTCGTCTACGAGGCGATCCGCGTCCGCAACGAGCTGGATCTCAAGCATCTCAACGCGGAACTTGCGACCGCGCGGGCCGCCGCCGAGCAGGCCGACCGGCGCAAGACCGACTACCTCCTGCACATGAGCCATGAGCTTCGCACGCCGCTGAACGCGATGATCGGCTTCAGCGAGCTCATCGCCGAGGAGCTCCGCGGCGGCGATCTCAGCGGCAGCGACGCGGTCTCCCTCGCCGCCGACGCGACCAAGATCGGGGACGCCGGCAACTACCTCCTGGGGCTCATCAACGGGCTCCTCGACATCGCCAAGATCGAGGCCGGCACGGTCGACCTGACGATCGAAGAGATCGACGTCGCCTCGCTCCTCGAGGGTCTACGGGACACCATCGCCCCGCTGGCGGCCGCCCAGGGCAACCGCCTCCGAATCGCGGCCGCGGCGGCCCTCCCCGCGATTCGGAGCGATCGCCAGCGCATCCTGCAGATCATGCTCAACCTCGTGGGCAACGCTTGTAAATTTACCACCGACGGGACGATCACGGTCGGCGCGTCGCTCACCGGTGACGCTCAACGGGTCCGTATCGAAGTCGCGGACACCGGCGTTGGAATGACCCCCGAGCAACTGACGACGATCTTCGAGCCCTTCGTTCAGGTCGACGAGTCGGCGTCGCGGCGCCGGCAGGGATCGGGCCTGGGCCTGGCGATCACGCGTGAGCTGATCAAGGTCCTCGGAGGATCCGTCGTCGCCACCAGCGTCGTCGGCCAGGGCTCGACGTTCACGCTCGAGGTGCCGCTCGCCGCCCCGCTCCCGCGTGCCGTGACCAGCTCCTCAAGCCCCGAAGCCCGGGCGCTTCGCCAGCGGTCGTCGACCACGAAATAGCCCCCGTAGACCTCGCTAGTGAACGGAGAGGGGCTTTCAGACCTGGCTCTTGAGCCAGGTTGCGGCGCTGTCGCGCTCGCGGGCCCAGCCGGCGCCCTTGCGCTCGAGGATGGCCAGAGCGGCGGTCACGGTGGCGGTCGCCGCGGCGCGCTCGCTGGCGGCGATGCCCGGCCGGGCGGCGAGGGCCCGCGCGAGGGCGATGCGCGCGACGGCCATCTCGCCGTCCTCGGGGTCGCGGACCATGGCGAAGACGTCGAGCGAGCGCTGGAAGTGGGTGATGGCGGCGGGGAGGTCGTTGCGGGCCATGGCGAGCTCGCCGAGCGAGCGCTGGACCCGGGCGAGCAGCGGGCTGTCGGCGGCGGTGTGCTTCGCGAGGATCTCGAGGGCGCGCTGCAGGGCGACCTGGGCCTCGTCGTGGCGGCCGAGCAGCGTCAGGGCCCGGCCGACGCCGTCGAGGGACAGGCTGATCGAGGGGGTGCCGGGCGGGAGCTTGGCCTCGCGGATCTCGAGAGAGCGCTGGTAGCGGGCGAGGCAGCCGGCGTGGTCGCCTTGTAGGCAGAGCGTGCGGCCGTAGTACTCGAGGGCCTCGGCGAACACGATCGCGTCGGCACCCTCGAGGATGCGAACGGACTTCTCATGCGACTCCAGGGCCTGCGCCCAGTCGCCGACCTCGGCTTGCGCCACACCCAGCGGGAGGAGCATCCATGCGTTGCCGGGGCCGTCTTGTCCGTCGGGTCCGCGACTCAGAGCCAGGGCCTGTTCGATGGTCTGCACGGCGGTGGCGAAGTCGTGGACCTCCAGTTCGAGGAGGCCGCGCTGGGCGAGGAAAGCCCCGAATGTCGTGGTCTCGCTGCCGAAGGATTCCCTGGCGTTAGCGATGGTTGTGTCGAGGATGGCCCGGGCCTCGAGATACTTGCCGCGATGGATGTTGGCGATCCCGAGGTTGGCGGCGATCATGATCGTGTTCGGGTGCTGCGGGCCAAGGGCGGCCTGGGCGAGGTTCAGGGCGGTTGTGTAGGGCGCGATCGCCCGGCCGGGGTCGAAGGCGACGTCGGTATACAGGACGCCGATGTTCGTCAGCGTCATCGCTTCGTGTAACTCGGAGAGGCCCGACAGTTGGTTGATGTCGCCGGCGCTGGACAGCTCGAGATAGCCGGCCTCGGCCGCGGCGACGTCGCCCAAGCGCTGATACATCACGCCGACGTTGTTGAAGAAGAGCCATTTCGCGGTGGGGTCGGCGTCGATGCGATCGAGGAAGGCGCGGCCGTAGCTGACATCGCTGAGGGCGGTGGCAGGCGCGCCCATCGCGGCGGCCCGCAGGAAGATGCGCTTGCTCAGGGCCTCGAGGGCGACGTTGTCGGCGGCGCTGGCGATGCCCAGCGTGAGCGCGGCGGTCAACGAGGCCTCGGCCTCCGGCAGCTTGCCGAGGTCCATCTCGAGCGAACCCTCGCGCAGCTCGGCCTCGGCCAGCAGTGGTTGGTAGCCGATCTTCTCGGCCTCGGCGCGCAGCGGGACCACCAGCTCGAGGCCGCGGCGATACTTGCCGGCGTCGCCGAAGGCCTGGGCCCGGGTCAGCGCCTCACGCAGGGCCTGGACCCGGGCGGCGACCTTCGGGTCCTCGGGCGGCGCGACGGCCTGACCGAGCGCGTGCGTGTCGGCGCAGGTGGCGAGCCGCGGCAGGTTGGCGGCCGCGGTCGCGGCCTTCTCGACGGTGGTCGGGTCGGCGTCGGTGAGCGCCTCGGCGAGCGCGTCGAGGGCGGCGCGGCGGAGGTCGAGGCAGGTGGTGCGCAGGTCGTAGAGGCGGTCCGAGTGGGTGCCCTGGCGATGGGTCTCGCAGGCTTCGGTGCGCATGGCGGCCCAGTCGTGGGCGTAGGCGTCAAGCTGGGGCGCGACGCGCTGCCAGGTCTCGGCCGCGTAGGGCACGCCGGTGGCCAGCAGGGCCCGCTCCACGGCGATCTTTCGGTCCGCGTCCCAGACGTCGGCGAGCTCGGCCTCGGCGCCTTCACAGACGGCGGCGGCGCTCGAGCTCAGGGTTGCGGCGCCGAAGCTGGCGGCGCCGACGAGGCCGGCGAGCGCGGTCGAGGCGAGGAGCCGGCGACGCTTGACGGCGGGGTCACGGCCGAGCTCGGCCAGCATCTCGGACATCGACGGGTAGCGGCGCGCGGGATCGAGGGTCATCGCGCGCTGCACGACCCGGCGCAGCCAGGTCGGCACCTTGCTCGCGTTGGCGGGCTCGCGGATCTTGCCGGTGGTGACATCGCCGAGCAGGCTGGCGAGGGTGCTGCAGTCGAAGGGGTGCTGGCCGTGCAGACCCTCGAAGAGGGCGACCGCGAAGGCGAACTGGTCGCTCCTGGCGTCGGCCGGGAGGCCCTGGTGCTGCTCCGGGGCCATGTAGGCGGGCGTGCCCATCAGCGAGCCAGTGCGGGTGAGATGGGCGTCGAGCAGCTTGATCGCGGCGGTGCCGACGGGGACGAGCGCCTCGCTGCTGTCGACTTCGCCGGGGCCGACCGAGCGGGCGAGGCCGAAGTCGAGGACCTTGACCGCGCCCTCGCGACCGACGAGCACGTTCTGCGGCTTGAAGTCGCGGTGGACCAGGCCGGCGCGGTGGGCCGCCTCGAGGCCGCGGCCGGCCTGCACGAAGACGTCGAGGACCTCGCGCCAGGGGTGCGGGTCCTCGAGCCAGCGGTCGAGGCTGAGGCCGCGGATGAACTCCATGGCGACGAAGACCTGGCGGTCGACCTCACCGACCTCGTGGACGGTGACGATGTTGGGGTGGGCGAGGCGAGCCATGGCCTGGGCCTCGCGCAGGAGTCGGGCCTTGCCGACGCTGTCCTCGCGCTCGGACTCGGAGCGCATGACCTTGATGGCGATCTTGCGGTCGAGCTTGTCGTCGTAGGCGGTGTAGACCACGCCCATGCCGCCCTCGCCGAGGCGGTCGAGGATGGTGTAGCGGCCGATCTTGACGGGGGCGGCCTTCGAGCGGAAGAGGCGGGCGCGGATCAGGTCCTTGAGCCGGCGGTCGTCGGCGGCCGGCTCGAGCACGCGCCGCGCGAGCTCGGGGTCGTCGGTGATGCCCTGGTCCTTGCTGTCGCCCAGGAGCGTCCGCACCATCCCGAGCTGCTCGCGTGAGAGCTCGCCGTCGTTCGAGTCGAGGGTCCGCGCCAGCGAGATTGCGTCGGAGGGGTCGAGCGAGCGGGCGGCCGCGCGAGCAGCCTCGAGCACCGCGGCGTGGGTGCGGATCAGGCTGATGTCTCTGGCGTCGGGGGTGTCGGGGGCGGCGTGGGTGCGGACCAGGCTGATGTCTCGGGCGTCGGGGGCGGCGTGGGTGCGGATCAGGCTGATGTCCCTGGCGCCTGGCGCCGGCTCGGGCTCCGAGACGATGAGGGTCCTGGCGGTCTCCAGGACAGGGTCGCGCGGGATGTCAGGCTGGTGGTCCATGATCGGCGATCGGTCTTGCGAGGGAGGGCGGCGAGCTTTCACCCCAGGATCGCCGAATGCCAGCGCCGGGTCCACTGCCGCGGAGATGGGGGCGTCCCCCGGGGCGCTCACCCAGGGGAGTGACTGCCGTCGGGAGATCAATTGCCGGCCGTGGATCGGCGCAGAACCGCACGGATCGGGGTCCGAAAATAAATTTGGATGCGCCGCAATTGTTCGCGAGGCGAACTTCACTTTTCAGATAGATGATGCGGTGACCAGCGCGGGGGACGCCCGCGCGACTCCCGAGCAACCTGGTTTCGACAGAAGCGAGCGGCCATGAACAACCTCACCAAGATCTTCCTCACCTCCATGGCCCTCAACCTCGGGGCCTGTGACGCCGACGACCTCGGCGACGACTTCGGCGATGAGGCGATCGCGTTTCGCCCCTTCGGGAGCTTCAACCTGAACACCTCGTTCATGGGCGGCCACGAGTACGATGAGCTGGACCTGATGGGGGCGTTTCACAAGTCCGTTCGGCTGGACAAGGTCTGCCTGTCGGTCGGCAACCAGCCCTGCATCACCCCGGGCGTCGCGGCCAAGGGCATGCCGCCGAACGAGCTGTGGGTCCAGGACTCGCAGCTCTTCGGCAAGAAGGGCGACACGATCTACAAGGGCAAGGACTTCAGCAACTCGCGCTGGTACGTCGAGCTCGACCACAACCGCGACGGCGCCATCGACTCGACGATCCAGCTCGTGCTCATCAGCGCGAAGGGGAGCAAGACGCTGGCCGCGACCCCGGTCCCGTTCTGGAACTACTACTGGGCCTACGACTCGATGACGGCGACCGGCCTGGTCACCAAGTACATCAAGCAGGAGGAGGCCCCCACGCCGATGTGCGAGGTCGACCCGGACACGGGCAGCCTGGGCTCGGTCCTGCTCGCGAACACCCACATCGACACCTCGGCCACGACCAAGGGCCTCGTCGAGGAGGTCCCGCACAGCATGTTCGTCGCCTGTCACTCCGGCGCGGCCGGCAAGGCGCCGATCGGCTGGAACTACGTGATGCACGACGTCGGGCGGCTGGCCTACGAGAACGTGATCCGCATGATCCGCGCCGACTATAACAACGACGGCCAGTCGTTCACCGCGCCGGGCGAGAAGCTCACCGTCACCGATGACCGCATGATCAACAAGCAGTACGACGCTGCCTTCAAGCTCGAGGGCCTGATCTCCCTGGAGAAGGGCTGGCTCTGCGTCTTCGCGCCCCGCATGGTCGACATCGCCGATGTCGTCGGGGCCTACCCCAACATCGTCATCTGCGACGAGAAGGCCTCGGTCGGCGACTCGGTCGGCGGCGTCGTCAGCAACGTGATGACCCAGCCGGTGTTCTGAGCGGAGTCCTCGCATGCATGGCCCCCTGCGGCGCCCGGACCCGGGTCGCGGCAGGGGGTCTCGGCGTTGCTTCGTCGCTTCGACCGGCGCCCGGGCCGCCGCGGTCTGGTACAGTCCGCGCAATGCATGGACGATTTTGGACTTCCTTCTCCATCCTTCTGGTCGCGGGCCTCCCCGCTTGTGGCTCTAGCCCCGCCGAGGGCACGGGCAGCGACACCGACACCGACTCGAGCAGCGGTAGCTCGGGCTCGGATGCGACCGGCCCGAGCAGCGCCACGGACCCGGGGGGCGTATGTGTGCCGGGGATGAGCCTCGGCTGCGCGTGTCCGAGCGGTGGCATGGGGGCGCAGGTCTGCAAGGTGGACGGCAGCGGCTACGACGCGTGCGAGTGCGCGGGAGCGACGACGGACGAGCCGACGACGGCGGAGCCGACGACGGCGGAGCCGACGACGAACGTGACGGCGACGACGACGGACGGGACGACGACGACGGACGGGACGACGTCAGCGGACACGACGACGACGGATACGACGGGTGAGCCCGGCACGAGCACGGGCGTGGGCGGCGAGTGCATGGACACCGTGACCTTCGAGCTCCTCCCCTCGGAGGCGACGCTGTCGGGTGATTGGATGCTGACGATGAGCATGCTCGGCGAGGGGGAGATCGCCAACCTCATGAGCCCGATGAATGCCAACGAAGGGTCGATCTTGTATCAGCCGGAGATCCCCTGCGACGACACCTGGTACATCTGGGCCCGGGTCCTCGACCAGGGCAGCAACGACTCGTACCTGGCCACGCTCGACGGCCAGCCGATGCCGTCGGCGATCTTCGAGGGGGACTGCACCGGGCAGGGCAACGGCTACAAGTGGACCGCGCTCAACTGGCGTGAGATGGGCGCGAACAGCTGCGACTACGTCGAGGACCCGTGGGCGCCGACGTGGGCCGCGGGTGTCCACGAGATCGAGTTCGAGTACCGCGAGGCCGCGGCGATGGGGCGCATCCTCATTACCAACGACCCGGACCTGGTCCCGGACCCCTGAGCGGGTCCAGCGCGGCTTGCCTCGGATCGCCGTGCCCGGTACACCGGGCCGGCGTGAGCACCCTGGACCTGTTCGAGCGGATGCCGGCGGCGGCGGAGGTCGTGCCTGCGCTCGTTCCGGGCGAGCTGTGGGTGATCGACGCGACGGCGCTGCTGTTTCGCGCGTACTACGGGATGCCGTCGCTCCGCTCGCCGACGGGTGTGCCGGTCGGCGCGGTGTTCGGGCTCTCGCAACTGCTGCTGCAGATCGTCCGGCGCAGCCGGGCCCGACGGGTGGCGCTGGTCTACGACGCCGGACGGGAGACCTTTCGTAACCGCCTCGACCCCCGCTACAAGGCCCAGCGCGGCGAGCCCCCGCCGGACCTGGTCCCGCAGTTCGAGCTGGCGCTTCGGCTCGGGCAGGCGCTCGGCTTCGCGGCGTACTCGGTGCCCGACTTCGAGGCGGACGACCTGATGGCGACGCTGGCCCGGCATGCGGGCGCGGCCGGCGTCGGCGCGCGGCTGGTCAGCGTCGACAAGGACGTGTGCCAGCTGGTGCGCGACGAGGGGCCCGCGGTCGCGCTCGAGGACCCGAAGACGGGCGACATTCAGGACGAGGCGGGCGTGCGCCAGCGCATGGGCGTCGCGCCGGCTCGGATCGTGGACGTGATGGCGCTGATGGGGGACAGCTCGGACAACATCCCCGGGGTGCGCGGCGTGGGCCCGCTGGCGGCGATCGCCCTGATCGACGCCTTCGGCGATCTGGAGGGGATCTACGCCGACCTGGGGCGGGTCGAGGCGCTGGCGCTGCGGGGCGCGAAGGGGCTGGCGAAGAAGCTCGAGGCCGGCCGTGCGGAGGCGTTCCTCGCGCGAGATCTGGTGCGACTGTGCGATGCGGTGCCGATCGCTGTCGGGAGCGCCGCGCCGGGGCGGGCCGCGGTGCCCCAGGGGCCCGGCGGGCTGCTGGGGCAGACCTGCTGGCAGGGGCCGCGGGCCGACGCCGGCGCGCTGTTCGACGAGCTCGGCACTCGCGGCCCGCTGCGCGCCTTCGCGGCCCTGCGCGCGGCGCTCGGCTAGCGGCCTCGGCAAAGCGACAAGCGACGGGCGGGGCGATACGCTCACATCCCTCGTGACCGACCCTGCCGACGAAGTCCACGCCGCCCCGGCAGCCACCCCGCCCTCGCCGGGACACGTGCGCGCGCTGGCGACGGTGTGGTTCACGCTGTTCCTCGACCTGGTGTCGTTCGGGATCGTGATCCCGGTGCTGCCGTTCTATGCGACGCACTTCGGGGCGGCGGCGTGGGTCGTGACGCTGCTGTCGACCGGCTACTCGGCGGCGCAGTTCGTGATGGCGCCGGTGCTCGGGCGCCTGAGCGACCGCCACGGTCGGCGCCCGGTGATGCTGATCTCGATCGCCGGCAGCGTCGCGGCGATGTTGACCCTCGGCTTCGCGCAGGCGCTGTGGATGGTCTTCCTCGCCCGCATCATCAGCGGGGTCTGCAACGCGAACGTGTCGACGGCGCACGCCTACGTCGCGGACCGCGTCGCGCCCTCGCAGCGCGCGCGCTACATGGGCATGATGGGCACGGCGGTCGGCCTCGGCTTCATCTTCGGGCCGTCGATCGGCGGCCTGCTGTCGCGCCCGGACTGGCCGGAGCTGCCGTTCCTGGTCGGCGCCGGGCTGAGCGCGATCAACTGGTTGATGGCGTTCCTGTGGCTGCCCGAGAGCCACCGACCGACGCGCACGCCCGGCCCGCCGCCGCCGCGGGCCTCGCTGCTGAAGGCGCTGACGCGGCGCGAATTCTGGCGCGCGCAGCTCGGGGTGCTGGTGCTGGTGTCCTTCGGCTTCTTCGTCGCGTTCGCGGCGATGGAGTCGACCTTCGCGCTCTACACCGAGGCGGCGTTCGCCTGGACGGCGAAGGAGACCGGGCAGTTCTTCTCGTTGATCGGCGTGGTGATCGTGGTGGTGCAGGGGCTGCTGGTCGGCAAGGCGGTGTCGGCGTTCGGGGAGCGGCGGACCTTGATGTTCGGGCTGTGCTCGCTGTCGCTGGGCTTCGCGTGCGCCTCGGCGGCGCCGATGGGGTGGATGCTGCCGCTGGCGGGGGTCTGCATCGCGGGCGGCAACGGCTTGATCATGCCGAGCCTCAACGCCCTGATCTCGCGGACCGGCACGTCGGAGGACCTGGGCGTCAACATCGGCCTGACCCAGTCGGCGGGCGCGCTGGGGCGGATCCTGGGGCCGATGCTGGCGGGCGCCATGTTCGAGCTCGTCGCCCCGGGGGCGCCGATGGCCACCGCCTCGGTGCTCGCGCTCGCGGTCTGCCTGGTCACGTTCTTGCTGGTCCGCGAGCCGCGACCCGACGCCGGCCGCTGAGGCTGACCCAAGAGTCAGCAGGAGCCAGGCAGCCAGGCAAGCCGTTGCACGCCGGTCGACGCGGCCGCGTCGGTTCACGGCTTTTCGCGGCGAATTTGTCGGGCGCGCTGTGACCTGGGACATAGCGATCGGCGGCGATGGCCGCGTCGGTGAGGCGTCCCATGTCGTGGTCACGAAGCATCTATATTGGTTGCATCAGCGCCGCGTTCGCGGCGTGTATGGTCGGCGAGCCCGAGGGCGGTCTGGTGGGCGGCTCGAGCGGGACCGGCTCGAGCTCGAGCGGCCCTGGCGTCGAGGAGCCGGTCGCGGCGGAGCGGCTCGTGAGCCCCGCGCCCCCGGCCGCGGTGGCTCCGACGCCCGCGCCCGAGGCCGCCGACGCGGAGCCGCCGATCGGCCATCGGGTCGCTGGGCGGACCACGGTCGTGCTCGCCGAGCCGCGCTGGGGCGCCGCGCTGCGCGGGCGCATCGACATGAGTAATCCCTTCGCGATCTACGAGCTCGCCCCGGGCAAGGGCTGCACCGGCGAGGGCTGGGCGCGCGTCGACCAGCAGGGCTTCGTCTGTCTCCGCGACACGGAGGCGAGCCGGCGCCGCGGCAAGGACCTGCCGGTGCTCGCCCAGGGTCGGGTCGTACCATTCATCTATGGCAAGCCGCGCGCCGACCGGGCCGGCGACCTGCTCGCGCCGGTGCCCCGCTACCGCAGCGTCGACGCGCTGCTGCGAGGCGACGCGCCGCTCGACCACCTCGAGGCGCATCATCAGTACGCCTTCATCGAGTCGAGGCGGGTGGAGGGCGGCGTCGTGCTGCTGGACCGCAGCCGTCGGGCGGTGCGAGCGGAGGCGCTGCAGCTCGAGCGGCCGAGCGAGTTTGGCGGCCGCGAGCTGGCGAGCCGGCCGGTGCTGGCGGACGATGTCGCGGCCTGGTCGGCGGAGGCGCCGACGCTGGTGCGGGCGACTCCGGGGCTGGAGGGGGCGGTGGTGGGGCGGATCGACTATCACCGGGAGCTGGCGCTGGCGCCGACCCCGGTGCGCCAGGGCGGGGTCGACTGGTACGCGCTGCGGGGTGAGGCGACGCCGGAGGGGTGGGTCTCGGATGTGGATGTGCGGCGTTGGATCCCTGATGAGCCGCTGGCGGGCGTCGGGGCGGAGGAGGTCTGGCTCGACATCGAACTCGAGGAGCAGACCCTGACCGTCTATCGCGGCGAACGCCCGATCCTGGTGACCCTGATCTCGAGCGGCGCGGGCAAGAACCCGACCCCCCGCGGCATCTTTCGGATCTGGCACAAGCAGGCCGTGGGCGACATGCGCAGCCTGCCCGGCGACGCCGACAGCTACACGGTCGAGGATGTCCCGTGGGTGCAGTACTTCCACCGCCGCTTCGCGCTCCACACCGCGTTTTGGCACAACAAGTTCGGCCGCCGACGCAGTCACGGCTGTGTCAACCTGTCACCGCGTGACGCGGCGTATGTGTTCGGTCTGACGACCCCGGAGCTGCCCGGCGGATGGACCTTCGGCTACGAGCACGAGGACGAGATCGGCACCGCGGTGAGGATCCGTAAGGGCCGGGGGGCGGTACCGGATCGTCGTCGCGCGATCGGTGACGCGGACGAGAGCGGAGCCGACGACGACGACGTCGTCGATGTCGCGAATGAGGAGGAGAACCTTTAGTGTGCGTCGCCGGCGAAGTCTGCGCTGACGGTCGGTGACGCGGCCGGGTCCAGGCCTGGTATGTTGTCCGCGTGGATGTGGACGAGGACGAGGCGCTGGCGCGAGCCATGCGGATCTTGCACGAGACCACCGCCGGGGTCTCCGGTCGCGACTTCTACATGGCCCTGGCGGGCGGCCTGGCGCGGGTCTTCGACATGGAGATCGCGGAGGTCGCCGAGATCGATCCAGTCGAGCCGGCCCTGGTGCGGCCGCTGGCGTTCTGGTTCGGCGGGAAGCCGGGCACGCTCGAGCCCTACGCGCTGCAGGGCACGCCCTGCGCCGACGTCTCGACCGGCGTGGTCTGTCAGTTCCCGGCGGGCGTGCGCGCGCTATATCCCGAGGACCGCGTGTTCATCGAGCTCGGCATCGAGAGCTACGCGGGCATCCCGCTGCGGACGCAGAGCGGGGAGGTGATCGGCCTGATCTCGGTCTGTGACCGGTCGCCGCGCCCGCACCTGCGGCACTTCGAGGCGATCTTGACGGCCTTCGCGGCGCGGGCCGGCTGGAACATGGAGCGCGAGCGCCTCGAGCAGAGCCTGCGTCAGGGGCTGGCGCGGGCCACGGCCTTGACCCGCATCGCCACCCGGCTGCACACCGCTCACGCTCACCCGGACGCGGCCTTCCAGGAGATGTGCGCCGAGGTCCGGACGGTGCTCGGGATCTCCGCGGTGGCCGTGGGACTCTTCGACGAGCGCGACGGCCTGCTGGTGCGACGGGCCCAGGTCGGGCTGCCGCAGGCGTGGATCGATCGGTGGGTGATGCGCCCGCTGGGTGCGCTCGATGAGCGGCTGCAGCGCGGCGAGATCGTGGTGTTCGGGCGCGGGGATCCCGAACGACGTCCGCTCGACGACGACGCCCGGCGGCTCGGCGTGACCGACTGCGTGGTCACCCCGATCCGCCACGAGGGGCGGCTGATCGGCATCCTGTCCGGGCTGCAATTCGGCGGCGACTGGCGGTGGCGCCGTGAGGACCTCGCCTGGCTCGAGGCGGTCGCCGGTCTGCTCGTCGAGGTCGTCGTCGCCGGTCGGATGTTCGAGGCGCTGCGCCGCAGCGAGCAGCGCTATCGCCGGATCGTGACGACCACCCAGGAGGGCGTGTGGACCGTCGACGCCGCGCAGCGCACGACCTTCGTCAATCAACGCATGGCGGAGATCGTCGGCTACTCGCCCGCGGAGCTGCTCGGGCGCCCGCTGCTCGACTTCGTCGCGCCCGAGGAGCGGGCGCTGCTCGCCAGTAAATTCGCGGAGCGACGCGGCGGCGTGCACGACCGCTATGAGCACCAGTTCACCCGCAAGGACGGCTCGCGCGTGGTGGTCCAGGCGTCGACGAGCCCGCTGCTCGACGACGAGGGCAGCTTCGTCGGGGCGCTGGCGATGGTCCGCGACGTCACCGAGCTGCGCCAGCTCGCGACCCGCGTGCTGCACGGGCAGAAGCTCGAGAGCCTGAGCGTGCTGGCGGGCGGGGTGGCGCACGACTTCAACAACCTGCTGGCGGGGGTGCTGGGCAACGTCGGGGTGGCGCGCGCGGAGCTGCCGGCGGACGCGCCGGTGCAGGCGCTGCTGCAGGACGCGGAGGAGGCGGCGTCGCGGGCGGCGGAGCTGACGGCGCAGATGCTGGCGTACGCGGGCAAGGGCCGCTTCGTGGTCCAGCGGCTGAGCCTGAGCCGGGTGATCGACGAGCAGTCACAGCTGCTGCGCGCGGTGATCTCGAAGAAGGCCCGGCTGGAGACCGACTTCGCGGCCGACCTGCCGGACATCGAGGGCGACGCGCCGCAGATCCGTCAGGTGGTGATGAACCTGATCACCAACGCCAGCGACGCGCTCGGCGAGGAGCCCGGGCTCATCACCGTGCAGACCTCGGTGCTCATGGCCGACCGCGCCCTGCTCGCGCGCGCCTATCTCGGCGAGAACCTGAGCCCCGGTCGCCACGTGTGCCTCACGGTCCGTGACACCGGCTGCGGCTTCGAGGCCGTGGCCCAGACCCGCATCTTCGACCCGTTCTTCACCACCAAGTTCGCCGGCCGCGGCCTCGGCCTCGCCGCGGTGCTCGGCATCCTTCGCGGCCACCGCGGCGCCGTCCTGGTCGAGAGCAGCCCGGGCGTGGGCACCTGCTTTCGCGTGCTGTTGCCGTGCGCGAGCCCGCAGCCGGAGCAGCCGCGGCCGCGGGTGGTCCCGGCCCCGCGTCGTGACGCGCTGGTGCTGGTGGTCGACGACGAGGCGGGGGTGCGCTCGGCGGCGCGTCGCGTGCTCGAGCGCGGTGGGCTGCGGGTCCGCGTCGCGGTCGACGGGCGCGAGGCGATCTCTACGTTCTCGGCGATGCCTGGGGAGATCGACGCGGTGCTGCTGGACATGACGATGCCGCATCTGCGCGGCGACGAGGTCTATCACGCGCTGCGACGCATCCGCCCGGATGTCCGCGTGGTCCTGAGCTCGGGCTTCAGCGACCCGGCGCTCGTCGCCGATCTCGGCGGTCGCGTCGGCTTCCTGGCCAAGCCCTGGACCCCGCAGGAGCTGCTCGCGGCGGTCGACGCGGCGCTCGGCGGACCCGCGGAGGACAGCCCGGCGCGGGCGCGATAGACTGCGCCCGACGTGCGCAGCGAACAGGTCCAGACCAACCTCCGCTGCAACCAGAATTGTCGGGTGTGCGTCGCTCGCCGGGCGACGGACGACCTGGCGTGGCTGCGCGCGAGCGCGGTCGAGGGGCGGGTGGCCGCGGCCGTGGCCGGCGGGGCGAGAGAGGTGGTGCTGAGCGGCGGCGAGCCGACCCTGCGCCGCGACCTCGCCGCGCTGATCGCCCGCGCGCGCGGTCTGGGGGCCGAGACGGTGGCGCTGGCGACGAACGCGACCTTGCTCGATCTCGAGCGGGCGCGGGCGCTCGCGCGGGCGGGGCTCGCTCGCGCGGTGGTCAACCTCGCGGGCGACGGCCCCTGGCTCGACGCGCTGACCCGCGACCCTGGGGGCCATGCGGCGACGTTGCGGGGCATCGAGGCGCTGATCGGCGCGGGGGTGACGGTCGATGTCGAGGCGGTGATCGTGCGCTCGACCGCGGCTCGTCTGGCGGCGCTGCCGGGCTTCCTCCGCGGCCGCTTCGCGGGCGGGGTGGGCACGCTGTTCCTGGTGGTCCCGGAGCGCTCGCCCGACGCCGACGAGCTGCTCGACCTCGACGTCGCGGGGGCGGTGGTCCGCGAGGTCGAGGCCAGCGCGCGGCTGGTCGGTCTGCCGCTGAAGCTCGCGCCGGGGAGCGGGCCGCCGCCCTGCGTGCACGGCCGCGAGCCCCGGGTGGCGCACCTCTACGCGTTGACGGCCGGCGGCGGCGCCCGCAGCGATCACGTGCACGTCGAGGCGTGCGGCGCGTGCGTCGTGCGCGACCGCTGCCCGGGGATCTCGAGCGAGTCGCTGCGGCGCTTCGGAGCCCCGACGATGACGCCGGTGACCAGCGACCGCGGGCGCCGACGTCTGTCGCTGATCTCCACGGTCGAGGCCCAGGTCGAGCGGGAGCTGGTGCAGGCCAATCGGGATCGCCACCCGGTCCGCGGCGAGGTCGAGGAGGACATCATCCGCGTGGTGTTCCAGTGCAACCAGGCCTGCCGCTTCTGCTTCGTCTCGACCCACCTGCCGGCGGCGTCCGACGCGGCGGTCGAGGCGGCGATCCGCGCGGCGGGCGGTGCGGGCCGCAAGATCATCCTGTCCGGCGGCGAGCCGACCTTGCACCCGCGCCTGCCGGAGCTCGTGCGGCTGGCGAAGTCGGTGTCGTCGCGGCCGGTGCAGCTCCAGACCAACGCGATCCGCCTCGACGACGCCGCGCTGATGGCCGCGCTGGTCGCGGCCGGCCTCGACGAGGCCTTCGTGTCGCTGCACGGGGCCAGCGCGGCGGTCGCGGACGCGGTGACCCACGCGCCCGGCACCTTCGCGCGGACGGTGATCGGCCTCGATCACCTGCACGCCGCGGGCATCGTCGTGCAGGTCAACTTCGTGATCTGTCAGGCGAACCTGCACGAGCTCCCGGACTGGATCGCGCTGCTGGCCGCTCGCTGGCCGCGGGCCTTCGCCAACATCTCCTTCGTGGCCCCCTCGACGGACGTGGTCCCGCGCGAGCACGCGCTGGTGCCCCGCTACACGGAGGTGCTGCCGCGCCTCGCGGAGGCGCTGGCGCTGGCCGGCGAGCGCGGCCTCCAGATCGGCGGCTTCGAGTCGATGTGCGGGATCCCGCTGTGCCTGGTCCCGCGCTCGCTCGCGGGCTTCGCGGCGCTCCCGGAGCTGCCGCCGGGCCTCGACGCCGGCGAGTTCGTCAAGCCGGAGGCCTGCTCGCGGTGCCGCCTCGCCTCGCGCTGCCACGGCGTCCGCCGCGGCTACGTCGAGCTGCACGGCGCCGGCGAGCTGCGGCCGGTGGTCGCCGCCGAGCCCTGAGATCGCGCGCGGCTAGTCGTCGACGAGCGGGCCGAGCGGGCCGAGCGGGTCGAGGGTGGGGCTCCACGGGACCACGCGGTTGCGGCCGCCGTGCTTGGCGGCGTAGAGGGCGACGTCGGCGCGGCCGAGCGCGTCGAGGAGGTGCTCGTGCTCGAGGTCGACGCCGGCGACGCCGACGCTGATCGTGAGCTGCAGCGGACCTCTGGCGGTGTCGATGGTGCGGGCGGCGATGGCGTCACGGAGGCGCTCGGCGACGATCTGGGTGGCGCTGGTGACGTCGGTCTCGGGGAGGACGACGGCGAACTCCTCGCCGCCGTAGCGGCCGGCGATGTCGCTCTGGCGCAGGCCGCCGAGCAGGCGGCTGGCGATCGCGGCGAGGACCTCGTCGCCGACGGTGTGGCCGTGGGTGTCGTTGACGGCCTTGAAGTGGTCGATGTCGATCATCAGGACGGAGATGGGATGGCGGTAGCGACGGGCGCGGACGATCTCGTCCTCGCCGAGGCGGAAGAAGTGGCGGCGATTGTAGAGGTTGGTCAGCCAGTCGATCGTCGCCATCGCCTGGACCTCGGCGAGCAGGTGCTCCTGGGCGAGCTGGGCGTCGTACTCGCGGCGCTCGAGCGCGCGGCGGTGGATCTGCGAGGCGACCGTGATGATCGCGGTGCTGATCAGGAAGAACTGGTTGGACAGCGTGGTCGGCAGGTCGTTGACAGGCGTCACCCCGAGCGCCAGCGGGGCCATGTAGGAGGCATAGACCGCCGCGTTGAAGCCGATCGCCATCAGCCGGGACCACGAGAACAGCAGGCCGACCGCCATGAACAGCAGGTTGACGCCGGCGTAGTACGGCGACTCGTAGCCGTCGTGCAGGAAGCACATCAGCGCGATCGACCAGCCGACCAGCAGCGAGAAGGAGAACGCCAGCGCGCCGACGTGGCGGGCGATCCAGCCGGGGACCAGGCGCTCGCGCAGCAGGATGCCGAGCCCGCAGGCGGTGCAACACAGGCGGATCACCAGCGTCAGCCACACCTGCTCCGGGACCATGAACCAGTCGAGCGGCCAGAACACGGGCACGAGGAAGGTCCCGAGCCACAGCTCGAGGCGCAGGGCGGCCACGTTGCGCGGCACGAGGCTGGCCTCGAATTGGCTGCGGGTGGCTGCGGTCATGCGGTCATTCGGTCACTGCGATAATGACGGCTTGCGCACGAGCACGAAGTCGTAGGCCTCGGCGGCCTCGCGCTCGATCTCCAGGGTGGCGGCGAGGCCCGCGACCGGCTCGGCGAGCTGGCGCAGCTCGTCGCGGTCGCGGTAGATCAGCGTCCAGTCGAGGACGAACTCGAGCATCCAGAAGTGCTTGTTGGGCCCGAGCGCGTTGCCGACGGCGAGCAGACCGCCGGGCGCGAGCCGCTCGTAGAGCGCCTTGAGCAGCGCCTGGCCGCGGCGCAGGTTCAGGTAGTCGAAGAGGCCGACGCAATAGATGAAGTCCTGCGGCTCGCCGTGGACCGCCTGCGGGTCCTTGATCAGCTGCTCGAAGGAGAGGTACAGACAATGAGCGGTACAATCCGCCTGGCGCGCGGCGATGCCTCGCACGACGTCGTGGTAGGCGACGCTCAGCGCCCTCTCCTCCTGGTCGATCAGGGTCCAGCGCACGCCTCGCGGCGGCTCCGGTGACTCGGCCAGGTACTCGACGACCTCGCGCGCGGGTCCACAGCCGAGGCTGAGGGCCCGCAGCGGCGCGCCCTCGGTCTCGCGGCGGGCGTGCTCGCGCCGCATCAGCTGCTTGACCAGCTGCTTGCGGGTGCGGACGCCGAGGCCGAGCGGGTCCTCGCAGGCGAGCTTGTGAAAGACGCGGGCGAAGACGCTGTCCCCCTCGAAGCTGTCCTTGTAGAGGTACTGCATGACCTGGAAGTCTCCAGGGTACCCGAGTGGCTTGTGGTAGGAGCGCGCGAGGACGGGCGCGGCGATCAAGATCGGCGTCAACAGCGTTTCGGTGGCCATCTTGGCGGCGGCGAGGGCGCCCCGATCGCCGCGAACGGCGAGCGCGGCCTCCGCGGCGGCGAGCCGCAGGGCCTGCCACCGCGGCCTTATCAGGCCGATCGCCCGCAGCGCCAACGCGTCGTGATCGGCGCGGGTGTCGCCGTCGGCGAGCCGGGCCTCGTGGTAGGCGAGGGTGCGGCGATAGAAGGCGACGAAGTGCTGCGCCGCGAACAAGGCCTCGCGATAGGCGAGTGGCAGCCGGGCGTGGATGCGCTCGGGTCCGTCGCGCAGGTCGCGGCTCAGCGCCTCCTCCTCGTCCAGGCGCTGCATCTCGTGCAGGTCGAGGAAGCCGGACAGCAGCTGCAGGCCGACGCGGCGCTGGCCGTAGACCCGCTCCTCGCGGGCGACGCGGGCGCGACCGCGGTAGGCGCTGGTGCCGTGGACGCGGATGTCGACCTCGAGGATGTCGTCGACGTGCCACTGCGGCGCGTCGGCGGGGGCCAGGAAGGACACGCCGCTCATGGCGATGTCGTAGAGCTGGAAGTCGACGCCGGCGATGGCGATGGCGGCGACCTGCTCGCGCAGCAGCTCGCGGGCGAGCTGGCGCCGGGGCCGAAAAGCGACTGCGTGGCCGAAGCCACCCGTGAGTTCCTCGTATGACCGCACCTGGACCTCCCCCATGGGGCCCGGCGAAAGGCCCGTCATCACCCCGCGCGGCACTCACTATAAGCGATCTATCCCGGCGCTCGCGGCGACGGGCCGGGCGCGGCGATGCTCGCGGCCGCGACCGAGCGGCGCGATCGTCTGCGAGGTCGCCGGGCAATCTTCGTGATCATTGCCAGCGCTGCTGGTTGTCCCGCGTATAGGTCGGAGCCTCGCGCAGTTTCGCGTCCGCGGAGAGCCATCGCGCCGACGAGTTCGCTCGCGTGCGGGTCGTCGCAGCGTGGCCTTCGTGGGGATCTCCCGTCAGGCGGGGAGTGTGTCCGCTCAAGCGGACACTGGCTCTTGCGACCCGCAGGCGCGCGGCGCCGTGTTAGGGGACTGCCCGTGCTCGCGGCCGCTGCTCCTCCCTCCACACGCGGCGCCGCGGTCCTGGCTCTGGTCGCCACCCAGCTGCTGTTCGGCGTGCACTACAGCGTCGCTCGCGAGATCACCGCGCAGCTCGACCCGGTCGCGTGGACGGCCCTGCGCGCGCTGCTGGGGCTGGTGACGCTCGCGGGGCTGATGGTGCTGCTGGGCCGCCGTTGGCCGCGAGGGCGGGTCGTGTGGTGCCGGCTGACGCTGCTCGGGGTGCTCGGGGTGGCGCTGAACCAGCTGATGTTCAACGCCGGCATCGCCCGCTCGACGGCGATCCACGGGGTGCTGCTGATGGCGACGGTGCCGGCGCAGACGCTGGCGCTCGGGGTGCTGATGGGCCAGGAGCGGCTGACGGCGCGCAAGCTGCTGAGCGTGCTGCTCGGGCTGTGCGGGGTGGCGCTGTTGATGCGAGTCGACGCGCTGGCGCTGTCCGGCACCAGCGGCGATTGGTTACGGACCCGCGACGGTCTGCCAGCGGCGCGCTTCGCCGATTCGATGCTGGCCGGGGACCTGCTGATCTTCGCCAACTCGGCCTGCTATGCGCTGTTCCTGGCGCTCGGTAAGGCCAGCACCCGGGTGATGGATCCGCTGGTGCTCTCCGCGGGCGTGTACCTGCCGGGGGCCGCGCTCGCGTGCCTGATCGGCGGGCCCGCGCTCGCGGCCGCCGACCTCCCGGGTCTGCCAGCCAGCGTATGGCTGCTGATCGCCTTCGTCGTCATCGGCCCGACCGTCGGCGCCTATATGCTCAATCTCTATGCGCTCACGCGCCTGCCGACCTCCCTGGTCGGCCTGTTCATCAACCTGCAGTTCGTCGTGGCGGTCGCCTCCGGCATGCTGTGGCACGGAGAGGCGCTCGGGGCCCGCGTCATGGTCGCGGGCCTGCTGGTGCTCGGCGGGGTCTCGCTGCGGCTGCGCGCCGAGCGGTAGCACCGCCGCAGGCGGCGCTCACTCGGCGGCAGCGAGCTCGTCGGCGAGGGCGGCGTTCAACTCGGCCAGCAGGCGCGAGGGTCGGGGACGCGAGGGGTCGCGGGCCCAGACCTCGGTGCGACGGCGGACCGGGCGAGGCACCGCCTGGGTCGCGTCGATGTGCGGGCGGGCGAGGGTGGTCCGTAGCGGCGGCTCGGTCGGTCGCTCGGCGGCCGGGGCGTGGCTCAGCGGCTGCTCGTCGGGGGTGGTCGGTCGGCCGCGGACGCTCGGGCGAGCGGGGTCGGCCGGGCGGTTCGGGGCGGTGGTGCGCGTGCGTCGGGGTTTGGACTTGGTGGCGTCGATCAGGACGGGCTGGGGGGCCGCTGACGAGGCCGCCTCGGCAGCAGCGGCCTCGGCCTGGTCACGGAGGGCCCGTGTGACAGAGACGGCGCGGCCGCCCTGTGGATCGCGGGCGCCGATGCGCGCGCGTGGGAAGCCATGCATGCCTGGCGCGCCGACGGGGGGACGGACGGCCGGGCGGGTGTTCGATGCGGCGATCGTGCCGGCGGGGGGGCCGGAGACGATGCGCAACGAGCTGCGCGCATTTGTACCGCTGACGCGGGGGGTTGGAGATGTGTGGCCGATGATCTTCGGCTGCACGCGACGGGTCTTCTTCGGGGTCGAGGGGGGGGGGGTCATCACTCGTGCTCCCAACATTCGCGCGCCTGCGGTCGTTTCCGCGAGCACGTCGATGCCCCGGAGTTTATGCAGCCGCTACGCGGGGGGAAACAGCGAACTCGAGTTGCCGGGTCACGCACGCAAGCGACGCCGACGCCGCAAAAGCGAGCCCCTGGAGTGCGGGGATGGCGACCGCGAGATGTCGCGCCTGAGCCCGCTGTGGGGCGGATTTCACGGTTCCGGATCTGTGGATAAGTGCCGAGGTCGGTGGCGCGATGCTGGCTCAAGCGAGCATCCGACTGTTATTTTTGTAAGCCACTAAACAAAGTGTGCAATCGATGATGGCGCGTCCTCGACCCCTGTGTTCGCGCTCACGAGGCGATCCCGGGAGTGGCTTCGTGGTCGCGACGCCGCGGCGTCACCGAGCTGATGCACGGAATGTCCGAAAGGACAGGTTGTATACGCGCGCTCAGGGCCTTCGCGTCGGCGTCGGTGCCAGGGACAGGTCGATGAAGATGTCGTCGCCGACGGCGGCGGCGCGCAGGGGGGTGGCGTCGTAGTCGACGCCGAGGAGGTCGAGCTGGGTGGCGCCGGCGACCGCCTGGCTGAAGGCGAAGGTCTGACGGCCGAGGCCGCTAAACCAGAAGGCCACGCGGGCCTTCGCGGCGCCGGTGACCTGCTCGATCTTCGCGTCGGGGACGGCGATGACCAGCGCTCCGCGCTCGGCTCCGAGCGTGGGTGTGCCGGCGAACTCGACGCGGGCGCACACGGGCTGCTCCTTCCAGGCGTGGATGCGAAGCGGACGCGGCCCGGACTGCCAGCCGACGCCGGCCGTGAACTCACCGGTCGGGCTCGCTTCGCCGCTCTCGTCGTAGCGGGCGGGGATCTGGCCGCGGGCGATGCCCTGGTTGGCGAGCTCGGCCGCGGCGGAGCCGGACATGCGGACCTGGACCAGCCGCGGGTCGCTGCCGGCGACGCGGGCCGGGCCTGGCGCGAGCGGGGCCGCGGGCAACGTGGTGTGCAGCCACAGCTCGAGGTCCTGGCCGGGCGAGCGCAGCACCACCTTCTGGAGCGGCACCGGCGGCAGCTCGATCTCGACGTCGACGAGGGTGCCGACGCGAGCGAGCAGGTTGTCGCGCACGGCCGGAAATGCGCGCTCGACGAGGTCGGCGAGGACCTTCTCCGCGGCGTCGTCGATGCGGCCGCGGCCGAGCAGGGCCTCGGCGGCCGCGGGCAGCTGGCTGCGCAGGAAGGCCGAGAACTTGGCGCGCTCGGCCGCGGGCAGGCTGGGTCGCACGCGGACGAGGTCCTGCGGGCGCAGCGACAGGCGCACTGTGTTGGTCTGCGGGACGATCTGCGGGGTGATGGTGGCGTCGAGGTCGATCGCTGTGATCGCCCGGCCGCGGCTGGCGAGCGCGAAGCGGACGCGCAGCGCCAGCTGACCCTCCGCGGCCGGCAAGACCTGGACGCTGTGCAGGCCGATCTCGAGCGAGCCGAGGCCGAGGTCGAGGCCCGGCACTTGCAGCGGCACCGATATCGGCTGCAACTTGGCGAGCGGCCAGCTCAGGCTCTGGCTGAGGGTCGCCAGCGGGACCGCGACCACCAGCTGCGCCGCGTCGCCGCTGCCGCGGCGCCGCAGGAAGTCGCGGTGGTCGTCGCGGACGCGAGTACACGCGGCCGTGGCGCAGCCGGTGGCGCAGGCGAGGGCGGAGAGGAGGCCGAGGAGCAGGAGGAGGCGCGTGGGCATGCGAGGGCGCGAGTCTAGCGCGCGGCGGCTGGCGCGTATGCGGGCGCGCTGTCGCTGCGTCCGAGCGACGGGCGAGCGATGGTTGGGGGGCGCGGGCCCCTCGCGAGGGCAGCACGGGTGGAGGAGCGCGCGCGATACACTGCGCGGGTGCCCGTCGGAAACTGGCTGGTCCTCCTGGTCGCGCTGGCGATCGTCGGCCTCGACCTCGCGTTGCGCTCGCCGTGGACGGGGCCGCCGGTGCTGGTGCTGATGTTGCTGGTCGTGCTCGCGGTGGCGGAGCGGGTGCGGCAGCTGGTGGTGCAGCCGCGGACGGCGGCGGCGGGTCAGCCCGCGGGCTGGCTGTCGGGGGTGCTGTGGTTCGAGGGCAGCCTGCTGGTGGCGCTGTTGGGCTTCGCGGTGGCCCGCTTCTTCGTGGTGTTGCAGATGTTCTCGCCGACCGCCGGCGACGTGGCGAGCCGGGCCGGCGCGGCGCACACCTACGACCTGGTGTTCACGGTGCTGGCGGCGCTGGCGGGGGGGCTGGTGATCGCGCCGGAGCGCAGCGGCCGGGTCCTGCTGCACATGGCGCAGCGGCCGGCGGTGCTGCTGGCGGGGAGCTTCGCGGTGATGATCGCGGTCGGCAGCCTGCTGCTGACGCTGCCGCTGTCGGTGACCCGATTCGCGCATATCTCGTATGTCGACTCGCTGTTCACGATGGCGAGCGCGGTGTGCGTGACGGGCCTGGCGGTCAACGACGTGCCGAGCACCTACACGCTGTTCGGGCAGGGGGTGATCCTCGCGGGGATCCAGCTCGGCGGCATCGGCATCATGACGATCGCGGCGCTGGCCCTGACCTTCAGCCGCAACACCTCGCTGCAGAGTCAGCTGCGCTACGCGGCGATGCTCGACGCGCGCACGCTCGCCGACCTGCGGCGGATCGTGGTCGGCATCATCGCCGGGACCTTCATCATCGAGGCCGTCGGGGCGCTCGCGCTGTGGCTGATGTTCACCGGCGACCCGCGCCTCGGCGAGGCCTCGGCGCTGTGGATGGCGGTCTTCCACGCGATCTCGGCGTTCTGCAACGCCGGCTTCTCGCTGTTCCCGGGCGGGCTGACGGGCTTCATCGGCGACCCGGGCGTGCAGACGGTGATCATGCTGCTGATCACCCTCGGCGGGCTCGGCTTCCCGGTGATGATGGAGCTGGTGCGCACCGGCTGGCGCCGGCTGATCCGGATGGTGAGCAAGAGCCGGCCGATGCCGCCGCGCCTGAGCCTGACGACGCGGGTGGTCTTCAGCACCTCGCTGCTGCTGATCGCGCTCGGCACCGGCGCCGTGCTGGTCCTCGAGTTCACGGGGGCGCTGGCCCCGGCGGGCGAGGTCGGCCCCGGCGGGCGAGTCCTGGCGGCGCTGTTCGCCTCGGTCAACGCCCGCACCGCGGGCTTCAACACCGTCGACCACGCGGTCCTGAAGGACGCCACGCTGCTGCTGCTGTGCGCGCTGATGTTCATCGGCGGCTCGCCGGCGTCGACGGCGGGCGGCATCAAGACGACCACGGCGGCGGTGCTGTACGCGACCCTGCGCGGGGAGCTGCGCGGTCGCGAGCCGGAGCTGGGCGGGCGAGCGATCGCCCCGGAGGCGCTGCGCAAGGCGGTCGCGGTCACCGCCATGTCCTTCGGCCTGCTCCTGGCGTTCATCTTGCTGCTGACCCTGACCGAGGAGCAGCCGTTCATCCGCCTCGCCTTCGAGGCGGTCTCCGCGTTCGCCACCGTCGGCCTGTCGACGGGGATCACCGGCTCGCTGACGGTCGCGGGCAAGCTGATCATCACGGCGGCGATGTTCATCGGCCGCGTCGGGCCCTTCACCATCGCCCTGGCGGTCGCCCGCGAGGGCGGCGCGCAGCGCTACCGCCTCGCCCGCGAGGATCTGCCGGTGGGATGACAGGGTGACAAGCGGGCCCCCGCTTGCGAAGATATGGCATGTCCAGCCAGCGCTACCTCATCATCGGCCTGGGTCGCTTCGGCGCCGCGCTCGCCGAGTCGCTCAGCGAGCAGGGGGCCGAGGTCATCGCCATCGACAACCGCATGAGCGAGGTCGAGGCGGTCAAGCGCAAGGTGGCCTTCGCGCTCGAGCTCGACGCGACCGACCCGGTCGCGCTGCAGTCGGTCGACCCGCTGCAGTGCACGGCGGTGATCGTGGCGATCGGCGAGAACTTCGAGGCGACGGTCCTGACGATGGCGGCGCTGCGCGAGGTCGGGGTCAAGAACATCATCGCCCGCGCCCGCTCGGCCCGCGAGGCCCGCATCCTCCAGGCCGTCGGCGCCTCGGAGATCATCGAGCTGGAGACCGAGATGGGCCGAATGTTCGGCCGCCGCCTGGTCGGCAAGCCGGCCGAGCCCGTCACGAAGACGGTGGTCCCGGGCGCGCTCACCGCGACGGACATCAAGCGGTGAATCGATAGACATGTCCGTAAGGACATGATCTTTCAGACATGCGAACGGCCGCCACGAACCATCGTCGAGGCGGCCATGCGAGCTAGTTAGTTGTCAGTAGTAAGTATGCTGATCGGGCGACTTAAACGCGTCACCCCCGGACCCACGCCGAGGATGACAGGCGGAGAGGCGGTCGGCGGACGGCAGCGGCTCAGGCCGAGATCGCGGCGGTCGCGGTCGCGGCGGCCACGCGGCCGGTGCTGTCGCCGACGCTGCCCGCGATCCGCCCGCCCTCGCGGCTCCAGCGGATCCCGTGCTTGATGATGCGCCGCTTGAGCGCGTGACGGGTGATGCCGAGCAGCTTGGCGGCTTCGACGATGCTGCCCGCGGAGGTGAGGGCGGTCTCGCAGAGGAGGCGCTCGGCTGCGGTGAGGTTGTAGGTGTCGAGGGCGATGTGCATGCAGCCTATGTAGCGAAGCTGCTTGATCCATCGGAGACAACGCGCGCGCCCAATAGACAGCGGGGTGCTTGCGTCGGAGGCCGTGCGCGGGGTGAGTACGCCTGTTCGCAGACCTGTCGCGCGCGGCCGCGCAGGCGGGGCTGCGCGAGGGGGCTGATGGGGCCACGGGGGGGCCCGTGGCGGCCCGTGGCGGCCTCAGGGGTGCTCGGCGAGCCACTTGCGGGTGAAGTCGGTGGTGTCGCGGTAGCTCTGCGTGACCTCGTCGACGATGCCCTTCTCGATCTTGCCGCCGAGCAGCGGGATCTTGCAGATGACGTCGCCGTCCCAGGTGCGGCGGACCTTGTTGGGGCCGAGCGCCGCGACCTTGTAGACGCCGCGGGTGGTCAGCGAGTCCGCCATGAAGCCGGGGATCGTGACGACCTCGATCGTGCTGGCGCGGGCGGTGTAGACGTTTTGCTCGGTGTAGGTGATCGCGCCCTTGACGAACTTGGCGACCAGCGCCGGGACCTCGCGCTGCGGGCTCAGCTTGATCTTGCGGCGAATGACGAGGCCGTCGCCCTCGCCCTCGCGCTTCAGCTCCAGCACCTCGCGACCGATCCGCAGCCGCTGGTAGAGCCCGGCGTTGTAGGCGTCGTCGAAGAAGACCTCCCAGTAATGCTCGAGGCTGGTGTCGAAGTCGTCGGTGATCGTGTAGTGCATCGGGGCGAGGGTATCAGAGGTCGCGGGTCGCGGGGTCCGGGGCGCTCGGGCGGGCGCGGCGGATGAGCGCCGCGAGGGCGATGCCGCCGACCAGCTCGCCGTACCACAGGGTGCAGGCGCGGATCAGCAGGGTGGTGGCGAGGGCCGCGGGCTGCGAGACGCCGACGGCGAGGCGGGTGACGAGCACCGCGAGCGAACCCTCCGTGGCCCCGAGGCCGCCCGGCAAGAAGCTGAGCGCGCCGATCAGGGTGGTGGTCGACCACAGGAAGGTGCAAAGCGAGAGGCTGGCCTCGGCGCCGACCAGGCCGCGCACGATCAGCCAGTAGCCGACGCACTCGAGGCCCCAGCCGAGCACGCTGATCAGGCTGAGCACCAGCAGCGGCCGCAGGCGCAGCAGGGCGGCGCTGCTGTCGACCATGGCCTCGGCGCGGGCGGAGAGCGACGCGAGGCCCGGCAGACGACCGAGCAGGCGCAGCAGGCCGCGACACAGCCGCGGCGTGCCGAGCACGACGACGCCGGCGACCACGAGCGCGAGGGTGACCAGGACGATCGGGAGGTACTCGCGAAACTGGCTGACGCCGACCAGGCTGAGCACGACCAGGGCGACGAGGTCGGTGAGGCGGTCGGCGACGACGATCGGGGCGGTGCGCGCGAAGGGCACGCCATCGGTGAGGTGCAGCAGATAGCTGCGCAGGACCTCGCCGATCTTGCCGGGGGTGACCGACATGCTGAGGCCGGCGAGGTAGATCAGCAGCGAACGGCCGCGGGTGAGGCCGGGGGCGTCGCCCGGGCCCTCGCCGCGCACGCCGAGCCAGCCGAGGCACAGCTCCCACTTGATAAAGCGCAGCAGGTAATTGACGCTAGAGAGGGCGAGCGCGAACAGCACGGCCGACCAGGCGTAGCCGTCGAGGGCGGCGGTGATGCGGCCGAGGTCGACGTAGAGCACGGCGCCGACGTACAGGAGCACGCCGAGGACGACGCCGATCAGGGCGCGCTGGACGAAGCGGCTCATGCGGGCGGGGAGCATACCCACTCGCGGGGCCGCGGCGACGAGAAACGCCGGGCGGCGGGGCGCGGCGCGCGGTGGGGTGCGCGGAGGCATTTGCCGGCCGGCGGCCGCTTGTCAGGACGCATGGCTGGCGGCACGCTGGGGAGCATGGCGAGCGAAGCAGAGGCGAGTGCGGTGCTGTGGATCGGCCGGGTGGGCACGCCTGCGGGTCCGCGCTGGGCCAGGAGCTTCACCTCGGGCGCGGCGCCGGGGCCGGACAGCGCGCTCGAGGCGATCGACGATCCCTTCGCGGACGAGGAGGGCGAGCCGTATGCGCGGGCGCTGCGGCTGGGCGGCGAGCCGCTCGGTCCGGTGAGCGCGGCGCGGGTGCTGGCGCCGGTGCGACCGAGCAAGGTGATCTGCGTCGGCCGTAACTTTCGCGCGCACGCGGCCGAGCTCGGCAACGAGGTGCCGAGCGAGCCGCTGCTGTTCTTCAAGCCGCCGAGCTGCATCGTCGCCAGCGGCGAGCCGGTGGCCTTGCCTCGCGGCTACGCGCGCATCGACATGGAGTCGGAGCTGGTGGCGGTGATCGGTCGCAAGGCCCGGGCGATCGCGGCGGCGGACGCCTGGCAGCACGTCGCCGGCTACACGCTCGGCAACGACATCAGCAACCGCGACCTGCAGAAGAGCGACAAGCAGTGGACGCGGGCCAAGGGCTTCGACGGCTTCGGTCCGGTCGGTCCGTGGATCCGGATGACGGCGCCCGGTGAGCCGCTGCCGGCCGCGGCGCTGCGCATCCGCGGCGGGGTCGACGGGGCGCGCAAGCAGGACGCGGCGCTGGCGGACATGGTCTTCGACCTGCCCTACCTGCTGGCGTACATCAGCGCCTGCATGACGCTGCTGCCCGGCGACCTGATCTTCACCGGCACGCCCGAGGGGGTCAGCGCGCTGACGCCGGGGTGCAGCAGCTTCGTCGAGCTCGCCGGCTGGGACCTCGGCCGGCTCGAGAATCCGATGATTTGAGCTGTCCCGGAGGACAGGCTCACTCGTGCTTGCCGCCGGGCTTGTGCGGCTCGTGGGCGCGGGGCTCGTGGGCGCGGGGCTCGTGGGTGCGGGGCTCGTGGGCGCGGGGGCTCTCGGGGGCGCGGGGGCTCTCGGGGGCGCGGGGCTGCTTCTTCGGGCGCTCATCGCTGGCGCTGCGGACCTCGGACTCCTTGGTGGTCATCGAGGTCTTGAGCTGGCCGCTGGGGTCGATGGAGAACCGGATCTCGGCCTTCACGTCGATGACCAGGCCGGCGATCACCTGCTGCATGAGCTCGACGGTGTCCATGCCGTCGAGGAAGTTGCGGACCTCGGCGGAGACCATGCGCACCACCTCGGTCTTGGTCGCCTGCGAGACGCCGGTGACGAAGTCCTTGCCCTTTCCGAGCGCGCCCTCGGGGTCCAGGAGGCCGGTCAGGCCCTCGCTGATCTTGCGCCGAAAGCCGCTCGACCCGAACAGTCGGTCCTCGCGAGGCGGCGGGGGGTCATCGTCATCGTCCGGGTCGCGCATGCCGGGCAGGGTACCGCCGCTGTACGCAGGCCGCCAATTCGCGGCCGACGGGCCCGAGATCCGCGAGATCTCCAGGATTTGCCCAGGCTCCGCCGCGCGGCGGCAAGCCCGGCCCGTGGTCTTGCATCCAGGCCCGAGCTGGCCGCGAAGCGCCGGTGTAGGTGCATGGGGTTTCTGGTCGTCTTGCCGGAGATTCTCGGTGTGCAAGGGCTTTCCCAACGCGCCGGGAATGTGTTATCTGCCGCTAGGCGTTTGAATACAGGGGCTTGTCCCCAGCAAACGCCGCGGCTTAAGACCTTCTCGCTTGTCCTACATGTCCGACTTTCCCCGCTATTTGCCGACATGATCGCTGGCGTGCTAACCAGGCAGCGACACGGTGCCACGGCGCCCAAGCACGAATCGCCGGCGCACGAGCGCCCGCCACAGGACTGGAGCAAGGATTCATGACCGCCTATCTCGGAAACATCTGCGCCGCCCTCGTCACCATCGGCCTGCTTGTCGGCACCCTGCGCTTCTCGCGGCGAGTCAGCGGCTGAGGACCCGGGCAGTCCGCTCGTTCGAAACGCCGATGGGATGACGACGCCCAAGCAGTCCGACCCCTTCAGCGCCTTTCTCGCCTCGCAGGCGCTCTGGGAAGGCGGGGGACTCGGCGAGCTCAGCCTGCAGGACCTCGGCGAGATCCAGCTGCTGCTGCGCGGGCAGTCGGTGATCGACTGGCATCGGCTGGCGATGACCTCCGAGGAGGACGTCCGGCGGCTGCTCGCGCTCAACTGCATCGACCTCGAGGACGCGAAGGACCGCGAGCGCCTGGCCGACCTGCGCCAGCAGGCGGCGCGCTACATCGTCGAGGTGCTCAAGCTGCGCCTCGACGAGGCGATCGCCGACAAGCTGCCGTGGGTGCAGCTGCCGCTGGTCGCGTCGGGCAAGGCCAGCGCGCAGCAGCGCATGGCCTGCATGCTGCTGAAGGTGATGCACATCATCTATCACCTCGACGCCCGCGAGCTGGCGACGACCCTGGCGATCAGCGACAACGACATCTTCTCGCAGGTCGAGGAGAGCGTGACGCGCATGTTCGACGAGCTGCGGACCGCGGGGGTGCCGGTGGTCGAGTTCTCGTGGTCGCGCAAGACCAAAGAGTCGCAGATCACCAAGCTGCTGCTCAAGCGCGAGACCAGCGCGGCGCGGGTGTTCGACCGCCTGCGCTTCCGCCTGATCGTGCGCAACGCCGCCGACCTGGTGCCGACGCTGCGGATCTTGCTGCACCGCTGCATCCCCTTCAACTACATCGTGCCCGGTCAGACGGTGAACACCCTGATCGACCTCGACAGCCTCAAGGTGCTGCAGCAAGAGGGCTTCGACACCGAGGAAGGCGGCGCGACCCCGGTCTCCAACGAGTTCTCGGGCAAGGGCTTTCGCCTGCTCAACTTCGTCGCCGACCTGCCGGTCCGCGTCGAGAGCCTGATGCCCGCCGAGGCGCTCGCCGAGAACGGCAACCACGTCGTCTTCGTCACCGCCGAGTTCCAGATCATGGACAAGGGCACCGCCGAGGCCAACGAGCAGGGCGAGAACTCGCACACCCAGTACAAGCACCGCCAGCACCAGCACGTGCGCGTGAGGCTGCTCCGCGAGCCGCGCGGCAAGCCCGGCGGCTGAGCGGTGCTGGCGAGCGGCCGGGCCGTGGCTCGGGCGGGCGCTCGATCAGTGAGCGGCGGCGAAGATGTCGTCGAGGGTGGTCGCGGTGAGGACACGCTCGGCCCAGAGGTCGAGCTGGCCGAGGTCCTGGCAGGATTCGACGCGGGCCGCGAGCTCGGGGTCGACGGTGAAGCCCTTGAAGCGCAGCTGCTTGAGGAGCAGCTCGGCCTGGCCGAGCACCTTGCCCTCGGCCTTACCCTCGGCCTTGCCGAGCGAGATGTACTTGCGGGCGAACTCGCTCTGGTACTCGTAGTTGGCCTTGTTCATGATCAGCTCCAGGGCGGCGCGTGCGACCTCGCCGAGCACGGCGA
>Ga0075152_10000219_pt1 | contig 46635 bp, 41 predicted proteins | sample JI61114C2DNA_FD_70964 | JGI IMG/M metagenome (GOLD analysis project Ga0075152, IMG submission 70964) | Wastewater effluent complex algal communities from Wisconsin, to seasonally profile nutrient transformation and Carbon sequestration -... | ecosystem: Engineered > WWTP > Effluent > Algae...
GCTATATTGCGATTTTAAAGCCACTCCACAGAAAGCCAACACCTTTTAAAATCGCAATATAGCAAACCCGAAGGAAATACACTAATCTTATAACTAATTTTTATGTTAAGTAATATATTCAAACAATATCATCAGTCTCTACTCGATCATTATTCAACATAAAAAAAAGCGTCCCGATTTTTTCGGGACGCTTTCCTATTCTTAGATCAGTTGATTAGAATTTACCATGAAGGTTATCATACTCTTTGAACTTAGCGTCAAAGGCATCAAATGCTTTTGCATCTTTACCACGAACACGATCACGTTTGTATTGGTAAATATTGGCCAAGAAATCTACAGACTTATTAATGATGCTCTTATCAGTAGAATTTCTAGCTGCTTTGTCATTTTCAATTTTGTAGGTTTTTTCTAACCAGTCAATGGCTTGATCCAAGGTTTCATTGATTGGTTTTTCCAAATCCTGGTTAGCTTTCAACAATGGATCTGTTTGTGCTTTGAATTTAGCGTCCAAAGCTTTCTTCTTCACTGGATCTTTTTCAGCTGGTTTGCTAGCGTTAATATTTTGAACCGCTTTAATGTTAGCTGCCACTTTATCATCAATCAAACCAAAATTATTATAATAGATAACTCCAATATTGAAAGATGCAATGGCATTGCTTGGATTCTTAGCAAATGCCTTTTTATAAGCTTCAATACCTTTTTTCTCGTATGCATCTAATTTGGTACTATCATGTTTGTCCTTCTCTTTGTTATCGTGTTTAACGTTCACAAAGATCTCACCAAACTGTAAGTACTGCATTTCACCAAAACTACCTGCGGCATCAGCTTTATCATAAAATGCTTCCTTTTCAGCCAAACTGAAATTTCTATCTATGTATTCAATCTCATAATCATCCCAGTTTTCTTTGGGATAAACCTGCTTAGCAAGAGCAACATATTTTCTAAATAAGTCCTCTTTTTTATCATTCATATAAGTGATTACCAGATATTTATAAATATCTACGAAGCCCTCTCCACCAACTTTAGCTTCTGCCAAACGAGCATAATATTTACAAGCATCTGCCCCTTTTTGAGCATTCTGTGAAGAATAACCGGCATACAATAATGATGTTGTATCAAAAGCCATGTTCTGATCCTTGGTCATTTTGTTCTGGAAAAGAATATCGCTATAGGTTACAGCATAGCCAAAATAAGCACTGGAAGAATCCCATTTTTTCTCGTTAAAAGACCGAATTCCGTTATTGTAACCATAGGAATACATGTCAAAAATGCCATCGTTACCTTTTTCTTTTACCATGGCCCAAGTTGGATCCAATGTCACCAATTTTTGAAAAGCGGCATCAGCTTCTTGAATTGCAGTTGGGTATTTGGGAGCTGTTTTGGCTTCCTTACCAAGGTTGGCATAGATTCTGGAACGGTAGTACCAGTATTCCGTTTTGGCCAAAGCTTTGGGGTCAGCACTCAATTTGTCCAGTTCAACTTTGGCATCTTCCATCTTGTTTAATACAAGAACGGTGTTTACTTTTTTAAAATCCTGCGCCTTGCTACCCAATGTGGCAACTGCGATCATGGAAAGCAATAGTAGCTTCTTCATAAAAGGAGGGTTTGTTATTGATTTTCAGTTGGTTGTGTATCGTTATCTAAATTTTCAGTAGCATTGTTTTCTGGTGCATCAGTACCAGTTTCAGTGGTTGATTCCTCTGTAGTTTCTCCATCTAAAACACCTTCTAATTCTGGCTCGTCCTGGTCTTCAATCTGAGAAATTGCGGCTATTTCATCGCCTTCATCTAGTCTGATTAGTTTCACACCCTGAGTAGCTCTTCCCGCTTCACGAATACTTTGAATACCAGTTCTAATGGTAATACCAGACTTACAAGTGATGATCAGGTCTTCTTTCTCAGTCACATATAAAATACCAACCAGTCCACCGGTTTTCTCGGTAACATTGATGGTTTTTACACCCTTGCCACCCCTATTGGTAATTCGGTATTCCTCAATGGATGTTCTTTTTCCAAAGCCTTTTTCACTCACCACCATCACGGTACGGGTTGCGTCTTCTTTGTTTACACAAATCATACCAACCACTTCATCTTTGGTGTCGTCTACTTCAATTCCACCAACACCTATCGCTCCGCGACCTGTAGAACGCACTTTGGATTCTTCAAAACGAATAGCCCTACCGCTCTTCAGTGCCATCATGATTTCTGAATTACCATCGGTCATCTTGGCTTCTAATAATTCGTCGCCTTCTACAATAGTAATGGCATTAACACCAGTACTTCTGATACGGCTGAAATCTTCCAGAGAGGTTTTCTTAATCACCCCTTTCTTGGTACAAAGAACTATATAATGGTTCTGTACAAATTCCTTATCATCCAATTTCTTCACTTCAATAATGGCTTTTACCTTGTCATCACCTGGTAATTGAATCAGGTTCTGAATGGCACGACCCTTACTTTGCTTCTCACCTTCTGGAATCTCATATACCCTTAACCAATAACACCTTCCTTTCTCGGTAAAGAACATCATGGTATCGTGGGTAGATGCTACAAACAAGTGTTCTACATAATCTTCTTCCCTGGTTTTGGAACCAACAGCCCCTCTTCCACCGCGTTTTTGCTGGCGGTATTCGGTGGCCGATGTACGCTTGATATAACCCAAATGTGAAATGGTAATTACCACGTCCTCGTCTTCAATCAGGTCTTCAATACGCATTTCGTCTGCCAAATACTGGATTTCTGACCTTCTTGGATCACCAAATTTCTCTTTCACTTCCAATAACTCGGTCTTGATCAGATCAAATCTTAGGTCTTCACTAGCCAATAGTTCTTTCAATCCCTTGATGGTTTGCATCAGGCCATTGAACTCTTCAACAATCTTATCCCTTTCCATACCTGTCAAGCGCTGTAAACGCAGTTCCAGAATGGCTTTGGCTTGTATTTCAGTTAATCCTTGAGCTTGTTTGTATAAATCATCGGTTAATCCACTGAACAAATCATTGCTCAGATACCAGTTTTCAGACTGGCTTTTTAGCATCAATGCGTCTTTGGCTTCATCTGGTGTGCGGCTTGATCTAATCAAAGCAATCACTTCATCCAAATGGTCTAAGGCTTTCAAATAGCCTTCTAAAATATGGGCTCTTTCCTCAGCTTTACGCAATTCAAATTTGGCCCTGCGAATCACCACTTCCATACGGAAGTCAATAAATTCAACAATCAATTCCCTTAGGTTCATGATTTTGGGGCGGCCTTTGCTGATGACCACATTATTGGTACCATAGCTGGTTTGGAGTTCCGTGTATTTGTACAACTGATTGATTATCACTTGTGCTATAACGTCTTTCTTCAAATCAACTACAATTCTAGTACCCTCTCTATTGTTACTTTCGTTGTTTACGTGGGCAATACCTTCTACCACTTTTTCATTCACCAACTGACCAATCCTATCTGTGAGTTGGTCACGGTTTACCTGGTAGGGAACTTCTGTAATAATGATCTGTTCTCTACCTGAAGCTTTTGTTTCTATCTGAACTTTACCACGTAATACTACCCTACCACGTCCGGTTAACAGACCTTGTTTCACGCCTTCCATTCCAAAGATGATACCACCTGTTGGAAAATCGGGTGCTTTTACAAATTGGGTTAATTCTTCACAAGTAATTTCTTTGTTGTCAATATAGGCAATACAACCATCCACTACTTCACCCAAGTTATGGGGAAGCATATTGGTAGCCATACCTACGGCGATACCCGAAGACCCGTTCACCAATAATTGGGGAATCCTAGTAGGTAAAACAGTGGGTTCTTTGAGCGAATCGTCAAAATTGAGCTGAAAATCAACCGTGTCCTTCTCAATATCATCCAACATGGCTTCAGCAATCTTGTGCAAACGGGCTTCCGTATAACGCATAGCAGCCGGTGGATCACCATCCTGGTTACCAAAGTTACCCTGACTATCTACCATGATATAGCGCATGGTCCAGTCTTGGGCCATACGAACAAGGGTATCATAAATAGAGCTATCACCATGGGGGTGAAACTTACCCATTACTTCCCCCACAATACGGGCAGATTTTTTATAAGGCTTGTTGCTGTAGTTACCCAATTCAGTCATGGCATATAAAACGCGGCGGTGAACCGGTTTAAAACCATCCCTTACATCCGGGAGTGCACGACCAACAATAACGGACATTGAATAATCAATGTAGGCCGTTTTCATTTGTTCCTCAATATTTACACGTATGACACGATCGTTGTCGTTTGTTTGTTCCGGTGTTACTTGATTCTCTTCCATGCAGGATTACTAGTGATTTTTAGTTCAGTGCAATTGTCTTAAAAGCAGACAAATTACAGGTTGCCAAAGATACGGTTTTTAAGGGGCAAATAACGCGTGAACCCCTTAGTTTAGAACAGGCATTTATCCACAATAGTATGTACATTTAGCCAGAATTTTTCCAATGACAAAGCAAGCCCATATCCTGGTTTTTGGCGCCGGTAAATCCGCCACCGTTTTGATTGATTTTTTAAAGAAAACCATAACCCAAAACAACTGGTTATTAACGGTTGCAGACAGTAATTTGGCCACGGTTTTGGCCAAATTAGACGGCCATCCGGGCAGTACGGGACTTCAAATTAATATTGAAGACCAAGATGCTCGAAAGTCACTGGTCCAATCGGCCAGTATTGTTATTTCTATGATGCCCCCTTCTCTACATTATTTGATAGCGGAAGATTGTCTGGAATTTGGGGTCAACCTGCTAACCGCCTCCTATTTGGATGAGAAAACCAAGGCATTATCTCAAGAGATTGAAGAAAAAGGATTGTTGTTTTTGTATGAAATGGGGCTTGACCCAGGCATTGATCATATGAGTGCCATGCAAATCATTCATGAGATTCAGTCAAAAGGAGGAGTGATCAACAGTTTTAGATCCCATTGCGGAGGATTGGTAGCACCGGAAAATGATGACAATCCCTGGCATTATAAAATTAGTTGGAACCCAAGGAATGTGGTTTTGGCAGGTAGCGCTGGGGCGCGATATCTTGAACAAGGAGAAGAAGTTGCAATGCCTTACCATGGGTTGTTTAACAATGAAGAAACCCTTGACATTCCAGGATTATATCCATTGGGGTTTTATCCTAACAGAGATTCTTTAAGCTATATCCCCATTTATGGATTGGAATCTGCCAATAGTTTTGTGAGAACCACTTTACGCTATCCTGAATTTTTAAAAGGATGGGCAGGCATTTTACACTTAGGACTTACAGACCAATCCCATATTTATCAATTTGATCAATTGTCCATTGCGGCATTTTTCAAACTGCATATTGAACGTTTGGCATTGACAAATTGGTTGGATTCACTTGTAGAACAATCTAGTCATGAAGCAATGGCTGCCCATTTCTTGGAACAATTAAATTGGTTGGGTTTGCATGACCAGGACACCCTCCTACCCATGACCCAAGGAACTGCTGCTGATGTGTTGCAATTTTTACTAGAAACCAAATTGGCTTTGTTACCCGGTGAAAAAGACATGATTGTGATGCAGCACGAATTTGATTACCAAATAGGTACTGAAACACATAGCCTAAAAAGCTCCTTGGTTTGTATTGGAGAAGATGACCAGCATACGGCCATGGCCAAAACCGTAGGATTACCTCTTGGAATAGCTGCCAAACTGATTGTAGAAAATCAGATTCAACTAAAGGGATTACATATTCCCATTTTGCCCCAAATCTATGAACCCGTTCTAGCAGCACTAAAAGCAGAAGGCATTGAATTTCAAGAAACCCAGTCATAACTATGCCAGCAATTGTTCAGCATTACCAAGATAACATTAGTACCACCCAAACTCAATTATCCCTTCTCAAAAAAAGGATTAGTCTAGTAGCCTTACTAAGGTTGGCTTGTTTTTTAGTTGTTGCTGGAATGGTCTACCAATTATTTCATGGCATTAGTTCTGTGAAAGTCTTTGTAGCATTATTAGGCTTGGCTGGATTTTTAGCCAGTATTAGTTGGTTTGTGAATTTGCAAAACAAACAAGCAGCACTAAAATCTTTATTGGAAGTTTTGAAAAACGAACTGCTTTGTTTAGAAGCAGGAACCAATCTTTTTGACAATGGCGCAGGATATGAAGATGGTCAAGGATATTGGTCTGATTTAGACATATTTGGGAAAGGCTCATTGTATCATTATGTGAATAGAACCAGCACTATCTATGGCGCTCAAACCTTGGCATCGCAATTAAAAACCCCATTGGAACCAGCAGACATTATCCAGCACCAAATTGCTGTTGCACACTATGCACAACAAATCCAGCTGGTTGAAACCATGATTGCGGCATCTAGACAAAGAAAAACAGCACTTGTTTCTTTAGATAAAGTAGCAGATTGGCTTAAGACAAAGAACCAATTGCAAGAAAAAAAATGGTTGCAGTTATTACGCTATTTGATTCCTGTTCTCAATCTGTTTTTATTGGTTCACGCACTGATCAGTTCTAATCCTAGTTTATTGGGATTAAGCTTTGTTCTTGGTTGGATCATCATTGGCATTCATGGAAAATACATACAATCTGGATTTCAGGCTTTTGAAAACAAGCAACCCCTATTACAACAATATGGCTGGCTATTAGAAAAATTTCAAGATGTAGTGCCACAGGATTCCAGCTTACTAAGTCAATACAAAGAATCTGCCCAGAAAGCCAGTGTGGCCATTAATGAATTGACCAAACTATCAAATAGAATTGATCAACGTTTGAACCTGTTTGCTATTATGATATTCAATCCTTACCTACTTTTTGATATTCAAAATATGTGGGCCTTGGAAAATTGGAAAACCAAACACCAAGCAGATTTTGAAACATGGTTAGCCTTGGTTGGAAAAATAGAATTACTCAATTGTTTTGCCGTTTACCGGTTTCAACACCCAAATGATTGCACACCTACTATTTCAGAGAAGCTACTGTATTTGTCAGCAAAAAATCTATCTCATCCCCTAATAGCAGCTTCAAAAACGGTAGGAAATGATTTGGCAATGGGCAGTCCTGAAAAACTATTTTTGATTACTGGTTCTAACATGAGTGGGAAAACTACTTTTCTTAGAGCCATTGGAATGAATCTAGTCATGGCGCAAGCAGGTTTACCCGTAGCCGCTACTCAGTTTGAATTCAGCCCCATGCAAATTTTTAGCTCTATTAGAATTAGCGATAGTCTAGCGGAGAACACATCTTATTTTATGGCTGAATTGAAAAAATTACAAGCATTAAAAATGGGTGTTCAGTCTTCTAACGCATCCCTTGTTTTAATTGATGAAATTCTAAGGGGCACCAATTCTGAAGACAAATACCATGGATCAGCAGAATTTGTAAAAGAATTAATGGCCATGGATTGCCTGAGTCTTTTTGCCACACATGACTTAAAACTAGGGGCAATGGAAAATGAATATCCAGGTATATTAGCCAATTACTGTTTTGAAAGTCTCATTGAAAACAACAACTTATACTTTGACTATACCATTCGCAAAGGAATAGCTCAAAACAAGAATGCTAGTTTCCTGATGAAACAAATGGGCATTATCTAAGGACTATCGCTTAGGCGCTCTTGCTTTTTTTGGCTTCTCCTCTCCTTCTTTTTTTACATCAATGACCCATTCATAGTCTAATTGTCTTTTCTCCAAATTGGCCGCAACTACTTTAATCATTACTCTATCTCCAATTCGGAAACTCCTACCACTTCTTCTGCCTACTAGACTATAATCAGATTCAATATGTCTAAAATCGTCGTAGTCACTCAAACTGATGATGCTAACCAATCCCTCGCATTTGTGTAAAACGGTTTCTGCCCAGAATCCAAAACTGGACACACCAGAAATCACGGCTTCAAAGGTTTCACCCAGATAAGACTGCAAGTATTCTACTTGTTTGTATTTGTTTCCAGCGCGTTCACATTCCATAGCAGCTCTTTCCCTTTCACTGGACTGCTTGCACTTTTCTTCCATCTTCTTATCAATGATGGGCTTGCCCTCAATAATAGATTCTAGCACGCGATGCACCAATACATCGGGGTATCTTCTAATGGGAGAAGTAAAATGGCAATAATATTCAAAAGCCAAACCATAGTGACCAATATTTTCTGTGGTATAAACCGCTTTGGCCATGGTTCTAATACCCAATTGCTCTAATACGTGTTGCTCTGGTTTGCCATGCGCATCTGCAAGCATCTGATTAAAACTTGCAGCAATTTTCTCTGGGGTACTTATATCAAATGCATGACCATATTTCTTGGCAAACGTGATAAAGGGTCTTAGCTTTTCTTCATCCGGTCTATCATGGATTCGGTAAGGGAATGGAATGGGTTTCTTATTGATCAAGATCTTTGATACATTCTCAGCTACTGTTCTATTGGCCAATAACATGAGCTCTTCAATTAATTGATGAGACTCTTTACTTTCTTTTACAACAATACCAATGGGTTTGCCCTTCTCGTCTAATTTAAACCTTACTTCCTGTGAGGAGAAATTGATAGCACCCTTACTAAATCGTTTCTTGCGTAAACGTTGTGAAATATCATTCAACAACAAGATTTCATCTTGGTGAACACCTTTCTTGGTTTCAATGATTTCTTGCACGTCTTCATAGGCATAACGATGGTCGGAATGAATCACCGTCTTACCCAACCAATATTGTTTTACCTCGCCCTTGGTATTCATTTGAAAAATGGCAGAAAACGTAAACTTGTCTTCGTGTGGTCTTAGAGAACAAAGTTCATTGGAGATTTTTTCTGGCAACATGGGATTCACACGGTCAGGCAGATAAACCGATGTAGCTCTTTTGTAGGCTTCTGCATCCAAGTCTGTATCCGGTGTTACATAATAACTCACGTCTGCAATATGTACGCCAATCTCATACATATCCTTACCCAATGGCCTAATTGAAATGGCATCATCAAAGTCCTTGGCGTCTGCTGGATCAATGGTAAATGTGAGAATCTCTCTGCAATCCCTTCTTTTGGCAATTTCAGCACTATCTAAAATTTCTGGCAATCTAGCAGCAGCTTCTTCTACGTCTTCTGGAAATGTTAACGGGAATCCTGCTTGAGCCAATAGCTCTTGCATGGCGGCATCATTAGCGTCTTCTGGCAATAAGATTTTGACAATTTCACCCACTGGTTTCTTGTCTGTTTTTTCCCATTTAACCAATCTAGCTACTACCCTGTCTTTGTGTTTGGCGCCATTAATAGAAATCAATGGAATAAACAAATCAGGCATGGGTTTGTCTGTATCCGGTACAAAGAAAGCATGGTTGGTAGACAATTGTAAATGACCTACAAACTCGGTTTGCTTTCTGGTAACCACTTCTAAAATCCTTCCTTCTTTCTTACCTGTACGAATATTCTCTTTGACCACTTTTACCCTTACCGTATCGCCGTTTAAGGCAGTGGCAAAATCTCCTGGTCTTACTAGTACGTCCCCCCCTTCTACTATCACGTATCCCATACCAGAACGGGTTACTTCTAATCTGCCTTTCAGGGTTAATTCTGGACTATGTTTTGATTTTTGCTTTTGTTTCTTCTTGTCTTTTTGTTTGCTCATGGCTGGGTAGGATTAAAGCTAAAATGAAGGATAAAATCCTTGACTAGCTGATTGAATTGTTCGGCTTCTCCAAATAGGAATTGATGCCTAATAGGCAAAACATACATAGGTAGTGTTGCCAATTCTTCTGTGAATTTACTAAACCTAACCGCGTCTTTTTCTGTGGTCAGGATTAATTTATCACGTACGTTAATATCATTGAATTTTTCCTTGATCTCATTAAAATCATCAATAGAAAAAATATGGTGGTCTGAATAATCTTGTTGATAATAGGTATGAACTGTATTGTGTAAATAGTCTTTTAAGGGTTTGGGATTGGCAATACCACATACCAACAAAGCCTCGTCTCTGGGAGTTAGAATCCAAAGATCCGTTGGGTCAAAAATATGGTATGGGGTTCCGTATTCAATACAAGTGAAAAATACTTTTTGATCAGGTTCGGGTTGCAGGCTACGAATAATTTTCTGTTTCTTTTCTTCCGTAATTTCTGCGGGACATTTGGTCACCACAATTACCTGTGCCCTTTTGGCCGATGCCCATTCGTCTCTCAGATCTCCAGTTGGAAGAAAAAAATCGTTGCTATACAAATTGCTATACTCCGTTAGTAAAATATTCCAACCGGCTTTTACGGTACGGTGTTGAAAAGCATCGTCCAAAATAATGGCTTGTAAATCTGGATGGTCTTGCAACAAATGTGGAATGCCTACCAGTCTTTCTTCTCCAACTGCTACAGGTACATTGGGAAATTTCAGGTGAAACTGCATGGGCTCATCCCCAATTTCTAAAGCAGTGGTATTGGCACCTGCCAACACATAACCCTTGGTCTTGCGTTTGTATCCTCGACTAAGAGTGGCCACTTTAAAGTCTTGGTGCAATAAGTTTACTAAGTATTCTACCATGGGTGACTTGCCCGTTCCACCAACGGCAATATTGCCCACGCAAATCAAGGGGAAATTGAATTCGGCATATTTAAGGCGTCCTTTATCAAAGAGTCTGTTCCGAATAAAAACCACTAATCCATATAACACGGCAAATGGAAACAACAACACACGAAAACTCTTTAAAAACAGCGTGTTAAAATTCATAGATATGCTGCGGTGTAATGCAGTAATTTAAAGGTACGTCAAATTGGTCTGTATCACTAATCTGGGCCACGGGCTCAAAATAGGAAAATCCTATTTTTAACAGATTGGGGCTGCATTTGGCCAAAAAACGATCATAATAACCTTTGCCATATCCTACCCGATAACCCTGTTCATCAAATGCCAATAAGGGTATAAAAACAAGGTCTATTTGGGACGGTGCTACCTTTTGGGCATTAATGGGTTCTGCAATTCCCCATTGATTGGTGATAAAATCCGTCTCTTCGTCAACTTGAAATGCCTCCATTTCATAGCTTCCCGGCAGAATACTTGGATAACAAGTAATCAATTCAGGTATCAGAAAATCTAAATACCTGGTCATCAGATCTACCTGTGGCTCTTTTTGGTGAACCATGGGCCAATAACTGAGTAAGGTACTAATTGGGGGTATTGGTAATTGTTGAAATTGAATCAGGAGCAAATCATTCCACTTGAGCATGGTATGCTCATCTAGTTCCAGCCTTTTTTGCTTGTACAATTGGCGTAAAGCTTGTTTGGTCATGGGGTAATATTCACAAAAAAAGAAAAAACGGTAGTGCCATAATTCCTTTGAAAAGAAAAGGATGCCATCTTTTCATATTGGTTTCTAGGAGTATGCTCTAATACAAAAATCCCTCCTTTGGCAATCAATTGTTTCTGTTCAATAATTTTTGGAATCTCATCAATGGGCCCTAGTGCATAGGGAGGTCCAGCAAAAATAAAATTGTATTGGCTTTGAGCCGATTGTAAAAATGCAAACACATCCATTTTTAACAACTGTACATTTTCTACCCCCAACATCTCACAGTTCTTTTTGATAAACCCATGCATGATACTGTCCTTCTCAATAATGGTTAGGTCTGCGGCTCCTCTGGAAGCCAATTCATAACTAATACATCCCGTGCCCCCAAATAAATCCAAGGTTTTAGCGTCCTGAAAATCAATCCGATTTTGTAAAATATTGAACAAACCCTCTTTTGCTATATCGGTAGTGGGTCTGGTATGTGGCATATTGGTAGGTGGATGAATTCTTCTACCACCCCATTTTCCTGAAATAATCCTCATACCATTAATTTGTAAAATGGCGTAAAATGATAAGCTTGGAATTCAGCATAACCCGCAGGTGGAATACTATCCAAAGGCACTTGGTCATAAGAAATAATCCCAAATGATTGTTTCAACTGTTCTTCTAAATTGGGTACAAGATCAATTAAGCCACTAATTTCCAATTGGGTTTGTAAAGCAGATAATCCAGATTGTTGTGCCACATTGAGGGTATAATACAATAAATCATCCTGTGACTGGTATTGAAAATTCTGGATCAGCTGCAATTGTCCATCTTTTACAAAAACCAAAATAGCGTGGTGACAATGGATAATTAGTTTCATAAACACACTTGGCAGGTTATGCCTACTCATCACATCGTTTAGGATACTGGTATACAAATGCTGTGCAGTAAATAGGAGGAAATTTCTATTGAGCAAGTCTAACACCGCTTGCTTTATTCTATACACTGTTACAAAGGGAACATTACTTTGAAACAGGTCATATTTAATCAGCGACCTATCGGCATTGCCAAAAACCAAATTCAGGTATTCTTCAGAAGCTGTGGCACTTAGTTTTCCCAAGGGCATCATCAAAGCTTCTTCAAAATTGTAAAACACATTGGTGGAAGAAAAATTGAATCCCAATAACTGAGATTGTTGTTTTACCTCAAAAAATATATCAGTCCAGTCAGACTTAGTTTTTTCTAATTCAAAAATTTCTATGGCTTCAATTCGGTTGCTAATGGTGTCTTTGACAAGTAAGACCATTTGGTCATTTCCTATCTCCAATCCAAGTTGGTCCGTGTTCTTGGGTGTATAGCCCTGTTTGTCTCCGTATAAACCTGTCAACTTATGAACCATAATACAAAATTCTTATGCAATGATATAAAAAAACTCTAAGGGATGGAAAGCGATTTATGCAGGGTTTAAATTTCTTACTTTGCAAGTCTTATGAGCAACCTGTCACAAGAGATCAATTTACAAGTTAGTACGGGACACAAACAGATCCTACGGATTGCCCTTCCTATAAGCTTGGCCATTATGGTGCCACAGCTCAATTTTATCACCAATAATATCTTTTTGGGAGGTTTGGGACAGGAGTCACTAGGTTTAGCAGGTATTACAGGGGTTTATTACCTCATTTTTGCAGTAGTGGGTCATGGTTTAAACAATGGTTTACAGGCCCTGATTTCTAGAAGGGCTGGAGAAAATAGGGTTAACGAAATTGGCAAACTCTTTACCCAAGGCATTTTCATCTCCCTAGTATTTGCAATTCTAGGCATTTTAATAACCTGGTTTTTAGCGCCAGTTGTACTGGGATGGTCACTTCATGACCCCGCCAGGGTGGAAAAAGCGGTCCAGTTTCTAAATATTCGGATTCTAGGCCTCCCCTTTCTATATGTGTATCAAATGCGCAATGCTTTATTGGTAGGCACCAATCAAACCAATTATTTGATCATTGGTACAGCTACAGAAGCCAATGTCAATGTATTTTTTGACTATACCCTTATTTATGGGAAATTGGGATTACCACAGTTGGGTTTTAATGGTGCTGCTTATGCATCCATTATATCTGAGATTGCTGGCTTATTGGTTTTAATCTTGGTATTAAAGCTTAAAGGAATCAACAAGCAATTGCACTTGTTTCAGTCATGGGCTTTTGAGTCTAAAAACAGCAAACTCATTGTGGTACAATCCGCCCCCTTGATTGCCCAACACGCTATCAGTATCATCAGCTGGGAATTCTTTTATATTCTGATTGAACACCATGGGGCCAGAGACCTAGCTGTGTCCAATACCATGCGTAATATTTTTGGCTTTTTTGGCTGTTTTACTTGGGCATTTGCTGCCACCACCAATACCATGGTGAGCAATGTGATTGGCCAAGGTAAAATAGAAGCTGTTCTTCCTTTGATCAGAAAAATCATGACCTGGAGTGTAGGATTTGCTATATCGGTTTGTTTGTTACTCAACTTATTCCCTCACGCATTTCTCTCCATTTATGGACAAGGAGAAGACTTTATTCAAGCCGGAATTCCAGTTTTGAGGGTAGTATCCATTGCATTGGTATTGATGTCTGTTTCTACCATTTGGATGAATGCGGTTACCGGAACTGGCAATAGTAGCATGAACTTGGCTACTGAATTTATAGCCATTATCCTTTACTGTATCTATGTCTATACTGTTTTGGAAAAAATGCAATTACCCATTACTTGGGGCTGGGGAAGCGAAATCATTTATTGGTCTTCTATTCTAATTCCCTCTTACTGGTATATTCAGTCTGGTAGGTGGAAGACACTTAAAATATAATCACAATTAACCTTGTCTTGGCATAGTTATTGATTTTGCTTGATGTACTTTATCATCAAAAATCAAACTATGAAACATCTTTACTTAGCCATTTGTTGCTTATGCGTTGGTCTGATCAGTCATGCCCAGTTTAATAAAGGTCAGAGAATGATTGGGGGGAATTTCAATTTTTATGCAAATGACTATCAATCCAATAATACACTTATAGATAATGTATCATTTGGAACTCAATTATCATATTCAAAATTTGTAAAGCCTTTGAGCTTCTATACTATTGGAGTAATTTATAATTATTCGGGAACTCCAAATGCTAGCAATTCAAATGGTTTTGGAATCTTATATGGTTATACGCAATTACAAACCTTGGCTAAGAAATTTTATATAGGTATTGCTGGTTCTGGATCCACCAATCTGAGTATCGCAAATAACTATAATCTTTCAGGAAATATTAATAACAAATCAATTGGATGGAATATACAAGCAAATGCAGTAGTTGATCTTTATTACCAACTGAATAATCGATTTCTTTTATCTACAAGCCTGGTAAATCTAGTAACCATTAGATATGCTACCCAAGAATATAAAACATTAGACGCAAACAATAATCTAAGTAATGGAAATACCAATTCCTCTTGGTCAGTTAATACCGGCCTAACTGGGTTCTCTTTAAACAACCTAGGTATTGGCGTCAAATACCTTTTAAAATAAAGGGCAGCAAAATCTTGCTGCCCAATGCTTTTCTTACAGAAAAACTGGTAATAAGATTATTTGGTTTAGCCCTTTAATTGCTTCACCAAATCAATGTATTGTTGCATGGCGTCTTCCTTGCTCATACCTTGTAATTTGGCCCAAGCTTCGTGTTTGAACTTGGCAACAAAATCAAAGGGATTGGAAGGTCCGCTTTCTTGGGTATCTCCTTCTGAACCCTGTTTGTACAAGGAATAGAGTTTTAACAAGGTTTCATTATCAGGTTTTTCTGACAAGGTTTTGGAAAGCGCTGCGGCTTCTTGAAATAGGGCTTCTAAAGACATGTTGTATTTTTTTACAAGTTAGACATTATTGAATAGAATCTAATAATTTGGCGCCTTCTGCTTTGAGTGCTGGATCATCCGCTGTTCTTACTGGAAGCTTCACCAATTTGTTCAAGACTTCAATGGCTTGTGTGGGTCTGTGGTTGTCTCTATAGGCTTTGGCTAAGTCTAGATAATTCAACACAAAATAAGGATCAAGGCTTTTGCATTTTTCAAAATTGGCAATGGCTGAATCTAGGTCTCCATTGGGCAGACCACCATAGAACAATTTCACAGCTACTTTTTTCACCCCAGAAAGATTCACCATTTCATAATGCCATTTACCCAAACTATAATAAGCTTTGGCATGATTGGGTTGTAAAGCAATAGCAGCTTCTGTATAAGTTTTCACGTCTTTTACAAGCGCTACAATCTTCTTATTTTCTGTTTCAATATCGGTCATCTTTCCAGAAGCCATGGCCATGACATAATTGGCGTCTGCATTTTTGGGATTGGCTTCAAAAGCTTTTTTGGCCAAAACCATGGAGGTTTCCAGATATAAGCGTTTGGTATTTTTATCATTTTGCCTACCGCCAATAGAAGCATGTAATTCTGCTGCTTTTACCAAGGCTTTTAGATTTGCTGGTTCTACTGCTAGCACCTGTTTGTATTTGTCCAATGCCTCTGGCTCTTTAACCTGACGTTCAAAATTGTCCGCTTCTTTGAGCAATACATTCACATCTTGAGCATTGCCAAAATATAGTATGAAACTAGAAAGAATGACCAATAGATATTTCATATCAATGATTTAGTTGTGACCTATCCAATTCAAAAAACACGCCAACTTGACCAATTAATCCTTCAATAGGTGGATGCATTTTGTGAATGCTAAACCTAATAGAATTGGCTAATGGAAAATTTTGCAAAATCATGTATGAAAAATCACTGGCAATGGTTTCCAATAAAGGCGTTGGCTTTTTCATTCTTTCTTGCAACAACGTATAAACTGTTGCATAGTCAATAGTTTCATTCAAATGTTGAATAATCCCTGTTTTGGTAGCACATTGAATGAATATATCAACCTCATACTCATTACCTAGTATTTTCTCTTCCTCAAAAATACCATGGTGAGCCAAGCATCGAATTGCTTTTAAATGAATGGTTAGCATCTCTTTGATTTATGCCAATCCATTGGCGGTCAAATATCGCTCCGCGTCAAGGGCAGCCATACAACCACTTCCAGCTGCAGTTACTGCTTGGCGATAGTTTTTGTCTTGAACATCGCCCGCGGCAAATACCCCTGGAATATTGGTTTTAGATGTTCCTGGAATGGTTTGAATATAGCCAGTTTCATCCATGTCTATAAAGTCTTTGAAGATGCCACTATTAGGTTCATGACCAATGGCTACAAAGAATCCACTAACAGGAATTTCTGTTTTTTCTTGTGTAGCAGTATTTAATAAACGAACAGCTTCTACTTTTTTCTCTCCCAGAATTTCATCAGTTACACTATTCCAATACACTTTAATATTGGGTGCATTCAACACACGATCCTGCATGATTTTGCTGGCGCGCATTTGGTCTCTTCTAACCACCATATGCACTGTAGTACATAGTTTGGATAAGTAAAGTGCTTCCTCAGCAGCAGTATCGCCTGCGCCAACAATGGCTACTTCTTTACCACGGAAAAAGAACCCGTCACAAACAGCACATGCACTTACCCCAAATCCATTCAAGCGTTGCTCACTTTCTAATCCCAACCATTTGGCAGATGCACCAGTAGAGATAATCACTGAATCAGCTTCTATCCATTTCTCTTCGTCTATTTCAATTTGAAAAGGTCTCACGCTAAAGTCAACCTTGGTTGCCAATCCATAACGAATATCTGCTCCCATACGGGCAGCTTGTTTTTCAAAATGAACCATCATTTCTGGCCCTTGAATACCTTCAGGATATCCTGGATAATTCTCCACTTCCGTGGTAATGGTTAATTGACCACCGGGTTGAATACCTTGGTATAAAACGGGTTTCATATTAGCCCTAGCAGCATAAATAGCAGCAGTGTAACCTGCTGGTCCAGAACCTATAATCAACACATGTACTTTCTCAGAAATTTGATTTGACATTTTTATCATTTTAGAACATACAAAATTAAAGGGCAAAGCCCATCCCAATCTATTGGATTGTACACAATTACGGACTATTTGGGGATAATCAACGTCTTATATTGGGCAGCATAGCCCGTAAATGCACCCAGTGCGCCATTATCTACATTTCCCAAGACTTTTCCTGGAGAAGAAAAGGGATTTCCAACGCTGGAAAATGCAAATTCCCAGGTTCTCCAAAAATCATAACCAGCTTTTGTGATATTGCAAAACTTGACGCTAACTGTATCACCTTTTAGGAAAAACCCATAATTATCTCTTTCTCTTGGTAGGTTGCGGTTGACTCCCCTATCTACTTGCACGTTATAGGTTTTACCATCCACAACTTGGTCATCAAAAACACTGTTTTGACCTGGCAGAAAGGTTTCCCTATTCTGTTTGGTAAAATAGCGAATATAGTTACCCAAACCAGGAGGATCAGACACCCTGGTCATGAGTTTCACTTGTTGGGAATCGGCTATTGGATAAATGGGTAATGACCAAAGCGAATCCATTTTTTTGACCAAATCAGGAATTTGGGTAATGGCGGTATAATTGGAATTATTATAATTTACTTTAAGGGTGTATTGTTTACCAAGTTCCCCCAGAAAAGCCGTGCTTGGGCTTGCAGGATCATTACTATAATAATAGACAAAACCACCTTTAACAGGCAATTTGTATTCTTTTAATTGATGCGTTTTACTACCATTACTGATGGTTAATTGCGCATTATGGATAAAGCTATTGTTGAGTACACTAGAATCTAGATTGGCATAATAACCAGTAGATTGGGTTAGGATTACGGTTGGGGCTAAGCCATTTTCTATCTCTGCGTCTACAACCAATTTTTGTGTAGTTGCATCAGGTACCAGGTTGATATCCTTTTCACAGGAAATCAACAACATCAGAATGAATATAAAGTAGCAACGCTTTAACATGAAGCAAAGTTATTATAAGTATAACAACAGTTGTCTTAGATTGTTCCCAACTAACTGGGCTAAAATACAAAACCCCTCTGCTGTTGCAGAAGGGCCTTGAAATTTATTAGGAGATTATCCCAAATATGCTTTCAGCGCATTGCTGTATCTAGCTTTTTGAAGACGCTTGATAGCGCGTTCTTTAATTTGACGAATACGTTCTTTAGTCAAATCATATTTCATACCAATTTGCTCAATGGTCACACCATTTTCGCCATCCAAACCAAAATAGGCATTCACAATTTCAGCTTCTCTTGGGCTCAATGACTTTAATACGCGACGAATTTCTTCACGCAATGAATCTTTCATCACATCTTCATCCGTATCATCGCTACCTTCTAGCAAATCGCCCATGGCAACATCTTCTGCTTCGTGAACCGGAGCATCTAAGGAAGTGTGACGGGTATTTGATTGGAAGATATTGTTGATTTCAGTTTCACTCATTTCCAAGATCTCTGCTAACTCTTCTGTAGAAGGTTCACGCTCGTGTTCTTGTTCAAAAGCCATATAAGCTTTATTGGCCTTGTTATAGGTACCAATTTTGTTCTGAGGCAAACGAACCAATCTTCCTTGTTCAGCCAAAGCCTGCAAAATAGATTGACGAATCCACCAAACCGCATATGAAATGAATTTGAAACCCTTGGTCTCATCAAACCTTTGTGCAGCTTTAATCAAACCTAGGTTTCCCTCGTTGATCAAATCACTCAGAGATAAACCTTGGTGTTGGTATTGTTTTGCAACAGATACCACAAATCTCAAGTTGGCCTGCACCAGTTTATCCAATGCACGTTGATCACCCATTTTGATTTTTTGGGCCAGCGTAGTTTCCTCTTCAGGAGTAATCATTGGAATCTTAGAAATTTCCTGGAGATACTTTTCAACTGCCTGTGAATCGCGGTTGGTAATCTGGGTAGCAATTTTGAGCTGCCTCATAATGAATAATTGTCTGAATGAATATTAACGTTGAAAAGACCAGAATTGTTATACAAACGCTGTTTGAACTTAGTTAAAGTGTCAAATGTCTTTTTCAGAGCCTGCAAAAGTAAGAATAATGCATGTAAACTGTCTGATTTTGTGGAAAAAATGATGGATTTGGGAAAAAAACTGGAAATCATAGTCAGAAATGAGGATAAAATTACCTCCCCTTTAACAGAGAAAAAAGGGCAATTTGGGTTTATCTTCGCCATCTATGATTGATTTCCGTTCCGATACCGTAACCCAACCAGGAACTGCAATGCTCTCATCCATGATGAGAGCACCCATTGGTGATGATGTTTTTGGAGAAGACCCTTCTATAAATGCCCTAGAATCCTTGTCAGCTTCCATTTTTGGAATGGAAGCAGCCGTTTTTTGCCCAAGTGGCACCATGACCAATCAAATAGCTATTAAATGCCATACAAGATCTGGTGATGAAGTCATTTGTGATCAAATGTCTCATATCTATTTATACGAAGGTGGTGGTATTGCCGCTAATTCAGGTGCTTCTGTTAGACTATTGGCCGGAGATAGGGGTAAAATTTCGGCAGAGATGGTACAAGCAGCTATTAATCCAGTTGATATTCACAAACCATCTACCACCCTTGTCTCCTTGGAAAACACGGCCAATAGAGGTGGCGGATCATGTTATGAATTCGCTGACATTCAATCTATTAAAGAAGTTTGTCTACAAAATAATTTAAAATTACACTTAGATGGTGCTAGGGTTTTTAATGCCATCATTGCAAAAAAGGAATCTCCCAAATGGTATGGAGAAACCTTTGATAGTATTTCAGTTTGTTTGAGCAAAGGCTTGGGTGCACCAGTAGGCAGTGTTCTTTTAGGCACCCATGATTTTATACAAAAAGCAAGAAGGGTTAGAAAACTATTTGGTGGTGGTATGCGTCAAGCTGGCTATTTAGCAGCTGCCGGAATCTATGCATTAGAAAATAATGTAACCCGTTTAGCAGAAGACCATCTTCATACCAAGATGCTGGAAACAGCAATTGCTAAAAAAGATTTTGTTGGTGACATACTCCCCGTGGAAACCAATATTCTCATATTCGAAGTAAAAGGCCGTTACACATCCCCCCTGTTAACCGCCAAATTAAAAGAACATGGCATTTTAGCCATTGCCATCTCCCCCACCCAAGTTAGACTGGTTGTTCATTTAAACATCAGTCCACAAGACATTCAAACAACTATTTCCTTGATTGAAACCCTTTAATGATTCCAATATTCAAATAAGAACAGATATGCTACCTAGAATCAATCCAACATCCACACAGGCCTGGTTTTTATTAAAAAAACATTTTGAAGAGGAAATGAATCGCAAACACATGCGTGATTTATTTGCTGCTGAACCCGAGCGATTCCAAAAATTCTCACTTTGTTTAGAAGATTTAGTATTTGATTATTCCAAGAATATTATTAATCAAAAAACTTTGAAACTCTTATTAGAGTTGGCGGAAGATTGCAAATTAAAAGATGCCATCAAAGCCATGTTTGATGGGGATAAAATTAATGAAACAGAAGGAAGGGCTGTATTGCATACTGCTTTGAGGAATTTTTCTGGCAACCCCGTAATGGTTGATGGAAAAGACATTATGCCAGATATTTTAAAAGTACAGGAGCAAATGAAAGCTTTTTGTACAGCTATTCATAGTGGAGAGTGGAAGGGTTATACAGGAAAGCCCATTAAATATATTGTGAACATTGGTATTGGCGGATCTGATTTGGGCCCTGTGATGGTTACAGAAGCCTTGAAACCATATACCGTAAAAGGGATTGAAACCTTTTTTGTAAGCAATGTAGACGGAACTCATATTGTTGAAACCCTAAAAAAGGTAAACGCTGCTGAAACACTTTTCTTGGTAGCATCCAAAACCTTTACTACCCAAGAAACCATGACCAATGCCCACACAGCAAGGAATTGGTTTTTGGAATCAGGCGCCAAAGAATCAGATATTGCCAAACATTTTGCTGCTTTGAGTACCAATGAAAAATCGGTAACTGCTTTTGGAATTGACAAAGCCAATATGTTTGAATTTTGGGACTGGGTAGGTGGCCGATATTCACTTTGGAGTGCTATTGGTTTATCCATTGCACTAACCATTGGTTATGACAATTTCATTGCCCTATTAAAAGGTGCTGAGTCTGTAGACAAACACCTTAAAACGGCTGCATTTGATAAAAACATTCCTGTTTTGATGGCTTTAATAGGTCTTTGGTATACCAATTTTATGGGTGCCCAAAGTGAAGCCATTCTGCCTTATGACCAATACCTGCACCGCTTTGCCGCCTATTTTCAACAAGGAAATATGGAAAGCAATGGTAAGAGTATAGACAGAAATGGAAATCCAGTAAACTATGCTACAGGTCCAGTGATTTGGGGTGAACCAGGTACCAATGGTCAACACGCATTTTACCAATTGATTCACCAAGGAACACCGCTGATTCCATGTGACTTTATAGCGCCAGCTATTAGCCATAATCCTACGGGAGATCACCACGTAAAATTGATGTCAAATTTCTTTGCTCAAACCGAGGCTTTAATGAATGGCAAAACTGAAAATGAGGTAAAGGTTGAGTTGATGAAAGCTGGTAAGACAGAAGATGAGATTAAGAAACTAACCCCATTTAAAGTGTTTGCGGGAAACAAACCCACTAACTCTATTTTGGTTAAGGAAATTACGCCTCATAGTTTGGGAACCTTGATTGCATTGTATGAACACAAAATATTTGTGCAAGGGGTACTTTGGAATATATTCAGTTTTGACCAATGGGGTGTTGAATTGGGCAAACAATTGGCCAATCAAATTCTACCAGAATTAGAGGCTACTGATAAAGTAAGCGCACATGATAGTTCTACCAATGGTTTAATCAATAGTTTCAAACAATTCCGTAAAGCAAAATAAAGAGATGGAAATTTGCATCAGACCTATTGAGCCCAAAGACAATGCGGCTATTGCTAAGATTATCAGAACTGCTTTGGAAGAATTTGGCGCCAATAAACCTGGCACGGTTTATTTTGATGCAAGTACTGATGATTTGTACAGTTTGTTTAAAAATCAGACTGGCTCAGTTTATTTTGTTGCAGAAGAAGACGGCTCTTTATTAGGTGGTGCTGGAATTTTTCCAACAGAAGGTTTGCCTTTAGGAGTTTGCGAATTGGTTAAAATGTATTTGGCCAAAGCAGCCAGGGGTAAGGGTTTGGGACAGAAAATGATCAGCCACGTAATGGATTGGGCCAAAGAAAATGGCTATCAAACCGTATACCTGGAAACAATGCCAGAATTATCAAAAGCTGTAAAAGTCTATGAACATTTTGGGTTTCAGTATTTAGATGCGCCCATGGGCAATTCTGGTCATTGTGGTTGTGATCTTTGGATGTCAAAATCGCTTTAGCAAAAATTAGTTTTACATTACTATAAACAAAATACCCGATTCAATGAATCGGGTATTTTTTATTCTTTCTATCTGCTGAATTCTATTTAATTACCACTTGTCAACTTCCTCGTTAGCGGTAGGGTTGTTGAACACAACGGGCGCTTCTTCAACTGGAGCTGCCACTGCAATTGTTTCAGCTGCAGTTTCAACCACAGGTTCTACTTCTGCTGCTACAACTTGTGCAACTGGTGCAGATTCTTGTTCATATTCTCCACCTTCTTCACCTTCTGGATATTCATGGTTAAATGCGTCAAAATCAAAATCAGGCATCAGGTCTGTTTTCACATAATCCACGGCTTCTGCCAAGGCCTTGATAAACTTGTTAAAATCTTCTTTGTAAAGGAAAATCTTGTGTCGGTCATAACCATTGTTGTCAAAGCGCTTACGGCTTTCTGTAATGGTCAGGAAATAGTCGTTTCCCCTTGTAGCCCTCACATCAAAAAAATAGGTCCTTCTCTTTCCCGCCCTGATACGTTTGCTGTAAACGCTATCCATTTTTTTCTCGTTGTTCTCGTACGACACAGTTGATTTGGTTTAAGTTGCGTAATCTATTAAGTGTCACAAATATAGGGATGTTTCAGAATTACCAAAATTTTGCCAAGATAGTTTTAAACTGCCCCTGCATCCTCTTGCATCAGCTGCATTTTATACAATTCTGCATAATACCCATTGGCCTGCATCAATGTTTCATGTGTACCATTTTCTATAATTTGCCCCTCTTCCAATACAATGATATTATCAAATCTAAAACTGGAAAATATTCTATGTGTGATCACAATGGCTGTTTTCTCATTTAAATAACCATATAAATTACTTAAGATTTCGTGCTCTGTTTTGGCATCAACAGCACTCAAACAATCATCAAAGACAATGATTTCAGGGGTCTTAATGAGTGCCCGAGCAATAGAAATTCTTTGTTTCTGACCACCACTTAATGTAACCCCTCTTTCACCAATCATAGTATCATAACCCTTATCAAATCCTAGAATCTCCTGGTGTACGTTAGCAGACCTAGCAGCTTGCTCTACCCTATCTTGATTTGCCAATTCAGATAATCCAAAACTAATATTGTCTGTTACCGTATCGCTGAAAAGAAATACATCTTGTTGAACATAACTAATCTGCTCTCTTAAGGTGGTTAAATCCATTTTCCGAATATCGTTCCCACCAATCAAAATTCTCCCAGAAGCGGGATCATAGAACCTTAAAAGCAACTGGGCCAAACTGGTTTTTCCACTTCCGGTTCTACCCAAGACCAGTAGCTTCTCCCCTTTTCTAACATGCAGGTTTAAATTTTTAATGGCATGAATTCCCGTATGGGGATAGGTAAAATCTACTGATTCAAACTGAATATCGCCAGTTATTTGATCTGCCCCTTTTTCTTTGGTATTGCGGATTACTGGCTCAGTTTTTAAAAATTCATTTAAGCGTTTTTGAGAAGCGGTTGCCCTTTGAATCATACTTGCGGTCCAACCAATGGCACTAACAGGAAAAGTGAGCATATTGATATAGATCACAAACTCAACAATCAATCCAACTTTACTGGGATCTTCCAAAGCTTGCAATCCTCCAATACAAATAGTACAAAGCGTGCTAAGTCCTATCATTAAGGCCATACTTGGAAAATAAATAGATTCCACTTTGGCCAAACCAACGGCTTGTATCCGATAGTCTTCACTATTTTTCTTAAAAAAGCCCATCATGGCTTTTTCTTGTACAAATGATTTAATCACCCGAATACCAGAATAGGATTCTTGGGCATTGGTTGTCAGGTCTGATAATAAAGCCTGTATTTTCTCGCTTTTCTTATTAATCACACTATTCACTAGGTAAATGGTAATGGCTAAAATGGGTAAAGGTGCCAAAACATAGAAAGTAAGCATGGCGTCTTTACGCAACATACTTACTACGCAAAAGCCAATTAGTGCCACCAAGTTAATCAAGTACATGACTGCTGGGCCGGTATACATTCTTACCCTACTTACGTCTTCTGCCATTCGGTTCATTAAATCACCCGTGGTATTTTCCTTGTAAAACTGGGTGTCTAATTGTTGGTAGTGCTGAAAAATCTCATTTTTCTGGTCAAATTCAATATGCCTACTCATCACAATAATGGTTTGACGCATAAAGAACATGAGAATTCCTCTTAAAATGGCCAACCCTAAGATGGTCAAACTGCAGATGGCTACCAAACTGCCAAAATCAAATGAGCGGTTTTCAATGTTCCGTATAAAAAAATCTACCACTAGGTCATGATTGGGTTTTCTAACCACTTGTTTGGCACCTGGTAAATGCTGTTGCACAAAATTGACAACATAGCCTGTTATTTGTGGGGCAAGTACCGCAAAATAGTTGGCTAGCACTACAAAAACCATCCCAATAAAGAAACGATATCTGTATTTCCAGAAATAGTGATTGACAGCAGAAAGATGTTTCAAAACGATGGGTTTGGCCCAAAGGTAACAAACAATGCAACCCTGAATAAGATTTCCAGAGACTGTTGAAAAAACTATGATAAAAATCATATCGCAATGTGCGGAATATCAATGTTTGTAGTAAATTGAAAGCACTAACTTCATGCCTGCAAAATAACATTATGGGTGCTGCTTATTTGATTGTTCTAATCGCTGCCGCTATTGCATTTTCTGCTGGTGGTATTTTAATTGCAAAGATTTTTGTTAAAGGAACCAAGAACCCCCAAAAGGGACTGGCTTATGAGTGCGGAATTCCTTCTGAAGGCTCTCCTTGGAATCAATTCAATGTGGGTTATTACCTTTTTGCATTGATCTTCCTCATTTTTGATGTGGAACTAGTTTTCATGTATCCTTGGGCTGTTGTGGTAAAAGAATTGGGCATGTCGGCACTATTTGAAATTATCGTTTTCATGTTTATTCTATTTATGGGCTTTTTATATGCTCATAAAAAAGGCGCTTTAAAATGGATTTAATCAACTAATTCTAAACAACCTTATCATATTTATATGGGTGTACCTGAAAATAATGCAGTAGGATTTCCCGGACAAATTCACGAAACAGCTGGTGGTGGAATTGTTTTGAGCAAATTGGATGATGTGATTAATTGGGCCAGATCCAATTCACTTTGGCCACTCACATTTGCTACCAGTTGTTGTGGTATTGAAATGATGGCTGTAGCATCTGCCAAATATGACTTTTCCAGATTTGGTTTTGAAGTAGCAAGGGCTACTCCAAGACAAGCCGATGTGATCATCATTGCTGGCACCATTGTTAACAAAATGGCTCCGGTTTTAAAACGCTTGTATGATCAGATGGCCGATCCCAAATATGTGATTGCCATGGGTGCCTGCGCCATTAGCGGAGGCCCTTTTTTTTATAACACCTATTCAGTGGTGAAAGGTGCCGATCACGTAATACCTGTTGACGTATACATACCAGGTTGTCCTCCCAGACCAGAAGCTTTATTGCATGCTTTAATCAGTTTGCAAGAAAAAATCAAGTCTGGCATGACTAGGGAACAAATGAAACAGTTACCATAAACATATTTAAGATCATGACCAACGAGGAACTGAAAAACGCCCTTACCGAATTACTACCCCATGCGGTTTTTGAAGACGGTGGAGAATGGGTAAATCTGTTTGTGGAAGCTGCAGATTGGAAAGCATCGGCTCAACAACTCCGTTCATGGGAGTCCGGCCCTTTTAATTTTATGTTCTGCATTACCTGTGTAGATTGGAAAACCCATTTTACCATGGTTTACCACCTAAGAAGTACCACTACCCTAGACAATATAGTAGTTAAAGTAAAACTAGATAGAAGCAATCCAGCAATCACTACCGTGTCTGATATCTGGCGTACAGCAGAATTTTTGGAACGAGAAGTGTTTGACTTATTTGGTGTTCAATTTTTGGAACATCCAGATTTAAGAAGGTTACTTCTCACAGACGATTGGGTTGGATATCCTTTAAGAAAGGACTACGAAGATCCCATTAACATGATCAAACTTTAACGCTGCAAAGCAAGATTCGTTTCTTGAAAAACAAATTACAATGGTTGAAGAAATAGGAAAAACAGTAGAAGGAGATTTGGTCATCAACGTTGGTCCTCAACACCCTGCCACGCACGGTGTTTTGCACTTGGTGATTACTTTAAATGGAGAAACCATTAAAAAAGTGGAACCCCATTTGGGCTATATCCATCGTTCTATTGAAAAAATGTGTGAGAGCTTGAGTTATAGACAATTCATTTATACTACAAGCCGAATGGATTACCTCTCTGCCCATATTAACAATCATGCATGTGCCCTTTGTGTAGAGAAAGGTTTGCAAATTGAAGTACCTGAGCGAGCACAAGTAATTCGGGTTTTGATGGACGAGCTCACAAGAATTGCCTCTCATGAACTTTGGTGGGGTGCTATGGCCATGGACTTAGGTGCTTTCACTCCCTTCTTCCACGCATTCCGTGAGCGGGAAACCATCAATGATATTATGGAAGAAACCTGTGGTGCTAGATTAACCATGAACTATATGGTTCCAGGTGGTGTAATGGCAGACTTACACCCAAATTTCCAATCAAGGGTTAAGAACTTCTTACAATTATATAAGAGCAAAATTCACGAATACGATGAGATGGTAACTGGAAATATTATTTTCCAAAACAGGATGAAAGGTGTTGGATACCTATCTCCAGAAGACGTGATTTCTTATGGTGTTACTGGTCCTGCAGGTAGAGGTAGCGGTGTTTCTTGCGATGTTAGAAAACTATACCCTTATGAGATTTATAGCAAACTTCAATTTGATGAAGTATTGGAAACTGCCGGAGATAGTTTTGCTAGGTATATGGTACGCTTAAGAGAAATGCAACAATCCATTCGCATAGTAGAACAATTGATAGACAATATTCCAGAGGGAGAATACCAAGCCAAAACCAAAGCAGTATTGAAATTGCCCAAAGGCGAATTCTACCAACGTGTAGAAACTGCAAGAGGAGAATTAGGGGTTTATATTGTTAGTGAAGGCGGCACTACACCATATAGAATCAAATTTCGTTCACCCGGATTTTCCAATCTGTCTGCATTAGATCATATGACACGTGGGGGAAAGATTGGGGATCTGGTAGCATCCATGGGTACCCTTGATTTGGTGATCCCAGATATTGATAGATAATAAGCAACATTTTTTCATACCTAAGTGGCGATACATGTTTAGTTTAGAAAGTATAACAACCTTGGTGCAGGATTGGCTGAATAAGACCTTCTCTCCCAACCTTGCCCTTTTTTTTGAATTTGTGATTATTGGCGTATTGGCTATTGCCTTATTTGCGGGCCTTGGACTAGTGCTAGTTATCATGGAAAGAAAAGTAGCTGCCTGGATTCAAATCAGGCTTGGGCCCAACCGAGTAGGTCCAAAAGGCATGTTTCAGAGTTTAGCTGATACGGTGAAATTGATTATGAAAGAAGGGCTAACGCCCGATGGTGCAGACAAATTTCTATTTAATCTAGCGCCATATATTGTGATGATGGTTGCCATGTTGGTTCTTGCTCCTATTGGATTTGCAAAAGGTTTTCATATTTGGGATATCAATATTGGGGTATTATATGTTTCAGCCATTTCTTCCGTTTCTGTAATTGGTATTTTAATGGCAGGATGGGCCAGTAATAACAAATATTCTTTGTTAGGTGCAATGAGAAGTGGTGCGCAAATGGTGAGCTATGAATTATCAGTTGGATTATCTGTTTTAAGTATTATTGTTTTAACTGGTAGTTTAGGACTTAATGATATTGTGCTTTCACAACAAGATGGATGGTGGATTTTTAAAGGTCATATTCCAGCCATAATTTCTTTTGTCATTTTTATTATTGCCGTAACTGCGGAAACCAATCGTGCACCATTTGATTTGGCAGAAGCAGAATCAGAATTAACCGCAGGTTTTCATACTGAATATTCTGGAATGAAATTCGCCTTATTTTTCTTAGCAGAATACATCAATATTTTTATTGTATGTGCTATTGGTGCTACCCTATTTTTGGGTGGATGGATGCCTTTTCATATTGGAACCTGGGAAGCATTTAACCATATAATGGATTATATTCCTTCTTTTATTTGGTTTTTTGGAAAGACTTTTTTCTTGATTTTCTTAATCATGTGGTTCCGTTGGACTTTCCCAAGATTGCGCGTAGATCAGCTCTTGAATTTAGAGTGGAAATACCTGTTACCAATTAGCATGTTTAATTTGATTTTGATGACACTGGTGTCTATCAAAGGCTGGCATTTTTAATGATTTTAAACCATCAGACAGATGTTTATAAAAGAATATTTCAAAGACATTTATAACGCCATCAAATCCTTATTGGTGGGGATGAACAGAACTGGCTATTATTTTACCCACCATAAAGAAATCATTACCCAGCAATATCCTGACAACAGATTGGAATTGAATTTGCCGGAGCGATTTAGAGGAGAAGTAGTGATGGCACATGATGATGTAAATGAACACGCCTGTACTGGATGCTCTGCCTGTGAGTTGGCTTGCCCTAATGGCACCATCAAAATCATCAACAAATTTGATATTAGTCCTGAAGGCAAAAAAAAGAAAGCTATTGACACTTTTGTATACCATTTAGAATTATGCACTATGTGTGGCTTGTGTGTGGAGGCTTGTCCAACTGACGCCATCAAAATGGCAAACACATTTGAGCATAGTGTTTATACTCGAGGCCAATTAACCAAACAATTGAACAAACCAGACTCTAAACTACGTGCAGGCGTAGAATAAAATTATAGTACTATGAGTGCAGCATCTATTATTTTTTACATCATTGCAGCGTTTATCCTTGGAACAGGATTATTAGCGGTAACTACCAGGAAGATATTCCGAGCATCTATCTGGTTACTATTTTCTTTAATTGGTATTGCGTCTTTGTATTTCTGGATGCAATTGGAATTCTTGGCCGCCGTTCAAATCATTGTGTATGTTGGAGGAATTGTGGTGTTAATTATTTTCTCCATTTTCTTAACCATTAAGTCTGGTGAAGAAATGCCCAAACCCATTTTCAAACGAAATCTATTTGCCATACTGGCGGCTTTGAGTGGCTTGGCATATACTTTAAGACAAATTAGTCTTTATAAATTTCAAGCTCCTGAAAACCCTGCTCCTTTTGAATTAAAAGTAAGTGATATTGGCAGGCAAATGCTTTCAACAACTGACCATGGCTACCTATTACCTTTTGAGTTAATCAGTATGTTGTTATTAGCAGCCATGATTGGTTGTATAGTAATAGCCTTGAAACAGAAAGATTCCGTTAAAACCCTTCAATCTTAAATCATGACAGGTATTCCACTAACCCATATTCTCTTCCTTAGCACTGCCTTATTTTTCATAGGTGCCTATGGATTGTTTACTAGAAGAAACATGATTACCATGCTCATGTCTGTTGAATTAATGCTCAATAGCGTCAACATTAATTTTGTTGCTTTTAATAAATACCTCTACCCTGACAAATTGGGTGGCATATTTTTCAGCATATTTATAATCACCATTGCTGCCGCAGAAGCTGCTGTAGCTATTGCCATCATTATTAACTTATATCGCTCTCACCATTCTATTGACGTAGAAGATGCCAGCGAGATGAAATATTAATTGTAAGAAAGGAACCTTAATCTCTTATCATGAGCCAAACTCTTCAAATAGCACTGATACCCCTACTTCCCCTTGCCTGTTTTTTGGTATTGGGCTTGTATGGCCGAAAACACCTAAGTTCAAGTGCTGGTATCATTGGAACATTGTCTTTATTTATTTCTACCCTTTTGTCTTTACAAACCGCCTATCAATACTTTTTTGTAAGCGGTAAAGTCAATGGGGTGTACCAAAAAATAGTGGTATTCCAATACAATTGGTTGGAATTTGCACCAGACCTGTCTATCAATATTGGATTGATGATAGATCCCATTACTGTAATGATGTTGGTGGTAGTAAGTTTTGTGTCTCTGATGGTGCACTTGTTTAGTTTGGGATATATGAAGGGTGAAGAAAGATTTGCAACCTATTTTGCTTTCTTGTCACTATTCACTTTCTCCATGTTAGGATTGGTTTTGTCTTCCAATATTTTCCAGATTTATTTGTTCTGGGAATTAGTGGGTGTTTCTTCTTTCTTATTAATTGGATTTTATTTTGAAAAACCATCGGCCGTAGCCGCAGCCAAAAAAGCATTTATTGTTACTAGGTTTGCAGACCTTGGATTCTTGATTGGTATACTCACTTTGGCTTTTTATACTAAGACACTAGACTTTGGTTTATTAATTGAAAGATTAAGCACAGCTTCTCCGTATTTAACTGAAATTAACGCTGCATCTTTCTTAGGCGTCTCTGCATTGAGCTGGGGTTTGATCCTGGTATTTGTGGGTGGTGCCGGTAAGTCTGCCATGTTCCCCTTACATATTTGGCTACCAGATGCAATGGAGGGTCCAACACCTGTTTCAGCATTGATCCATGCTGCAACCATGGTGGTTGCAGGTGTTTTCTTAGTAGCAAGATTATTTCCTGTATTTGCTTTGTCTGATCCAGGCGCCTTACAAATTGTGATGTATACAGGTGCGTTCTCCGCCTTTTTTGCTGCAGTGATTGCTTGTACCCAAACCGATATTAAAAGAGTACTGGCTTATTCCACTATGTCGCAGATTGGTTATATGATGTTTGCATTGGGCGTATCAAAATATGGTGGTGAAGATGGATTGGGATATATGGGTTCCATGTTCCATTTGTTCACCCACGCATTCTTTAAATCATTGTTGTTCTTAGGTGCTGGCGCAGTCATACATATGGTGCATAGTAATGAGATGAAAGACATGGGAGGTCTAAGAAAATTAATGCCCATCACACATATTAGCTTTTTGATAGCCTGTTTAGCTATTGCTGGTGTGCCACCTTTCTCAGGGTTCTTTAGTAAGGAAGAAATCTTATTGGCAGCTTTTGAATCAAACAGATTAATCTATGGTGTAGCATTGTTGACTTCTGGCTTAACCGCTTTTTATATGTTCCGATTGTATTATAATATCTTTTGGAGCAAGCCTTCAGAAATGCATGGTCATCATCATGGTGAAGGAACACTAACAATGAAGATTCCTCTTATCTTACTTGCTGTATTGGCTGTAGTTGCGGGATTTGCCCCAATTGCAAAATGGGTTACTTCAGATGGATTGCCCATTGAATCTCATGTTCCCATTACTTTTTCTATTCTGCCAGTTACACTTGCTTTGGCGGGGATTTTATTGGCAACTAGGTTGTTTAAAACCCAAAATGAATTGCCAGTTCGCATTGCACAACAAATGGGAGGTATTTACAAAGCTGCTTATCATAAATTCTATATTGATGAAGTCTATTTGTTTGTAACAAAGAAAATTCTCTTCAACCTAATTGGCAAACCAGCTGCTTGGTTTGATAAAAATGTGGTAGACGGTTTGATGAATTTATTGGGCAGGATTACTGCTACATTATCGGATCTAATCAAGGGCATACAATCAGGAAAAGTACAGGACTATGCTTTGTACTTCTTTGGGGGCATCGCTGGCTTGGTTTTGGTATTTATTTATCTCTGGAAATAAAATATTGACATGAACCTTACATTATTTCTCCTATTTCCCTTAGCTACTGCCATTGCCATTCTTATGGCAAGTGGTTTAAAACAGATTAGGGTGATTGCCTTGGTTGGATCTTTATTACAATTGGCATTGAGTGGCAAACTCTTATTGGCTTATTATGAACAAAGGGCTGCGGGCAACCAATCACAAATGCTATTTGAATATGTTCAAAAATGGTATGGCCCACTCAATCTACAATACCATATTGGGGTAGATGGTATTAGTATTGCCATGATTCTATTAACTGCTTTTGTAGTAGTTGCGGGAATTTTGGTTTCTTGGGAAACGGAACAATTAAGCAAAGAATTTTTCTTTTTATTAGTGCTTTTGAGTCTTGGCGCTTATGGATTCTTTATTTCTTTAGACGTCTTTACCATGTTCTTCTTCTTAGAAGTAGCCGTGATTCCTAAATTCTTATTAATTGGCATTTGGGGTAGCGGTAAAAAAGAATATAGTGCTATGAAACTAGCCCTGATGCTCATGGGTGGCTCTGCTTTAATCTTAGTGGGAATGTTGGGTATTTATTTCAGTTCAAAAACAGCTGGTGGAGCACATAGTTTTGATTTAATGGAATTGTCTAAAATGAATATTCCATTGGCACGTCAAATGCTTTTCTTTCCCTTTGCCTTTATTGGGTTTGGTATTTTTACAGCCATCTTCCCCTTTCATACCTGGGTACCAGATGGTCACGCTTCCGCACCTACAGCAGCATCCATGTTTCTAGCAGGTATTTCCATGAAATTAGGAGGTTATGGTTGTTTAAGGGTTGCTACTTATCTAATGCCAGATGCGGCACATGCCTATTCATGGGTGATCATTTTACTAGCAACCATTGCCATTATTTATGGTGCATTTGCTACTATGATGCAAACCGATTTAAAATACATCAACGCCTATTCTTCAGTAAGCCACTGCGGATTTGTTTTATTGGGTATTGGCATGCTCACGCAAACTTCTATTAATGGTGCGGTGATGCAAATGGTGTCGCATGGTCTAATGACAGCCTTATTCTTTGCTGCTATAGGTATGGTCTATAGTAGAACACATACTCGTATGGTAGCTCAATTGGGTGGTTTATTAAAAATCATGCCTTTTATCTCAACTGTATTTGTCATTGCTGGTTTATGCTCACTTGGTTTACCTGGATTTAGTGGATTTGCTGCAGAAATGACGGTATTTATGGGCTCTTGGCAGAACCCAGACAAATGGTATAGACTGGCCACTATTTTGGCATGTGCCTCTATAGTTGTAACTGCTGTTTATATTTTAAGAGCCGCAGGAAAATCTATCATGGGGCCATTGGGTAATGATTCTTACAAAGATTTAACCGATGCAAAATGGTATGAAAAGTCCGCTGCTATTTTATTAATATTTGGGATTCTAGTAGTGGGTATGGCTCCTTTTTGGTTGATCAATTTGATTCAGCCAGGAACAGAGTTTATCATAAATAAATTGGCTGTAGTGGCCACTGGATTATAGGAACAAGGTTAGTTAATTTGAAATTTGCGCTATGTTGAACGAATATTTTTTTGTACTGAAGGCTGAATGGATGCTAATAGCCATCATCTTTCTATTACTGTTCCTAAAAGTGGGTACCAGTGATTGGAAAAATGAAACATTGTTATATGGTATCAACATTCTATTGTTGGTTAATTTGCTAGTGGGATTCTTCTCTAATCTAGAAGGAGGTCTATTCAGTGGTATGTTCCATAACGATGCCTTATTGATCTTAGAGAAAAACATTCTAAACTTAGGCGTCTACTTGGTTTCATTAATAGCCTATCCTTGGTTAAAAAAACACGAACACGTATTAGAGTTTTATATTTTGCTACTAACAACGCTTTTGGGTATGTTCTTTATGATTTCCAGTGGCAATCTCTTGTTGTTCTATTTGGGTCTAGAAATGTCTACCATTCCTTTAGCAGCTATTGCCAATTTTGATTTGGACAAACGCAAGTCATCTGAAGCTGCCATGAAAATGATAATTTCATCAGCATTTTCATCTGCCTTGTTGTTGTTTGGTGTTTCCTTGATCTATGGTACAACTGGATCTTTAGTTTTTACAGAAATAACTCCTTTATTAAACGGTTCTCCTTTACAATTATTAGCCTTTATTTTATTATTGGCTGGTTTTAGTTTCAAAATGTCCGTTGTTCCATTTCACTTGTGGACAGCTGATGTTTATGAAGGTGCTCCAGTTGCAGTAACGGCTTATTTGTCTGTGATTTCAAAATCTGCCATTCTGTTTATTTTCTTGCAAGTACTTTATGTGGTGTTCAAACCCATGACAACAGAATGGTATTTCATGTTATTCTTCCTAAGTCTTTTAACCATTCTATTGGGTAACTTATTTGCCATGAGGCAAACCAATTTAAAACGATTCTTGGCTTTTTCTTCTATTGCCCAAGTTGGATTTATCCTCTTAGGTTTATCAGCTGGTTCCAAAACAGGAATGGCTTCTGTGATTTATTTTTTACTGATTTATCTGTTTTCCAATCTAGCTGCATTTGGGGTGATCGGCTTGGTATCAGCCATCACAGGTAAAGAAAGTATTGACGATTTTAAAGGTTTTTACAAAACCAATCCTTTTCTATCATGGGTCTTAGCCATTGCCTTATTCTCTTTGGCTGGGGTACCCCCTACCGCTGGTTTCTTTGGTAAATTCTTTTTGATCATGGCTGGGGCTGAAAAGGGTAATTATGTATGGGTCATATTTGCTGCATTGAATATGATCATCTCTTTCTATTATTATTTAAAAGTGGTGAAAGCCATTTTCATGGATCAAAATGATCATCCAATAGAAAAATTAACTGTTCCAGCACTACCAAAATTGGCATTTATAATTTGTCTATCGGGTATGGTGTTAACAGGCATTCTAAGTTGGATTTATGAGTATATCCATACGCTAAGTAATTTCTAAATCTTCTTTCAAATTATCATTATGGCTATTAATTCAAATCATATTTCAGAAGACCTAGATGGCATTAAATGTGTCATTGTGGAGAAGAATGTAAGTCCTGAAAGAGTGGCATTTTTAAAACCCTTATTAGAGTATAATTATTTGACAGTTGTGGTGGTACCTAGTCCGCCAGCTAAAGTGGCGGCTCCTGCAGCGGTTCCTGTTTCAGAAGATGGAACTCCGGCTCCTGCTCCACCGCCCCCACCGCCTGCACCTGAGACTTTTACGGTTGGGGTGACGAATATGCTGTTTAATACAACCAATGCTATTTATGGAAGGTTATTGAGTACGCCGGATGGGCATGTGGTTACGGCTGCTTATTGGCAGCAGAAGGAGAGCGTGTCGCATGATGAAGTGCCTTATTATGAGAGGAAGTGAGGAGAAGATTGACTATTAATCATGATTTCTGACCTCGGCTGGGCCGAGGTTTGTTTTTTCTGGGGGGCGTGTGTTAGCTTCTTATTCAGGTTTTTTGACCTCCGCTGTAGGCCGAGGTTTGATTTAATTAATGGTATTATTTACCCTTATTTTCATGCTTTTTTGACTTCGGCTCCGCCGAAGTTTCTTTTTATTAAAAGAATACAATTTTCCTAATGTTGATATTTATTGACCTCGGCGGTGCCGAGGTTTTGTTTTTACATTTTACTAAATGACGTGATTGTCTTTATGGAGATTATTCAGAGGGGATTAGTGTCCCACTGATCCCGTTTGGAGGGGGTCCTGCATAAAAAATAGAAGGCCCAGGCCTATCGGCCTTGGTTTTTTATCTCCTACGCTTTATTCGAGCGAGCTCGATAAAGCTTCGGAAATAAAAAAGCCCTGCAATGCAGGGCCTTCTATTTTTTTTGCGGAGAGTTAGGGATTCGAACCCCAGGACCTGTTACAGTCAACAGTTTTCAAGACTGCCGCAATCGACCGCTCTGCCAACTCTCCGGGTGCAAAATAATAGCCTGCGGCTTGATATTCCAAAAAAACTATGCAATTAGTAACAGAAAAGATGTCTGCAATCTTCTGAAAATCAAATACAGAAAGGGTTTCAGGAGAATAGAATTATTGAAAAAAACTCTAGAAATCAACTGATAACTGGTTAAAAATCAGCCTATTCAACGAATCAAGAGGATGGAGCCAGAAACTGGGGCGTACCCATTATTTAATTCTATCATGTAATAATAGGTGCCAATGGGCAGTGATTGGCCATTTCTTTTACCATCCCACCCTGTGGAACTGGATTTTTGTTTGAAGAGCGGTTGACCATACCTATTAAAAATGCTGACTACAGCGTCTGGATAGGTTTCTAGCCCTCGAACTTTCCAGAGATCATTAATGCCATCGCCGTTAGGAGAAAAGGCATTGGGAATGATTAATTCTTGAAACACGTTAACCAGAACCGTGTCTGAATAGTTGCCGCATCCAAAAGAAGATATTCCTGTAAGTATGTATTGGGTACTTTGAGTGGGTTGCACACTGGGATTGATGGAGCTTGGATTGAGCATGGCATTGGTAGGGCTCCAATTGAAACTGCTATAATTTCCTGAAATGCTTCCATCCAATTGAACGGTTTCGCCGGAGGCAATACTTTTGTCTTTTCCCGCAGCTACCAAGGGCTTTTTCCATACCTGTACTTCTATCCAACCGGAATCCCTGCAAGCGTATTGGTTTTGAACCTTTACGGTATAAGTGATGGTATCTATTGGATTTGCAATGGGATTGGCAATACTGACATTGGAAAGTCCTGTACTGGGACTCCATTGATAACTAGTACCACCGTTGGCAGATAAGGCCACACCTACGCCTTCACAGGTTGTAACAAATTGGGGTAATTGCAAATTCACACCTGGATTGACTATTACATGTATGCTATCATATCCCACACAACCTGCATCAGTGGTAATTCTAACTACATAAAATCCCGAATCTTGGAATGTAACTTTACTAATAACGGCATTACTGCTAATATCTTGGTATTGATTGGGGCCAGTCCATAAATATTGATAAGCTGTTCCCAAAGGTGCATCCAGACTCACATTGATGCCAGTACAGGCCATAACTTCATCCACGGCTAATTGTGGTGCAATGGGGTTGATATTTACTAGAATAGGTTCCGAAGCCAATCTACAAGCAGCTGAATTAAAATTACCCGTTTCTGCTACCATGATTCGATATTGGTATCCTCCACCAGCACTTGGTTTGCGAGTGTATTGTAGCCCTGTTTCACCTGCAAGATCTATCCAAGTTTTTCCTGAATCCAAACTTTCCTGCCACTGCATTTGAGCATTGTTCAATCCAGTAATGGATGCTACCAAACTTAAATCTGTTTGAAGGTTTTGACAGATATCAACCAAATAATTGGCTTGACCATTCACCGTTGTTGCCACTGTTGCAGCACCTCCAGGTCTAAGGGTTATATCGTCTAAGGCAAAATCATTACCACAGCCACCAGCAGCATTATTAATGATTTTCAAAACAACTGCTGTACTACCAATTGGTGTTAAAAAGCAAGTACCTGCTTGTATCCATTTGCGGGTATCTTTTTCAGTAGGAATATCGCCACTGGACTGTTCTTTTAATAATATCCCAGTAACGGTTTCTATTCTAAAAATCAGATTGGGTTTAATACTATTAAATCCACAGGAACTGTCTTTAACGGCATTCATAATCCAGGCGGCAAATTCATAATTGGTATTCCCACACAAACCCATGGCAGTATCCTGATAAACAACTTTACCAGGTACGTCTGCATTGACCATCATAAAATAACCCAAAGATTCTGCAACAGATGAAGTTCCAGTATGATCTCCGGCTAAGGGTGAGTACCAAATGGTGGGTGAACAACCAAAGAAAAATGTGGCTAAACTAAATTGACCTTCTTTTACGCAGGGCGATCCGCTAAATGTTAAACCTGTTTTACTTGATGGTGGAATGATGGGACCTGTTGGGCCTCTACCAAAAGTCATTTTCAAAACAGGGTCTCCCAAACTACCGCCACATACCTGCGCGGGCACAGGCATATATAAAAAAAAAGATCCAATGGCAAGTAGGATTATTCGTAACATGGTATAATTGATCAGAAATATAAGCCTAAAACCTGATTTGTATCTAGAATTGCGTCTAAATAAGGGGAATGCAAAGAGATGGTTGTAATAGTATCAACCTATTTAACGGGTTCTTCAATTTTCTCAACCGCAATCAAATCAGCCATATCTACATTCATGGGTAGGAGTCCTATTTGCACAATGGCCCTTTTGCCCCTGATCTCTTTTACTTCTCCAACTTGGTAATTCTTTTTGGATTTAACCAAGGCGCCAACCACAATATCGGAATGGGTCTCTTTGAATTTGGCATCGGTTTTCTTGGCCAATTTATTCACCACAATGGTTTCCTTTTGCTTAAACAAGAGATTCTGTAAGTGCTTGACCACTTCTTGTTTGTTGTCTGTTTTTTTCCAATCAAGCACAATTTGCTTGAGTTTTCTTTCCATGTCTTTTAGATAGACAATTCTATCTTCCGTAATCCTATTCTGCTGTTTGAGCAATTCCACTTGTTGCAAATGCTTCTCCTTATCCAACACTTTTTCCATCTCTTTTTTCAATTGCTCATTCTCACGCAAGAGTTTATTCAGCTGTTTCTTTTCCTTATCTAAGTGTTGTAAGTCTTGCTCTGTTCTATTGAGTAATCTATCTAATTTAAAATGGTCTTCGTCTACCAACTGTCTAGCTCTTTGAATAAGTTTGGTAGATAGTCCAATTCTTTCAGCAATGGCAAAAGTATATGAGCTTCCGGGCTTCCCTACTATTAACCGATACATGGGCATCAAGTTAACTTCATCAAATTGCATGGCAGCGTTTAAGATTCCTGGGGTGTGGTTGGCCATGACTTTCAAGTTCAAATAGTGTGTTGTTACTACCCCAAAAGAATGCTTCTTACATAGTTCTTCCATAATCACTTCCGCAAAAGCCCCACCCAAATTGGGATCACTACCACTACCCAATTCATCAATAAAAAATAAGGTTTTACCATTGGCTACTTCCATGAAATATTTCATGTGCATCAAATGGCTACTATAGGTACTCAATTCAAATTCTATACTTTGGGTATCACCAATATGAATAAAGAGTTGTTTAAAGATCCCCATGGTAGATACCGCACTTACCGGCACCAATAAGCCACTTTGAAGCATTAATTGGTTCAAACCAATGGTTTTCATTGTGACTGTTTTACCCCCAGCATTGGGTCCACTAATCACCAAAATCCTATTCTTATCATCTAGTGTAAGTGTTACTGGAATAGTCTTTTTACCCGATGTTTTGTGATACAGGTATAACAGAGGATGATAAGCGTCTACCAAATGAATATGCGCACGGTCTACTAGATTGGGTAGTTGCGCATTCATATCTAATGCCAATCGGGCTTTAGCCCTTATAAAATCATATTCTCCAGCAACAGTTAAATAAGAACTTAACAAGGGTGCATAAACTTGCATTCTGGCAGTTAAAGCTCTTAGGATTTTTTGTACTTCTTTTATCTCTTCGTGCTCTAAAGAAAACACGTCATTATTTAATTCAATCGTTTCTTCTGGTTCTATAAAAGCTGTTTTTCTACTATCACTTTCACCGTGTAAAATTCCTTTTACCTGACGTTTGTGTTCAGAAAAAACGGCCACTACCCTTCTGCCATTGCTAAAACTTTCATCAATGTCAGCCGTATAACCAGCTTTGGCCAATTTAGCAATCACTTTTTCAAACATCCTACGCAACTCATTCCTTTTTCTAAAAAGACTCATCCGAATCTTTTGAAGATCTTCAGACGCATTGTCTTTGACCGTTCCGTTTTCATCCAACACCTCATCAATCAAAACAAGAATCTGCTTCTCGTAATAAGTTCCTTCAATAACTTTGGCCAAATAGGGAAATGCCAACCTTCGCTCATTATCAAACCACCGAAAAATGGTGGCAGTATTTTCTGTTAATCGCCTAATGGGCATCCATTGATCTCCTACCAACATGGCACCAGGAATACCCAATAATTTCAAATCTTTTTGAAGGTTAAGGCTAAAATCATTGGGAAAATACTGCTGCTGCAAAGCAATATTTTTATACTCATAGGATTGTTGTAACTCTAGTTCTATATAATCTTTACGTGTATGAATTCTTAAACTATCCGCTTTCTGCTTTGCATGATCCGTATTACAATGCGCTTTCAACAAAGCTTTCACTTTGTCAAACTCCAATTGAACTAAGGCTGAATCTGGGTATAAACGCATGTTTTCCTGCTAATTTTGGGCAAAGTTAAGCCCAGACACAGTAAAAAGTCACAGCTATTGGCTTTGTGGATATTTGACTAATCAAGGGACGCGCTATTTTGGAAGCGTACAAACAAAACAATTAGCGTCATTCTTTACCTGATAAGACAATTGTCCTTTGTGCAAATGAATAATCTTGAAAGCTAGTACCAAACCAAGCCCAAATCCCCTTTTGTCTTCCGTATTAGAAGACCTGAAAAATGCAGTAAATAACCTTTCTCTGTCTACTTCAGGTATTAATGAGCCTTGGTTTTGGATGCTGATGCTAAGTGATTTACTATCAAATCCAATATCAATTAATATGGGATTCCCAACTCCATACTTACATGCATTTTCCAATAATCCCAATATAGCAGTAGTAATTAAACTAGCATTTCCCTTAAATAGTAAATCTTCTTCCTGTTCTGGAAAATTGGCATAGTTTAAAACCAATTTTGCTTCTGGATGCACTTGGGAAATTTGATCCATGCAATCATCCAATAATTCATTAAGATAAATGGCTTCAAGTACGCCTGGTTGAATGGCTTGCCCTGATCTAAATAACAGCAATAATTGCTGCAATAATTTGGATAATCTATCATGATCTTCTTGCAAAGACAAAAGCAGTTCCTTATAATATTGAGGGCTTCTATCTTGTTGCAAAGCCAAATCAATTTGATTGGTCAGCGCCGCTAAAGGGGTTCTTAATTCATGTGAAGCGTGTTGAATAAACTGCTTTTGTTGGCTAAAAGCTTCTTGCAACCTAAGTAACATCTGGTTAAAACTAATGGCCAGTGCTTTGATTTCGTCCTTGGTATTTGTTTCCTCAATATAAATATTTGCCTGCAGTTGCTCATCATTCATTGCTTCTACTTGCTGATTGAGTATGGTTAATGGTTTTAATACTTGCTTGGCTACTAAATAGGCACTAAAAGCAACTATTCCAATAATTGCTAAAATGCCAATCAATAAAATTTTTAATAAAGCTTGAAGTGCCTCTAATCCTTCTTGATCCTTACCCGCAGATATTACCAATCGGTTTTTCCCTTGAACTTCAGTTACCAAACCAATGGCCAGGTGTTGATCAATATTAAAGACTAAAAATTGTTGCTGACGTATAGAATCTAGTAATCTGGCACTTGGTTGCCAATCTAGGTCATCAATACTACTATAGACAAACCTGTTTAAAGAATCTAAGATCCATACCTTTTCGTCCCTAATTTGGTCAATGGTGTTTTTATCTATCAATTTTAATAGCGCACTATCCACTTCTTTCACTTCATCTAACAACTTTACCGTGTTGATGGCTTTTTCTTTGAGTCTTTGTTGAAAAAGTGTTTGTTCTGCTTGTTGAAATTCCCAATAAATAAAACTACAGAGCACTAGCATCAAAACTGATACTACTGCTACAATCCAGAGTGCCGTTCTAGTTTTAATGGTCATGATTCTTCTTTCAAATAATAGCCAAAGCCCGTTCTAGTGTGTATCAACTTGGTGTTGTGTTGTTTGTCTATTTTATTTCTAAGAAAATTAATATAGACTTCAACTGTATTGGTTCCGGTATCAAAGTCTAGGGCCCAAACCTTTTCTGCCAAATCTGCTTTTGACAAAACCCTTCCCCTAGCTTTTGCCAAGGCTTCTAATAAGAGAAATTCTTTTTGAGTAAGTTTGATGAGTTTTCCAGCCCGTCTTACTGATTTGGCATCCAAATCCAAAATCAGATCTCCCACTTCCATTATATTTTGGGGCTGGTCAATCCCTGAGGATCGTTTTACAATGACATGTATCCTAGCCAAAAGCTCTTGCAAATGAAAGGGTTTTACCAAATAGTCATCGGCCCCAGCACTAAAGCCTTCCATTTTGTCTTCTAATTCACCCAAAGCCGTTAATAAAATAATGGGGACTTTTTTATTCCTGTTTCGGAATTGTTTGCACAAATCCAATCCATTTTTATGAGGCAGATTGATGTCTAAAATGATGCAGTCAAAACTATCCCTATCAAAATACTTTTCCGCCATTTTACCGTCAAAAGCAACAGTCACTTCCATTCCCTGTTCTTCCAAACCTGTTTTAACAGCATTGGCAACTTTGGGCTCATCTTCGGCCAACAATAGTTTCATGAAAATTAATTAATGTTCACTTGAAACAGCTAAGGAATCAAGGAAAGAGTTTCACCATACAATACACCATAAAAAACAATTGCACAAAACCTTGCAAAATCAATAATTGAAAAGTGGTTGCAGTAGCTTCTAACCAATGACGCTGTGTAGGCAATCCTTGAAATGTATCTTGATTAACAATGAAATTAGGCGTATTCAGTTGATAGGTAAATAAAACAGCTATTAACAAACAAAGTGAAATAATGATATGTCCATGCATGATCCTTGAATCACCTATTGATTCTTGGTTCAAAAACAAATGAAATAAAAAAGGCAAAATCAATAAAATCCAGTTAAATACTACCACATTTTGAAACTTAAACGTAAAATAAGTTTCTTGGTAGCGACTGTCTAAATCGGCGGTATTGGAAAATACCATAATGGACACATAGGCCATTAATGGTACCAACATCAACAGATTTTCCAATCTGAGAATAGATGGCTTGGGATATTCCAATTGTAATTGCATAGGTTTACGCAGGAAAAAAAGTCCTGAACGTAAAATTAGGACTTTTAGTATGAATGTTGAAAAAATATAAAAAATAACAGATTTGTTAAAACTTTCTTTGCAAACATCTGTTTTATAGCAGGTTACGTATCTATACAAAATTCAAAATATGTTCAAAATCAGCATGTTAACCCTTGCCCTTACCGGCGTATTCTTGGTTTCTTGTGCACAAACACCTTCAAAATTGGCTAAAATGAATCAATCTACTATTCCCCCAGACGTAAAAACTGATACTGCAACATTTGGCGAAGGCTGCTTTTGGTGCACCGAAGCGTTTTTTCAAAGACTTAATGGGGTATATAAAGTAATCTCTGGTTATGGCGGTGGTTTTGTAGAAAATCCCACTTATGAACAGGTTTGTGACAAGAATACAGGGCATGTAGAACTTTGCCAAATTATATATGACCCTGCCGTTATTAGTTATGATGAATTACTAGAAGTGTTTTGGAAAACCCATGACCCTACCACTATTGACAGACAGGGTAATGATGCAGGCCCCCAATATAGGTCTGTGATTTTTTACCAAAACCAAGCCGAAAAAGAAAAGGCAGAATCCTATAAAAAGGCTTTAGACAAATCAGGCGCTTGGTCAAGCCCAATTGTTACAAGCATTGAAGCCTTTAAGAACTTCTATCCTGCAGAAAATTATCACCAGAATTACTATAACGACAACCAAAATCAGGGCTATTGCCGATTTGTGATTCAACCAAAGCTGGAAAAATTTGAAAAAGTATTCAAGAATAAGCTGAAAAAACAATAGAAACTGGTAAGGTGCAATCCGTATTTTTATGGAATGAACCTGAAGTCAATATTTTTTGCTTTCCTATTATTGGGAACCCATTCAGTTTTTGCCCAAGTAGATAAAAAGCCAATAGCTTTTAGCCATGCGGATACTTTAAGAGGGTCTATCACTCCTGAACGCGCATGGTGGAATCTATTGCACTATGATTTGCAAGTAACACCTAATTTAAGCACCAAGACCCTTTCTGGCCAGGTAGATATGCAATTTCAAGTATTGCAAAAGGGCAAAAAAATGCAAATTGACTTACAACAACCATTGATACTGGACAGTGTTTTATGGAATCAGGAATCACTTTCATTTGAAAGAGATGGCAATGCTTTTCTAATTGCTTTTAAGAAAGACCTTAAAAAAGGAACAAAGCATCAGATTACCATGTATTACCATGGCAAGCCAAGAGAAGCAAGAAATCCACCATGGGATGGAGGCGTTACCTGGACAAAAGATGCCGTAGGAAATGCCTTTGTTAGTACCAGTTGCCAAGGTTTGGGGGCATCTGTCTGGTGGCCTTGTAAAGACCATCAATATGACGAACCCGAACAAGGTGTAACGGTTACCATTACCACACCAGACACACTAATGGATGTTTCCAATGGAAGACTTGAATGGGTTCATGCCAATGAACAAGCACATACCAAAACTTGGAAATGGGTGGTTAAAAACCCCATCAATAATTATAGCCTTTCTATGAATATTGGCAAATACGAGCATTTCTCTGACACTTTACAGGGAGAAGCTGGTGTATTGGATTTAAATTTTTACCCCTTGAGCTGCCATGTTGCAGAAGCCAAAATTCAATTTCAACAAGTCAAACCCATGATCCATTGCTTTGAATACTGGTTGGGAAAATATCCTTTCTATGAAGACGGTTACAAATTATTAGAAGTGCCCTATCTAGGTATGGAACACCAAAGTGCCGTAACCTATGGCAATAAGTTTAAGAATGGCTACTTAGGTAGAGACCTATCAGGAACTGGCTGGGGATTAAAATGGGATTTTATCATTATACACGAAAGTGGACACGAATGGTTTGGCAATAATATCACCACCAAAGACATTGCAGACATGTGGGTACATGAAGGTTTTACCAATTATACGGAAACCTTATTTACACAATGGCTTAGTGGCAAGCAAGCTGCTTATGAATACAACTTTGGCATCAGAAAAAACATTAGCAACAGAGAGCCCATTATAGGTGTGTATGATGTACAAAACCAGGGTGGGAATGATATGTATTATAAGGGATCTAACATGATACAAACCATCCGCAATAGTATGAATAATGATGAGCAGTTTAGACTTATGCTCAGACAACTCAATCAAGAATTCTACCATCAAACGGTAACCACTTTAGACGTTCAACATCTGATGGAAAAATATGCGGGTTATCCCTTACAACCAGTATTTGATCAATACTTACGCAAAACTGAGATTCCTGTTTTGGAATTACAATTTAGTAAAGACCAAAAAAAGGTCAACTATAGATGGAGTAATTGTAATGCCAAGTTTAATTTACCATTGTTTGTAAAAACAGATAAAGCAGATTTAAAAATGGAACCCATTGTAGGAACCTGGAAAACCATGGATTTGTTAGAAGAACATAAGGCATTTTTGAATCCAGCAGCTATAGAATTCAAATACTATATCAAGGTTAGAGAACTCCCCGCAAATTAGTATGGGAAGTATTAGAAGACAAACCATTCAGTCAAGCATCTTGGTGTATATCGGTTTTTTTATCGGTGCCATCAATCTGTATTATTATACCAGAATTGGGAATGGCGCTTTTACCCCTGAACAATTTGGATTGACTAGAATCTTTTTTGATTTTTCACAAAACATGTATGCTTTTGGAAGTTTGGGAATCATACCGGTGATTTACAAATTCTATCCTTATTATAAAGACAATTTAGAAGCACATGAAATTGATTTAATGACTTGGGCCCTAGCCGTATCTTTTATAGGCTTTCTATTGGTACTATTGGCCGGATATTGGTTTCAACCCTTTTTTGTACAACATTTTTCAAAGGGGTCAAAGCTCATTGTTGATTACTATTATTGGATGTTTCCCTTTGCCATGGGTATGCTTTTGTTTTCCGTAATGGAAGGTTTTTGTTGGGCCTTACAGAAGACCGTCATGTCCAATTTTTTAAAAGAAACTGGATTGAGGATTTTAACCTTAATCATAGTGCTATTGTATTATTTTAGGTATATCAGTTTTGATCAATTCATCCACTGTTTTGCTTTTTTATATTTGGCCATTTTTGCCATAGTAGCTTGGGTTTTATACCGTTCTAAAAAACTTCATTTCCCACTTAAAGTTAGTAGGGTTACCAAAAAGTTTAAGTTGAAAATGTTCTCCATGCAGGCATTGATTTTTGGAGGTACTTGTATTGCTTCATTAGCCGCCACCATTGACAGTTTTATCATAGCCAAATTTCAAGGCTTAGCCGTAGTAGCCGTTTTTGGTGTTGCCCAATATGCGGCCAATTTAATTCAGGTTCCACAAAGAAGTATTCAATCCGTTTCTGCTGGCGTATTGTCAAGAGCTTGGAAAGACAAAAACATGCCAGAAATCAGACGCATTTATCAGCGGTCTTGTATTAATTTATTGCTGATTGCCTTATTCTTATTTGGCAATATTTGGTTGAATATTCAACCTGCATTAGAAGCATTGAATATTCAGAAAACCTATGAATCTGGTCTT
>Ga0075152_10000225_pt1 | contig 45433 bp, 38 predicted proteins | sample JI61114C2DNA_FD_70964 | JGI IMG/M metagenome (GOLD analysis project Ga0075152, IMG submission 70964) | Wastewater effluent complex algal communities from Wisconsin, to seasonally profile nutrient transformation and Carbon sequestration -... | ecosystem: Engineered > WWTP > Effluent > Algae...
AATTGGGGAGATTATACTTTTCAACATAATCGTACCGAAAACCGTCAAACGACACCATAACCACATACGGAGTTTCCTGGGCACTGGCGCACCTTATCGTAAGAAGAAAAAAGAGCAAGAATCTTATTCTCATCGGGCTTCAAGATAGGTTTTTTCATCTACGCTAATCAAGCAAAATGCCAATCCGGGCACAAGCTTCACAATTTCAAAACACTAACTTCAAACGATTGCATAAGCCAGTTCACATAAAATTTATAATGGAACTGAGCAGACTGCTTTCCTTTTAGTAGTTTGGAAGCTTTACCCGACTATAATGTTCGATTTAAAGACACTTTTCCCTTATAAATTCGCTAAGAATTACGCAAAGCCAGTTGCCTATTTTTCGATGGAATTTGCCATTGATCAGCCACTGAAAATTTACAGTGGGGGTTTAGGCTTTCTGGCAGGCTCTCATATGCGGAGTGCATATGAACTCAAGCAAAACCTGATCGGTATTGGTATCCTCTGGAAGAAAGGGTATTACGACCAGGAACGCAACCAGGATCAAACGTTAAGGGTTAGCTTTCGCGATAAGGATTATTCATACCTCACGGACACTAATATTATATTTCCCATTACCATCCATGGCGCGCGGGTTTTTGTAAAAGCTTATTTGCTGAAGCCCGAAGTGTTTAATTCAGCTCCGCTGTTTTTATTGAGCACAGATATTCCCGAGAATGATTTTCTGGCGCAAACGATCAGCCATCGGTTATATGATCCGAATGAAACAACGCGGATTGCGCAGTCTATTTTATTAGGGATTGGCGGAGCAAAGCTGATTGATATTCTTGAACGAGAAACAGAAATCTATCACATGAATGAGGGTCATGCCTTACCCATGTGTTTTTACCTGTTAGATAAATACAAGAATGTTGATGAGGTTAAAAAGCGTGTGGTCTTCACCACGCACACTCCTGAAAAAGCAGGAAATGAAGAGCATAGTCTGCCATTACTGAATAGTATGACCTTCTTCAATGGCTTAACACTTCAGCAGGTTGAGGAATATGTTTATCCAGAGAATGGAGTTTTAAATTATACACTAACCGCATTGAGATTAGCAAAACGTGCGAACGGGGTTTCCCAATTGCATGGGGAGGTTTCCCGCAAGATGTGGGGCGATTATCAGGGAATCTGTAAAATTGAATCGATCACGAATGCGCAGAACAAAACTTACTGGATGGATGAGGAGCTTGAAAAGGCGTTGAAGAAAAACGATGATGAGGGATTGATGAAGCGCAAGACGGAGCTGAAGCGAAAGCTCTTCCGAACGATTGCCAATCAAACCGGAAAATTATTTGATGAAAATGTTTTAACGATCGTTTGGGCCAGACGCTTTGCCGGATACAAACGCGCTAACTTATTGCTACACGATTATAATCGCTTTTTAAAACTGGTTGAGAACACGGAGTATCCGGTTCAGGTTATCTGGGCTGGGAAACCCTACCCGGAAGATTTTTCCGCGATCAACGTTTTCAATGAAATCTACTGGAAAACAAAAGAGCTTCGGAATTGCACCATTCTTACAGGCTATGAACTCTGGCTATCCGGTCACTTGAAAAAAGGTTCTGATCTCTGGTTGAACAATCCACGCTTGTATCGCGAAGCATCCGGTACATCCGGGATGACTGCTGCGATGAATGCCTCTGTAAACATATCGATCCCGGATGGCTGGGTCCCTGAGTTTGCAAAGCATGGAAAGAATTCATTCATCATCAAAACCGCGGAAGACTCGCTTCCGCAGGAGACAAAAGATAAAGCCGAAGCTGCCAACTTGCTGGATATTTTGGAGAACGAAATCATTCCCATGTATTACGACAGTCCCGCCAAGTGGACAAAAGTTGTTAAAGCCAGCATGAAAGATGTGTTGCCGCAATTTGATTCAGGGCGCATGGCGAATGAGTATTACGAGAAGCTCTATACCTAGCACTCAGAATTTATATCCGACACCAAGTCCAGCCATCAACGATTTGTTTCGGAATCGGTCATTTGGTTCAGGGTACTGTTGTACATTCGTATCCGTTGTATATTCTGTGAACAGAAAACTTGCACTTATTTTTAATGACCAGGTTTTATTGAGGTTGTACACAGCATAGAGTTCTGAATTCAGACTTCCCCGATCATTATCACTGATTAATAAAATATTGAAGGCTGTTGGCTCGGCTCCGGATGCAGTACCGTGCGAGTCGGGTTGATTGATGTATTCTCCATTTCTCTTCCGTCCAAAAGAAACTCCGATCGCGTCAATATTGAAGCCCACCTGAATTTTTGCTGAAATACTGTATTGGAAATTAATAAAAACATTGAGCGAATTTATCTGAGGCGATTGAACCCGAAACGTGTCAATGTTAGCTGCAATATTTTCTTTGAAAATTACAAACGGTCCTGTGCTGCCGGAAGTTAGTTTGGCAGGAGCTGTTATATAAAACTGATCATGCCCCATATACGAAGTCAGACGAGCACCTGTTCCTATGGAAAATCTTTTGCTTTTTAACAGTTGCCAATCATAGTGTAGCGCGACTGAAACAGACCCCTGGTTTTCGGCAAGTGTGCCAGTTATGGTGACATGCCGAACCTGACCAATTGCCATGCAGGGAAGAAAAATGAGCAAAATCAGGAAATAAGGTTTCATGATGTGAACTTACAAGTTAATAGAGGATGTGAATTGTCGTGAAGGTGACAGACTATTTCAACAGTTCCAGATCACGGATTAAGATCTTCTTCCGGTCGAAGTAGATCAGGTTCTTTTCCTTGAGCTCGTTCAAAATGGTTGTTACCGTTTGTCGGGATGTTCCGGTCAGCGCAGCAATATCCTTATGCGTTAGTTTGGTAGGGATCATCGTTTCAAATCCCACTTTCTGACCTTTCCAGGCAGCAGCATCTTTTAGGAATTCGATGATTCTGGTTCTTGCGTCTTTAAATACCAGCAGCTCAAGCCTGCGTTCAAGCTTCATGAGTCGTAATCCCACCAGCTTCAGAAGCTTAAAGCTTAACTCCCGATCGCCATACATCAGTTGCTTCAGTTCTTCCAGCCCCAGTGGACAGATGGATGTGTTTTCATCCATAACCTGCGCGAAATCCCTGCGGGTTATTTCGCCTGCTAATGCAAGCTCACCAAAAATTTCACCCGGAGTTAGGATCGAACTAATGACTTCTTTGCCGTCATCCAGATAATGACCGATTTTTACCCTCCCGTGCGCGATCATATAAATATGCGCGGCTTTATCTTCCGGAAAATAGATAAAGGCATCCTTTTTAAAGCGTAAAAATTCATGATGGCCAGCCATAGCCTTTACCTTGTGCGGGCAAAGAATATTAAAGAGATTTACGCTTTCGAAATACCAGAGTGCGGCTGTGTTCTGCATGAGTAGTAATGAAGATACTAAAATTGTAACGCGAAAAGTCACAACCGATGAACAGGAAGTCAAAAAAAATAATTCACTACACAGCAGGGCTGATTTTGGCCTTTTGTTTAACCAGATGTCAGGATGGGCGGCTACCGATTTTTGGCCAACGCGAGGTGGCTACGCGCGAAGAGAATGGCAGGCAGGTTACCGACACAATTTATCATACCATTGCTCCTTTCAGGTTCGTTAATCAGGACAGTTCAATCATCACCAATGAAATCTTTACCGGCAAAGTTTACGTGGCCGATTTCTTCTTTACCTCGTGCCGCACCATCTGCCCGATTATGAAAACACAAATGGTTCGGGTATATGAGCAGGTTCAGGATGATGCAGATGTATTGATCCTTTCCCACACCATTGACCCGGAATATGATACGGTACGCTTGCTACGGGATTTTGCAAACCGGTTGGGTGTTAAAAGCAGCAAGTGGCATTTTGCAACGGGGCAGCCGAAGGAGTACGTCTTTGATCTTGCACAGAAAAGTTACTTCGCAACAGCCATGGAGGATAAAGCTGAGCCCGATGGATTTATTCACAGTGGTGCTTTCTTATTAATCGACAGACAAGGAAGAATCCGCGGTAAGTATGACGGGACAAAAGAGGACGATGTAAACCGGCTCATGAAAGATATTAAACGTTTGGAGCGTGAGTAAAAACTCAGAATTTCGAATTTCGAATTTCGAATTATTCGGGCTATTTGCATTGCTGTTTCTCCTCTCTTGTTCTTCCAAATCTGACTTTGGGAACACTAACTCGGTTAAGTTCAGGCAGTATTACGTTAAGGGGGAAGAGCTTTATCTGAAGCATTGCAGCAATTGTCACCAGACAACCGGAGCAGGCCTTGGCCTCGTTTATCCTCCGCTCAATACTTCTGATTACATGGAGAAGAATTTTGAAAGTGTTTTATGCCTCATGAAATATGGTATGAAGGGAGAGGTTATTGTAAACGGAAAGAACTTTTCACAACCTATGCCAGGCGTTATGGAACTAACGGACCTGGAGATTGCTGAAATAGCAACGTATATCTATAACACCTGGGATCATCAGCGCGGATTGGTGGATGTAACGGAAGCGAGCCGGATCACAGACTCGTGTGTGGTCACTTCAAATTGATCACAAGCTTTTTATTGCCGTCAACTTTTACTTTCGCCTTTTCAAAAGAAGGTGGTCCAAATGATCCGCGTGCATCATTTGAAAAACCGTAAGGCTCGTTAGGTATACCCAAAAAATTAGTGTCGAGTTTGTTATTATCGTTCTCATCGTGAAATGTTGTAATGGCATAGTCACCGGGACCAACGTCTTCAAAGGTCAACGCAACTTCGTTGTCACTTACTTTTACTTTTTTAGAAGCAAGACGTTTCTTCATAAAGGTTTCTTCACTGTTGTACACGGCAACTAAAACAGAACCCTGAACGTTTTCAATACCCCTGATCGTAAGCTCAACCTTATGTTGTGCGTACAGAACACCTGATCCCAACATCAGCATGCAACAGATAATTATTTTCATGGTCAATTAGTTAGTCTCTGCTTAAACCTTCATACTCTAATTTCGTACTTTAGAGTATCATCAACAAAAAATAAACAGATATGATTAGAAAAGGTTTATTTTCTCTGGCTTTGTTAACGACTAGCATGGTTGCTCTTGGTCAGGGGGCTAAAACGGAAATTAATGAGCAGGTTTGGAAACCGTTCATTAAAACCCTCCTGTCGCATGACGTTGAAGGATTTATGAATCTACACTCAAAAGATGTGATGCGTGTTGAACGTGATCATGGACATATGCTGAATTTTGATCAATACAAAAAAGATCTGAACATGAGCTGGCCTGCGTGGAAACAATCCATGGAAGTTGAAAAAACCAAGAATGCTTTTGAACTTCGGTTTCTTGAACGTATCTCAAACGGAGATCAGGCTTTTGAAGTGGGTTATTTCAAAAATGAAACCACCCGTGCCAATGGAGAAAAACGAACCGGTTACGGTCAGTTTCATGTAGCCTTACGGAAAGAAAATGGTGTTTGGAAAATTTTAGTTGATTCTGATTCCAATAACAACCGAACCATTACCGAAGAAATGTTCCAGGCCGCGAAGCCAATGGAGTAGTTAAGCAGCAACTTCTTCTGTAACAGCAGGCAAGCCCGCATTCAGCATCGCACCAAAACCACCCTGAATGTTTACCAATCTTCCTGTAAAGCCCAGTCGCTTTAACATAGAAATGGCAATCATTGAACGATAGCCGCCCGCACAATGCACCAGGTATGGATTACGCTTGTTAAGATTTGCTGTATTTACCAGGATATCCGTTAACGGCAGGAAGCTGGCATCTTTTAAATGACTTACAGCCCATTCGCCCGGCTTGCGCACGTCCAGTACTTCAATTCCTTTGGCAAGCTCTGTTTTCATTTGTTCCGGTGTGATGGTTTCAACCTGATCAAGCTTACCATCCCAGGCGCTTACACTTCCTTTTAAATAACCTACAACTTTTTCATATCCGACACGGGCGAGGCGAAGCACAGCTTCTTCTTCATTCCCTTCTTCCGTAATAAGAACAAGTGGCTGGTTAATATCCAGCAACGTTCCAACCCAGATTGCATACTGGCCATTGAGACCGATGTTTAAAGAGCTGGGAATAAATCCCTTTTCAAAATCATCAGGCTTGCGCGTATCGAGAATCACTGCACCTTCCGCAACCGCCTTTTTAAACTCATCCAGTGAAAGTGATTTATTGTTCTTTGAGATTACTTTTTCAATCGACTCGTAACCTTCTTTATTGATGCGGGCGTCTTCAAAGAAATAAGCAGGCGGAGGCAGAATACCTTCCGTAACTTTTTCAATAAACTGCTCACGCGTCATTTCCTGAAGCGCATAATTGAATTTTTTCTGCTCGCCAATGGTAGAAACCGTTTCCTTTCCAATATTTTTTCCGCACGAGGAGCCTGGGCCGTGTGCCGGATAAAGGGTCACGTTATCGGGTAAGGTTTTGATCTTTTTGTTCAGCGAATCATACATCATGCTCGCTAATTCTTCGCGCGTCATTACACCATCTAACAAATCCGGGCGGCCTACATCGCCCACAAACAGAGTGTCTCCGCTGAAGAGTGCATGCTCTTTTCCTTTTTCGTCAAACAATAAAAAGCAGCTTGATTCCGGGGTATGGCCTGGCGTATGCAGAACTTTAAATTTTACTTTACCCAGCATAAACTCCTGCCCGTCTTTGGCATTAATCACATCATAATTTGTGGCAGCATTCGGACCGTAAACAATCGGTGCATTCACTTTGCGTGACAGATCAATATGCCCCGACACAAAATCTGCATGAAAATGAGTCTCGAACACGTATTTAATTTTTGCTCCGCGTTTTTCAGCCAGGGTCATGTAAGGCTCGGTTTCACGCAACGGGTCAATGATCGCTGCTTCACCTTCTGACTCTATATAGTAGGCTGCTTCCGCGAGGCAATTCGTATACAATTGTTCGATATACATGGACGTTCTGTTAACGGACTAATAACCCTGCAAAGGTCTGAAAAATTCCCTGAAATCAGACCTATATTTGCACTCTTATGCGAATGATTTTTGTCATATCTATACTTTTTTTCAATCTGACAACGGTTGCAGAACCTTATAAACGATTTGAAGAAAATGGAAAATTCGGACTCAAGAATGAATCCGGGAAGATTATTATTCCTGCGATGTACGATGCCTTGGGTTGGAGTAACGGAAGCTTTTCCGTTACTGACAAAGTTACCGGCTACAAGTTAGGCGCAACGTGGGGAATTGTAAACGTAAATAATGAGCGCGTTACAAAAGCAGACTATTTATCGCTCACTCCGGCTGACGGGTCATTTATTGTCGCCACAAAAAAATCTTCCGCCATTGCTGTGGGTGCAGGAGTAATCAACACCGAAGGGAAAACAATTATTCCGTTTACCTATGCAGGCGTTAAAATTCATTCACTCCGTATTGTTGCGTTTATCCGGGAAGGAAATCAGTTTAAGCATGGATTGCTCAACCTGGAAAATAAAATTATTATCCCGTTTCAGTATAAAAACATTTACCCGATTGGAAGCCTGCGTTATGCAGTAGAAGATTTTATCGGAAAAATCGCATTGTACTCGGAAGGCGGCAAGCAGATTTCAGGTTTTACAATTGATAGTCTTTCGGATTTCAGAAATGATGTTGCAGTCATCTACGAGAACGGAAAACAGGGATTGATCAACCGCGAGGGGCAACTAAAATCGGAAGCAAAGTTTCGGGAAATTCAAATTACACGTGAAGGTATCCGTGCCCGGATGCCGGATGAGTGGCTGGTGATGAGCGCTGAAAATAAAACGCTTGATGTGGTTGAAGGCGATTCTATTGCGTGGTTGAATGATGATCGGTATAAAATCCGGAGCGGATCGCAAAGCTGGCTGGCGGATAAGGATCTTAAAAAAATAAACGATCAAAGCGTTCAGGATATAGAACCATTTGAAAACGGCTTGGCCATTTTCAAGTCACCGAAAGGCTACGGGATGATGAAAAGAACCGGTGGAATTTTACTGCAGCCCGTATTCAGAAAAATCTTGTTCGAAAATTCATTTATTCTCACGCTCGATGGCAATAACAACTGGTCGCTACGCGATACAACCGGACTGTTGAAAACCTCAAAGCCTTACGACATTATTTTAAAAGAACACAAAGGGTTGTTTGCAGCCATGCGTAAAAATCATTGGGGTGCGATTGATGAAATGGGACGGGAAATTGTCGCCTGTGTGTACGACAGCGTTTTAGAAACAGGTGAAGATCAGCTTGCGGTAAAATTCAAAGGTCTGTTTGGGATTATTAACACACAAGAGCAGTGGCTGGTATATCCGCAGCCGCACCGCGTTACACTGCTCAATAAAGACCGGTACTTTAAAAAAGTCAGCAAGACGTTATTCCTGATCTCCTTTGACGGAACGATTTTATACTTTACCGACAACCCAATAACCGTCAACAAATCAACATTCACCGAATACATTTCCACGGGAGGCAACTGGACCATCGATTTTGACGGAAAGATTGTGAGCCGTCAATTGCCCCCGACCGAGGTTACTGAAAAAATATTCCCGGCATCCGAAGGCTTGCGTGGAATCAAGCGTAATGGCAAGTATGGTTTTATTGATGACCTGGGGCGATTACGCATTGCTAACCGGTATGAAGATATCAAGCCATTCAGCGAAGGATTTGCTGCGTTCAAGATCCGCAACAAGTGGGGCTTTATTAACCGCGATGAGAAAATTGTAATTCAGCCGGCTTATGATGAGGCGTCACCGTTCTCGAATGAATATTCAATCATCAGGCAAAAAGGATTGTATGGCTATATGAATAACGAAGGCCGTGTGGTGTTGCCGGCTCGTTATGATGCGGTGGAGGTATTGAAAACCAAACGCTTATTGCTTACGCTGAACGGATTAAAAGGCCTGGCTGATGAAAGAGGAAATGTGCTGTTGCATCCAAAGTATGAGCTCATTCATGACATCGGCAATGGATATATTGTTGTGAAGCAGGATGGCAAATACGGACTTGCAACATTAAAAGGACTCAACACAATTCCACAGATGTATGATTACATGGTGTTTGATGCGGAGAATGACCGGTATTTGGCGTTGAAGAAGTCGGAGTGGATTACAATTCAGTAATCAGGCGTTAAGCATCGGGCAACCACTACGAAGCCGATGCTCAACACCGTTGTTACTTTTTATTTTTCTTCAGCTGTTTAATCTCTTCTTGTAAAGTCAGCACTGAAGCAGCCAATTGATCGGCTGAAAAGCTCGTTGCATCCATATCCGGGAACTTGGTAGAGAAAAATGCTTTCACTGCCCAGATCTCTTTAATATCAGCAGCATCCACCGAATACGGATCGTACTCGCGGTTATCCGACACTAACAATAACTTGTCATCGCTCATGAACACGCGCTTGAACACGATGCCGTCATTCTCGGTTACGAGTATGTATAGTTTCCCATTCTTAACCTCCGGTAGTTTCTCCACATATTCTCCAAACACAATCGCACCCGATTGTATCGGCAGCATGGAATCACCTTTGATCTCAAACGCCCGATACGTTGCATGACGCGGCAATACCGGCAGGCTAAGCTTGGGAAGGTCTTTAATATATTCAGGATCCTGGTAGCCGTTCAGATACCCCGCGGCAGCTTTCTGCGACACCAGTTCAATATTTTCTCTGTCTTCACTGTCCACCGTAATGGCCAGCACTTCTTTTTTAATTTGCATGGCTGCTTCACGCCACTTGATTTCCGGCAGCTTGCTTAAGTCTTTCCGCGACAGCACATCAATGCTGATCTTAAAGAGATCAGAAATTTCTAACAGACATGATAACGGAGGCGTTGCACGCTCCTCTTCATACGCACCGATGACAGGTTGCTTGAGCGCGAGCTTCTCGGCCAATTCCTTTTGCGTCCAACCCTTTTGGAGGCGAAGGAATCTTAGGTTTTTATTCACCATCGACATAGTTCAAAACTAATACTAAATATTTTAGTTAACAATTTATTTTGATACTAATATTTTTAGTTAATTGCCTCCATGGACAGAAACATCATTCATTTCGACCTCGATGCGTTTTTCGTGGCCGTAGAGCGCAAAAAGAACAAAAAACTCGAAGGCATCCCACTGATCGTGGGCGGAAGCAGCCGCAGGGGCGTGGTGGCCGCGTGCAGCTATGAGGCTAGAAGATTTGGGGTTCATTCAGCTATGCCCATGTATTTAGCGCTACAGCTTTGCCCGGATGCAAAAGTGATTTCGGGCGATATGGAAGCCTATAGTAAATCCTCGCATGAGGTGACAAACATTATAGAAGAGGCCGCACCTAAGTTTGAAAAATCTTCGATTGATGAATTTTATATCGATGCGAGCGGGATGGATAAATATTTCGGAGCATTTAAATGGGCCATTGAATTGCAAAAGAAGATCACCAAAGAAAGTGGACTGCCTATCTCCATGGCCATGTCTGTAAACAAACTGGTATCGAAAGTTGCTACGGGCGAGTTTAAACCTACTGCCACAAAACAAATTGCTCCCGGTGATGAGCAGGGATTCTTATCTCCCCTGGCGGTAGATAAAATTCCCATGATCGGAAAGCAGACATCTTCCTTTTTATATGACATGGGTGTGCGCACGGTAGGAACCTTGCGCGAGATGCCCTTAAAGTTTTTAACCAGTGCGTTCGGCAAGAACGGCACAAGTTTATGGAACAAAGCACACGGGGTGGATGAATCTCCGGTAACACCGCATTCGGAACAAAAATCGATTTCTACCGAATCAACCTTTGAAGAAGACAGTATTGACGTGAAGCGCATGAAGTCTATTCTCATTGCGATGGTAGAAAAAGTTGCTTTTCAACTACGCGAGCAGAAGAAGCTGGCTTCGTGCATTACAGTAAAGATCCGGTATTCAAACTTCGATACGGAAACCAAGCAGGTGCACATTGCTTATACGTCTTCCGATTACACCATTCTGCGCGTTGTACAGGAACTTTTTGACAAGCTCTATAATAGAAGAATGCTCATCCGACTGGTGGGCGTAAGGGTAAGCAACCTGGTGCAGGGCAACCACCAGATCAATTTATTTGACGACACTGCGGAAACGATCAATCTCTACGAAGCCATCGACCGCATCAAGCACCGGCATGGTGTTGAAAAGCTCGTGCGGGCAACAACCATCGGTGTTAACCGCAGGATACGAATGGAAATGAATGTGTTTAACGGTAAGGTTTCGCGGAATGTGGTTAATTAAAAATGCAAAACATTATGACCGCATTACAAATCCTCCAATCAAAATTCGGTTACTCTTCCTTTAGGCTAGAACAGGAAGCAATCATCAACTCTGTTTTACAAAAGAAAGATACGTTTGCGCTCATGCCTACGGGGGGTGGTAAATCGCTATGCTACCAAATCCCCGCTCTGCTGTTTGAGGGTTTAACAATCGTTATTTCTCCCTTGATTGCGTTAATGAAAGATCAGGTTGATGCTTTGCGTGTCAACGGTATTGAAGCAGCTTTTTTAAACTCTACACAAAGTTCAGCTGAGCAAAGTGATATCCTTACGAAACTAACGTTCAAAAAACTCAAACTTTTATACCTCGCACCGGAAAGCGGGTTTCTGAGAAAAATTACTTCTTTCGACATAAGCCTGATTGCGATTGATGAGGCCCATTGCATTTCGCATTGGGGCCATGATTTCCGACCGGAGTATTTACAGCTCGCCCAGCTTAAACGCACGTTACCGAATGTTCCCATTATTGCCCTTACAGCAACGGCCGATCGGTTAACCCGAAAAGACATTCTGGAAAAACTGGAACTGATGCGACCCGCTACATTTGTTTCAAGTTTTAATCGAGCAAACATCCGCTACACGATTGAGGCCAAGAAAAATAGTTTTGAAAAACTGCTTACGTTTTTAGAAAAGCGTAAAGATGAATCGGGCGTTATTTACTGTCTGTCACGCGCCTCCACCGAAAAATTAGCGAACGATTTATCGGGCCACGGCATTAACGCGCTCCCCTATCATGCGGGAATAGATAAAGAAATTCGCGCCAAGCATCAGGAAATGTTTTTGCGCGATGAGGTAAAAATCATTGTGGCTACCATCGCCTTCGGGATGGGCATTGATAAATCCAACGTGCGGTACGTGGTTCACATGGATCTGCCCAAAAGCATTGAAAACTATTATCAGGAAACCGGACGTGCGGGAAGAGATGGACTTGACAGCGAAGCGCTTCTTTTTTATTCGTATGCCGATGTAAACAAAATGAAACGGTTTGTCGAGGTGGAAGGCAATACCGGCCAAACGGAAATTCAGCTAAAAAAGCTGGATCAGATGGCAGCGTATGGAAGTCTGACAACCTGTAGGCGAAAATTCCTGTTGAATTATTTTGATGAAGCTACCGGAGTAGGTTGTGGTAATTGTGATGTCTGCCTCACAAAGGTTGAACAGGAAGACGGAACTGAGCTCGCACAAAAAGTATTATCAGCTGTAAGCCGGTTGAACGAACGATTTGGTACGGGGTATGTGATTGACTTTTTGCGTGGCTCCGTTTCAGAAAAAATTCAGGAGCAGCATAGGCAGTTAAAAACATTTGGCATTGGTGCTGAGATAAGCAAAGAGCGCTGGAGCAACGTGGTTCGCGACTTGCTTGCGCAGGGATACCTGGTCAAGGCAGAAGGAATCTACCCTATACTTAAACTTACTCCAAAAAGCGAAGCTGTGCTGAAGGGCCTGGAGAAAGTAATGATTACAAAATCGAAAGAAGTTGTTGAGGTTAAACAACAGAAAGCTGATCACGAAACAGCGCTCTTCCAGGAGCTTAAAGTATTGCGGAGACAGCTAGCCGATGCTGAAAATGTTCCCGCCTACATTGTTTTGTCGGACGCCACATTACTCGAGCTCGCCACGTACTTCCCGCATACTAAAGAAGAGTTCTCAAAAATCTCGGGCTTTGGACAGATGAAGCTCGAGAAGTATAGCCAGCAGTTTTGTGATGTGGTGGTTCGGTATTGCCGAACACAAAATCTTACGTCACGCATTCACTTAAAGGCACCGAAACGTCAACGAAAATACGTAAGCGCGGGAACGCGAAATTTTGCGTCTCTACAGTAGGAATAAAAACAACGCGATATGAAAGAGGCGACCGAAAATTTTCTTCTCATTGCACCCCCCACGCTCATCGCAAAAGATGTTTCATTTTTCAAACAGCGATTCAGGCGCATTTTAGGACATTCATACGAGAGTGAATTCTCCGAAGCACACATCTCGCTTTTCAAATACCACGATGAGCACTGTGACAACACACTGTATCATATTGTTGATGATGTACTATTAGGCTTTAAACCATTTACCATTTATATCAATGGCTTTTACGTGCTTCACCATGGTGAGAACCGCACGATCTGCCTGAACATCATCAACAAGAATTCTGTGTCCGAGCTGATGAAAAAGCTTACCGGTCAGGAGAGCCTGCCATACATCACGCTGGCTAAGAATCTGAACAAAGAAGATTTCAACAAGCTTTGGCCGGTCATCCGGAATACCAAATATGTTAATTCGTTTAAATGCGAATCGATTACCGTATTGCGGGAACACGATGGCGCATGGACATATTATACCGATTTGCCGCTGGCATCTTGATCCGGCCATGTATCTTAATTGTCACACGGGTTATAGCTTCAAGTATGGTACGCTGCCCATCAAAACACTCGTTGAAGAAGCCAGGCGTTGCAATGTTAAAAAGCTTGCGCTGACTGAAATCAATAATACGTCATCGTGGCTGGAAATGCTGCGCACGTGCAACGACAACCGCGCGTTCGCCAACGACAAAACCAAGTTTGATAAAGAGCCTTACGACCTTGACCTGGCCGTTGGTGTAGAGTTTCGAAACCTGCCTGCCGGACAGGCAGGTGAAAATAATTTCCTGTACATCGTTCTGGCAAAGAATAACAAAGGGTTTGAAGAAATTAACCGGTTCCTGTCGTTTTACAATCGCGAAGCAAAGTCCTTCCCCGCGCGGGCGCCAACGTTCGATGATGCATTTGTCGTGTATGCGTTTGGGGCCATTGACCCGGACCAACTACGGAGAAACGAATTTATTGGGGTACGCAAAAAACAACTCATCGCCTACGGGGCGAATTCTTTCCGGGAAGAGTTCAGTCACAAATTCGTACTCCTCCATTCGGTAACCTTTTTGCCACCACTCGAGGTAATCGATAAATCAAATAGAAAGAAAACTGTCTGGCGAGACTTCAATACGCACCGGTTGTTACGCAGCATTGCGAACAACACGTTGTTAAGCAAGCTTCCCGAACATCATCATGCTGGAAAGGAAGAGTTCATGCTGCCGGAGGCAACGTTGGAAGAAGCATTTGATTCCTACCCTGAATTGGCACGAAATGCTAAAGTTTTACTTGATCAATGCAGTATTGACTGCACACAAGGCGAAGACAAAAACAAAAAATCCTTTTTTAACACACCCGAAGAAGATGCAAAATACTTGCTCGAAAAAACGCGTGTAGGATTTGAGCACCGCTACAAAAACGAAAACGAAGTACACAAAGAACACATCTGGAGAGATCATATTCAAAAAGAGCTTCGGATCATATCCGAAAAGAAGTTTACGTCATACTATCTCATCTCCTATGATCTGATTCTTTATGCCAAAGAAAAGGGATTTGATTTTGTGGGCCGCGGAAGCGGAGCCAACAGCACAGTAGCCTATTGTTTAGGCATCACCAACGTTGACCCGATTGAACTGAACTTATTTTTTGAACGATTTCTGAATGAGGAGCGGGTAACTCCGCCCGATTTTGATATCGACTTCTCGTGGGATAATCGGGACGCGATTTATGAATACCTCTTCACAAAATACACATACGATCACGTGTGCCTGCTGGGCACGCATACAACGTATCAGCTGAAATCCATTCTCCGGGAGCTTGGAAAAGTATTTGGCTTACCGAAAGAGGAAATTGATACGCTGGTTGATCACCGGGAAATGATCATCAAGCGCGATCACATTGCTGAATTAATTTTCAGCTACGCACGGTACATTGTTTCGCTCGAGTTACCCGCAAATATTTCCATTCATGCCGGAGGTGTGCTGATCACCGAAAAACCGATCTATGCATACACCTCAACCGAGTTTCCGCCCAAAAGCTTACCCGTATCACAATTTGAAATGCATGCCGCGGAAGATTTTGGCATCTATAAATTTGATATTCTTAGTCAGCGGGGTTTAGGGCACATTAAAGAAACGGTGAAGCATGTGAAGCGCAACCAGGGCATTGACGTGGATGTCTATCAATTCAAACAATTTACGGAAGACGAAAAAATAAAAGACCTTCTTCGCAACAGCAAAGCGATGGGTTGTTTTTATGTAGAGTCACCCGCGATGCGTATGCTGTTGGAAAAATTAAAATGCGATGATTACTTAACGCTGGTAGCAGCCAGTTCAATCATTCGACCGGGTGTGGCAAGTTCAGGAATGATGAAAGCCTATATCGAACGCTTTCATATGCATAAGAATGGAGTCAAAATCGAATCCATTCATCCGTTAATGGATGAGCTGATGGCCGATACCTTTGGCGTGATGGTGTATCAGGAGGATGTTATTAAAGTAGCCAATGGATTTGGTAAGCTTACGCTGACCGAAGCGGATGTATTACGCAGAGGCATGTCGGGCAAGTACCGGTCACGGGAAGAGTTTCAAAAGGTAAAAGATAAATTTTTTGAAAACTGCAAAGCTTTGTACGAGCAGCACGTCACCGACCGCGTGTGGTATGAGATTGAAAGTTTTGCCGGATATTCATTTGCGAAAGGTCACTCGGCCAGCTATGCGGTAGAAAGCTATCAAAGCTTGTTTTTAAAGGCACACTACCCGCTCGAATTTATGGTAGGCGTGATTAATAACTTTGGTGGATTTTATAAAACTGAATTTTACTTTCACGAAGCCCGGATGCATGGCGCGAAGATCGAACCTCCTTCCGTGAACCACAGTGAATACTTAACTACAATCTATCAAGATCGCATTTATATTGGATTTGTTCATTTAAAAAGTCTGGAAACGAAAGTTGCCCGGCAGCTTTGCGCAGAACGGGAGTCGAACGGTCCTTACAAAAGTTTGGATAACTTTTTACGGAGGGTCAACCCCGGCATTGAGCAAGTTCGTATACTCATTCGCATCGGTGCCTTCCGGTTCATTCCTAAAACCAAGCAGCAGCTATTGTGGGAAGCCATGCTTTACTTCAGTGATGCAAAAAGCAGAAGTAAAACTACCGTTGATCTTTTTGATACGGAGCCAAAAGAATATCCGTTACCCGCACTCCACCGAAACGAAATCGAAGATGCTTTTGATGAGATTGAACTGTTGGGCTTTCCGCTTTGCAATCCGTTTAAACTAATTGAAAACCCTGACGTGGGCATATTGGCAGGTGAACTCAAAGAATATCTTAACCAGTCCGTGCACATTACGGGATACTGTGTGACAACCAAACCTACCAGCACGCGCAAAGGCGAGCCTATGGCTTTCGCCACGTTTAACGACCGTGAAGGAAATGTATTTGATACAGTACACTTTCCGGATATCATTAAAAAATATCCACTTCGCGGCCGCGGATTCTATGAGATCAAAGGAAAAGTAACGGAAGATTTCGGTGTGTACACCATTGAAGTCACCTGGATGGATAAAGTGCCGATGCTTTACAAGAAAACGTTTCCTCCGGATGCATACCGCGAGAATCAAAATCCTTCCTGAAGGCAGGCAGATTTGCCTCTTACAATAATTATTTGAACGCGCAGATCAAAACAGATACTTATTTAGTTGATTTTTAAAAAACCCAGGTTTCTTTCTAACACATTTTTTGCTGACCTTCATTTGGCAAAAAAAACCTTCCCGTATGGCGAGTCAATCGTTGAGTTTAATTAACAACAACCTGAAAATCGTTGCGCGGAGTTTTTATAAAAACAAAACCTACACCCTCCTCAACCTGTTGGGATTGACGATCGGCTTCATTGTATTCATCTTTGCTGCACTCTACGCCTATTTCGAAACGCATTACGAACAATTCAACTCAAATGCCGACCACATCTATCGCGTCACGCATCACTATGCGCCTGCCGGAAGTGAACCTACACAGTGGGCACGTGTGCCCACCGATTACATCAACGAGCTGCCGAACGATTTCCCGGCCGTTAAAACACTGATCCGTTTCCAAAACCATGAACGCAAATATGTTCGCATCGGCAATGAAAAATTCAGGCCGGATCACACGTATGTGACAGACAAAGAAGTGTTTGATGTCTTTGATCTGAAACTTATTTTCGGCAACGCCAAAGAAGCATTGGCACAACCTCATTCCATCGTACTCACCCAATCGCTGGCTAAAAAATATTTCGGCATACAAGACCCAATTGGTAAAGAGATTTTTGTGAATAGTGATTTCGATAACACCGAAATACTGCATCATGTTACCGGTGTTATGGCAGATCTGCCGGCTAATACCCATTTGCCGATGGATATGCTCATTTCCTTTCGCGATCCAACAGAGCGCAGTGGCTGGGCATACACCTATGTGCTGCTACACGAAGGCGCAACCATTTCACAAGTGGAATCAGGTATCCGTGCTTTCATTAAGAAGCATGATACGGAAGAAGAAGCAAAGAATACGGGCATTCACTTTCAACCGTTGCGCGATATCCATCTCACTTCTCATCTCGCCCGTGAGATTGTGCCCCCGGGCGAAATGCTTTATGTACGCGTGGTGGGTTTTGCGGGAGTACTAATATTGGTTATGGCAGCCATCAACTTTATGAATCTCAACAGTGCCATGTCGCTGGGAAGAGCCAAAGAGTTTGGAATGAGAAAAGTGATGGGCGCAAGCCGTAGGCAATTGGTTTACTACCTTATCACTGAATCCATCGTTTATCATATTGCGGCCTTGCTTATCGCAGGTGGCGTGGCATATCTCCTCTTCCCGTATGTGCAACCTGTGGTCACGCTTCAATTCTTGCCTGACTTCTTTACATTTGCCATACTTCTGCTGACAATTGCTATCGTGCTTGGATTGACTACCAGTATTTATCCAATTGTGCTGCTTACTACACTTCAGCCTGTGGCCGTTTTGAAAACCACCAAAGCACTCTCCATTACCGGAAAGGAAAGTGCATTCAGTTTGAAGCGCATGATGGTGACATTACAGTTTGGCATTTCTGTTTTGTTGATCGGTAGTGCATTCATCGCGTATCACCAGTTTCAATTTTTGTTGAATAAAAATCTGGGTATGCAGCGTGAGCAAGTCATTGCTATTCCCGGCACACCTGATCCAGTGAAAGCAAAGTTTGAAACCTTCCGTACCCGACTCGCAGGACAACCGGGCATTGTATCGGTGAGTGCGTGCATGGAGGTTCCTTCGCGGGAGATCCGCGATGCAGGTCCTGTATTGGTGGACGGCATCAACAACAATCCGAGCAAAGCACCGCGTATGGACATCCAGGTGACGGATTACAACTTTACTTCCCTGCTCGGACTTCAACTGGTCGCAGGAAAAAATATTCAAGCACCTGCTAAGCCGTTTTCTATCCCTGAATTCACCGATGCTTATCCATTTCAAAAATACTTGCTTGAGCAACCACGGGAATATTTGATCAATGAGACTGCCATGCATCAGCTGGGATGGGATGCACCCGAAGAAGCGATTGGTCAGAAGATAAACTGGTCTATCGGTGAAATGGCATTGGCCTACGGTCCCATCGTGGGTATAGTAAAAGACTTTCACCAGGAAACCCTCAAGAATACAGTAGACCCTGTGGTCATGGTGAATGAACCCATGTGGCTGCGGACATTCTTAATTAAAATTAAAGCACAGGACATGCCCGGCTCCGTGGAGAAAATTGGCCAGACATGGAATGAATTATTTCCTTCTTATCCAATGGAGTATTTTTTTCTCGATGATCTGTATAACAACCTGTACAAAGGTGAACGCGTACAGATTCAGTTGCTATTTGTGTTTGGTGCGCTGGCAATTATGATTGCGTTCATCGGACTGGTGGGGTTGATTGCCTATGCCTTGAAGACACGAACAAAAGAAATGGCCGTGCGCAAAGTGCTGGGCGCCACTCTCCCCGACCTCATCCGGCTTATGAGCTATGAATACCTTATAGTACTTTTCACGGGTGCCGCTCTGGCCGTGCCGCTAAGCATCTATGGATTGAACGAATGGCTCTCCGGCTTCGCCTATCATATAAACATCTCTCCGCTGAGTTATGCCTTCACGCTAATACTGATCGGGTTATTGCTCATTGTTACCGTAAGCCTGCAGACTTTCAAAGCAGCCGGGGTAAATCCCGCAGAGACGCTCAGGAATGAATGAATGTGTTCTGACAGGCGGATATACATCTCTGCGATAATGAAATATTAACCTTATTTTTGTCGCCTTAAACGCGACACGTGAAGTTTACGCTTTCAGCAAACGATTCTAAGTCCAAGGCCCGGGCAGGTGTGGTACAAACTGCGCATGGTGATATTGAAACGCCAATCTTTATGCCCGTTGGCACAGCCGGAACGGTAAAAGCGGTTCATCAGCGTGAACTGGAGCACGACATTCAGGCGCAAATCATTTTAGGTAACACATATCATTTATACCTCCGCCCCGGAACAGGATTGCTTGAAAAAGCTGGCGGGCTTCACAAGTTCAACGGCTGGAGCAAACCTATCTTAACCGACAGTGGTGGCTATCAGGTCTACTCCCTATCCGATAACCGGAAGATCAACGATGAAGGCGTAACGTTCAAGTCCCACATTGATGGCTCAAAACATTTATTCACACCGGAAAATGTAATGGATATTCAGCGTTCGATTGGTGCAGATATCATTATGGCGCTGGATGAATGCACACCGTATCCCTGCGAATATGACTACGCTAAGAAATCGTTAGTCATAACACATCAATGGCTGAAGCGTTGTGTTACGCGAATGGACAGTACCGAGCCACGCTATGGATATGAGCAAACGCTCTTCCCCATTGTACAAGGGAGCGTGTATAAAGATCTCCGGATCCAATCAGCAGAATTTATTGCAGCTCAAAATCAACAGGGTAATGCGATCGGTGGTTTATCCGTTGGCGAGCCTCATGAACTGATGTATGAAATGACGGATGTTGTTTGCAACATCTTGCCTTCGGATAAGCCCCGTTACCTGATGGGCGTTGGAACTCCTGAGAATATTCTGGAATGCATTGCGCTGGGTGTTGATATGTTCGATTGTGTTATGCCCACCCGTAATGCGCGCAACGGAATGTTGTTTACCACGCAAGGCATTGTAAATATCCGGAACGAAAAGTGGAAAGATGATCTCTCTCCGATCGATTCGGAGTTAGGTGGCTACGCGAGCACTTTTTATTCAAAAGCATATTTGCGCCACCTGATCATTGGTAAAGAGATTTTAGGCGCACAAATTGCTACAATACACAACCTTACGTTCTATCTTTGGCTGGTTAAGGAGGCGCGAAAGCAAATTCTGAACAACACGTTTGCCGAATGGAAGAACGTGATGGTTAAAAAAGTATCAGCCCGGCTATAAATGAAATTACTCGATCGGTACATTTTGCGACAATTTCTGAGCACCTATGTGTTTGTGGTCGCATTGCTGCTGGCTGTTATTACCGTAATTGATCTTACCGAAAAAACCGACAAGTACGCTAAAGCACAGCTTGGATTTTTGGAGATTCTCGGCTACTACGGCAACTTTCTTCCCTGGATTGCTGGATTGATCACACCCATTACCGTTTTTATTGCTACCGTATACGTCACAGCAAAGATGGCAGGCCATACTGAGATTGTGGCTATCCTGAGCAGCGGTGTGAGTTTTCGGAGATTGCTCTTGCCTTATTTTATCGGAGCCGCACTCATTGCCGGAGTAAGCTTTTGGCTGAATGGCTGGATCATTCCCAATTCCAATAAATCAAGGCTCGCGTTTGAAATGGAATATCTTAAAGCTAAGACTATTGCCAGTCATCGCAACATTCACATGCAGGTTTCAAAAAATGTGTTTTTATATCTGCAGAGTTATAATGCTAACTCCGATAAAGGTTATCAATTTACATTGGAACGCTTTAAAAATCGCAAGCTCATTCAGAAGCTTACCGCGAAACGAATTGAATGGGACACGACAAAGAACAAGTGGACTTTATATGATTGGGAGATAACAGAGATCAACGAAATTTTTGAGCCTGCTTCATTACAAGCCGATTCAACACAAGCCGATTCAGTAACCGTTACCGCTGTGGATTCACTCGTAAATCCTGCATTGGATACGCAACTTACCAAGAACGATCTTACCGTTGAGAAACCCCGTACACTGGATACTACCCTGGCGATCCATCCGAATGAATTTGACAACGACTATCGTAAATACGATGGACTTACATTAACTGAACTTAACAAATATATCAAAACGTTGAAATTACGCGGATCAGCGGGCATTGACGTGTATGAAGTAGAGAAGTATACACGCTTTGCATCTCCCTTCTCCATTTTCATCCTCACATTTATGGGTGTAATTGTTTCATCGCGCAAAAGCCGGGGTGGAACAGGTTCACAGATAGCCCTGGGGTTTGCACTCTCCTTCATCTTCATTCTATTCTTTATGATGTTCCGCACATTTGCCGAAGCCGGAACGTTGCCTCCTATCATCTCAGTTTGGATACCGGCCATTATCTTTGGAGCGATATCCGCTGTTATGTATAAATATGTTCCGCGTTAATGGCCACCACAACCGATTATTTTAAACTTCACTTTCTCGTTTTTCTTTGGGGTTTCACGGCCATACTTGGAAAATTGGTTAGCATCCCTGCTGTTGAGATGGTTTTTTACAGAACCCTGCTTGCTGCGATGGGTATGGGTGTTGTCATTCTTATACTTCGCGGATCTTTCAAGGTTTCTAATTCCGATTTACTAAAGCTTTTTCTCACGGGAGCTATCGTTGCTGCGCACTGGCTTACGTTTTTTATATCTGGTAGAATTTCAAATCCATCTACAAGCTTAGTAGGCTTTGCTACATGCTCGTTGTGGGCAGCCTTCATTGAACCGTTAGCGAAGAGAAATAAAATTCAAGGTGTTGAGGTGGGGTTAGGTCTCGTTGTAATCATGGGGCTCTACCTGATTTTTTCTTTTGATTTTCAATATCCCATGGGACTTTTCCTGGGAATTCTATCGGGTCTCACATGTGCGATGTTTGCCGTAATCAATTCACAACTGGTTACACGTGTCAATTCTCTTACCATAACATTTTATGAAATGATCGGAGCGTGCGCTACCGTAGTTGTATTCTTTCCATTGTACACATCCTACTTTGCTGCTGACGGTCAATTGAATCTGGCTCCTTCCTGGAGCGACTGGGCCTGGATAGCGGTGCTTTCATTGGTGTGTACGGTCTATGCGTATGCGGTAGCCATTAATCTTACCAAGAAGCTCTCTGTGTTTTTTATCCAACTAACACTCAATCTTGAGCCGGTATATGGAATTATTCTGGCATTACTTGTTTTCGGACATCAGGAAGTGATGAACTGGAATTTTTATTTGGGGACCGCGGTGATTCTTGGCGCTGTGATCGCGTACCCCTTTGTGAAAAATCGCTTCACCAAACCTTTCCCGCACACCGGCCCTTAAAGTTTGGTGCTCCAATAAAGCATATTCGGGAACTGGGTTTTCAAATCAACAGGGTTTTCAAAAATTCCAAATACAGCCGAGCCTGATCCACTCATGCTTGCGTACAGCGCACCCTCGCGGTACAGTTTCTCTTTTACGTCTTTGATCAACGGGTACTTCGAAAAAACAGAGTCTTCAAAATCATTCTTAAGTTGCGCTTTCCATTGCACGATTGGTGTTTTTTCTAAAATATCTTTAATGCCGGATACGTGTTGCATAGGCGTTACACCTTCATACGCTTCAGTTGTCGACACATGAATGTCAGGCTTAACAAGTACAAAGAATTTTCCTGAAAGGTCTATTGAAATTTCTGATAGTATCTCTCCTCTGCCCGATCCCAGCATCGGCTTATCTTCTATAAAGAATGGGCAATCACTGCCCAGTTGAAGTGCATAACTCTTAAGTTTTTCAGTATCCAGCGTAAGGTCAAAAATCTTATTCAACAAGCGAAGTGTGTGTGCACCGTCTGATGAGCCCCCGCCTAATCCGGCACCGGAAGGAATAACTTTATGCAGATAGATGCTTACCGGAGGTAGATTGAAATCTTTCTGCAAAAGATAATATGCTTTTAAACATAAGTTATCCGATGAATTACCCGGAATATTATTGCCGGAGATTTCAAATGAAATTGTTTTTGATGGAAGAACTTCAAGGGCATCCGTCCATGGAATAGGGTAAAAACAGGTTGAAAGATCATGGTACCCATCGTGCCGTTTGCGAACAACCTGTAACCCCAGGTTTATTTTGCAAGGCGGAAAAGTCACCATGATTTACGAATACTATTTCGTGAGTTGTTCCGAACTAACTCCGGTTGAAGAGTAACCCCCATCATGATACAGGTTTTGCATCGTTACCATGCGTGTCAGGTCACTGAACAAGGTTATACAATAGTTGGCACAGTCTTCTGCGCTGGCGTTGCCAAGGGGAGACTGTTGCTGTGCAAATTCAAAGAAGTCTGTAAAGCCCTTAATTCCGCCACCTGCTGTTGTTTTTGTCGGAGACTGAGATACCGTATTAATCCGAACCTGTTTATGCTTGCCATAATGGTAGCCAAACGTACGGGCAATGCTTTCGAGCATTGCTTTAATGTCTGCCATATCTGTATAAAATGGATATACTCTCTGAGCAGCGATATAGGTTAATGCTACTACAGACGCGTGTTGATTCAATGCATCCAGCTTGTGTGCCACGGCCAGCATCTTATGCAGGGTCAGTGCAGAAACATCGATTCCCTTCTGATAAAAATCGTAATTCAATTCTGTGTACGGAATGTTCTTTCGGATATTAACGCTCATACCGATAGAATGCAGAACGAAATCAATTTTACCACCCAGGTGAGCCATTGATTCTGTATAGAGTTTTGTCAGATCTTCAACACTAGTGGCATCCGCAGGAACGATTTTGGATCCTGTCTGCTCAGCCAGCTTATTTATCTCGCCCATACGCATGGCAATAGGGGCATTCGTTAATACAAAGGTGGCACCTTCTTCGTGCGCCTTTAAAGCAACTTTCCAGGCAATTGAGTTCTCATCCAATGCCCCGGTAATTATACCTCGTTTGCCTTTTAATAGATTATAACCCATGTTTTTCTTGTTTATGGCACAATTATACAAATAAGTCCCGGTTTGACGGAAAAACAAGATATTTTCAGGAATAGCGAAGTTGTCAGGATTTTAATATTTTTGATTACCAAAACCCTTAAACCACTATGGAATCAGTTGAAGCCTTTCTTACCTCCTGGGATTTTTATATGCTGCGTATCTCCATTGGCCTTGTAGGCATCGGGGTACTCATATTCTTATATTACGAATTCCGGGCCATGCAGGAAAAGGAGTACAAAGACAAGTACGACTATATAAACCTGCACGAAATCAAATATTTCGGGTATACACTCATGTGTTTCATCATTGCCTCCGCATTTTTTGGCAATACCCTTGCCTCCCACAAGATCGCTGAAAGCGGCATGATCTTCTTCTGGGTTCGGTTATTTATTGCGTTAAGTTTTTCATTCATTGCGTACTTCATATTCTTCAGCCTGCTGCGCATTTATTATCCAAAATACCTGGAAAAACGCCTTAACAAATTGCGGAACACACCCCGCCTTTCTCCTGCGGGCAATCAGATGCGTAAACTCACCGAAGAGGAAGAAGATGCATACATGGATGCAGAGATGATCGAGGAAGAAGCCAACGTCCACTCAGTGGATTTCGATGTGTGGCTCGATGAAAAAACCGGGTTTAAAAGAATTGAAAAGTACAACACGTACGAACATGCAGAGCAATGCTCTAATTGCGGGTATTATACGCTTCGCATGGAACGTGAAGAAATGAAAATACAGCCTACTGTAACGGAAGGCGGTTTGCTGATCAAGCATTACAAATGCGGATACTGCAGTCACCGTGAAGCAAGTGACTTGGTGCTTGGCCCGCTTCACGTACATAAGCCCAAAGCATAGAAAACTTCGACATTTAAGCGGGAACCCCATAGATTCTATGGGGTTCTTTCTTTTATTTGTGCTCAATCATTTTTTGCTTTGAATACTTCAGCAAGCGCACCCATCGGCATTTTTGACAGTGGCATTGGCGGACTTACCGTTGCGCATGCTATCCAGGAGCTTTTGCCTTATGAAAGCCTGGTGTACTTTGGCGATACTGCCCACCTTCCGTACGGTGATAAATCGGAAGCGGCCATCCAGGCATACTCTATCAAGATTGCCGATGTGCTTTTAATGAAGGGCTGCAAGGTTATTGTGATTGCCTGCAACTCCGCCAGCTCAGCAGCTTACGAGTTGTTAAAGGAATACGTCCGTTCGGTGAAGATCATTAATGTGATTGACCCAATGGTAAGTCTTGTGCTTGACAAGTATGCCGGCAGGCATGTCGGGTTAATTGGAACGAAACGCACTGTTCAATCGGGTGTGTATCAACGAAAGATTGAAGAGGCCCGTGAGAAGATAACATTGCATTCACTTGCCACTCCGTTGCTCGCACCCATGATTGAAGAGGGTTTCTTTGATAATAAAATCAGCCATGAGATCATTGGCCAGTATCTTAACGATCCTGAGCTTCAGAACATTGAAGCGTTAATTCTTGCCTGTACGCACTATCCGTTGATTAAAAAAGAGATTAACGATTTCTATAAGAATACGATGACGATCCTTGACTCTTCTCAAGTTGTAGCCAAAGCATTAAAGCAGCATTTGGAGGAAAGTAAGCTTCTCAATCCGGGCATCGGACCAGTATCACACCAATTCCTGGTTTCGGATTACACAACTTCTTTTGAAGCATCCACGCGTCTTTTCTTTCATGAGCAGGTTAATCTTGAAAAACATTCGTTGTGGGGTTCATAACTTCATTTTTTTTACGAATTTGGGGTAATAATCCTGTGAGTTGAGCACGCTCCTTTTCATTCTTCCCTTTCTTCTCTTTTATACCCTGCTTGTTATTTATGCTGAGCGTAAAATTTCTGCGTTCATTCAGGACAGGCTTGGGCCAATGGAGACGGGGCCTTATGGTATTGTTCAGTCTGTTGCGGATTTTATTAAGCTGATTCAGAAAGAAGATATTGTTCCGGCAAAAGCCGACCGCGTGCTCTTCAAGCTTGCGCCCTTTGTAATCTTTCTTGCAGTGTTTGTTGGCTTCTCGGTAGTTCCATTGGGGCCTTCGTGGCCGGGTTCAGGCATTCATTCAGGAGTTTTCTTTTTACTGGCAATTGTTTCGCTGGATGTTGTAGGTATTATGATTGCCGGATGGAGTTCCAACAATAAATACAGCACCCTCGGAACATTCCGGGCGGTGGCACAAATTATTTCGTATGAAGTTCCGCTCGGACTTTCCGTTGTATGCGTTTGTATGGTTTGCCAAACACTCGATCTTCAGGAGATTTCCTACCAGCAAAGCCATCATTACTCAGGTGAGCAATACTTTCTGGGCGTGAGCGCATGGGGCGAGTCAATTTCCACTTCGGGCGGATTTCTTACATGGAATGTTTTTCGGATGCCTTTGCTGTTTATCGCATGGATCATTTTCTTTATTTCGTCTCTTGCCGAATCAAACCGGGCTCCCTTTGATCTACCCATTGCTGAATCGGAACTGGTGAGTGGTTATCATACGGAATACTCCGGGTTTCGATGGGCTTCCATAATGTTATCAGAGTATGCCATGATGCTTTTAGTTAGTGTATTGGGTACTGTATTGTTCTTTGGAAGTTGGTCAACACCGCTGCCAAATATCGGTGCAGTACCGTTAGCCGACTGGACCACCGGAGAGACCGGTAGCTTCGTTGGTATAAGTTGGGGAATTTTCTGGCTACTCAGTAAATCGCTATTGTTCGTTGTTATACAAATCTGGGTTCGGTGGACTTTCCCCAGGCTCCGGATTGACCAATTGATGAAATTAAGTTGGAAATATTTAACTCCGGTTAGCCTTGCTTTGGTTATTTTGTGCGGATTTTGGAGATTGACAATCGTATTGTGAGAAAAACAACCTATATCCTAAGCGTAGTGCTGCTCTTAAGCAGCACAATTACTTCAATAGCGCAGTCAAAGCGTGAGATCGACAGCTTGGAGCGCGTGATTTCTCAGGGAATTCCAGACACCTCCCGGATTAATGCTTTAATAAGCCTGAGTGATTTGTATGCTTTTAAGGATTTTACAAAAAGCATTCAATACTCCACAGGCGCAATCGAGCTGGCTGAAAAAACAAAGAATCATAAGCTGAAGGTACGGGCTGCTCAACGGCTTGGTGTAAATTATTATTACAAGGGAGATTATACCAACGCGCTGAAGTACGAATCTGTTGCACTGCAGGGGGCAATATCAGGCAAGGACAGCATTGCGATAGCATTAAGTCATAATAACATCGGTAACTTTTACTATGAACTGGGTGAATACGATGAAGCGTACTATTTTTTAACGTACGCCTATAAAATCCTAAAGAGGTCTGCTCAAACTGAGAAAGATTCAACTATTACAAATATCTCTCTTCATAATCTGGGTAGGGTATTTAAGGAACTGGGCCAGTATCAGATTGCACTAAAACATTTAAAAACTTCCCGGAACATCAGCAAGCTTATTGAGGATGAAGAAGGTGAACCGTATTCATTGCATGAAATCGGGGATGTAAAGCTTCGGATGGAGGAGTATGATTCTGCATTGCACTACCTTAACCTTTCTGTTACAGAAGCAAATAAACTTCTTGAGACCGGAGGCTTAACTACGCTTCGTCAGGATCAATCAAAAACATTTTCCAAAATTGCAAAAGCATATTTAGGTAAGAAGGAATACAATAAAGCCCTGGCGTATTACGATTCAACTTTCAATTTGCACGTACAGGCTTCCAATCAATTTGGAATTGCCGAAGTTGAATTGGGAAGAGCAACCGTTTATCAGCAGCAGGGTAAAACGGATGAAGCGATGGCGTATACCACCAAGGCACTGGGCCTTGCAAAGGAAATTAAAGCTCGCGTAATCGAAATTTCCTGCTACAAGCTCTTGACGACATTATGGGAAGCCAAAGGCGATGACAAAAAAGCACTCAGCTATTTCAAACAATTCCATGCCCTGGAAGACAGTCTTTACAGTAATGAAATTCAACAAAAGATTCTACGCGACCAGATTGGGTTTGAAACAGAAATGCTGGATAACAGGATAGCCGTTCTTACCCTTCAGGAGGAAGATCGTATCTCACGGTTAAAGAAAAGTGAATTCATCAGTAATATTCTTGTTGTGGTGGTAGCGCTGAGTGCCATTTTGCTGGTAACAGTTTACCGGAGTGGTCAGCGCAGAAAGCAAATAAATTTATTGTTGCTACAGCATCAGGAAGAAATGCAGAAGCGAAGTGAAGAGCTGGAGCAATTGAATGAGGTAAAGGATAAATTCTTCTCTATTATCTCTCACGATCTTCGCTCGCCTATCAATGCCCTCGCTGGGCTAATGGATCTACTCGATAAAGGAGCGATTACCCCGGAAGAGTTGCCGGTTGCTGTTAAAGAGCTCAAGTCACGTTTCAACCATACCCGCGCGTTGATGAACAACCTGCTTGACTGGACTGTTCTACAAATGGATAAAATGCATCTTCAGGCCAGCAACGTTCCGTTGAAAAAAATTGTCGATGAGAATATTGAGCTGCTAGGGTCGATTCAGAACAAGCATGTAAACATGATTAACCGCGTTTCGGAAACAACCATTGGATACGCAGACAGTAATACCATTAACCTCGTAATCCGAAACCTGATCACCAATGCCATTAAATTCACCAATGATGGAGGTGAGATCGTTGTGGCAGCTGAAGAAAAAGGCAAAGAGATTGTAATGTCCGTAAAAGATAACGGCATTGGAATGACGGCCGACATTCAGAAAAAACTGTTCGATAAAGTTAATCCTTACAGCACCCGGGGCACAGCCAACGAAAAAGGTACCGGCCTGGGGCTCATTCTCTGTAAAGAGTTCGTTGAAAAGAATGGCGGCCGCATTTGGGTAGAAGGTAACGTTGACAAAGGAAGCACCTTCTGGTTTACCCTTCCAAAGGCCTAGAACATCCCAAAGTTTCCCGTCTTTTAATGTATTTTTGTTTCAATCGATGGAACAGCAAAAGGGTTATTGGGGGAATGTGCTTGATGCAACCCGCTCGTTATTGGGCGGACTCAGTCTTACCTTTAAGCATATCCTGAAAGCCAGAAAGAATGCAGCGCATCATTCGATCAAAAGTGCTGACTATTTCGTTCAGCAAGAAGGAATTGCTACCATTCAATATCCACACGTTTCACTACCCATACCAGATACCGGTCGTTACAAACTGCACAATGAAATTGACGATTGCATTGTATGTGATAAATGTGCCAAGATCTGCCCCGTAAACTGCATCACAATCGAACCGATCAAAGCTACCGAAGAAATCGGCCGCACTTCCGATGGAACACCCAAACGGATTTATGCGGCAAAATTTGATATTGATATGGGCAAATGCTGCTTCTGCGGACTTTGTACTACCGTATGCCCTACGGAATGCCTGACGATGACAAAAACGTACGACTTCAGCGTGTTCGACATTAGGGAACATAACTATGCATTTGCCGAAATGAGCGCAGAACAAATTTCAGAAAAGAAAAAATTACTGGAAGAACAGCAAAAGACAAAAGCTGCGCAACCGGTGGCTTCTCCTCCTGCATCTGGAGAAACTCCAAAGCCTGCGCGTCCGGTCTTTAAACCAAAAATAAAACCACCCGGGGCATGAGCATTCTCTCCATAACACTTTATGGGTTCGAAGCACTAGCCGGGCTTTCAGCAGTGGGTATTCTTTTCGTCAAAAATGTTTTTCACGCTGCCTTGCTGTTAATCGTTTGCCTGCTGGCGCTGGCGGGGATCTTTGTTCTATACAATGCAGAGTTCATTGCCGTTACTCAAATCCTAATCTATGCGGGTGGAGTGCTGGTGCTTATAATTTTTGGAGTGATGTTAACGTCTCGCATTACAGGCAGGCAGTTGTTTATCGAAAATCAATATGTGTTTGGCGCTTCTTTCATTTCCTTGTTTCTAGCTACGCTTTTAATAATGCTGTTTTCTGAACAGAAATTTTATCAGGAGGCCAGCACAGCGGAAGTGCCTCCGCATAATTCAATAAATCAAATTGGTATTTCAATGATGAGCGATTACGCCCTTGTATTTGAGGTTTCCGGGATACTTTTATTAGCGGCCCTGTTGGGAGCAGCTGTTACTGCATCATCGTTTAACATTAAAAAGCAATAATTTATCATGGAGCATACGTTGATTTTAAGCGCCATTTTATTCTCAACGGGACTACTGACGATTATTATTAAACGGAACGCAATCATGGTTCTTATGGGAATCGAGCTTATGCTTAATGCTGCGAATCTCAACCTGATTGTTTTCAACAGGAATAGCCCGGGCGTTCTTTCAGGGCAATTTTTTTCATTATTCGTTATTGTAGTGGCCGTCTGCGAGGCAGCTGTGGGGCTGGCGATCGTTTTACGCGTTTATCAATATTATCAGACAGCTGTACCCAATGAGGTCAATGAACTAAAAGAGTAACGTTGCAAAATCTTTCAACATCAGAAACTATGCTCGGGTTGGTGCTCATCCTGCCGCTGCTTTCGTTTGTCATATCCTTTTTAATACCTGAACGATATAGCTGGCTTGTTGGGCCCTGTGCCTCCATGCTTTTGCTGGCAAGCGCTATACTAAGCTTCTTACTGTTTTTTTCTGCAGAGATTGTTTTACTGGATGCCGTGTGGTTCAAAATCGGCCTAAGAGAAGTTCATTTTAGTCTTGGTGTTGACAGCACTTCACGACTCATGATTATGATTGTGCCGGTGATTTCATTTCTGATTCACCTTTATTCAATCGGATACATGACCGGTGATTCTGATATCAGACGATATTTTGCGATGCTTGGTTTTTTTACATTCTCCATGTTGGGAATCGTAGTGGCCGGAGATTTTATTCAGCTCTTTGTTTTCTGGGAACTCGTTGGATTTTCATCTTACGTATTGATCGGACACTACGTACAAAAGTCTTCAGCCGCAAAAGCTGCTAAAAATGCATTTTTATACAATCGCATTGGAGACGCTGCTTTTCTCACGGGAATTTTAATAGGAATGACTGTTCATCCACAGCATGAACCCTGGGTTACTGCTTCACAACTTTGCATTTTTGGCGGAATCATTGCAAAGTCAGCACAGCTTCCTTTATCATCCTGGCTGTCGGATGCCATGGAGGGACCTACTCCTGTTTCCGCATTGCTACATGCAGCTACCATGGTTGTCGCTGGGATATTTTTGCTTGTTAAATTAAGTTACGAATTGACAGAAACCTCGCTATTGGTCATCACCATTACCGGAAGTTTAACAGCGCTCTATGGTGCCATATGCGCATTAAGTCAATTCGACATAAAAAAAATTCTAGCGTACTCCACCATTTCACAATTGGGTTTAATGGTTACTGCCATTGGCATGGGCGTTGAAGGAGCCGCCATGTTGCATTTATTTACACACGCATTCTTCAAAGCTGGATTATTCCTTGCAGCAGGCTCTGTGATTCATGCTGTAAGGCATCAAAACATAAATGGAGTTGATCCTCAGGATATCCGAAACCTGGGGGGCCTGCGCAAAAAACTTCCGGTTACATTTTTAACATTCTGCATCACAGGCGCTTCGTTAGCAGGTATTCCGTTTTTTTCAGGCTTTATTTCGAAAGAATCGATTTTAACTCAAGCTATGGTTGGTGTACACGCATTCAGGTGGCCTGTTCTGATCATACTTTTAACCGTTTCATTTTGTACTGTACTTTACGTTTACCGGATGATTCGATTTATCTTCTTCGGTGATCCATCAACTCAAAACATACTTGAGTCACCCTGGGTAATGCGTATTCCGATGATCATCTTAGCAGTTGCTTCCTGCTGGTTTGTGGTGTCTCTTAATCCGTTTACCGTAGGGGATTGGTTCAGGTATTCATTTATTGTGCACACAAGTAACGAAGCGCTGATCGCATCGGTGATCATACTTCTGGTTGCCCTGCCAACAGCGTGGTTTTTATATCACAAAAAGAAAGCTCCTGAAACTATTTTCTTTTTTCAACACGGTTTTCTGATGGATGCATTTTATAAAAAAACATTTGGTGTTTTTACGCTCAAGCTTTCAACTGTCACTGATACAATAGACAGAAAGTGGATCGATGGCATACTTCATCTTACCGTGTACGGACAGGTTGTTTTTGCCCACGGTGTCGCCTGGTTTGATCGACACATTGTTGACGGAATAGTGAATACCGGAGCATGGCTCGTCAAACGTACAGGTTCGGTAACACGGTCTTTCCAGGGTGGTAGAATTCAGCTTTACATTTTCTGGGCAGTGACAGGACTGATTATTTTTCTATTTTTCGCATTGATTTGAACAGCATGACGCAGCATCTGCTTACGTATCTGATTTTCACACCGGTTGCAATAGCCGTGCTCGCGCTTTTCATTCCCGCTGAAGCAAAAAAAACCTTTAGGATTTTAGCACTTGCCGTGTCAGCGATTCAACTGCTCATCGTGCTTTTTATTGTAGGTCAGGTAAGGCCTGAGGTTGGATCTTTTCAACTCACAGAAAAGCTTACTTGGTTTACGATAGACCTGGGAAGCTGGGGGATTTTACAAGCAGAATATTTCCTTGGATTGGACGGACTAAGCTTTAGCATGGTTGCGCTTACTGTGCTGATCATGCTTATTGCAAGCATTTCTTCCTGGACGATCGAAAAAAATGTAAAAGGCTATTTTATTTTGCTATGGATATTAAACGGCTCTATCCTTGGCGCATTTACCGCGCTCGACTTCCTGCTATTCTTTTTATTCTTCGAATTCATGCTCCTGCCAATGTATTTCCTGATTGGAATCTGGGGCGGACCTAAACGGGAATATGCTTCGATTAAATTTCTACTGTATACGCTACTTGGATCCGTTCTGATCCTCATCGTGCTCATCGGTTTAGTGATCTCCGTTCAGGCTCCAGCATCGGGTGACACCGTTGTACATACGTTTAATTTATTGCACATGAGCGATCCGGCTAACTTCATTTTCGGATCAATCTTAAATCCTGATGAAAGCTGGATGATCGGTCCGCAAACAGCGCGGTGGTGGGCATTCATACTTTTGTTTATAGGTTTCGCCATCAAGTTGCCTGCTGTTCCCTTCCATACCTGGTTGCCGGATGCGCACGTTGAAGCGCCAACCCCGATATCGGTTATCCTGGCAGCACTGTTGTTAAAATTAGGTGCGTACGGTTTATTGCGTATTGCCTATCCAATATTTCCAGATTCAGCAATGGCACTGAGTAGCGTTGTTGCACTTGTAGGTGTGACTTCCATTATCTACGGAGCATTGAATGCACTCGCAAGCAAAGATCTTAAACGGTTGATTGCGTATTCATCCGTATCCCACATGGGATTTGTTTTGCTTGGCCTGGCTTCCCTTACAACAGAAGGAGTTTCAGGGGCCGTGTATCAGATGTTTAGCCATGGCTTTATATCAGCCATGCTTTTCCTGATTGCAGGCGTACTCTATGATCGTACAAACGACCGGCTCATCAGCAACTATTCAGGATTAACGTCAAAGATGCCGGTGTTCTTTGTGTTTGTGTTGATCGCATTTTTTGCTTCGCTTGGCCTCCCGGGCTTTTCAGGGTTTATTGCTGAGATCATGATTTTACTGGGTGCGTTCGCTTCCGGTTCAACCAATCAGCTGATCAGCGAAGGCTTTGCGGTTGTTGCCATGCTGGGATTGATTCTTGGAGCTGCTTACTACCTCTGGACAATACAACGCATGTTCTTCGGGCCCTTTCACGTGAAGTCGGAGATACGTCCGGAACAGTTAACAGATCTCGACAAGCGGGAGTTTGGCATGTTAGCTTCCCTGGCACTGCTGATCTTAATCTTCGGAATCCTCCCACAGATACTATTGGATTATATAAATCCTTTTGCGCAGAATTTTTCTGAGTCTTTTTTTAATTCAATCCGATACATTCAAAACCCGTAAGGTTTGGAAACAAACTTACTTTCTAAGCTTAAATCCATCAGCATAAGCCTGTACTTCGCTATGCCTGAATTGATATTGGCTTGCGGGATACTGTTGATACTTGTTGCGGGATTTTTTACGCGAAACAAAAAGACTAATGTCAATGCCCTGCTTGCATTAACGATTCTTTTATCAAGCCTGGCGTATACGATTCTCTGCTGGAATAATTACGCCACCCCGCTTTCGTTGTTCGCAGGTCTGATCCGATGCGATCAATACTCAACCTATTTCAAAATTTTGATTGACGTAGGTGGAATCTTGACGGTACTCATGTCGCTGCGAAACCGGGTTCTTTCATCCGGAAAATTCAACTCAGAGTTTTATGCACTTCTTATCGCTGCTGTATTGGGAGCTCACTTGCTCGTAGCTAGCACAAACCTGATCATGGTTTTTATTTCGCTGGAGTTGTTGTCGATTAGTTCCTACATATTGGCAGGCTATAGCTTTACCAAGAAAGGAGCCGAAGGAAGCTTAAAATATTTTCTGTTTGGCTCTGTCGCTTCCGCTATTATGCTTTACGGTTTTTCCATCTTGTTCGGAATAACAGGAACACTTGATTTCACTTCAATAGATTTTACTGGAAGACTAATTGAGCATCAATCGCTGCTTGTTGTTGTTGCAGGCCTGATGTCACTTGCTGGCTTTTTATACAAGATCGCAGCTGTTCCTATGCACATCTGGTCGCCCGATGTGTATGAAGGCTCACCCATGCCGGTCGTAGCATTTCTGTCGGTCGTTCCCAAGCTGGCAGGAATTGTTGTTCTCAGTAAGTTTGCGTTAACGCTTACTTTATTCGGACAAAGTCCGTTTGACTGGCAGTTAGTCCTGGGTATTATTGCGATGCTAACCATTGGTATTGGAAATCTTTCAGCGTTGTGGCAAACCAATCCCAAACGATTGATGGCGTATAGCTCCATTGCACAAGCAGGCTTTTTGCTGATCGGGGTCGTTTGCTTTACGGAACAAGGGATGCATGCGCTATTGTTTTATAGCGCACTGTACGTAATCACAAATTTTGCCGTGTTGATTCTTCTGCAAGCGTTTGAAACCAATGGTATTGATTCAATCCCCTCCTTTCGTGGAGTAGGTAAAACTTTTCTATTCTCCAGTGTTGTATTGCTGATCGGACTAATCTCCTTAACCGGTATTCCGCCCACCGGAGGTTTTACATCCAAGCTCTTTGTATTTGCGTCTCTCTGGAGCAGTTATGAGCAAACCGGAAAAGAAATCCTGCTCTGGTTGTTGATTTTCGGACTGCTGAACACCGTTATTTCACTCTTCTACTACCTTAAAATCCCGTATTACGCATTCCTTAAAACTGCCGTATCGCAGCCTCAAGGTCAAAACACGCCCTTAGAGAATTTTTTGGCGTTCATTTTGGTTGTAGGGGTGGTGTTTTTATTCATCCGACCAGATTTGTTGATGGGTTGGCTGAATACGATTAACTTTGTGCTTTAATACGGCTTCATGAGCGATGAAATTCTTCACGAGTGCGGTATTGCGCTGATTCGCCTGCGCAAACCTCTTTCCTACTACATTGAAAAGTACGGTACTTCTTATGCGATGAGTAAGATGTACATCCTCATGGAAAAGCAACACAACCGAGGCCAGGACGGTGCCGGGGTAGCCAACATCAAGATCGACACAGAGCCCGGACAGCGCTACATCAGCCGCTACCGATCTATTAAAGCTCAGCCGGTAGCCAATCTTTTTAAAAAAATCGGGAAGAAGTTTAAGAAAGCGCAAAAAGCCGGAAAGGATAAGTTTAATAACGAAAAGTGGCTCAAGGAAAACGTTGCTTTTACCGGGGAGTTGTGGTTAGGTCACCTTCGCTACGGAACGCATGGCATTAACAGCATTGAAAGTGTTCATCCATTCCTGCGTCAGAATAACTGGAGGAGTCGGAACCTTGTAATGGCCGGTAACTTCAATATGACCAACGTGGATGAGCTATTTGATATCCTCGTAAATCTGGGCCAGCATCCGAAAGAGAAGGTTGATACCGTAACTGTAATGGAAAAGATCGGTCACTTCCTGGATGAAGAAGTTCAGGGCTTGTTCGAAAAATATAAAAACAAATATTCCAACAAGGAAGTATCTGAAATCATTGAAGAGGAAGTTGAGTTGCAAAATGTGTTGCGCAGAGCCTGCAAGGATTTTGATGGCGGTTATACCATGGCAGGATTAACCGGATCCGGATCTGCTTTTGTGGTACGTGATCCGAATGGCATTCGCCCTGCCTACTACTATGCCGATGACGAAGTTGTAGTTGTAGCTTCAGAGAAGCCAGCCATTAAAACGGCATTCAATATTAATTACAGCCAGATTGAAGAAATAAAACCCGGTCATGCGCTGGTCATCAGTAAAAATGGCGAGTTTGAAATGCACCCTATCGTAGAACAAGGGGAGAAGAAATCGTGTAGCTTCGAACGGATTTATTTTTCACGAGGTAATGATCCCGAAATCTATCGCGAGCGCAAGCAGTTGGGAAGATTACTTGTTCCACAAGTACTAAAGGCGATTAATTTCGATCTGAAGAACACGGTATTCTCCTACATTCCCAATACTGCCGAAACAGCATTCTATGGCTTGATGGCAGGTGTTGAAGATTACCTCATTAACAAGCAAAAAGAAATTTTCATTGACGGAAAAACAACCATCGATCCGCTCGAGGAAGTTTTATCGTTCCGCCCACGGGTAGAGAAAATTGTTATTAAAGATGCCAAACTTCGGACGTTTATAACCGATGCCAGTCACCGTGATGAAATGGTGGCACACGTATACGATACCACGTACGAAGTAGTAAATAAAGATAAGGATACGCTCGTTGTTATTGACGATTCAATTGTTCGCGGAACAACGCTGGAAAAAAGCATTTTGAAAATGCTGGATCGCCTGAATCCTAAAAAAATTGTTGTGGTTTCTTCAGCTCCGCAAATCCGGTTCCCGGATTGTTACGGAATTGACATGAGTCGGATGGGCGACTTCGTTGCATTCCGAGCAATGATTGAATTACTGAAAGATCAAGGCAAAGACTACCTGTTGGAAGAAGTGTATGAAGCATGCCAGCGTTCGGTAACGGAAGAAAGGCCGAAAAACTATGTGCAAAAACTGTACGATCAATTTACAGATGAACAGATCTCACAGAAAATCTCCGAGATCGTAAAGCCGGCCGACATGAAAGCAGAAGTTCAGGTTGTCTTTCAAACCGTAGACAGTCTGCATAAGGCTATTCCGCATCACCACGGTGACTGGTATTTTACCGGTAACTACCCCACTGTGGGGGGGACACGTGTAGCCAATCGTTCATACGTTAATTTTATGGATGGAAAGCTGGTGAGAGCTTACTAAGCCGTTGTACATTTTCAATTCACAAGTCCCGTTCCGAATCTTCGGGACGGGACTTTTTTATTCCAAACCAATTATTCTTTGTTACTATTTACTACTTTGGAATTGCAATCAATCAATCTATGAACTACTGGCTTGTAAAGACTGAACCAGGAACATATTCCTGGGAAAACTTCGTAAAGGATAAGAAAACCACCTGGGATGGCGTTAGAAATTTTCAGGCTCGTAATAACTTAAAAGCTATGAAAAAAGGCGATCTCGCTTTTATTTATCATAGCGGAGAGGACAAAGCTGTTATCGGAATTTCCAAAGTTCTGAAAGAAGCCTATCCGGATCCAAAAGACAACGAGTGGTTAGTGGTTGATCTGGGGGTTGACAAAAAAATCAAAAATCCGGTTACGCTTGCGCAGGTTAAAGCCACCAAGAAACTTGCCGATATGGTGCTGGTGCGGGTTTCAAGATTGTCCGTTCAGCCCGTTAAGCCGGAAGAATTCGATTTAATACTTGCGTTAAGCGAAGGGAAATAATGTACGCGAAGACTCGTTTATCATTTATGATGCGACTGGTTCTTTTTTTGCTGTGTGCGCTTTTTTCAATCACTGCACATGCCCAGGTGAGACAGGAGGGGCGGTTTGAAATCGTGCAGCGCTACAGCGATGAAGATTTTACCATTATTTCTCTAAACGAAGACGGGCTAGCCCTTTTTCGCAAAAAGTTTAAGTTCAACGATCGCAATCGAGTTTGGGAGCTTATTTTACTTGACAGCACGGCAACACCGAAGAAATCCCTTGAGCTAGAGGTTGATAACCAGGGCGAGCTGATGGGCTACGAACATTCCAACGACTTCATTCACTTACTATTTATAAAAAACGAAATAAAAGGTGATATGGAAGTTATCTCCGTTAACCTGACAACCTATGAGCAGAACCGTACTAAAATCACAACCGAGCTGAAAATTAATTTAACTCACTTTACAAAATGCGGTGACAATTACATTTTGGGAGGCGATGTAGGAGAAGAGCCTGCTGTATTTATTTACATCCCTGCTACCAAGAATTTTAAAATTATTCCCGGCTTTTTTAATAAACGAACTGAGCTGGTTGATGTTCGGTTGAATAACAACCAAACTTTTAACACTGTACTCATCAGTCGCGAAAACCGCGACAACAACAAGATTATTTTCAGAACTTTTGATTCTTTTGGAAAGCAACTGATCGAAGATGTTGTACCCTTCCGGGATCATAATGTACAGACTGGCATGACCAGCAATCTCAAACGCGATGACCTGATCATCCTCGGGACTTGGGGGAATGTCGGGGCTAGCCAGTCTTCCGGTTTCTATGGAGTACCTGTTAATCCATTTTCAGAACAAGAAATTAAATTTACCTTTTTGGGAGAGCTGCAGCATTATCTTGATCAAACAAAACCCAAGCGGGCTGAAAAGATAAAAGCAAAGACGAAAGAGGCTATAGAAAAAGGTGGTGATCCGGACTTCACAAACTACATCATACCGCACCGGATAATTGAACACGAAAAAGGATTTATTCTGCTGGCTGAAACGTATATACCTTCGAAAGACAATTATAGCTCGCGCACAAATCCATATGCTTACGCCAATCCGTATGGAAACAGGTACGGATCATACTATCCCGGATCAGGCATGTACAACACAAACGATGGACGCTCCTACGGAAATACTGAAACCAATCTACAGGAAATCCGAACAGTTCAATCACAGGTAATCCTCTTCACCCCCACCGGTGAGATCATCGCGGACTATAGTATTAATCTGAACGATATTAAAATGCCTTCGTTAAATCAGATTACGGATTTTTATCTCGACAAGGACGACCTGTACTTTTTGTACAAAAAAGAATCGGAACTGATTATCAAAAAAATAAATCTTCAGGATGGCCAGGTTTCCGAATCAACACAAAAAGTTAAAATGAAAAGCCCGATGGATGTTATTCGCTCTGAAAGTAAAGATACGCGGATCCGGCACTGGTACGATAAAAGCTTCTACATGTATGGTTATCAAACCGTGAGACACGAAGACGGTAAGACGGACGACATATTTTACATTAACCGTGTAGCCATCGATTAATAATGGTCTGAATTTTCTGTATATTTGCGTTCGGCTTATGCAGAAAAAATTAATTCTCGATTCCGACCTGCTCGATATCACCCTAAGCCGTCTTTGCCAGCAATTAATTGAAAATCATCAGGATTTCGCTGAAACGGTCATTATCGGCCTTCAGCCACGCGGTGTTTTCCTCGCGCAGATCATCCATCAGAAGCTGGAAAAAATCTTAAAGAAAACAATTCCACTGGGCCTTCTGGATACTACATTCCATCGCGATGACTACAGGCGAAGGGAAATCCCGGTGAAAGCGACCGAAACCAGAATTCCATTTGTAATCGAGGCTAAAAAGGTTGTGTTGGTAGATGACGTTCTCTTCACCGGCCGCACGGTTAGGGCCGCAATGGACGCCATGATCGCTTTCGGCCGGCCGGCAAAAGTCGAGCTGCTCGTGCTGATCGATAGAAAATACAATCGTGATCTGCCAATCGCCCCTGATTATGTTGGAAAAATTGTAAATACACTCGCCTCACAGAAAGTGCTGGTTGAGCTTGAAGAAAAAGGAACCAATAATAAAATCTGGCTGATTAATAAGGATTGATACTATGTCGAAACTGAGTCAAAAGCACTTGCTGGGGATTAAAGACATCACGCGCGAAGACATAGAGCTTATTTTTGAAACGGCCGATAACTTTAAACAGGTTATTAACCGCCCGATCAAAAAAGTACCTTCCTTGCGCGATGTAACCATTGCCAACGTATTCTTTGAGAATTCAACCCGCACCCGGTTATCGTTCGAGCTTGCACAAAAAAGATTATCAGCAGATGTGATCAATTTCTCCGCGTCCAACAGCTCGGTCAAAAAAGGCGAGACCTTGCTCGATACGGTTAATAACATTCTCGCCATGAAAGTTGATATGATTGTGATGCGGCATGCCAGCGCAGGCGCTCCCCACTTTCTGTCACGTCACATCAAAGCGAATATTGTTAATGCAGGGGACGGCACACATGAACATCCGACCCAAGCTTTGCTGGATGCGTATTCCATTCGTGAAAAGCTCGGCACTGTCACCGGAAAGAAAATTGCTATCATCGGAGACATCCTCCACTCGCGCGTTGCATTATCTAACATTTTTGCATTGCAGAAGCTGGGGGCAAAAATTATGGTCTGCGCTCCTCCCACCCTCTTGCCAAAATACCTGAATCAACTGGGTGTTCAGATTGAATACGATGTTAAGAAAGCGCTCGACTGGTGTGATGTTGCAAACGTGCTTCGCATTCAGCTCGAACGCCAGCATATCAAATATTTCCCTTCGCTTCGCGAGTATTCGCTCTACTACGGCATCAACAAAAAAATGCTCGATAATCTTAAAAAAGAAATCGTGCTTATGCACCCGGGACCAATCAACCGGGGCGTGGAATTAAGCAGCGATGCAGCCGATTCAAATCATTCTATCATTCTCGATCAGGTTGAAAATGGAGTTGCGGTGCGGATGGCTGTGTTGTATCTGCTCGCAGGAGTAGCTTGATTCCAGTTAATAAGTTCTTATTCCAAGTCTAATTCCTGTTTCTAATAAACGCTGAGGATAGGAAGTTTTTTCTATCATCAGCAATCCATGAATATTTATAAACGGATTTATTTGCATCTTGATTTTTTGAGAAAGCGGGAAATTAATTCCCAATCCAACTCCTGCACCCAAGCCGCTTTGATCATCCAAAAATTCGTTCTTACTAAAATCAAAATCACCTATTAATCCTCCGTTTAAAAAGAATGACTTTGAAACATCAAATCGTAAAAAAACAGGTACATGAATCATGTTGATGTTTTCATGCTTGATTTTCTGATCAGGATTGTATGAACCTTCAAAAGTGACTTCGTTCATATACCATGTCACACCCGTTTCAAAAGCAACTTTAGCAGAGAGGCTGTGGTAATAAATTAACCCCACAGAAAAACCTATGCCCATATCGGTACTACCACCACCTTCTAACGCTTTTTGAACAACAGTAGCTCCACCAATACCGGCAAAAAGCCCGAAAGTATTTTTTTTATAATTCTGCGCTTGCGCATGAACAGATGCCATTAAAATAATGAACGCTAAAATGGATCTGATGTAGCATTTCATATTCCTGGGTTAGTTATTAATTCAATATAGCATTCCAAAAGCACACCCAAAAGTAAAACACAAACCCAAATTCAATGTTAACACAGGAGATGGCACTTTTTTGTAAGTTTGTGCACTTCTTACCCGTATGAACTATTATAATTCGATTATTGAAACCATTGGCAATACCCCGATGGTTAAATTAAACAAGATCTTCAAAGGCATTCCCGGAACGGTACTGGCCAAAGTTGAATATTTCAATCCGGGCAACTCCACCAAAGACCGCATGGCGTTAAAAATGGTTGAGGATGCCGAAGCTGCGGGTACGCTAAAACCAGGCGGAACAATTATTGAAGGAACTTCCGGTAACACCGGTATGGGTCTCGCCTTAACCGCGATCGCAAAAGGATATCGTTGCATTTTTACGATGGCCGACAAGCAATCGCAGGAAAAAATTAATATTCTCCGGGCTGTTGGTGCTGAAGTTATTGTTTGTCCGACAAACGTTGCTCCTGACGATCCACGTTCATACTATTCGGTAGCGCGTAAGCTTAACAAAGAGATTCCCAATTCAATTTATCCGAATCAATACGATAACCCGTCTAATGCCACCGCCCATTATCAATCTACCGGTCCGGAAATCTGGAAGCAAACGGAAGGTAAAATCACGCACTACGTAGCAACCGTTGGAACAGGTGGCTCAATGTGCGGAACAGCCAGATTTTTGAAAGAGCAAAATTCAAAGCTTGTTACAGTTGGAATTGATACGTATGGATCGGTTTTCAAAAAATATAAAGAGACAGGTATCTTCGATGAAAACGAGATCTATCCTTACCTGACAGAAGGATTTGGAGAAGACATTCTTCCGAAGAACGTTGACTTCAGCGTGATTGACTCCTTCATTAAAGTAACCGATAAAGATGGTGCGTTAATGACCCGCAGATTATCGCGTGAAGAAGGCATGTTCGTGGGCTGGTCAAGCGGCTCAGCCGTACACGGTGCATTGGAATACGCGAAAGAAAATCTAAAGAAAGATGATGTAATGGTCATTCTCCTCCCCGATCACGGTACACGCTACCTCGCGAAAGTGTACAACGATAACTGGATGAAGGATCACGGCTTTCTGGAAACACGAATGTTTGCCGGCACAGCACGCGAAATCATTCAAGGTAGAAATGGAAAAGATTCACTCTGCACGGTGGCCAACAAAGCCAAAGTGAGTGAGGCCATTTTGCTTATGAACAAAGAAGGCATTGACCAGATCCCGGTAACGGAAGGTGATAATTTTGTAGGCAGCGTAAGTTCTTCCATGCTGCTGGAAAAAATTATGGAAGACCCTCAACTGAAAAATAAATCCATTTCGGAAGTGATGGAAAAACCAATGCAATTCGTTGCGCCCGACAGTACGCTGGATGTTCTTTCTTCTTTCCTGAATAAGGAAAATAAGGCCGTTCTTGTGCGCGATGAAAACCAAAAAGTACACATCATCACCCGGCATGATGTGCTAAAGGCAATATCTTCGTAGCGCTTAGAACTAGCGTTAACATAAAAGGAGGGCAAAACCCTCCTTTATTTTTTTCTTCGACTACAAAAAACTATTTGATCTTCTTTCCGGGTACCTGTGCTCCGTTTTGAAACAAAGTCATACTAACAACCTTTCCGGTATCATCTTTATTGAATTCAACCTGAGCATCTACAACTTTTAAGAAAAACTTTGTTTCGCTTTCAGCGAAAATATCAAACGCGGGCTGCCCGGTTGCCTGAGCTTTAAAACTCTTCTCTTCTCTCCAGACTTTAATAATAAATCCGGGCGCGAGCTCGTACTCACCTGTATATGCATCAAAAACTTCACCGGCCAGCTCTATTTCAGTTCTTCCGGTAGGAATTGGCTTATTTGTTCGTGTAGCGCGTTGCGGAATAAAGTCTCTGGATTTTAATTCAACCGCATCAAGTTTACCCTCAGCATTCCGAAAGAAATTTAGACGAGCCTGGGAATCCTTGAAAAAGAAAGCATCCTTTTCGTATGGATATATTTCAAACTTCGTTCCACCGGTACGTTGCGAAAATAATTGAGTCCCTTTGCGGGAAATAATCCGATCTTCTTTATCGCTTATCTGATAAACACCTGTGTACTCCTCCAGTGCTGCTTCTGTCAACGAAAGTGTTTCAGGTTCCTTCGCGTTTGAAATCCCGGCTACTATTTCTGCTACCTGATAGGTGTACTCCTCAGGGCTAGCAGTCATGCTATTGGAGAGTATACAAACGTAAATTTTTTGATCCGGAACATAAATTTCCATCGTCAGATATCCATCGATAGCTCCGCCATGACCAATCACTTTAGCATCGCCTAGCCGACCGAATGACCAGGCATACCCATAACCCACTAGCTTGCCGCTATTTAAGGTTGTTAGGGTCCAAGCTTTTTCAAGACTTTCCTTTTTTACAACCTTGTAGTTGAAGATTGCCTGATTCCATTTCCAAAGATCATCCACGGTTGAGAAAATAGCCCCTGCTGAATACGGGATGGAAGGATGGACATAATCTGCAATCTTAAATTCTGTAGCGCCAGATTTCATATATCCCTTTGCGGTGTTAGCAGGAAGATTTGAATCATCGGTAAACGATGACTTCATGCCCGTAGGCTTGAATAGATTCTTTGCAACATACTCACCGTATGTCATCCCACTTACCTTCTCAATGATCATTCCCAATAAAAAATATCCGGAATTGTTATACAGCCATTGCTCATTGGGTGCAAAATCGGAAGGTTGGCCCTGAATTGTCTTCATCATATCTGCAGGCGAGATGTAAAGCCCTTTTTTAGACATCGCATCTGGCAGGCTGGTATAGCTCTTAATGCCCGAGGTGTGATTAAGCAGTTGCTCAACCGTAACGGTCTTCCCGGGAGTTGAGAATTCTGTAAGATACGTTGTGATGTCGGCCTTCAAATCAATCTTGCCTTGTTCAGCAAGCTTCAAAATAGCGGTTGATGTAAATTGCTTCGTGATCGATCCTATCCGAAACACCATGTCGGGTGTTACAGGCTTATCCGGACTGATACTCGCAAGGCCGTACCCTTTTCTGAAAATAACCTTATCATCCTTTGCAACCAGGATGGCAGCCCCGGGCTGATTTGCCGGATACTTTTCATTCATAAATTTATCGATATCCTCTGTAACCGTCTGCGCCTGAGCAAGGGAAACAAAAAACAGGATTAAAAGAAAGAAGATTGTTTTTTTCATGATGGGTGGGGTTTGATATTGTCTGACGCAATCTGTCACATGTGCGTTGCACCGATTACTAAAATTAGCAATAAAAAAGCCGGGCTGATTGCTCGGCCCGGCTTTTTGTTATGTGATTAATGATCTAGTCCTTAATTTTTTTCTCTTCGTCAACCTTTGGTTTGTTGTCGCGATTTGCGATTTCCCAAGCTGCGAAGAACACGGTCTGAGCACGTTTCTCCAGCAAATCAAATTCAATTTTTTCAACTTGATCGCTTGGCTTGTGGTAATCTTCGTGGATACCATCAAAATAGAAAATAATCGGAATGTTCTTCTTTGCGAAGTTCCAGTGATCAGAGCGGTAGTACAAACGTTCAGGGTGATTCTGATCGTTGTAGGTGTAGTCAAATGCTATGTTCAGGTTAGCCTTATTTGTTGCTTCA
>Ga0075152_10000226_pt1 | contig 45385 bp, 37 predicted proteins | sample JI61114C2DNA_FD_70964 | JGI IMG/M metagenome (GOLD analysis project Ga0075152, IMG submission 70964) | Wastewater effluent complex algal communities from Wisconsin, to seasonally profile nutrient transformation and Carbon sequestration -... | ecosystem: Engineered > WWTP > Effluent > Algae...
ATTCGGAATGGAAATCGTTGATATCGAAACTCCGCTTGATACGCTCCTGAGTAAATCCAAAATTCAAATCAGTATCTATTCCACCACTTTCTATGATGCCTTTGGGTTCGATGTGATCAATTTTTCCTTGCAAGATTTTGGAACGATGAGCGATTATGCATCAGACATGATCAGCGAAGGAGTTGCAGCACCACTGCGAGCGGAAGAAGACCCGATTGAAAAATTTCATGCAATGAAAAAAGCGGATTACAGTCCGCTGCCTCGGGCAGACGTCTATGCTCCATTCGATGAAAATGTGATCCGACAAGCCATTTCGCGATAAAATCTTTTTGCAGACTGCTTTGTGGAAACGATGTTTGAGACAACCAATGTTGAATTGAATTGTCTTTATATTTGTGTACAAACAACTCAGAATGAAAAGAATATTACTTCTTGTGCTGCTATCAAATCTTGGATTTGGTATGTGGGCTCAGAATGATGACGCTGCAGGATCAATTTTATTAAGTCCAATTGCCCTGAACGCTGCTGCTTCGCTTTCAGCCTCAGGCTGCGAAGCGACTATTAGAAATCTTGGCTCTACAACATCATCACAAACTCCGGCGGGTGCCTGGACAATGGCGAATGATTGTTGGTTTCATTTTGTGGCGGTAGCTCAAGTCGCGAAAATCAAGGTGTGCTCACCTACCACGTTCGATGCTGCTATTGAAGTTTGGAATAACGCCGCAACTGGAGCTGCAATTGCATCTTCCAATGTTGGTGGAAGTGGCGCCAAAGAATACGTTTGTGTAACTGGTCTTACAGTTGGCACCACATATAAAGTGAGGGTTGGCCGTGTTTCAGGCACAGGCGCCGGAACATTTTCAATTTCCTACGAACACCTTGGAGTAGAATTGAGAACGGGTTATTACCCCGATCCACCGGGAGCAGCAACATGTTATGACTTTACTACATCCATGCAACGTTCGCTGATATCCTATGGAGTAGGCGCAACACGTTGGCGATTTGTAGACGAATTGGGAACTGTATTTGGCCCGTATACTTTGACTTATGCTATCACACTATCCCAATGTCCCGGTATTTGTGAAGGCCACACCTATTCCGTTACATGTGAAGTTCAAGCAACGGACGCCGAATGCGGCACTTTATGGTGGGGCTATTCTACACCTAGAAATATTGTCACCTGTGCAGTTACTTGTCCAGCATTAACATACAACTCCGGTACAGGATTATGCGGAAGCACATTTTGCGAAATTTTCAACACTGACTTCCAGGCTACTTACATGGGCACTGGAGTAGAGTATCAATTCAAGTTTGTCACTGACAACGGCCAAACAGAATTTTGCTCCGCTTGGACATCAACACCAATCTTTTCAACGAGCCAGGCGCCTTACGATACCTATTTCCGATTCAACAAAATCTATCAAGTATATGTTCGTGCGCGCAAATGCACGCAAGATCCAGTTTGGTGTGGACCTTGTATTTTTAATACGTGCAATATGCCTTACATCAGCATGAATCCATCCGGTTGCTGTCGATGGCGCAATAAATCTGGTGGAGGAAATATTTTCGCTGTCCCATTTACCGGAATGGATAAATACCGATTCCGATTCACCCCAATTAGCATCAACCCATGTCTTACAAATCCATTGACACCTCAAGGACCTGCAATTACAACGGCATGGAGTGGCAATTTTTTCACCAGTCCAGCGCCTCTGGCCCTGGGTCAGGTGTATAGTGTACAGGCCCAGGGACTCGTAGAAGCTTCTACAATAACGGAATGTACAGGAACCACGGTATCAGTGCCAGCGCAACAATCAGACTGGGGCCCCGTCTGTTTAATTGGCATACGATCATCGTCTAGTCCCGCTGTTGGCACTGCACTGGGCTGTTATTGTTTACCTGGAATGGAAATGGAAGATGTCGAACTATTGGATGATCTATACCGCGATATAACAGAATATGAAGTCGTTGATTTCGTAGTTGACGAGCAGCCAAATATTGTCATGAGCGTAATGGAAAATGGTGTAGTGCTGAACACCATGGATGCAGGCCTGGTTGGAGATGGAGTGATGAAAATCTTCAACATGAATGGCCAACTTGTAATGACAGAAAACGTGTATGGCTTGGAGAACCAATCCTATCTTGAGATTACAACTTCTGGTTTGTTGCCACAAGGTGTTTACATCATTGCAATTCAAAGCGACGGTGCTTTTATTTCAGAACGTGTCTTTTTACGCGGAGAATAAATCTGATTTTTTCAGTAACTCCTTTTTTTACATAAAATAGTTGGCAAGGGCTGCATGAAATATGCGGCCCTTACTGTTCTTCAAAACCTTGTTAACTGAACGAAAACTCCAATTGTTTGGGTAACAATGCGAATGAGACTCTGTGATGTCGACACGCACCATATTCCCGGATAGCATTTCGATGCGCAACAGTTGGATAACCTTTGTTCTGTATCCAATTGTAATGCGTAAAATCCCGATGCAACTCCTGCATAATATGATCACGGTGTGTCTTAGCTAAAATCGAAGCCGCGGCGATAGAACGATAAATACCATCACCCTTGATGATGCATGAATGAGCGATGTCTGCGTACTTATTGAATCTGTTTCCATCAATCAAAAGAGCTTCAGGACGAACTACAAGTTGGTCCAGCGCCCGGTGCATCGCCAAAAAGGAGGCATTGAGAATGTTTATTTCGTCAATTTCTTCAACAGAAACTATCCCCACAGCCCAGGCGATAGCCTTTGATTCGATAACAGGTCGCAACTTTTCGCGTTGTGATTCAGTGAGTTTTTTCGAATCATCCAAATGCGGCAATTTTAGTTTCGCAGGCAAAATAACTGCAGCAGCCACAACCGGACCAGCAAGACAACCTCTACCTGCTTCGTCGCAGCCTGCTTCAACAATTCCTTTGGTATGATATGATTTCAATCCTGCCATTTGGGTAGATTTTTTGCGATGACCGCCCAGAACTCGTTGGCCGCTTTGTCCCAAGAAAAATCATTCGCACGATCAAATCCTTTTGCAATCAAAATTTTACGTGTTTCCGGTTCATGCCAAATACGGCAGAGTGCCTCAGAAATTTGTTGCACGGAAAAAGGATCAACCAACAATGCCGCATCCGCAGCAACTTCCGGCATGGCAGTAACTGAGGAGGTGATAACAGGCACACCACATCGAAAAGCCTCCAATATGGGCAATCCAAAACCTTCATAATAGCTAATATAAACAGAAGCCAGTGCACCAGAAGTCACTCTGTTAAGCATCTCAGGTTCGAGTCGGCCAGTAAAGATGACATCTTCTCTGTATTCCATGGAATCATACACAGCGTCCAATTCTGGAAATTTCCAAAACTTCCTTCCAACCACAACCAATTTTGCAGCAGAGCTTGTTCTTTTTTTAAACAGATCAAAAGCCGGCAAGAGCCTTTGCAAATTTTTTCGAGGATGAATGCTGCTTACGAAAACGAAATAAGGCTGTCCTGCTGAGATAGACAACCTCGTTGCTTCTTGCTCTTCAAAAGAAAAGCTACGAAACCCCAAATGACAGCCGTTGTGCACCACTTCAACACGCGAAGGCGATATACCATAACATGAAACAATATCCCTTTTACTGAAGTCGCTGACCGTAACAACAGTGGCAGCCCTTCTTGCGAATAAAGGAGTATAGTGTCGAAGATACTTGGAGACCAACCACGGAAGATCCTTTGGAAAATGTTCAAAATTCAGGTCGTGTAAGACCACAATTTGCGGGATTTCCGTTCGGAGAGAGCACATCATATCGGGCGAGATGAAGATGTCCGCCCCGATTTTTTTTAGCAGTCTGGGAACGCTGAAGTCATACCAGATTTTAAATAAAAATGGATGGCGCGCAGGCGGACCAATCACATGAGGAATGACATTTTGAGCAAATATGAATTCCTGATCAAAAGGCCGATCGAAAATAAAATGAAATTCATGTTCAGGATGCGCTTTGCAAATGCGGCTAAAATGTTCAAGGATAAACCAGCCTATACCGTCCAATCTGCCTTTCAGCAATAATCGTGTATTGACGGCAATTTTCATTTGTTGAGATTCTGTTGGGCGGTGCAAAATAAAGCCGCCCGGGAAAACCCGGGCGGCGCAGTATCATTTCTGAATATCAATTCGATTACAGGCGCACAATTCCTTTGTGGCGTCTTTCATCAGACGTTGTCAGTTTTTTTCTACCTTTTGCACGACGAGATGCCAGCACAGCACGGCCTTTAGTCGTTGACATACGTTTGCGGAAACCATGTTTGTTTCTGCGCTTGGTGTTTGATGGCTGGTAAGTACGTTTTGGCATAACTCTTTGATTTTAAACGATTCAATACAATTCCTTCGAAAAGGGGCGCAAATATAGCCGTTCTTTCACTTTGAACAAATAGTCGGGCGAAAATAATTTGAAATCCACATTGCAATAAGATCTCCGTTCTCAAAAATTCCATTAATGGTTAATCATTCACACGTTCTGAACAAATATGACCTATAATTGCGATTCAACGAAATGTGTTCATTGCTACATTCAAAAAAAAAAATAAGTATACTACACGTAACGCCATGGTTTCCGACTTCGAATGCTCCCGCTAACGGCATTTGGATAAAACGTCAAATAAGCCTGCTAGAAGAAAAATTTGAAAATTACGTCATTCATATTTCCGTAAATACAGGTAAACTAGCTCGAACAATCATTCGCACTCAACATAAGAGTCAGATTTCATATAGTATACCTTCAGAAATTTGGCGAATAAAAGAGTTTATCTTTTACAGACTCTTAAAAAGTGAACTCAATTATCTTAAGAAAAAACAGAAATTTGACGTCGTCAATTTTCACATTGCATATCCAGCCTTAATTTACATTGATAAGCTAAAGAAGTACCTTCCCGCTAAACAACTAATAACCGAACATTGGAGCGCTTATCATTACAATTTTCACAGCCATGCCAATTTAGATAGGATAAAACGCATTTTTCAAAAAGGCATACCAATCATTTGTGTTTCAAACACGCTAAAACAAGACATCATTAAATTCTCTGGTGTCCAACAGCAAGCATTTATCGTCCCTAATCACATAGATCATAAAACATTTAATCATTTAAAAATAAAGCGTGACAACTTCATCTTTATGGCCGCCCTATGGGCGTTTCCGAAAAAACCATTTGAACTACTTGAAGAATGGCGGGATTACAAGCACAAGGAAGCTTTGCCAAACCTGCATATTGCCGGGGAAGGTCCTCTTTGGAATAAAATGGTCCGATTTGTCGAAGAAAATCAATTGGAAGGTAAGATTAAACTCTTAGGAAACTTAGATCCTACTCAAATGGCATTAGAAATGAATCATGCAACCGCTCTTCTGCTGCCATCAGAGTATGAAACATTCTCCGTAATTACAATTGAAGCGTTATACTGCGGCCTTCCTGTAGTCACCAATAACTTAGATGCTTTAAGAGATATTCTAACTCCAAAAAACAGCGTAATACGTAAAAGTGATGAAAGCTGGATTAGTGGCATCAGAAGACTACCCGAATTAACCCCTGATGAAAGAGAAATAATTGCAAAAGAAGCGCACGAGTTGTTTAACACTAGAAATACAACTTATCTTTATGAATCTGCAATAGATTTTATATGCTCAAAATATTAAAAAACAAAAACATTCTGCTCATAAGCCCTGAAGCCTGGGGGAAATCCTCCATATCCAAGCATCATTACGCCCTAGAATTGGCAGCATTGGGCAACCGGGTATTTTTTCTGGAACCACCACAACAAAATATCTTCGCCGCAAACAGCCTTGATGTTGAAGGAATAACGCTGATAAAGGATGTTTACGCCATAAAGGGAATTCGATATTATCCTTCCTGGCTAAGAAAGAAGATGTTCCTAAAGATGACGCGCAAACTTGCAAAGGATCATCATGTCACTTTCGACATCGTCTGGAGTTTTGACAATTCCAGATTTTTCGATCTGAGTTGCTTCGAACATGCGATAAAAATTCACCACATGATGGACTATCACGTTGATTACAATTGCAAACTCGCAAGTGAATCTGCAGATATTTGTTTGGGGGTATCAGATGACATTACAAAAAAATTATTGAAATACAACAGGAATTCGTTTACCATTCAGCATGGGTATTCAGAATATACATCCGAGCGCAAGCCACTTCCTGTTCGCCCTGAAAAATACAAAGCACTTTATGTAGGTAATTTATTGATGATATATGTAAATTGGATTTGGCTTCACGCATTGGTGAAAAAAAATCCAGACACCCATTTTTATTTTGCGGGCAGTTATGATGTTGGAAATCTGAATCCTCAGTTAAACAAAAACACGCGACAGGAAGTAGATAGAATTGCCAAGAATAAAAACGTAACTCTGTTGGGAGAAATAAGCTCATCCGACATTCATGGATATCTGCAGGATGCTGACATCTTATTTTTCGCCTATCGCTCGGAAGAGTTCCCTGAAATACTGTCCAACTCTCATAAAATCATGGCCTATTTAGGTTCAGGCAAGCCAATCATTTCGCACAATATCCGAGCTTATGAAAAAACAGAATCCCTCATTTACATGGTCAGGACCCTTGAGGAATATCTCCGCATGTTCGATAATGTGAAATCAAATCTCACTCAGTACACAAACGACTTAGTCACACAAAAGCGAAAAGCATGGGCCTTAGACAATACATATGAAAAGCAAATTCAACGCATTGAAAGTTTGATTTCAAAAATAATCCATGAATGAAGTTCTTGTTTCAATTGTTATGCCCGCGTACAATGTGGAATCCTACATTGCCGCCGCCATTGATTCTGTGCTCAATCAATCGTGGAAAAACTGGGAGCTTATTATCATTGAAAATGCTTCCACAGACAAGACATTGGATGTTATTCGCAGATACAGCGATTCCAGAATAATAGTGCTTGTTTCAAAAACGAAAGGCATTAGTTCGGCGCGCAATGTCGGACTTGAAAAAGCTTCTGGCGAATTCGTTTGCTTTCTGGATGCAGACGATGAGCTGCCACCTGACAGCATTCAGGCACGAGCATCTATTCTTGAAAGAAACTTAGAAATTTCCTTTGTGGATGGGATTGTGCGCACATTTGATAAAGACATGAAAAAATTATTACGAGAATGGCATCCGAATTTTATCGGTAATCCATACTTAGAAATGTCCTTATTAAATCCACGTTGCTTCAGTGCCGTAACTTGGTTGATTCGAAAAGAAAGTATCGGCAATCTCCGTTTTGATATAACCTGGTCTCATCTTGAAGACAGAATATTCTTTCACCAACTATCCAAGAGTGGGAACTATTTATCGATTCCTGTTTGTATTTATAATATCAGGCGTCGTCCAAAATCACTCATGACACAAAATCAACCATTCGAAAAATCCTATAAACGTTTTATAGAATACATCGCCGACTTAAGACTGCTCAGTCAGGAAGAAACAGTGAATGAAAAGAAGTACTTTCATAAAGTTTTTTTTCGAACATATGTAAAAAACCTACATTTATTTCGTGCTATAAAACATTGGATCGCCTTGAATTGGCTAAGAATTTCTTCATGAGTAACCCTTGCAAAATCCTGATTCTTTCTTCATGGGCATCCGATGAACCACTTGTTGCAAGCTATCTGTTGCCCAACGTTGAAATAATAAAAGAACTATTGCCGGGTGATGCCAGTCAGATATACCTTCAAACCGACGAAAAACAAAATTGGACCATTGAAGAAAAAGAAAACAAACGTCAGCAATTCATAGCTCTAGGCGTTCAATGGCTCGCATATAACCACAAAAGTTTCGGACTAAAAGCCATTTTCGGAAAATTGATTCAAGTATTGAAGCTCATAGCATTCGTTCGAAAAAACAACATCGAATATTTACATCCGCATGCACCAGGAGCGGGAACATTAGCGTTGTTTATTCAAGCATTCACAAAATCAAAAATCGTGATGGATAGCTGGGAGCCACACGCAGATTCCTTGGTCGAAACAAACACATGGCGACGGAAAAGTCTCGCCTATTTTATCATGAGTTATGCAGAAAAACGCCTCACTTTCAAATCGCATTATCCTCTGGCAGCTTCTCTTGGAATGAAAGACTATGCGCAGAAAAAATTCGGACCCACACCTGTTTCGGTTTTATATAGACCAGCATGGATCGACTTCAATAAATTCGATCCTAAAAAATTTGACAAGGCCCTCACCAAAAAAAAACTTGGATTAACAGGAAAATTTGTTTGTGTATGCGTAAGTAAACTTGGTGGACTTTATTTGAAAGAAGATGCTTTTCGATTTTTTAAAACCTACTTAAAAAAAAATGAGAATTCGCAAAGCATGTATTCACCTCCTAAAAATGCTTATCTAAAAATTGCATCTTATGTCTAACAATAAAACCAAAAGATCATTCACAGATTTCGGAAAGGTGCAGAACATCATCGGCAACATCAAACGAAATAGAATTTCTCAGATTTCCAATTCTCTTTCATCCAAATTGTACTTAGATGTTGGATGCGGCTTGAACAGCCATGAAAACTTCGTGAATATGGATTATCACTGGACGCCCAACGTTGATGTGTGCTGGGATATTACCACGAAAAAATACCCATTTCCAAACAACAGGTTCGAAGGCATCTTCACTGAACATTGTCTGGAACATATTTCTTTTGAAGATTGCAAAAAAAATCTGTTCGAATTTTTTCGGGTACTTAAATCAGGCGGTGTGCTTCGAATTGTAGTACCTGATGGGGAGTTGTATCTGGACATTTATGAACGCAGAAAAAAAGGAGAGAAAGTGGCGATGCCTTATGAAGATGGCTACATCTCTCCGATGCATCGCATCAATGGTGTTTTCCGCAATCATGGCCATCTATTCATTTATGATTTCGATACCTTTCGTATTCTGCTTGAAGAGGTTGGATTTAAAAACATCGTCAAACAAACGTTTCAAGTCGGAAAATTACAAGCACTGTTGATCGACACTGAATCGCGCCGATCAGAATCACTTTATGTTGAAGCAGAAAAACCATGATGTGAACAAGGCCCATGCAGGAAAAAAAACACATCATTATTTATTTGTATTACAGCTTACGTGATCCGCTGTGTGAAGGATTGATGCTGAGCTATCTCAAAACCCTAAAACTTTCGAATATTCATTTTCATCTTGTCACGTATGAACAAGACAAGTATAAAATGACAACATCAGATGTAATTATAACCAAGAAGGAACTCTTCGACTTGGGAATCACGTGGCATCCGATTTCATATCTCAGCGGTCGCTTTTTTATGCTGAAAAAAATTCAATCTGCATTTAAGGCAATCTACTATACACGTAAAGTTAAACGTGCATTCAATCTCCGGTTGGTGTGCGCCATGGCGACGCCTGTTGGAAGTTATGTTTTCATCGCCTCGAAAATTTTCAAGGTGCCTATGTGCCAATTCACATTTGAACCTCATGCGCAAATCATGATGCAAAGCGGAAGAATATCCGCGTCATCTTTTAAGTATAAGATAGCACATTGGCTTGAAATGAAAATTGGCACAGAAGCCGAACATGTGGTGTGCACTTCGCAGCACATGTTAGATGATTTGAAAAAACTCGGGGCCAAAGGAAAATTGTATCGCTTGCCCACAAGCGTAGATGAAAGCATGAATCGATTCAGCGACTCCAATAGAAAACGGATCCGCGAAAGCCTTCACCTCGAAAATAAATGTGTTTTGATTTATCCTGGGAAATTTGGAGGAATGTACCGGTCAGAAAGCACGATCCAATTCATTCACTCTTATTTAGAAAGAATGGAAAATGGACATGCCATAATCATTACCGACTTTTCTCTTGCTACAATTGAATCATGGATAAAAAACCACAAACTCGACAGAAACAAAATAACACTGCTTCCTCCAGTTCCGTTGATTGATCTTCCAGCCTACTTGAGCGCAGCGGATATTGGCCTTGTTGCCTATGAAGATTTCGACGTACGTAAATACTGTTCACCGGTAAAAACCGGAGAGTACCTTCTCTGCGGTTTACCTTATATCGTGCAGAGAGGTACATCTGAAGATGATGTTGTAGCAGAACAAAACAATGTTGGAATCGTGCTTAATACGTTCGACAAAAAAGGGCTTGATGAAAAATGGACTCAATTGCAATCACTCCTTCTTGAAGACAAAACTCAACTTCAAGAACGCTGCAGAAAAATTGGAATGGTCTACCGTGGAAAAAAGAATGCCCTCGCATTACTGCGAACCATCTTTGAAAAAGCATAGAATCTAAACACTGGATTTGGATTTTTCAGAACTAAAACCCAATATCCTTTTTGCTCAACTTCTCACTGAAATCAATCGGCACTTTTTTGGAAATAAACATTGCCTTTCCTTTGATATAACCCTTGCCTTCCAAAACAAATTCGGTTTTGAATAGCAGTGCAAGCACGTTGCCCAATATTGCTTGCAGATTTTCAGAATCCGCAATACACTTCATTTTAACGGTCGTTTGAGACAATTTTGGAATGACAATATTATCCGTCAATTGCACATGACCAAGTGGCTTTCCTTCAAAGAATAAATCCACATATGAATCGGTTAAGGTGATTTTATAGCCATTTGGATTGTAGACAGTCACGAAGACTTCGCAGTCGGCCCCTTCATTGGTGAACTCCAATATTTTCACGTCCAAAACCTCTTTGACTTCAACTTCTTTATAAACGCTACAACCTTGAAGTAATAAAAAAACAAAACCAATAATGATTGAAAATTTCATGATCAAAAAATTAGATTCGAGCACACATGAATTGATGGAAATTCATGTGCCATTGATTACGTAAAACAAAGATCCGGCCTAAACAAAAAATGTTACGGCCGGATCTTATCATAATCTATTCTTTATTGAGCGAAGTAATGATGGAAATATGGAATGGTTTCAATTCCTTTGAAGTAATTGAAAATTCCATAATGTTCATTCGGTGAATGCAACGCATCGCTATCCAATCCAAATCCCATTAACACCGTCTTTACTGCAAGTTCTTTTTCAAATAAAGCCACGATAGGAATAGAGCCACCACCGCGGGTTGGAATTGGTTCTTTGCCATAGGTTTTCACCATCGCCGCACTCGCTGCTTTGTACGCCTTTGAATCTGTTGGAGTCACTACAGGCTCACCACCATGATGAGGACGCACTTCCACTTTCACACCTTTAGGTGCAATGCTCTCAAAATGTTTTTTAAATAACTCAGTGATTTTATCGCTGCTTTGGTTTGGCACCAAACGCATAGAAATTTTTGCGAACGCTTTCGATGGCAAAACAGTTTTAGCACCTTCTCCAATGTAACCACCCCAAATTCCGTTGCAATCCAGCGTTGGACGAATACCAGTGCGTTCAATGGTAGTATATCCTTTTTCACCCCAAACATCATCAATACCAAGATCCTTTTTGTATGCTTCCAAATCGAATGGAGCTTTGTTGAGGTCAGTCCTTTCGGCAGCAGTCAATTCCTGAACGGCATCATAAAAACCAGGAATGGTAATGTGGTTGTTTTCATCGTGCATGCTCGTAATCATCTTCGCTAGAATATTGATTGGATTGCACACGGCGCCGCCATATACTCCGCTGTGAAGATCGCGATTGGCTGCCGTTACTTCCACTTCTACATAACTCAAGCCACGCAGGCCGCAGTCGATAGAAGGAGTATCATTCGCAATAATGGAAGTATCGCTAATTAAAATCACATCACTTTTTAAACGTGCTTTATTTTCCTTGACAAAAGGACCGAGGTTATTGCTTCCGCATTCTTCCTCCCCTTCAATCATAAACTTCACATTGCAAGGAAGTGAATTGGTTTTCATCATTGCTTCAAACGCTTTCACATGCGAAAACATTTGTCCTTTATCATCGCAAGAACCTCTTGCGAAAATGGCACCATCCGGATGCGTACCCGTTTTGCGAATAGTTGGTTCAAACGGAGGAGTGTCCCACAATTCAAAAGGATCTGCCGGCTGCACATCGTAATGACCATACACCAACACCGTTGGTTTTGAAGGATCAACCATTTTATCACCATACACAATCGGGTGTCCTTTAGTTTGGCAAACCTCCACATTGTCGGCGCCCGCTTTTCTCAAATGATCAGCTACAGATTCCGCGCATCTTGCCACATCCTCCTTGTATTTCGGATCGGCACTTACGCTCGGAATTCGGAGTAATTCGAAAAGTTCATCAAGAAAACGTTGTTTATTTTCTTGGATGTATTGAACAGCTTTTTCCATTTTTATCTAAAATTTTTGGAAGGCGAAAGTAGCCTACAAATAATTTGTTTGTGCAATCAACCCGCATATTGGAAATTGCGCCCGATATGCAACCTCAACCCACCATCTCCTTTGAGAATACAGAAGTAGCTTTTAGCAGCAAAAGCAATAGTGAATTGAAGAAATCGTATTATCTCTTCAAACTAATAGGCAATCCTTCATTTGTAAAATTTGGAAAGTACGCAACCAATCTTGCCCTTGGTATGCGCATACCCATTGGCTGGGCCATTAAAGGAAATATTTTCAAACAATTCTGTGGTGGAGAGTCTATTTCGGAATGCGCGCGAGCAACAAAAATCCTTGATCAATTTCACATCGGAACCATTCTCGATTATTCGGTAGAAGGAAAAGAAAGTGAAGCCGATTTTGATCATACACGGGACGAAACATTGCAAACCATTCGCACCGCCAATGGCAATCCACATATTCCCTTTTGTGTTTTTAAAGTAACAGGAATTGCGCGCTTCGAGCTATTGGAAAAAGTGAATGCAAAACAGAATCTCGCAGATGCTGAAATAGCCGAGTGGCAGCGGGTTCGCGAGCGGGTGGACGCCATTTGTTCATTGGCCCACGAAACCGGAACACCGCTTTTTATCGACGCCGAAGACAGTTGGATTCAAGATGCGATTGACGATCTCACAGATGAAATGATGTCGAAATACAACCGCGAATCTGCGATTGTGTACAATACGCTTCAGATGTATCGTCACGACAGACTTGCGTTTCTCAAAACATCGTTGCAAAAAGCGGAATCAGAAAAGTACTTTCTTGGGTTAAAACTGGTGCGTGGAGCCTATATGGAAAAAGAAAGAGCGCGCGCAGCAGAAAAAGGCTATCCCGATCCAATTCAGCCGGACAAGGCTTCAAGCGATAGAGACTTCGATGCAGCAGTTGACTATTGCATCGAGAATATCAACAGAATTGCGATTTGCGCCGGGACGCACAACGAACAAAGCAGTTTGCGCCTCGCACAATTGATGGACAAAAAATCCATTGCTCACAACGACAAACGAATCTATTTCGCCCAGCTATTTGGGATGAGCGATCACATTAGTTTTAATCTTGCCAATGCCGGATACAATGTTGCGAAATACGTTCCATATGGCCCCATTCGCGAAGTAGTGCCTTATCTCATTCGCAGAGCTATGGAAAACACATCCGTAAAAGGGCAAACAGGAAGAGAGCTTTCATTAATCCTCAAAGAAATGAAGCGGAGAGGTGTCTAAGACATTTGCTTAATTAGTCTCACTTCATAGTGATGGCAACCATCAATGCGTAACCTGCACTTTACGCACATTCTGATGACCGTTTGCGTTCATTCGCAAAAAATAAATTCCATTGGAAAGATTCGTTAAGTCAATCAATTCTCTTCCAAAAATCGGAGCATAATTTGACTTAGCAATTTGTCCGGACATAGTCAATAATTCATAGGATTCGAGCATGCCAAGCTTCGATTCCAAAACCAGTATGTCATTTGCAGGAATCGGATACACAGACCAATCATTTTCGATCAATGGATCAAACACAAACACGGCTTCTCCAACCGCTTCGATGTTGTCGAAATCAAAAAAACTAGTTGATTGAAGAACAGCAGCAGACGCAAAAGAAACATTCACCGAAATGAGCGCTACGGGGTTGGCAGAAGCATAATAATAAAAATCCGTGGTCAATTCCTGCCAATCAACAGCGTTGTTTGCAGAAGTCATGTAGGCATTTGCGGTCGCCTTCAACGTGTAGCCTGCATCATACAAACTCACATTGAGGTAGACATATTCGCCTTGTGCAAGTGACATACGGTAGTCAAAAGTCAACTGTGCTGGAAGACCGGAAAAAGATTGATACCCATCCAAATCGAACGAAACAGACGAACGTGTTCCCAACGCATTCCAAACATGAAGCGCACTTCCAGGATTGCCCGTGATTTCAGAAAAATCCTCCGGATCTGCGAAGTTGCCGACTGATATAACGTTAGATATCCAATTGTCTGGTTCATTGTTCGTCCATATTTCCATATCACCATTTGGCAATAGCTGGGAAAAAAACGAATTGCAATAAAAAAACAAAACAAGAAGCAATAGTAAATTTTTGGTCATAAAAGAAGATTGATTTGGCAAACATTGCCACTGCAAACCACGTTCAGAAATAATCATACTGAACTAAGGTATACACCCTAAATGACATGAACTACGGGCTTGAGAATGAAAAACTAGTGCTGTGAAAACAGCTTTGTCCCGCTTTTCCAAAGCATTTGACCTGCAATAAAAAGCAACAACAACCCAAATAGAAACTTGATTTTATGTTCAGGAAGTTTGAGAGCGTATTTCGAACCGAAGTAACTTCCAACCACAAATCCGGCAGCAATTACAAAAGCATAATTAAAATTGATGTGACCAGCTTTGTAGTAATTCATAACGCCAAGAATTCCCACAGGAAGCATCAACACAGCGAGGCTAATACCTTGAGCCTGCATTTGAGTCATGTGCAGCAAATAAATCATGGCCGGGACGATAATCATTCCACCACCAATACCAACAAAGCCACTCAGGGCGCCTGCCATCAATCCTACCAGAAGCAGAATGACCATCTGTGCTATCGTAAAATCCATCTTCATACTTTTTCTATGACGAAAGTAGTGGATGAACAAGTTCTCCAAGCTACTTTCCAGCTATTCCCTTTCGTTGAAAAAAATTGAACAGCGCTGCAAAACGTATGATTTTTATCTCCACACGCAAAAGAGCAGCGCACAGTTGGCTATCGGCTATTACATTTGACCACTAAAAAAAATAAAACATGAATTTTCCGTCAGAATTAAAGTACACAAAAGATCATGAGTGGGTTCGCATTGAAGGCGATGTTGCGACCATAGGCATCACAGAATTTGCGCAAAGTGAATTGGGTGATATTGTATTTGTCGAGATTGAAACACAAGGAAAATCCCTTGCGGAACATGAAGTGTTTGGTACTGTTGAAGCGGTAAAAACGGTGAGCGACTTGTTCATGCCTGTTGCTGGCGAAGTAATGGAAGTCAATGCTGGTTTGGCTGATGATCCAGCGGCAGTAAACAATGATCCATATGGAAACGGATGGATGATTAAAGTAAAAATTGCGTCAGGCGCTGATTTGAGCGGCTTGATGGATGCCTCTTCATACGAAGCGTCACTTTAATCCCACGAATCGATTTCGACTTGTTGCTTATGCAACATCATCTTGTGCGCATCACATTTTTCAGAAATTCACGATTGGCCTGAATCACGCATGAGCGCAACTGTAGGAACAAAACGATACGGATCATAAATCAACAGGTCAGAAAAAACACTCTGATCCATGAAAATTGGTTTTGATTTCTAACACGTCATTTTGGGTTTCTAGTAAATAAAATTGCAAGTGCAGTTCTAGCTTCTGCACTTGCCAAAACGCGGCAACTAACAACGAATAAGCAAAATGATTTCGCTACTTTTATGTAGACTGAATTTGCAACTGCTCTCAGAAGGATGAAGAAAATTGCGGCAACACTGCCCATCATTTGGCTCATAATTGTCGTAATCCTTCATGTCATGCAGGTTCCGATGCATCGTGATTCCGAAATTCGGATTCCTTTCGCTGATAAAATCGTGCACTTCAGCATGTTTTTTATACTGGCGTTTTTATGGCTTCGGTCCGGACAGTATCACTTCACACGCTTGCAGAATTATCACTACATCCTTCTTTTTTTCGGATGTATCGTATTTGGAGGAATCATGGAATTTATTCAAGGAATTGTGCCTTCGCATCGTGAAAGTGATATACTGGATTGGTGCGCAGACGTTGCTGGCAGTGCAGCAGGACTTTTGATTGGAGATAAAAATTATCTACCCTTCATCTTCCGTCATCAAATTCGGAAAGCGGCGTAAAATGCGATTGAGGACAAGTTGCATGCGCTCCTCACCGCTTCCTCTCACAATCTCCACCGTCCTGCCGTCCTCGATCAATTGTTTTTTGTAAATATCAAAAAGACGCTGACGATCATTCGGATTTTCACGAAGCGGGTCTTCTTCCCATGGCAAATCCGGTTCACAGAGCAAGTACAAATCAAAATCGTACGTCTCTTTCATGATTTCAATTTCATCATTGTGCTCGCCATAAATTTCATTCCACCAGATATCAATCACATAAAAATCTGTATCGACAATGAGCGCATCATGATCGGACTTAAATGCTTTCGAGAGGTATTGTGAGGTTTTTCTCGCAATGCTCAAAAGATCGTCCTTGGTGTATTGATACTTTTCACCTTTCTCTTCAAGGTATTTTCGAGCGTATTCCGACACGACGCGAGCGTCAAAAATCCGCTCGCCTAGCCAATCGCAAAGAGTAGTCTTGCCGCAACATTCAGGTCCTGTGATCGCAATTCGGATCATATGGTAAACAGATTAAATTGAAAATATCCGTCAATGGCCATGAGTAAATAAATTAGAAACATCGCTGCACCAAAAAAGAGCTTTCGCTTCGTATAAATGTAAATTGAGATGGCATTAATTCCGATAAAGTATAACCAATTTTCGTGTACATAGTTCACCATGATCCATGTGCCGATGACACCAAAAACTGTTACTACGCTATCCAGGTAAGGTAGTTTCGCATCCGTTTTTCTTTTCAGTAAAAAACCAGCCACACCCGCTAAAATCAATCCTGCAAAAATAAATGGGATATGTCGTGAAAAAGGCCAATGAACCATAGTCCAATTCGTTTCAGCTCCCAGCCAGCCATAAACAGCGAATCCGGTGTAAAAAAGTTGAAGCACCGGTTCAGCATAGAGTTTATTACGCCAACACAAAACCAACAACATGAGTGGACCGAGCACACCAAACAAGTAGCACCAGACAGAACCATTCAAATAAAGAATTGTGTATAGCAGGTTGAGAACAACCGCTAAAAACTCAACCACCTTATTTGACTTCATCCACATTACGAAATGTTGCGTAAATAGAATATTAATTTAAACAAAAAAAGCGCTGCCTTAGCAACGCCCCAATTCGATTCGCCTCGCAAGATTTACGCATGTTGCACTCGCGCAACAAACTCATCAAAACTCAACGACTTTTCCTGGATGGTGCAGCGCTCTTTCACGACAGCAATCATTTTTTCCTCGAACAAAAAGTCATATACGTTTTTAGCTTCCTCTTTTTTTGCCAATGTTTGCTTCGCAAATTCTGTAAGCATTTCATCTTCCATTGGCAAACCATATTGTGCGTAGCGCATGGCCAATACTTTCTTCACATGTTCCAAACCTTCCTCCTGCGTCGCACGCAATTCATACTGACGAATAATTTTTGTTTCGATCAATTCCCAGCGAAGTTGTGCTGAATAAAGCGGATAATCACGCTCCACCATTTCCGGAGAAACCGGTTTTTCATTCACCATTGCAATGTATCTTTTCAGAAATGCATCTGGCAATTGCGGATTCAGATGTTCTGTAATCTTCTTCGCAAAATCTCTTTTGAACAGATAATTCGAATCACCTTCGAATCGATTTTCCATATCAGACTTAACACGCGCACGCATCTCATCTTCACCTTTCACTTCGCCTTCACCATAAAGCGAATCGAACAACTCCTGGTCGATCGCATGCGGTTCTATGTGTTTAATTTCAGTTACTGCAAGTTGAAACTGACTTTGTAAATGATGAACAACATGATGCTCTACACCTAACAATTTCGCAAGGTCTTCATGATTCTCCGCAAGTTTCATTGGATCTACCACAATGACATCACCGACTTTTAATCCAATTAGCTTTTCTTTCGTTTCTGCATCTTTAATAAACTCAACACTCACGGTGCCTTTGTTCGAGATACCTCCTTCTTTCACACTGCCATTTTCATCCAGTTCAGTCAACTCGGCTACGACCAAATCCTCTGCACCACTCATTTCCGGATCACTCATTTTGCCATACCGACGCGCCAAATCTTTCACTTGACGAGTGATCATTTCCTCATCCACCTTGACGCGGTGATACTCAAATGAAAGGTTTTTATCCAGATTCAACTCTATTTGCGGAGCCAATCCAAGTTGATACCGAAACTTGAATTCTCCTGGTTGATCCCAGTTTCCAACTTCATCATTCTCACCCGTGGGAATGGGTGCGCCCAAAATTTCAATTTTATTTTCAGAGATATACTTGTGCAAATTGTCTTGAATCATTCGGTTGATTTCTTCCACCAACAAACTTTTTCCAAAACGTTGTTTCACTAAACTAACTGGAATGTGACCAGGACGGAAGCCAGGAATTTGAGCGCTTTTGCGATACTTTTTGATGGCATTGTCAACGCGTTCAGTGTAATCGATTGGAGCAATAGTAATCTGCAACTCCGCATTCAATGCGTCGATATCATTTCTCTGAATATTCATCGGAATAGAAAAGTAATTTTTTGGATGATGAATTTGTTGATCCGGTGATTGGAGTTTTGCTGTATCGGTCAAAAAAAAATGGAAGCTTCTTTCTTCCGATAGTGATCAACAAATCACCAATTCACCAAATCATCAATTCAATTAAGAAGTGCGGGCGGAGGGACTCGAACCCCCATACCTCGCGGCACCAGATCCTAAGTCTGGCGCGTCTACCAATTTCGCCACGCCCGCGTTTCCCTTTTCGTCTAAAAGGGGCGCAAATATACACGAGGAAATACTCCAATAATTTCAAGCCAAAAAAAATGTATGGTCAAATCGAAAAAATGGATTTCTAACCTCAGGAAAAAATCGATACAAACCCAGGAATTACAAGCATTCAATGAAAAAACATATCCTAAAATGAAATTCGAGCCAAGTCAAATACAATCTGCTTGTGACTTCATTTATACGCTAATAATGTGTCCTTTCAGATAAAGACAATATCAAATTTCCGTCACCATGGCAACGCAATCAGTGAATTCACTACTTTGCACCGCTTACTTCATCCCGAACATCGAAACCATCAAATGACACTGCTCAGAACGATTGACCGACAGCGAATGACACTTGTAGTGCTTCTTTTGATGTTGACTACGCTAAAGCTGAATGCACAAAATACGCCAGGTGCCCGTGCCGCAGGACTAGGAGGCAGCTATCTTGTCATGTATGATGCGTGGAGCGCTATGCACAATCAAGCCGGACTAGTTCATCTTACCGGAATTTCTGCGGGTGTATTTTATGAAAACAGATTCGGTCTCAACGAGCTTAGCGACAAAGGAGCCGTTGTTGCGATGCCTCTCGGAAATAGTGCCTTTGCAGTTTCCTATAAATCCTTTGGATACAGTAGTTTTTCCACATCTAAAACATCGCTTGCATACGCACTAAAACTCACCGATAAATTTTCTTTCGGATTGCAATTCAACTATCACAATACCCGCATTGCAGAGAACTATGGCAATGCTTCAGGAATTAGTTTCGAAGGTGGTTTTTTGTATAAAATGAACGATAAACTTTCCCTTGCCGGCCATTTATACAACCCTACCAGAGCCAAACTCAGCGACTTTAACGATGAACGAATTCCTTCCTTGCTCAGACTCGGCGCAGGTTACCGATTTTCCGAAAAAGTAATCGTTACCAGCGAAGTTCGCAAGGCAAGCGATGCAAAAGCAAGTGTTAGAGCAGGATTGGAATACCAACTGATCGAACAACTGGCATTGCGTGCAGGATTCGGATCATCCCCCTCGCATTATTCGTTTGGATTTGGCTGGAAACTCAAAACTTTCCAACTTGACGTAGCCACTGGCTATCACCTAGTGCTCGGCTTTACACCACAAGTTTCACTCACCTACGTACCAGGTCGCAAGTGAAAATGACAACGCACATACGCACGAAATCCGGTTGTAAGTTCATCTTGATTTGTCTTGCATTACTTGCACATCAGAATTGCAGTTTTGCACAAAACGAAGAGCAGAAAAACTCAATTATTGAACAGCGGATTGAAGAGATTGCCGGAACATTGGACGAAGGCCAAGAATTGGATTACACCAATCTCTTCGAAGACCTGGCATATTACTTCGAACATCCGCTCAATTTAAATAGCGCCACCACTGAAGAATTGCGTGAGTTGTATTTGCTTGATGAACTTCAGATTACCAATTTACAGTTGCATCTAAAGAAATTTGGGTCGTTACGCAGTATATATGAGCTGCAGGCAGTGGCTGGTTTTGATATGGCAACCATTCGCAGCATATCCTACTTCGTAACGGTAAAACCCACCATATCGCTCCGTGATTTTTCGTTTAAAACATTTGTCAACGAAACCAATCACGATCTTTTTTTACGTTATAAAAGAAACATTCAACAGCAAGCTGGATTTATTCCCGATCCCGGAACAGGTCAGCCGACTTTTGCCGGATCACCTGATTACATGTACACGCGGTATCGCATGCAATTTCGCAAGAGTTTCCGGGCAGGATTTACCATGGAAAAAGATGCAGGCGAAACCTTAGAGTCAGGACCTGATTTCAAAAGTTTTCACGCGATGTATTCAGGCCAAAGTTGGTTGAAAAAACTTGTGATCGGCGACTTTCAAGCGCTGTTTGGTCAAGGATTAACCTATTGGAATGGACTTGCATTTGGCAAGTCACCCTTTGTGCTGAATATCAAAAAAAATGCACTGGGATTGCGCCCGTATTCTTCAGTTCAAGAAGTGAATTTTCTGCGTGGCGCCGGCGCCACCATTGGAATAGGAAATGCAGAGTTCACCACATTTTTTTCCCGCAAAAAAATGGATGCCAATGTTGCAATTGTGGTAGACACACTTTTACAAGACGATGATTATATAGCCACTTCCCTTCCTTTAGGCGGATTGCATCGAACAAAAACAGAGATAGCCTTGCGCGATCTTTTGCAAGAAACCACGTACGGTGCAAATGCGAAGTTTAACATCGGTTCGTTTAGTATCGGAGCAACAGCAGTAAGAACAGAATACGATGTTCCCATCGTTCAAGACAATGACCTCTATAAAACATTCCGATTTACGGGTTCAAAAAATTTGACAACAGGCATCGACTACCAAGGAGTCGTAAAAAACGCCAATTTTTTCGGGGAATTTTCACGCAGCGAGAATGGAGGAATGGCAGCGGTAAATGGCATGGTCGTGTCGTTACATCCCAATCTATCTATGAGTGCCATGCATCGATGGTATGGAAGAGATTATCAGAACCTGAAAGCCAATGTTTTCGGGGAAAACAACACCACAGCAAACAATGAACGCGGATTATTTGTCGGAATCCAGGCGAATCTCACTTCCAAATTTACACTGACTGCTTATTCAGATTTGGTAAAATTCCCATGGTTACAATACCGCGCCGACTCACCAGGTGAATTTCAGGACTATTTGGCACAACTCAATTACAAACCAGATAGAAAACATGAGTTTTACATACGCTACAGATATCGGGTGCGGGAACAAAACACGGCAGAAGATGAATTGATGATTGTGTATCCAGTCAACACTACACAAGAAAACTGGCGAATTCATGGCGTGTACCAAGTGCATCCGAATGTTCAGATGAAAACTCGAGCGGAATGGACCAAATTCGGGAAAGAAGGAATCTCGGAAAGTGGATTTTTAATGTATCAGGACATCGTATTCAAAAAAATCGGATCAAAAATGACCTTGACCGGTCGATATGCAATGTTCGACACAGGTGGCTGGAACAGCAAACTTTATGCATTTGAAACAGATGTGCTCTATGCGTTCAGCATTTTGCCTTATGCTTACAAAGGCTCACGCATGTATGCTATGGTCAAGTGGGATATTGTGCGGGGCATGGATCTTTGGGTGCGGTATGGCACTTGGATTTACACAGATCGAAATGAAATTTCCAGCGGAAATACCGCGATACAGGGAAATACCAAGTCCGATGTGCATGTGCAATTGCGGCTACAATTCTGAGATCTGCCATTCAGGTACACCGCATTTCGTCAATAGAATTCATCGAAACTGGGGCTTCAATCACGCTTCGCTTCTGGCTTAGTCTAACCAAAGCAACGTCTACCAAAACGAAGAAGGCAATTTCCAGCCTCAGCCCATTTTTTGACACTTTTTTTAATCCGACTTGAGTGAAACCCTTTATTTTTGTTTGAGTAAAAGAAATGGGCAGGATTGTTGAAAGACACCTCTCATTAATTTTTCAGGTTATGAAAAGAAAATTACTTCTCACAATTACCGCCCTTATTCTATTCTGCTTCGGTTCCGTTGCACAAGACCGCATGACTCATCCTGTCACAACAGCGCACCTCAGCGGTGTCGATGGAAAAGTGGAATTGGTTTTTGACGAATCGATGAATGATTCTTTTACCGTTTCATTGGTTGATCTTACAGGGAAAATAATAATAACACAACAACATGCAGCATCAAGCGACGGTTGTAACTCCGTTATTTTGCCTGTGGAAAATCTTCGGAAAGGCATCTATATGGTGCAAGTGATTGGCGGAGATGGAAAAACCAAAACACTCAAATTACAGCGCAACTAAATTACCAGTTGAATACAAAAAGGGGTGAAACTTTCGGGTTTCGCCCTTTTTTTTGCGTTAAGAATGAATCGCAGAAATGGTACGTCTTCATTAGTTCATTCAATCTGTGCGAACTAACAGCGTCATAAGTGACGACCATAACATCTCCGTGCCCAGCACAGAACGGACAATCTTTCAAACACGTTGAAAAATGTTTGCGTCACCACAACTACATCTGAAGCCTAATCTCCATAGCTTTACACTACTATAATCTCACTCATATAACCGATGAAAAACATCCTTATTTTAATAGTGCTTCTTCTCGAAGTGCGTCATACGCATGCACAGCTTTTCGCGGGAATTATTCCGGATGGAGCTCAGGATTTCAACGCCAACATTCATCTTTTTTGCACAACCCCGGAAGAAACCAATACTGCCGATCTAGATGTTAATGGTGACATGATTCCTGATCTTCAGTTCTCGCTTTACAAAAGTTACACAGCAGTGGATGGCACAAATGAAGCGAGCGTGACATCACTAAATGATAACATAACCCTCTGCCATGCAAACGGACTCATTGTTTATTACGACTACAACGAGCTATTAAACTGCATTGGCGACAATACCTGGGCATCGCAAAACACTTATCATCTAGGAGCTTATGGGGGCTGGACACCAGTAGGGCCCATGCAAATGACTGATTCGCACGTCTATTATCAAGACGCCAGCACGTTAGAAGCCGGGTGGATCAACCTATCATTTAATCTCAATGACGAGGGTGGATTCGATACCCCGATCACCCTGGATATTGAAAACGTACTTCAAGCAACCCAAGTAATAACACCTGCATGGCTTTATCTGCCGCCGAATTCAGTGGACAACGGAGTAACTGTCGGCAATATTTCTGTTCTTGGAAACACCATAACCGTGGAGGCCTTGATGACATGGCAAAGTAGCGATCCTATACCCGATGCGTATGACATTGTTTCAAAACATGCCAGCATGTTTGACTGCAACTACCTATTCAGACCAACGAGTTTCGCAATACGAACCAGCGAAGGCTTTATTAGTTTAGACAATCCAAAGTTGCTCTGCAAAGATTCTACTTATCACGTAGCCGGCACGTACGATGGCGACAGCATACGCTATTTTGTGAATGGCCAACAAGTTGCTTCTGCCGCTTGGACTGGTGCGTTATTCGAAAATTCCTATATCACCGGCATTGGCAATCTCACTTTTTCATTCGACTACAATGAACAATTCGCTGGATATATTGATGAAGTCCGTATATGGAATATTGCTCGCACACAAGAAGAACTCACAAGCTCTATGTACACGCTGAATGATCCACAATCTCAAAACGGCCTACTGGCATGTTATAATTTCGACAACAACTACAACAACCAACAAGGTAATACAGACTTTAACGGCATGTCTTATGGAAGTGAAATACAACAGATAGAGAATCCACTTTACGCAGGACAAGTGAGCACAGCTCCATGCATACTCCCTTCGGTAGAAGATCTGACAAAACAATTAAGCCTTACAATACATCCAAATCCGGCAACGGAAGCAATAAACTTACAATTCGACACGCCTACTATAAAAGAAGTAACAGTCACTATATCAGACATTTTAGGCTTGAATCATTTCAACAAAACAATACAGATTTCGACCCTGGGTAATATCGAAATTGATATTTCTGCGTTGAGCGCTGGCTCACACATTCTGCAAGCTCAGTTTGCAAGCGGATTTGTAAGTAAACGATTTGTGAAGAGATAAAAGATCCGATAACAAAAACAATCGTGAACATAAAGCCTTTACTAATCTAGACATAATAAAATCTTCCAGATTAGAAGTACTCTAAACCATTAAAGATTCAGCAGTCAAAATAGCAAGACAAAATTAGTGCTTCACAAATCTCAAAGATGTCGAGTAATCATTGCACGCATACTTCACAATATAGACTCCTGGCATCAATCCAGATATATCCAATGTAGTCTGAGTTTGGGTTAACAAATGCTGGCTGATTAACTTACCGTCTAGATTAACTATCTCAATCTGTGACAACTTAGATCCATCACTCAGCAAGATAGTTAATTCCTCACAGCTCGGATTCGGATAAAGCTTCATTTGTCGCTCGATTTCAATTGATTCGAGATAACTTACGTTGTCATCTGTCAATTTGTACACTTCGGGACCTGTTTCGCCAGAACTTGGATTTGCAATGAAATAAAGCTCATTGTTCATCACAATAAATTTATTAAAACTATTAAAAAGTTGAATGTATCCTCCACCGTTGGAGGGCACAACCCAGTTGGTTCCTTCTGCCGATCCATCAGTTACGCATAGATAGTGCTCACTCATTTGACTATTAAACGCAGGATAATACAATTTGCCGTTATATTCTATCCAGTTCATATTTGCGTATGATCTAGTCAGCGCAGAATTCCATATATCTGCAGCACTGAATGTGCCATCTTCTGTTCCATCAGATATCCAAATATGGCCTTCATCGAAGCCATCAAACGTAGTGAAATAAAGATTGCCATCATACGATACAAAATTCTTTGGATAAGATCCGCTGGATCCATTAACAATATCCTTTAGCATAAACGTTCCTTCAAATGTTCCATTACTTACCCAGAGTTCCTGACCATGAACGCCGTCATCGGCAGAGAAGTACAATTGATCTTCATGAACAAACAACTCTTGGATATTTGCATATCCAGCGCTATTCGGTGTTGCAATTATTGAATTAACAAAAGCATTAGGAAAAGATGGATCCCGTTTAATAGTCCAAACGTGCTCTCCATCCTGATTTTCTGCATTGTAACACAAAATGGTATCCTGTAAAACACTATAGCCAGAAGGAGCACTTCCCAATTCCAAGTTACTCACTTCATAATTGTCATAAAGTATTGAAGTACCCTGAGGAGTTCCATTTGTAATCCATGTTTCCAAACCAGAACCGAGGCCATACCATCGAAAAATGAGCGTATCCATAAAAGTGATTACATTCCCGCTATTCTCCGGAGAATAGGTATTCCACATGGTTGTCAGCACAGAATTTATGCTAAACAAATCTCCGAGTGAAGTAATCAATGGCTCATCATTGTTTAGCTCATCATGTCGAAGAACAAAAGGTTCACGCTGATATTCCGGATGAATTGCCGTGAAAAACATCAAGTCCTTGTACTTATGAAAAAACGTTGGAGATGCATCCATAAAACCTGGATACACTTCTTGACACATTGTTGTATTACCAGCGATGCCATTTGTTCTCCACAACTCTTCCCCAAAATTATCCGCGTTTGCTGTGAAATACAAAAATCCATCAAACTCACACATACCGGGAAACCGACCATATTGAGTATAATCAGGAGTTGCGTTTTGTGCTCCAGCATGAATATCCATCAACATTTCAGTACCTCCTTCAGTGCCATCAGTCGACCAAAACTCTTCTCCGTGTATGCCATCATTTGCAGTAAAATAAAGTCGATTGTCAAAAACAAGGGCCTTATGAAACATACCTACGGCACCACTAGATCCCGGATTGATGTCTTTGACTAAAGTTAATACCTGCGCCTGAAGCCCCGATGCGGCAAGTAAAAATGCAATAATTGAAAGCTTAAATTTCATTTTAATCTGTATTTATAAAGCTACAAATTCGATATACTTGATACCAAAGCTATAAAAAAAAACCTTCAAAACTATTTAGCGCCAGTTAAAAGCATTTTAAATCGTCAGGCTTCATTACGCGTCGAGAGGCTTATTTGAATAATGGGTGTACGACAGGAAGACATTTTTCCAAATCTACAGCTACGACACATGTCGTATCTTCACAAGAGGGCTAAAAAGATATTCATACTTCGTACCTACTTCGAAACAACGATAGCGTGTTCGGAGTCTTTCCCCTTTAATAAAAACACGACGATCTCGGCCATAGATAAATTTTGAATGAGTTGGGATGTCATCCAAAAGTTTAACATCCGGATGTGAGTTGCGGTCGTAGCGTGCGAGTGTTTTTGAAAGATGAATATCAGAGCATGTGGAAGCAGAAGGATTGCTAAGGTAGCTGCTGATGGCCTTTGCAACATCATCGGGAAAAACACTTCGACGCAAAAAAGGACCGAGTGTTTGTTTGAAATAACTTTTCCATTCTTGTCCGTGAGGACGGACATCATCGCGGTGATTCACATAACAAATCAAATGAGCAAGCTCATGCATGAGTGTAATCAAAAACGCATACTGATTGAGATTGCCATTGACTGTTAGAACATGTCTTTTGCCGCGAGGATCCGCTGTAAAATCACCAAGTTTGGTAGAACGGGGCGGAGTAATTTCCAAGTGATGCGGGTATTTCCGCAACATCTCACAGGCCAACTCTACAGAATTCGGTGGCAAAAATTGCTCAAGGGCGGCTTCAAGGTTTGTGCTGTTCTTCATACCAATGCGCCTCCGAACTCAATTGAATTTGATCGTCCCATTTTGGGCAAGTATTGCATTTGGGCTTTTTGCCTGCCTTGCAGGCAGAGAATGAGAACATCACAAAAAGAAACAAAACAATTTTCCCAACAGATTTCATAGAAACGATTTTACCTTACAAATATATTTCGGACAAATTTGAAAACCAATTGAACGCTCATTTTCCCCATATCATTTTAATGATTCTCGGCATTGGCCTTTGGCTTTATGCCTCATTCCCAACACTGCGCTGGATGGTTGAGCTCACAGAGGGCCGATTTCATTGGAAACTTGTCCTTTGGCTCTTGGTGCTCATTATTTCCATTTTTCTGTTCAAGTTTTCACTTTTTTCGATCTCAGGTTGGCCAGCGCCTGGCACGTGGGCGAGTCGATTATTCCTTGGTTTCGGACTTTTCCTCGCCTATTTGGTGCCCTTTATCCGAGAATATCTACTGCGGTGGATGAAAAGATGACCTATTCATGCTTGAGAAAAGAGTGCGACATTCACAACTCAATCATTTGCATATTTGGTTTTGTACTTCTCATACAACTCAGTATGCTTGCTTGAAAGATCAATCATTCTTCCTTGAATAAATGCATGCGTTACGGCATTGGTTCGCATGTCAAGAGCATCACCAGTTGAGATAAACAACGTGGCATCTTTCTCAGATTCAAGAGTTCCGCAAAAAGAATCGACACCCAAAACTTTGGCAGGAGTTTGTGTAAGTGCGCGAACGGCTTCCTCATATGGTAGTCCATATGCGACAGCAGTGCCCGCTAAAAATGGAAGATTTCGAGTCCCCATGCGTTCCATGCTTCCTTCGTTCTGAATGCAAAACGTGATTCCTGCATCATACAAGAGTTTTGGCAATTTGTATGGTAGGTCAACATCATCTTCCTGAAATTCGGGAAGCGAATGAAGTCGTTGAATCATTACAGGAACATCGTGTTCTTTCAACAAATCTGCAACTTCAATTGCGTCATATCCACCAACAACAACGACGCGCCCAATATTCATCTGCACTTTAAAATTGATTGCTTCAGTGATTGATTTTGCATCGTCAGCATGGATGTACAAATTTTGCTTCCCTTCAAAAACACCACGAAGGGCTTCGAAACGCACCTCCACTACAGTTGCATTCTTCACCTGACAATACGCTCTGGCTTCGTTAAAAAAAGCAAGAATTTCATGACGTTGTTGATCATACGTCTTTATTTTTTCTATGGAAATTTTTCCTTTGTCATAATGCTTATGATACACTGCAGGCCAATTGAGATGCAAACCATCGTCTTCACGAATGATCGCATCTTCCCAATTCCAGGCATCAAACTGCATCACGGAAGAAGTGCCACTAATGACGCCACCACGCGGCGTAATCTGCCCCATCAAAACACCATTGCTTCGTACCGTTGGGATGATTTCTGAATCCGTATTAAACGCAATTGCCGCGCGCATGCTTGGTTTGTACTTTCCTGTTTCATTGTCATCAATCGTTGGACGAATTGCATCAAGTTCAATTAGTCCAAGCGACGAATTGCAGGCAATAAACCCGGGATAAACATGCATGCCATGCGCATTGATGGTGGTATCATATGCATCAGCGGCAAGTCGAATCACGCGTGCGTCAGCTACCATCGTGATTTTTCCATCTCGAAAACCAATGGCACTATTTTCAATCACCTCACCATTGCCAATATGTGCTGTTGCATTCATAATGAGCACCGATTTTTTCTGAGCAGGCGCAGGTGTAGGATTTTGTTGGGCTAAGGCGAACAGGGTCGCTTGTGCAAAAAGAAATAAAATCAATTTTTTCATGCTCATAAATTATCTGAATGAAGCGCCTTCTGATGACTGATCCAATGTATCACAATGGAAATGTTTTTTCGCTTTGTAAGAAGGTTGTTGTGTGTCGTCGCCTCCTTGTTTTGCCGCCAACATTTTTTGAATAATACGCGCACGTTCAGTTGCAATCCATTGTTGCATGGTTTCATCCTTTTTTAAATCGAAGTAACACACACCATCCACAAACGTGTTCTCAACACGCGCATAGATACTCAATGGATGATCACTCCAAATAACCACATCCGCATCTTTACCGGTCTTGATGCTTCCAGTTTGTTTATCTATGTGAAGCAATTTTGCGGGATTGATTGTGACCATCTTCAGCGCTTCTTCCTCTGAAACACCACCATATTTGACAGACTTTGCCGCTTCTTGATTTAATCTTCTGCCCATTTCTGCATCATCGCTGTTAATCGCCACGGTGATTCCTTCGTTGTAAAGCAAAGCAGCATTGTATGGAATAGCGTCTTTCACTTCAAATTTATAAGCCCACCAATCGCTAAAAGTCGAAGCACCTGAACCATGCGCCTTCATCTTGTCCGCAACTTTATATCCTTCCAAAATATGGGTAAACGTATTGAGTGTAAAATTCAAGCTGTCCGCAACATGCATCAACATATTGATTTCACTTTGAACATAACTATAACATGTAACAAATCTCTTGTGTTCAAGAATTTCATTCAATGTCTCCAACTCCAAATCACGTCGAAACGGCTGCGCACTCACAGTAATCTTTCCTTTGGGAGAAACAGAAGTTGAATTTCGTTTGATTGCATCCCCGTATTCACGTGCACGAATAAAATGATCATAATAAATCTGTTCGACACCCATTCGTGTTTGAGGAAATCGGGTGCCGTCATTTTGCCAATTGGATTGTTTGACATTTTCACCCAACGCAAACTTTATAAAACCTGGAGCTCCTTTAATAATCATATCATCGGCACTAACACCCCACCTCAACTTGACAATAGCGCTTTGTCCGCCAATCGGATTTGCGCTGCCGTGAAGCAGTTGTGAAGCGGTAACGCCACCAGACAATTGGCGATAAATATTAATGTCTTCCGGATAAACAACATGCGCTTGTTGCACTTCAGCGCTGCTTGCCTGTGCGCCTTCATTCACACCGGCCAAAGCAATGTGACTGTGTTCATCGATGATACCTGCTGTAACATGTTTTCCCGTTGCATCAATAACTTTCACACCAGCATAAGATGAAGCATCGAGCGACTTTCCAAGAGCTGCAATTTTACCGTTCATCAAAAGCACATCGTGATTTTCCAATTTGCCTTCGCTTTCAGATGTCCAAACCGTGGCGTTTTTGATCAACACATTTTCTTGTTTCGGAATTTCACGATTACCGTAGGCTGTAAATGGAAAAATGACATCACCCACCGATTCAGTTGAATCATTTTTCTTTTTGTCTTTGGGCTTTTCCATTGCATCTCCAGTACGCGCAGCGGTCCAGGAAAACCAAGTTCCGCTGGAAGTCTGGCCCTTACCGCTCCAGGATGTTTTAGTATCTCCTATATCTCCTGCCAAACGGAGTGAACCCTTGTACAATGAATCGTTAGCATCAAAATGAATGGTTAGAAGTTCATTCACAACAGCAATGTTTACGTTGTATTTTAAAGTATCCCATTTGAAAAAACCTTCCGAATCTTTTGAAGAATTGATTATCGAAATTTCAGACTTTGTTTTATTTCCATCTGACTTCACGGTCAAATCATATTGTCCGTTTGGAAGTTTCAATTGATATACGCCAGCAATTTCATTTCGAGGAAATTCAAACACATACTGCTCACCTTGCACCCAGTTTTCTTGAATGATTGCATCTTCTTCAAAAATGTTTTTCGAGGCAATAAAAAAATTAGCCCACATTCCTGGTTGCAGTCTGCCCACTTCTCTATCCGCGCGAATCAAAGATGCCGGAGTTATGGTCAATGCCTTCAATGCATCCTGTTCCGACAAACCGCGCTTAACGGCTTTGCGTAAATTTTTCAAAAAGACACTACGATCATTCAAGTTTGCCGAAGTGATGGCGAATTGAATTTTTTCCTTCGCTAGCATTGCGCAGTTTGAAGGAGCCAATTCCCAGTGTTTCATTTCATCCAAGCTGACGAGTCGGGTTAGAAAAGGATCGGAGACATCATATGCATCCGGAAAATTCAAAGGCACAATGAGAGAGGCCTTTGATGCTTTCAGTTCATTCATACGCTGATACTCATTTCCACCGGTTTTCAGGATAAACTGAACTCCAAATTCATCACCCAGTTTATCGGCGCGAAAAAGATTCCATTTATCGCCAGTTTCGAAAATCGCGGGCAACGACAAATTTTCATTAAATGCTTCAAGAGATCGATTTCGTTCAACACGATCACCACCTGCTTTGTACCATTGCGCATCATACCACGTCTGGCGAAGCAGAGCGATACTTCCCATCAATGAAGATGGATATTGCATAGAGCTGGTTCCTTTATTGAATGAAAAAAATGCAGCAGAGCGTGATTGAAGTAATGCCAAATTTGGATTTTCGTTCAAACAAACAAATGCGGCAGAGCCACGCACAATGCCATCTTGCATATGAGTAAGAACTGCACCAAATCCCAGCTTTCGATATTCGTCAAGCACTTCCTGTTTCATACTAAACAAATCTGCAGCATTCACTTCAGGATGAATTGCAGGATTCCATCCGAAAGCGCCCTTTTCTGCCACAGCTTCAGGGATTTTGTGTTCACCACGTTTCATCTCAGTAGTGGCCATCTGGCTCGCAATGCCGCAATCGCTGTACAAATCAATGAATGAGGGGTAAATAAACTTCCCTTTCAGATCCACACGAACGACATTGTCGGGAAGTGCGAGGTTTTTGCCCACGGAAACCACCTTCCCTCTTTCGATGAGTAGTGTAGCATCATCAATGCGCGTCTGAAAATCGACGATGATCGTGGCGTGCAAAAACGCAACCGAAGTGACATCCTTAGGCATTACGCCATTATAAGGAAAAGTAACTTGTGCATTGGCGCAAACCGTCAACATAAGGAAGAACAATCCCGAAAGCCTATTTTTCATAATCTGGTAGAAATACATACCGCAATGTTAGAATGATTCGATCTAATTTACTTTCATTTTTTCACCCATTGATAAAGGAGCACAGAAAACACATGTGCAAAACGAACAACACGGGCGTAAATCAATCACATCCGATCCAGCGAAGATTTAAAAAAAACGGTGAAGATTTGTGCATGTCTTCATGATGTGTGTTAAGCGCACTTACGAATACCTTTGTGGCATGGAAACAAAAAAAAGAATTCCTACGGCGTTGTATGCCGAGATGACACCAAATCCTGCGGCGATGAAGTTTGTGGCCGACCGTTCAATGATTGGCGGAGGATTACAAGTAGAATATCGCTCAAAAGCAGAAGCGAAAGGTTCCTCACCTTTAGCTGAAGAATTGTTCAACTTTCCTTTTGTTCAAAGTGTATTCATCAGTGGCAACTATGTCACTGTCTTGAAAGACGAATCACTTGGATGGGAAATGATTGTGCAGCAATTGCGTGAGTATATCCGTGAGTGGTTGATGGATCATGAAATTACAGTTAGCGCTGTTACCGCGGATTTAATTAACCGCACCAAAGCGGATCCATTGATCGATCCTGTATCTGCTATTCATTCCGCAGCCACAGATTTTAGTCAATTTGAACCATCCGAGTATGACGATGAGATACGCTTTCTACTCAATGAATTTGTTCGTCCCGCAGTTGAGAGTGATGGAGGCGCCATCGACTTCATGGCATACAAGGATAAAAAAGTATATGTTCAACTTAAAGGATCATGCAGTGGCTGCCCATCATCATCAGCCACATTAAAAGGCGGCATTGAAAATCTACTGAAATCGAAAATGCCTGAAATTGTAGAAGAAGTAGTTGCGGAAAGCGTGTAATCTGTGTGCGTGAAATTTAGAAGAGGAAAGATCCAAAAGTAGATTTCAAATTCCTTTCCTATTTTGGCTGCATCTATGTCAAACAAAAGGCTCGTATTCATTCATGGCTTTCTGGAAGATGCTTCCATGTGGAAGCCAATCATTTCTCATCTATCAAAAAGCCCCTATAAGCTTGACTTTCCTGAACTCCCCGGGCATGGCTCGAATCATGTGATTCCGCTTGAAAAGACTGCAGACTCCTATTGCAAAAACATCCTTGAACAATTGCAAATTGGTGAAGATGATTCCATGTTCATCATTGCTCATTCTATGGGAGGATACTTGAGTGCAACACTTGCAGCGATGGTTCCGGATCAGATATCAGGACTTTGTTTGTTGCATTCCAAAGTGGGCGCGGATAGTGAAGAGAAAAAATCAGACAGACGTCGCGCGATAGAAGCTGCTCGTACCAACAAAGATTTGTATGTGCGCACAATGGTTACGAATATTTTTTATGAAAAAAATCGTGAGCGCCTTCATGAACAAATTGAACAACAAATAGTGCAAGCACAAAAACTGAGTGTTGAAGCAATAACATCAGCTCAGGAAGTGATGCTGGAAAGACCAGATAGAATCCATGACATGAAACATCGAAACTTCCCATTGTATTATTTTTTAGGAGACAAGGACACTTCCATTCCTTTAGAAGTAGCGCAGCATGAGCTAGAACAATTGCCAGGAGCTGTGGCGCACGTATCAAGAGAAACAGGACACATGGGTCATCTTGAAAACAAGAGAGACGTTGTCGATTTTTTGCAGCGGATTATGAGGGCGGATCAATAAATGGTTAATAAACTAATTAGAAGCAAAAGACAAAGCGAACTCATTATTGTCTACATAAATTGAATGCGGCTCATCGCACAACCACCATTCGTTGTGCATTGAGCTTGCCATTTCCAAAATCTGTTTCGAGTAAATACACACCCTCACTCAAGTCAGCGACATTTAATAATGAGTAGTTTGAGCGCTCGTGTTTTTGCAACACAATTTTTCCCGTGATATCACGAATCGCGACATGCTGAAAAACTTCATTTGATTTGATCTGTATCAACTCACTAGATGGGTTGGGGTAAACTGAAAAAGCATACTGTTGCGTTTGTTCAATACCAAGGGGACAGCCATTAAAAACAGCATCACCACAAGCGTCTGTTTTTACCACCCAGGACTTGTTGTAGTTTCCAAACGATTCGTGAAAATTTCCAACAAATGCAAGTCCGCCGTCTGAAGTAATTTCCAAATCGTAGGCATTCGGCGAACTATAACCAAACGTGGGAACGTAGGTGTTAAACCACTCTTCATTACCGTTAGAATCGGCTTTGAGCATGTATGCAAATCCCATTGTGGCGCCGTCGAAGCCATATCCCAAAAGCACGTATCCACCGTCGGGTGTTTTTTCAAAGTCAGTCACATAACTATTGTAATAGGCATGATCAAACAGCGGAAACAAATTCACCTCCATGGTTTCAGAATTCAAAATACCCATTCGAGGTTTTGTATAAATAATATCATTGGTGTTCGATGTAGCATGACTATATGCAAACATGAATTCAGTTTCGCTGATTTGAACTGGCCATGGGTCGCCGTCATCCAAGGTGTTGTTGCCCCAAGTAATACCATCAACATAATTGCCAACGCTATCTATTTTGATACACGTCGGTTGTATTGGAAGGCCAACAGTTCCCCAAAGTAACAAATTTTGATCACTCAACTCAATTAATCCAGAACGCATAAACGCTTGCATTTGTGCTGAGCTAACCTCAAGATTGTAGAGTGATAGATCTATTTCTTTGAACCAAATTTCGTTTCCAAGTGCGTCTAATTTTGCTACTATTACATTGGCATATTCGTCGCCAAAAATCCATGCCGACGGGTTATAACTTACAACACCAGAGACTATGAGTTTCCCGTCTAAAGCCTCAATATTCTGAGAAAATTCTGCTGAACTAGTATCCGTTAACAGACTGACTTTATTATACCGCCAAATCTCCTCAAAATCCTCAGTCAGCAGAATACATCGTGGATATGCCCCAGAGGATCCTTCAGCTGAACTCCACAGATATCCGCATTCATTTTTATTGATCGATTCAGACATTTGCGGCGTCATTATCTCTTCCCCTACCCCGAATGGTGAAGTGCCGATTTCAATTCCATTTGCATCTATTGTCCTCAATAGTGCCACATTCTCTGTGACATTTGGATAGAAGCCAAGAGTAACCAGGCTGTCATTAAGAACCAACAAATTTGTTGAATACCCACTACCAATCTCTGGAGCCGGTGGATTAAATGCAGCATTGAAATATGTTACCTGACCTGAGAAAGTAACATGACAAATCACAATGCTCAAATAAAGGAAGTGCTTCATTGTTTAACAAGCTTAGCTGTTTCTATGAAACTTCCTTGAGGATCATAAAGTCGAACCAAGTAAGAACCGATTGTCAGGTCATGCAGGTCAATTGCAAATTGAGTAGCTGAGCTACTTGTTTTGATTGAAAGAACTTCCCTTCCGATCACATCTAAGATCGAAATTTTTGCAACTTCCGATTTTTTATACTCGAGAATCACAAGATTTTCTGATGGATTAGGGTATATTTTTAGTGTATAGTCTATTGAAGATTGTTTTTTCGATCTAAGACTGCGCAAACTCGCTTGCTCTTCGTCTTCAATAGGTTCGGTGTAAGAATAATGATTCGTTTGGATCAACAATTCCAACGCTTTGGTTGCAACAACGGCGGATGTTGCTCCAAGCATGTCTTCTAGTTTACTAATAGAAACTGGACCCAAGTTTTGAGATGGAGAAAGTTGCACGGCCTTTTGAATGCCCAATAGTTCTATCATATAAAACTGATCGATTTTATCCGAATTCGAAAGAATAAAATTGTTGTCAGCATCGTACAGCAGATCCGTCGCATCCTGGTATCGACCTACAGCAGCTAGGAGTTCGCACTTGATCCACATATCACCAACGAAATTTGTTTCATCCAGCAAACTTAATTTGCTTGTAAGTTTATTTTGAATCTGATCATTGTTGTCTATTTCGAAAAACTGACATTGAATGGCTGAACCTCGTAAAGACAATTGACCACTCATCGCAGCTTCCAAATTTTCTTTTTGACTCCACAAGTTGAGACCTAACATGATTTGTTCCTTTTCGTATTCAGAAAATGGAATTAGTCTATTGTCAATGAGGCCTTTGATTTCATCGCTTTTGGCCGCGGAAGGATTGCTCGCCAATATTTGTGCTAGTAAGATGTTTGGCAAACTATGTTGTTGCAACGCTGCTATCATAGCTGTTTCACTTAGCGCCGGTGAAAGTTGCATTAGAGTATAATAAGTCTGCAATGCTGCACTAAAATCTGTGCTTTCAATTTCATCGACGATATAATCGGTATTTCCGCCATCAACAACTAGATCGTAGATTGATTTTGTTTCTAAGTAAGCACTTTCAGCAGATAGTTTTTCTAAGTTGCAATTACTGCTAGCGCTATTAATTGTAGGCATACTTGATGAATTCAAACAATCATCGAGTATTGTTAAAAAATTAATCGGGAAAATCACGTTGGATGTGCATTCCAAAGTTAGAGGTTCGAAAGGATTGGTAGAAGACCTCATATAATTGTGTGTATTCACGCTATTTGCAATATCATCAAATTGACAATACCCACAATTCGATTGCTGCCAACGATTGTTCGGGTCCCTCACTCCACTGCTCACTTGGTGTGGCACTCCCCATGAATTTGCTGAAGTGAATGGACTTGAAAGTTCGCGGATGTCCGTAAAATTTGGCGCGATGGAATTGTCAGGATAGTATCCGAAATAATTACATGAATATTTGGTTCCAAGTTGCATATCCCAATATCTGTTATCTCCCTGCAGCTTCAAAGCTCTTCCCATATTCACAAAATAATTTCTACGAATGCGATTGGAGGCATCGCCAGTGTTGTTGATCAACAAGCCATGTGAGTAATTGTTGATCCAAGGATTTGTGAATGAGACATCGAATAAATTGTCCTGTACCGTATACGAACAAACACCATCGAGATATAAACCATAAGGACAAATTTGCAAGTCCACAAAATCTTCAGCGGTGATGGATTGTCCACTTCCATTAATGTTCAATCCATTCTGCAAACCTGAAAGAACGTCGTTCTGCAATGTCGCAAATTCATTGTTCACGATGTAGTGGATGCCAGTGTTGCGAACATACATGTCGCGCCAGCAAGAAAAATCAGTCCCGCGAATGTTCACATTGCCTTTCCCTCTCGACCAAATGCCTCTGGTAAAACCGGAAATGGATGAAGAAGCAGTTAGCCCGGTTGCATTGCTTGTATAACTGATGTATGATACAGGAAAATGATCATACTTCAATCCAATGAATTCCATGGCACTCAAGTGAGACCCTATTGTATTGATGATTTTGCAGTCAAAAAAGGGAATAGCTTTGCCGGAGTATTGGAAAAAGGATTTATTCTGACTGGGTAACTCGCCTTCAGGAAAACTATCATCAGTGATAAATTCAGACGAGGAGATATAGCCTAAAATATAACTTCGCAAAGTACCCATGTTGTACAATCCACGAATTTCAAAATCGCGTTGACAATTAAGAAATGTGGAGCCATCCACAATGACATGTGCCCAATCTTGCGTAGCATCCTCTCCGTCCGGATTGTTCAACGTTTTTAATTTGAGACCAACGCTTGCCCGCTCTATAACGCTTCCAGAATTAATGACGATCAGACTTTTATTGACATTCGCGCCGTAGTTTGTCACTCGACTTGCACTGATTCCCGACCAAAATCCGTCGCAATCAACTATAGTTGACAAATATGATTCATTTCGAATTGTCAGGTCCGCTCCATCTAACAATACGATTCCTTTTCCCTGAGCAAACTGAAGATTGCATCCGTCAATGATGAAATGAACACCAGCAGCAATAATCAAGTTTTCATTTAAAATATAAACTTCATTTAACCATGTTTCATTCATACTGATTTCAAAACTCGGAGGAGGCAAGGTACTGCCTGAACAACAAACTTCTTCAACCATGATCTCAACATCAATGGCAGATTCGCAGCCATTCGTCGCGGTTCCGTTCAATTGATAAGTAGAAGTTTCAATTGGAGAAACAGAGATCGCTGCATCGGTCGGATTGGCTATATCATCAGTTGCGGTCCAAACATAGTTGGCAGCACCAGAGGCTGTCAATTGCGTTGACTCGCCAATACAGATAGATTCATCCGATACAACTATTGCCAGTTGAGGAAATTCATCTACATAAATTGAGATCGGCATGTTAACGGTGCAACCGTTGGAGGTTAAACCCGAAGCGATATAGTTCATAGAACTCGAAGGCGAGCATATAACTTCATTTCCTGATGATGGATTCAGAAAACTTGTTGGTGAATAGGTGACATTCTGAAAAATTGGAGGGACGACAATAGTTGTAGTCGATCCGTTGTTCAAACAAGACACAAATTCCGCTGAGAAAATCGGATTATCAACATGGATTATTTCTGTATGAGGGATTTCCAAGCCACACATTGTTTGTTGAATTGCAGTTACCGTATAGTCGCCGTCAAGAAGATTCGTTGGATCGAAATAAAAACTACCATTCATCAAGACCACACCATCAGAAAGTAAAAATTCAGTGGTCGGATCAGTGACATAATTGGATAACAAAACGGGTTCGGCACTTGCGCAAATCAATTCCGGTAGAGCAAAATTCGGCTGATCATCACCATTAATCAGTGTCAAATCATCTACGAAAAGGTAACATTGATTTGAGCTTGAATTCGCTGTTGCGATTGTTGCATTTGCGCGCAGAAAAATGACATCATATGCTTGGTCTGGAGTAAACTCAATTTCAAAGTAGCTCCAGACATCCACGATAGGAAAAACATCAGAAGAAACAACAAACAAATCATTTTCCTGAGGTGTTCCAGTCAAGTTGCAATTGAAATCCTGTCCAAGATAAATATCTACAGCACACATTTCCGCGGGGTGAAAAGTTGAGCTTTTAGATACAAGCACCGAAAGCAAATATGTTTCATTGGGAACTAAACTTTGCGTAAGTTCCGCTTGTACACTTTCATTGTAGGAACCAATAAATGCTCCGAATCCCATGTAATTATTGCCGCTCTGAGCATAGGGTAGCACGGTGCCAATTGCACCGGTACAACCAAGCACCATCATATCAGGAGTAGGCGAAGCAACACTCCAACAATCACCTGTTACACCGACCGTTTGGCTCACACACGGCAACGAGTATTGCTCAAACCCTCCATTTCTGATTAGATTGCATGGATCTGTTTGGCAAGGCAATGGAGCACAAGTACCCGGTAATCCAGAAAAATTCTGATTAGGATCCTGTCCTATCACAATTTGTGAGTTCGAATCAAGGCATTCAATTCCGAACCAAACGGATAATATGAACAGTTTTAAAGATTTCGACATGGTTGAACGGGTTAAGATGATGGAAATGTAACCCAAAATTCAATACGTTTATAATCCTTTAGCTGGGCCGTCCGCATTTCGAATTAAAGAAACAAAAAACAGTCACTAAAGAAATCAATAGCGCAGCTTGTGAAATGCTCTTTAATTCTGTAAATCCTTCTAAAACCAAAAACATCATTGTAAATCCAATTAACTATGACATCCTTCATTTTAGGCGCATTCCCAATTAGTATTCACAATAAATGACCATATTTTCACAAATCAAAAACCTTCGTTCGCCTCTATACGAAGTGCCTATGATTATTGGCTTGCATCCCTTCATAATGATTCCGAAAATATTCCAGGTTATAACAAAAATGGTCTGAAGGTGACCTCCAGACCAAGTAAAAAGATACGGCTAGTAAGTTTGCGCTGTATAAAATCTCACTATTCAATAGGAATAAGTACACATGTTCCTAGCGCCGCTTTGATGCCTTCATCCAACATCACCTCATTGCCCACTTTGTTCAATGGATCAAGTTCAAGTACCTTGTTCCAAGCAGATTTTGAGCAATCATAATTTTTTTGTTTAGCATACAAAACACCCAAATAGCCGTATGCTTCAATCAAATTCTTTTTGTTCGCCTCCACCTTTTTTGGGTCAGTGCCAATAGCCTTGATAAACATTTCATGAAATGGTTTTGCAAGACCTACAGGTTCTTCTGGATTAACCTCCAACTTGTTGTTGCATCGTCCGCGCCAAAAATTCGCATCAGGATATTTCACTGTAGCTTTTGAAAATGCGTCATCAGAGAGTGTGTATTCTTTGTTGTAATAACGCGCCTGGCCGAGGTAATAGAAATCCAATGGCTGAGGTTCTGCACTCTTGTCAACTTTCAATTGATAATAGTTTGCAGCATCCGCATATTTCTTTTGTTTAAAATAGATGGCAGCTACGTCGGTATAACCATCAACATATTCAGCATCCTTTTCCACCGCCATTTTCAACACATCCACTGCTAAAGAATCCTGGCCGCTTTTCGAAAGAAGTTTTCCTTTGTACGCATAATCACTGCCAACGATAGTCGGTTTACCATTGGCGGTCGCCATTGCTAAAAACTTATCGATGTTGACAATGCCCTTTGCGTAATCACCCGTTTCGTAATAGCTGTATCCAAGCAAACGATACATGAACGCGTTATCGGGATTGCAAGGCAGCGCGCTTTCCAATTCTTGAGCTGCCTTTTTATAATCCTTCGCCAAAAAAACGAAACTTGCATAACGCTGTTGCACACGGCAATTGTTATTTAGCTCTAGATATTTTGCATACGACTCAATCGCCGCAGGATAACGTTGTGCTTTGTAAAGAAGCTCTGCCTTTTCGCGGTAAGCCGGCGCAAAGGTTGGATCAAGAGCAATTGCCTCATTGTAATAATTCAATCCTTCATCATAATTTTTAACTTTCACATACAACACCCCTTTGCGCAAAATTGCGCGTGTGTATTTCGGATCTACTTCCAGGGCTTTGTTGTATTGCATGATCGCATTGCTCAGATTCATTCCATCACGCTCGCTGTAATAATCGCCCAATTGAATATATGCTTCCGGATTTTTATCATTGAGTGGAATGGCTGTATTGATGTAAAGAATAGCTTTCTCCAAATTTTTAGGTTCACTTTGTAAAAGAACTTCAGCCATTTTAAGGTAAGCGAGCTGTTTTGTGCCTTTATCAATTTTATTTCCTCTGGCATTCATCACTTCTTCTGCTTTTGCGAATTGTGCGTTGGCCATTGCGGATTCGTTTTTGTTCCAACCAACTCGGCCCAAGCCTGCGTAGTTCAGCGGATTGTTAGGAGCTACCTCGATTCCTTTGCGGTACATCATTTCAGCATCGTCAATTCTTTCCCCCCAATAAAAATAATTGTCGCCGGCAGCGAAATAATTATCTCCATTTGAAGGCTCACGCGCGATGAGATCTTTTAGGTCAGCTTCCGCTGATTCATATCGTTCATTCAACGTTTTTTTAACTGCCTCTTCGCGCGTTTGCGCGTTAGTTTGAAATACGAATGCCACAAGACAGATGGCGGCGAGTACAACACTTTTTTTCATATCAGGTTTGTATAATAGACTTAACTTATTCAATGATTTTTACTGTTCTGTTTGGTGTTTTGGCGGCAACCATACCCATTTTGTGAATGATGAGTTGTCCCTTTTCACCGACGAGGTGGTTGGCAAAGCCTGTGCCAAGCGTTCCTCGTAAACCGGTGCGAATGTAGAATACGTCTCTGCGCAATGGATAAGTACCGTCAAAAACATAGGCTTGAAAAGGCCTGCGCGCCAATTCTGGTTTGACAACATTTGTTGGATCAACAATGCCAAGAGTGCGAATCATACTTCGGTACTTTATCGCAATTGGATCTTCAGGATCGGTAATCCAACTCATACTTATGACTCCGATCGCATTTTTATTTGCGTTCACATATTGAATGACTTCCTCATTGGATTGCTGCGAAAAACACCATGGTGGAAACTGCGACACTCCGAATTTTTCCTTGAGGAAACGTGCATTGCAAGACTTGGCATTATCAAAAACCACATTGATTTTTCCTCGATTTGAACCCGGTATGATCTGATTCCAAACACTATCACGCCCTTCGAAGATACCTCGCAATTGATCCATGGTAATGACAGAATCCAGGTTTTCTGGATGTACGACCAGCGCAACGCCATCAATGGCGATACGCAGACTTTCCGGCACGCGTTGTATACTTTTAAAGTATGCCACTTCCTCGGCACTCAATTCACGACCAATGACTGCGGCCTGGATACTATCGCTTAATAAAGCAGTTATAACATCGGCTTCTGGTTGATATTCCGGTTGAATTGTCGCATATTTATTCAAACTGGTATATGTAAAAATCTGAGAGTCCATCATGAGCGAATACGAATCGTCCACGCCGATTCTCAAAACACCAGACGTGATAGAATTTACGTTCTTATCCTGTTTGACATTGCATGCAGCAATGACCAAAGCGAAAGACCAGATAAGCACATTATTTTTCAGATTCCCTATTCTCATTTAGTTTGATGTATTTCTTGAGACGCACAAAACGCACAGCAGAATACAAAAGAAGGACGCCACCCATAATAAATCTTCTGTTGCCAGGCAGCCACTCTGAAGATGTTGGTACAAAAAAGCAGACCAAAGCAAGCAGGCATAGCAGCACTATCATGACATAACTTAGGTACACCGTCGGTTTCATTTGATTCAAATAAAGCGTGCGCAAGTTACATCCACTTGTAATGTGCATTTTCACGCAATTCTATCAATCATGTAATTCAAAACGTAGGGGCATAGTTACAATCACAGGAAGCGGTTCTTCGCCATCATCACCTGGCTTCCAGCGCGGCATGGCATGAATGGCATCAATGGCCTTACTGGCTAGCCTATCTCCATTGCGAATACCCCGCTCAATAGTCACTTCACCAATGCTTCCATCCTCGTTCACAACAAACGAAATATAGATTGTTCCTTCAACATTTCGATCAATTTCGTGATCAGAATAGCGCACTCTCGGCTTCATGTAAGCCATCATTTCATCCACACCACCTGGAAATACCGGAGGATTTTTCACATAACGGCGAGCTTTCTTTTTTTCAGGAAGCAACTCCGTTCCACCGCCTTCTCCACCGTCACCTGGTGGCACATAAGGCTCTACAATACCTATTGGATCGTCGCCACCGCCACCTTGCTGAACATTGCGGCGATCCAGATCTGAAGCAATTGGCAATGCTGCTTTGTTTTCAACTACAACTACCTCGCGATTGTCCTGCCCCGAAGATCTCTGTTGGGGTTTTTCATCTTTAGGTTTTTGAGTATCCTTTTTTTCCACCTTTTCGATGGGGCTTATATCCATAGGAATCACAATCGAAAAAGCCGCAGGAATAACCTTTTGCTCAGGTTTTCCATTGAGAAGACTTACACCGCAGAAGCCGCCACCAATTAGCCCAACCGAAAGGAGCAACGCATAGAATACATTGAGGTGATGATTTTTCCTAATCGCATAAGCACCATAACTTGTGTTGCGACCTTCAAAAACCAAATCATTTCGTTCAGCAGAAACCACATTAGACCAGGATAAATCCATAGAAAACAGAAATACAGAAAGTGCGATAATGGCAATAATTGTAATAATCATGACTGTAAAATTTTAAGGTTACCCGAATAACCTCTTTGTACATATCAGATTGCAATAGGATCAAAGAATACGAAGAAAAAGATGCGCAATAATTGCTGATCCAAGGCAGAATTAAAATTCGGCACTCGATGAAGGAATTCCGATGAACCGATTAAACCCAATAATAACACTTGGCCTCTATCAGAAGTAATGCGGAAGATTTTTATTAAAACTCTTTTGCACAAACGTCAAGACTAAAAATCGAGACATGCGCCTATGGTGAAGTGTCCGCTTTCGAAGGCGTTTATCACTGAATTGATTTCTAATACGGAATTTGGGTTTAAGCAAAAAAAAGGCCTGCAATGCAGGCCTTTTTATTATTCATCAATTTTTTATTTCAAAGTGAAGTTCACAGGAACAGTCATTACCAGACGAACAGGTCGACCGTTCTGTTTCGCAGGTGCAAACTTTTTCAGTTTTTTCACAGCGTTTTCGGCAACACGGCTCAGGTTTGGACCACCAGTTACACCACGTTGAATTTTCACGTTTGTAACAGAACCATCCTTCTCCACTACGAACTGCACATACACTTTACCTTGAATGTTATTCTCCTTTTCCATTTCTGGATAAGGAGCATTTTCGCTAATGTCCTTTTGCATGGCTAATTCACCACCTGGATAAAGAGGCATCTCTTGAGCGAATGACACCGGCTCTTCAGGTTTCACTTCTTCGATCACAGTTACTACTTCTTCTACAGGGCCTATTGGACCATCTTCACCTTCTTGAGTAACAGTGGAAATGTTCTGATCTTTAAGATCATCCACAGCTGGCGGTGGATCTTTCACTTCCTCCTCAGTCACTTCAATTTCAGTGAATTTGATTTGCTCAACAGTTGGTGGTGGTGGTGGCGGAGGAGGTGGTGGTGGTGGTGGTGGCGGCTCCTCGGGATTGGTTGGAGGTGGAGCCAACATTTCCACAATTTTCTCAGCTGGAATTTCGACCTTCTCTTCGTGATTTCCACCGAAAAGCATTGGGCCACCGAATCCAGCACCTGCAGCAAGCACAGTTGCGCCGAGCGCGATACCGAGTGTCATACCATGCCCTTTTCGGATCTGGTATGCACCATACGCTTTGAATCTGTCTTGAAACACTACATCATTCCGGAGCGGACTAATCATATTGTTCCAACCAAGATCGAGACTCACCACGGCGACAACCACCGCGATCATCAGTACAATTAATAATGGTGTCATGGGTTTATAATGTTTTAGTTTGACTTGAACTCATATTGCTGTACATGTCAAATACAAAAGCGTTCAAAGTCTTGTTAATTTTTCTTCAATTCAAGTTCGGCTGATTTCTGTCGCACTGAAATGGCTTCAGATTCTGCCATATCCTGAATCGCGCGTTTACGCACATTGCATATATTCAGCTCATCCATCGCGCTTATTACATTCTTGAATTTGGTTTTGTCATTTGTTTTGATCACCACAAATGGTGCGTCTTTTGAGCCAACGACTTGCTTATACGCCTCTTCATAGGTGCCTTCATCAATTTCTTTACTTTCCAATTTTGCTTTGAGCTGATTCACCTGATCATTCACCGCAGCATTTTTATCAAGCATTATTTTTCTGAAACCGTCTTTGGAAAAGTCGGTAAGCATCAACTGGGTTGTATCCGGTTTGTAAGCTCCGAAGTAATAAAAAATTTCCTTCTCATTTTCACCCAGAAGCAA
>Ga0075152_10000230_pt1 | contig 45006 bp, 43 predicted proteins | sample JI61114C2DNA_FD_70964 | JGI IMG/M metagenome (GOLD analysis project Ga0075152, IMG submission 70964) | Wastewater effluent complex algal communities from Wisconsin, to seasonally profile nutrient transformation and Carbon sequestration -... | ecosystem: Engineered > WWTP > Effluent > Algae...
GGCACCGGAACCGAAGGTGAAAAGAAAGCGGCTGCCTATATCGAAGCACAATTCAAAAAACTTAAGCTGGAACCAAAGGGTGATAATAACAGCTATCTACAAGGCTTTACCTTTAAAGGCGGAGCACACGGAGAAGGCGCTGACGGGAAAGCCAATAACATTGCTGCGTATCTTGATAATGGCGCTGCCACCACCATCATCATCGGTGCACACTACGATCATTTAGGGATTGGAGAACAAAGTGGATCGCTGGAAGCTAACTCCAAGGGTATGATCCACAATGGCGCAGATGACAACGCATCCGGAGTTGCGGGCGTGATTGAACTGGCAACATATTTCACCAAAAACAAGGTTAAAGAGAAAAACAATTTCTTATTCCTGTGCTTCTCGGGTGAAGAGATGGGATTGTTTGGATCAAAGTATCTAGCCGATCACTCACCGGTTGATTTGGGAACTGTAAACTACATGATCAACATGGATATGATTGGCAGGCTTGATCCACAAACTAAAACCCTGCTTGTTCACGGAACGGGCACAAGTCCGGTATGGGAAACACTCGTTCGAGGCTTCGAAACTGAAAACATAAAGATTAAAACCGATTCCTCAGGCGTTGGTCCTTCCGATCATACCTCGTTCTACCTGAAAAATCTTCCGGTGCTGCATTTCTTTACGGGCTCGCACAGCGATTATCATAAGCCTTCGGATGATTACGAAAAAATAAATTACAAAGGCGAAGCAGAAGTATTGAAGCTGATTGCTAAAATCATTGAAAGTCCACAAACGCAGGATAAACTCGCTTTCCTGACAACAAAAACAAAGCAAACAGGAACACGGTCAGCGTTTAAAGTTACCATGGGTGTAATGCCGAGTTATTCGTCCAGTGCGGTTGGTTTACAGGTCGATGGTGTAACCGAAGGCAAGCCTGCACAGAAAGCGGGTATCAAAGCAGGTGATATTATCACACAGCTCGGTGAGTACGAGATCAAGGACGTTTACGGTTATATGGATGCCCTTGGAAAGTTTGAAAAAGGACAAACTGTTCAAGCGAAAGTGAAACGCGGTGAAGAACTGCTCACGCTATCCATTACCTTTTAATACGCTACTTGACCTGAAGCCCTGAAATAATATTAAGACTATTGTAAGTCTTTGATTTAGGGTGTAGAGCTTCCAGTAGAATGTACGTAATCTCTACTTTTTTGCCGATGAGTTTTTTCGGATCAGCTTTGAAATCGTCTGATCCCTGAAAATAATATAACCAGATAAACCGGTACTCTTTGCCAGCTTCATCTTTAAGGTTGACATAGAGAAAGTCTTTTTCCTCAACTGACTTAATCGTTCCTGAAGCCGTAAAGTATTCTGTTTCATCCTCCTCTACTTCCGGTTCTTTTTTATCTATGAAAACCTTGAATACATCCGGGCATACCCCAACCATTAATACGCCTACTTTCTCACCCAGAGTCGTCATTGATCCTGTATCAGCAATGTCAATCGGTAAGTTGTTTTTTTGAGCACTCTCCAACATGCAAAGCCCGAGTGACATCTCCACATCGGCCCGGTCGGCTTTCGTGTAGTCGTAATTCTTTTTCCCAATACACTCGCAGGTTTCTTTTGCGATAGTTTTATAAACCTCATCGGTCTGTGAAAAGCCCTGAGAAGAAACTATTGTCAGGGCGATAAGAAGTAAAATGTTGTTTTTCATAACGTGCAGGGTAAAATTTTTAACCAAAAATATTAATCATCATGACAATTCCGAGAAAAAAGACGGTGCTGAAGAATATATAGAAAAAGGCCATCAACGACTTTAAAATTGTCTTTAACCATGACTGCTTGTAAAGATTCCGCAACGAAAGCAGCACATAGAGTATGATGGAAAGCAGAATTACGTTCATAAACCAGCTTCTTGCAGATGCGCTAATAAACAGAGGAATTAATAAAACAATACTGACGACTATGTACACAAACGACTGCAAGTGGAGTGTGTAGACGAGGTGATCAATGTAATATTTCTTGTGGCGGATGTACAACAGCTTAAACGCCAAAGCATACAGCGGTAGAAGCAAAAACGAAATGTATTTCAGGTAGGCTGCAGCGTAATCGAATGTTTTGCTAACACCATTCTGAATTTTCTTAAACTGTCGCTCCTCAACCTCCTTGTCTTCTTTTGTGACAGGGGAGGTAGAGCTTGACGTCCTTACTACTTTCTCAGCTTTAATTTCCTTTTCGTATTTTTTATAATATGCGTTGGCAACGATCACCATCACAATCGTAACAAAAAAGAAAAGTCGCAACGGGTGAATGTAACGCATCCGCTTACCTGCCCAATGCTCCCGCGTTAAAAAGCCCGGCTTTGTGATCAACGGAATTAGACTCCGGAAGAATTTGGAATCGAAGTGAAAAAAGTCTCCGATGGTATGAAAAGCCAGGTGAAAAAAATTTTCCCGGGTCTCAATGTTTTCCTGACCGCAGGCAGCGCAAAACTTTCCGGTTACTTCCGCGCTACAATTGAGGCAATTTGTTTCCGTCCGGTATTTTTTATGGCTCATGGATCAGGTTACAGGTTCTAAAAATACTGAATGGTTTTGTATTCCCTATCTTTGAAAATGCGGTTAGTTGTAATCCTGATAGTAATTTTTGCCGGAGAATTGGGCTATGCCAGGCAACAGGTTACCATCTCCACCGTTGACATTGATCATTTCTGGGAAGCGTACGACAGTCTGGCTTCAGCCCACGATTCAATTGCTGTATTTCAACGGCTTTACATTGACCGGGCAACGAGGGGATTAAAAGAGTTTATTAAAGCCCGCAATTTCGAAGCCGGTGAATACGTAACCTTGATTAAAAATTTTCCAAAATTCTGGACCTCAATTCGTCCGAACACAGAACGTATTGCCACCCGGAAGGCCGAAATTGAAAGTATCTTTCAAAAATTTAAAGAATTATATCCTGCATTTCAGTCACCGGATGTCTGCTTTTCGATTGGTTGCTTACGCACAGGCGGAACAACCAGTCCGAGGTTAATATTGATAGGCTCAGAGATTGCTAGTGCCGACTCTTCAACACAGACGGCAGAATTTACAGGGTGGCACGCGCGTGTATTGGCCAATTTAAGTGATATCACTACCATGGTTGCCCATGAGGCTGTGCATACACAACAAAAGAATAATCGTGGCTATGCAAAAGGATATTACAATCACCGTCTGCTAACACAAAGCATTCGTGAAGGGTGCGCTGATTTTATCGGATCGCTGCTAACCGGATCGATCATCAATAACGTTCAGTATGAATACGGGCTGACACACGAAGCGGAACTCTGGAAAGAATTTCAACAGCACATGAATGGCCCGGATTTCTCACGCTGGTTATATAATGGCATTACGTCAGTTGAAAGGCCGGCTGACTTAGGGTATTTTATTGGTTTTCGAATTTGTGAGCGATACTATAATCAGAGCAAAAACAAAGCAAAAGCTATTCGTGATTTGCTGAGTATAAAAGACTATCCTAAGTTTTTGAAAAAGAGTGGGTATGGTTTCCCAAACTAATCTTTAAACTCAAGGATATCAGCAGGCTGGCAATCCAATACTTTACAAATTGCTTCAAGTGTAGAGAAGCGGACCGCTTTAGCTTTCCCGGTTTTGAGTATCGAAAGATTAGCTTCCGTTAAGCCTATTCGCTCAGCCAGTTCTTTTGACTGCATTTTGCGCTTCGCGAGCATAACATCCAGGTTTACAATGATAGGCATCAGACGGTAAGTTCTTGTTCACGTTGCATGGCTACTCCTCTACGGTAAATCATCGCCAGTATAATTACTAAAATACCCACCTTAAAATATACCAGAGTTCCGAGACCATCGTACCGAAAAGCTTTATCGGTAATGTTCTCCACATAATACGTTAATATCCCTGACCGAAGGATGATAAAAACATCATACAAAATCAGAATATATCCTATCCAAAAAATGCGTTTAATATTTCTATCTGAGAAAGGACTTTCTATTTCTGTTGCCGCTACGATCCTGTAAAATAGGAAACAAAGTAAAGAATAGAATATTAAGTAAGGAATGGATAACTCAAATCCTGCAATATTGAGAAAACCAAAAGGAACAAAGAAGTGAGTATACCACGGCATATTCACCGTGAGGTCTCCGGTTTTGGATTGCTTGAAGGCATAGCCCGGTGTTTCACCAGTTGCAATCGCGGTTGTATCTGAGACTGCTCTTCGTACATCAAGAACTATTTCGGATTTCTCGAACGAGGATGAAAATGAATCAATTGTTATGCCCCCAAATAACATCAACAGTAAAAATCCGCCACTGACAATATTCAGCAGCAAAACAATCTTGACGATAACAAAAAATAAGGGCTGGCGGGTAGGTTTCATAACAATGAATTTACACCCGAATTAAGTAATAATTATTGATAAACAATAATTACTTATTGTTTTATAACGATTTATTGATCAGAAGAATCGATGATATGCTGACTGACAATCCTGTAAATCTCCGCCAATTCAGGGCTTTCTTTCAAAAATTCCATGTGGCGTTCCAAAATTTCAAAATCACCCCGAACAGCCGGACCGGTTTGAGATTTTTCAGGGCCAAGCTCTAAGCTCTTATTTAATGTCTCCGCAATCAGCGGTTTGAGCACATTAAAATCCAGATCATTTTGTTTTGCTATCTCTCTGGCAATCGTGAGCATGTGGTTGGAGAAATTTGAGGCAAACACAGCGGCTACATGCAGCGCCTTACGCTCCTCTGAATTTATTCGCTTTACGTTATTGCTGATGGCTTTTGCCATTTTCATCAGAACTTTTTCAACATTCGAACTTTCGCTCTCAACAAAGATTGGAACATCTTTAAAGCTTACTTTCTTCGCCTTACTGAAGGTTTGCAACGGATAGAATACACCCATGTTTTGAGAACCTGTATCGTCCAGTACGCTTAACGGCTGACTTCCGGACGTATGAACTACAATAGCATCTTCAGGCAGAATAATTTTCTGAGCGACCTCCTGAAGAACATCATCGCTTACCGAAATAATGAAGATTGTTGATGTACTAGCCGAGAAATCGAGTGAAATGTTTACATGAGCTTCGTATAAACGCCCTACCAATGCAGCAGCATGCTTCGGATTCTGACTGTAAACTTCTCTAACGGGATATCCAACATTATCAAGTGCAGGCGCGAGATGCCATGCAAGGTTACCCGATCCAATAAAAGAAGTTCGAATCAAGATTTTTGGATTTTAGGATGGTCAGGATTTTTCAGGCGTGGATGGTAGATTCTTTTGTATTCAAGACTCTCTGCTCCAAAATTGAGAAGTAATCCTATATCGAAATTATACGCGACCTGATAGTTTTTGATTTGAGCTAAGTGAACATCCTCTAACTTAATTACAGCCTTTATCTCAACCAATACTTTTTCCTCTACAACAAAATCAGCACGTCTTGTGCCAACTGCAGTATTATCGTAAAAAATAGGTTGTTCAACTTCCCGGAAAAATTTAAGATTGGCTTTTTCTAATTCAATGGCTAAGCATCGTTGATAAATTACTTCCTGAAAGCCATTGCCAAGTGAAGAGTGTACTTTCATCGCACACCCGATAATCTTATACGTCAGATCATCTTTTAGTTCCTCCATCCTGAAAAATCCTGCATCCTGAAAATCCTGTAATCCCTTAAATCCTGATTCAGACTTTTGCTGTCACCTTATAAAGCTCGGCAAGCTTGCTTACTACAAAATCAATTTCTTCAGGCGTGTTGTATTTGCTGAAGGAAAAACGAACTGCGCCTTTTTTTGATCCTGGATACAATGCCCCCAGCACATGCGAGCCGGTTGATGCCCCGCTTGAACAGGCGCTTCCGCCTGATGCCGATATGCCGTGCAGATCTAAATTGAACAGCAGCATTTCATTTTCTTCCGATTCAGGAAGACATACATTCAATACTGTGTACAAGCTCTTGTCCAGGTTAGCTGAATCACCATTGAAGTCAATACCCGGGATTTCTTGCTTCAGCTTTTCAATCATTCGGGCTTTTAAACCTTTGATGTAGTGCTCATGTTCATCCATTTCGCGGTACGCGATTTCCAATGCCTTGGCCAGACCGATAATGCCGTATGTGTTTTCAGTTCCGCCACGCATGTTGCGCTCCTGCGCTCCACCATGAATAAACTGTCCGAGCTTGCGGTCTTTACGAATGTACATAAAGCCTACACCTTTCGGTCCATGGAACTTGTGGCCTCCCGCTGTCATTCCGCACACATGCAGCTCACGCATATCGTGTCTGTAATGTCCCATTGTTTGAACGGTGTCGGAATGGAAGAAGGCATTGTATTTTTTTGCCAGCTCACCAACTGCTTTTATGTTTAAGAGGTTGCCGATTTCATTATTTGCATGCATCAACGAGATCAATGCATTTGGATACTTCTTCAAAAGATTTTCCAGGTCATTCAAATCAACATGACCCTTTGCATCCATCTTAACATGATGCAATTCTATCAAGCCTTGCTTTTCAATTGTTTCAAGCGTATGCGTTACGGCATGATGCTCAATCGGTGTTGAAATGGCATGCTTGATGCCATACGTTTTGATTCCGCTTACGATTAACGTGTTGTCCGCTTCTGTTCCGCCTGAAGTAAAAATGATCTCACCCGGAGTGCAATGCAGTAGCTCCGCTATTTTCTTGCGAGATGATTCGATGGCAGCCCGCACTTTTCTTCCGTGGGAATGGATAGAAGATGGGTTTCCGAAATCTTCCAGCATAAATGGCTTCATCGCTTCAAAAACTTCCGGATCAAGCGGTGTAGTGGCGGCATTATCGAGGTAAACTTTCATACGCATTACTTAATAATATTCTGAATATCGGTAATGATACGCTGCGCGAGCGCATCGGCTTTCTTTTCATTTTGCGATTCCGCATAAATGCGAATAATAGGTTCGGTATTTGATTTTCTTAAATGAACCCATTCTTTCTCCACTTCGAAATCGATCTTTACACCATCAATCGTATTGATCTTCTCCTGCGCATACTTAGCCTTCACTTCCTCCAGCACTTTATCAACATTTATTTGAGGAGTCAATTCGATTTTATTTTTGGAAATAAAGTATGCAGGGTACGTTTTACGCAAGACTGAAGTCTTCATTTTTGACTTGGCGAGGTGTGTTAGAAACAATGCGATTCCAATTAATGCATCCCGGCCATAGTGCAAATCAGGAACGATGATTCCACCGTTACCTTCTCCGCCAATGATCGCGTCTGTATCTTTCATTGCGCTCACCACATTCACCTCACCTACTGCTGCCGCGGTGTACGTTTTTTTTACTTTCTCGGTAATATCTCTCAACGCGCGTGTAGATGACAAGTTTGAAACCGTGTTCCCTTTCTTTCTGCTTAACATATAATCTGCTACAGCAACGAGGGTATATTCTTCTCCAAAAGGCTTACCATCCTCCTGGATCAATGCGAGGCGATCAACATCCGGGTCAACTACTACTCCAAGATGACACTTCTGTGCTTTTACTACACTGCTTATCTTCTTCAGATGCTCAGGTAACGGCTCGGGATTATGTGGAAATTTTCCGGTAGGCTCGCAATACAGTTCAACTACTTTTTTCACGCCCAGCGCTTTTAGTAATTGCGGGATTACAATTCCACCCGTTGAGTTAACTGCGTCTACCGCAATCTTAAAGTTTGCTTTCCTGATCGCCTTAACATCTACATACTTGTACTTAACGACAAGGTCAATGTGTTTTTTAATATAGGTATCATTCTTTGAATACTTACCCAGCTTTTCCACTGGCGCAAAGTCAAACGCTTCTTTTGCAGCAATTTGTAAAACTTCTTCACCTGCCCTGGCGGGAATAAATTCTCCGCGTTCGTTCAGCAATTTCAAAGCATTCCATTGAGCCGGATTATGGCTGGCCGTAAGAATAATTCCACCTGAAGCCTTTTCTAACGGAACAGCAATTTCAACCGTAGGTGTTGTAGAAAGACCCAGGTCAACCACATCAATGCCAAGTGCTTGTAGTGTTGAACAAACAAGTGCACTTACCATTTCACCCGACATCCGGGCATCGCGGCCTATAACTACTTTTGTTTTGGGATTTGTTCTTTTAAGCAGCGTACCGAAGGCTGCTGCAAATTTTACTACATCAAGGGGCGTCAGGTTATCACCTGTTTTGCCTCCAATGGTCCCCCGAATGCCTGAAATCGATTTAATTAACGTCACAGAGTCAGTGTTTACTAAAAAGTGAGTGCAAAGATATAGAATGTTCTTTCTATGATAAATAAAGAACTGCTTTTGTCTGACTGGTCACGTACCTTCGCAAAACAATTCCAGGACATGAAAAAACCGTTTTCCCAACCCGACCCGAACCGTGTTGAAAAATTAAAAGCTTTCGACAGGCTTTTAACCGTTATGAATGAGCTTCGGGAAAACTGTCCGTGGGACAAAAAACAAACCCTCGAAAGCTTACGGCACTTAACTATTGAAGAAACGTATGAGCTTTCCGATGCGATCGTGGAGGGGGATTTAAAAGAAGTTAAAAAAGAGCTGGGCGATCTGATGCTGCATAATGTTTTTTATGCCCGCATTGCTTCGGAACAGAAAGCCTTTGACATTGCTGATGTATTAAACGCCATCTGCGATAAGCTCGTTGAACGCCATCCGCACATTTACAGCGATGTAATAGCGGAAGACGAGCAAACAGTTAAGGCAAACTGGGAGAAGATAAAATTAAAGACCGGCAATAAATCTGTTCTTGAAGGTGTGCCGAAATCGTTGCCTGCTTTGGTTAAAGCCATCCGAATTCAGGATAAAGCAAGAGGGGTAGGTTTTGACTGGGAGAAAAAAGAGCAGGTTTGGGAAAAGGTTGAGGAAGAAATGCAGGAGTTTAAAACCGAATTCAATGGTGCTTCTGATCAAACAATCAACCATGAAAAAGCAATGGCTGAATTTGGCGACTTACTATTTTCACTTGTGAACTACGCGCGCTTTATTAATATCGATCCGGAAGAAGCATTGGAACGTACCAATAAAAAATTTATTAAACGGTTTCAATATCTTGAAACTGAATCCGCAAAAGATGGAAAAAAAATGGGTGAGATGACACTAGCGGAAATGGATGAATATTGGAACAAAGCAAAATTGTTATGAGTGAAATTTTGATCGCACATTGTATTGTCGGGCCAGTTCTTTTAGCAGCCTCCTCCATGATGAAACTGTGGCCACCTAAGAAAATAAATTCCTTTTATGGCTATCGCACTCCAAAATCGATGAAAAGTCAACTGGCGTGGGATGAAGCCAATACATACAGCGCTGATTTGCTGCTGTGGGCTGGAATTTCAACCATACTTATCCAGGTTATCAGCTACTTCGTTGTTGGTGGACATATTTCGCTACTTATCTCAATCGGTTATTACCTCGTGTTTTTAATTACTTCCATTATTCTGACGGAAAGAAGATTGAAACTAAAGGGTTTCTGATTTCAATCCGCATACAAAATCGTTAACACCACGCGCCTGTTCAAGGCACGATCTGCTTCGGTTCTATTATTGTTAAGCGGCTCGCGCATACCTCTTCCATCCGACATAATCCATTCTGTCTCCACGCCATTATCCATCAGGAAGTCATGAATTGCATTTGCACGATACTGAGAGAGCTTAAGATTGAACTTATCAGAACCCACACTATCGGTGTGACCGACAATTGCAATTTTCAGTTTCGGATTGTCGCGCAACGCTTCAGCCAGGTTGTCGAGGTATTCCAGCGATCCTTCATCGGGCTCAGCGCTGTTGAATTCGAAATTAAAATGAACGGTAGCCGTTTCAAGAATTAATGATTCGTGTTTTATCACCGATCCTGCGCAACACAAATAGAAAAATTGACTTATATATAGAGTTCGTATAAAGGCCTGAAGTCTGCGCTGTTGCGCTTGGCTTTTTCAATGAGTTTTTGCTCGTCCTCTATGGTTGGTTTGGTCAGTAACAAGTTTCTATTCTGATACTAGAATGTCAGAATAGGTAAAAGATACAGCTTGTTAGCAATTTTTTTTACAGGCTAGAGCCCTTCCAGTTTAGGCCGAGGCTCCATTTCATAAGCGGACCGCTGGTCATGCTGGTTACGAGGGCCATGATAACTAACGATACGAATACCTTTTCATTGATCAGGCCGTTCTCCAGCGCAATTAATCCAAGGATAATTTCCATCGCACCGCGCGCGTTGAGGCCAAATCCTGCCGCTAAGGATTCTTTCCAGCTAAAGCCCCCGATCATGCGAGTACCTAAACCCGCTCCCACTATTTTACCAACAAATGCTATTAAAATAATAATCAGGGTAAGTTCTAAATCGAAATGTGTCACGAAATTTACGCGTAACCCAATCGACACAAAAAAAAGCGGAGCAAAAATGTTATTGATGAACTGATGAACAATTTCCTTTGCGCGTTCTGAAAAATGCTTAGAGTCGCCAAGCGCAACCCCAATAATAAAAGCTCCGAAAATTGCGTGAATGCCAATATACTCCGTAAAGGCTGCACCTAAAAAACACAACGCCAGTGAAATCGAAAGTACACCTCCCGGCCAGGCGAGTTTACGGTTTACCCACGGTAGCACCCGGTTGAATACTCCACGGCCTACGGTGAGCATCAATGTAGCAAAACCAAATGTCAGTAAAATCGTGTACCAAAGCGGCATGCCGCTCCCTTTCCCAATCATACTTAAGATCACCGAAAAGATCATCCACCCGATCACGTCATCTACCATAGCGGACGCTACCACTAGCAATCCCATTTTTGAACGGAACAGGTTCAAATCCATAAGTATTCGAACAATAACAGGCAAGGCAGAGATCGCCATAGCCGTGCCCATAAACAACGCAAATGTTAAATGCTCGCCCGTTTCGGCTATTCCAAAAAACTCCGGAAAGTAATATGGAAAGACAAAACCAATGGCAAATGGAATAATCAATCCAAACAAGCTGGTTGTTACTGCCCGTTTGCCTTGTTGCCAAACGATTTGAAGATCAACTTCCAGGCCGGCTATAAACAACAACATCACAACAGCAACTTGCACCAATCCGGTTAATACCGTACCAGCACCGCTGGGTACCGGAAACAAAGCATGGAACCAATCCGGATTGATCATCCCTAAAATAGTCGGGCCTAATAAAATACCGGCAATGATCTCACCAACAACCGCGGGTTGTTTCAGCTTGCGTGCAAGCTCTGCCAGCAGCCGGCCCATGATGAGCATGATCCCCAGTTGAATGAGGAGCTGAACAACGTCTGCATGACTAAGCTTACCCACGCTTAACCTCCTTTCCTGGATTAACAATTAAAAGATTACAGGGTAAGTCAGCAAAAATATGCTCCTGATCGTGCGGAAAAATCCGGTCGAGGATAGAGTATTTTCTTGCAGGAGACGCTATGATTAAAAGATCTGCTTGTTTACGGATAGCAAACTGTGATACTTCAAATCCGGATTTACCTGCTAGTATTTTTATGTTGATTTTCAGTCCTTCATGCGGAATTGGATCTAGCAGCTTTTGTACGGTATTGATTTCCTGCGAGACAAGATCAGTTTTTAGTTGACTGTACTCTTCCTCCGAACAGTGTTCCGATGACGTCATTGTGAGGCCATACATCTTTATCTCACGCACAACGTGAAGCCAGCGCGGGTCCTCGATTTTGCTTAACTCGCAAGCTACTTTTAGTGTCTGATGCAGGTAAGGACCTTCCTCCGCGTTCACCACAATTTCATGATACGGCTTTGGATGCGTGGACGGCTGAAGCAACAACAACACTGAGCAATCAGCTTTGCGCAAAATTTTTCTGCCAATTGTTCCGAGATAGTATTGCAGGAGATTTTCTTTTTTTAATGCCCCCGCCATCAGCAAGTCAATCTTCTCTTCCTGGCAAACCGCAAGAATTCTTCGGCCGGTGTCGCCTTTCTCCCAGCGTACCTTTACTTCATTCGGTGAAAGTCCGGCTTTTACGAGTAGTGCATTAAGTGTTTCTGGAGCATCCCTTTCGGTATCGCCAACGTGAATCAGTACGAGCTCGGCCTGCCACAATTTTTTAAGGCGCGCACTTTCGTGCAGTAACGCCTCCAGTCGGGGCGAAAAAGCAATAGCGAGACCAAGTTTGCGATATTTCATTCCTGATAAAGTCTAAAAATATCATTTTTCAGCATACCGACCGATGAAAAAACTATCGGCTAAAAACTATCTTTGCGCCTTATGGCGAATTCGGAAGACAACCTTTTTAAGAATGTGATTGCCCACTCGAAGGAGTACGGGTTTATTTTTCCTAGCAGCGAGATTTATGACGGGCTAAGTGCCGTGTACGACTACGGTCAGAATGGTGCCGAGCTGAAAAATAACATTAAAGATTACTGGTGGAAATTCATGACCATGATGCACGATAATATCGTGGGCATTGATTCAGCCATTTTTATGCATCCCACCATCTGGAAAGCATCAGGTCATGTAGATGCGTTCAACGATCCGATGGTCGATAACAAGGATTCCAAAAAAAGGTATCGAGCAGATGTTTTGGTAGAAGATGCTATCGCGAAGCTGCAAGATAAAATTGAAAAAGAAGTTGAAAAGGCTGCGAAGCGCTTTGAAAATTTCGATCGCGCCATGTTTGTAACGACCAATGGACGTGTTGTTGAGTATCAAAAGAAGATTGATGAAGCCAATACGCGCATGAAAGACGCGTTGGGCAGCGGTGATATGGCCGCGATGAAGCAGCTCATCGTTGATCTTGAAATTGCCGATCCGGTTTCCGGAACAAAAAACTGGACGGACGTGCGGCAGTTTAACCTGATGTTCTCAACCGAAATGGGGTCGCTGGCAGAAGACACGAACAAGATTTATTTAAGACCAGAAACAGCCCAAGGCATTTTCGTAAACTTTTTGAACGTTCAGAAAACCGGCCGCATGAAAATTCCTTTCGGGATTGCGCAGATCGGTAAAGCGTTCAGAAATGAAATCGTAGCGCGTCAGTTCATTTTCCGCATGCGGGAGTTTGAACAAATGGAAATGCAATTCTTTGTGAAGCCAGGTGAGGAAATGAAGTGGTATGAATACTGGAAAGAAAAAAGATTGAAGTGGCACCAGGCTTTGGGATTGGGCAATGAAAACTATCGCTATCATGACCATTTAAACTTGGCACATTATGCAAACGCAGCCTGCGACATTCAGTTTAATTTCCCGTTTGGTTTTAAAGAACTTGAGGGCATTCATTCGCGCACAGATTTTGATTTAAAGAGTCACGAAAAATTCTCCGGTAAAAAGCTTCAGTACTTCGATCCGGAAGATAATCAGAACTTCATTCCATATGTAGTGGAAACTTCTGTTGGGTTAGATCGCATGTTCTTGTCGGTATTAACAGCATCCTACAAAGAAGAAAAGCTGGAAGACGGCAGTGAACGTGTAGTGTTAAAAATCCCGGCTCCGCTTGCTCCCAATAAGGTTGCAATCCTTCCGTTAATGAAAAAAGACGGCCTTCCGGAAAAAGCAATGGAGATCATGAACAGCCTCAAGTTTGACGTTCGGTGTTTTTATGAAGAAAAGGACGCCATCGGAAAACGGTACCGCAGACAGGATGCCATTGGTACTCCGTATTGCATTACCATCGATCACCAAACACTGGAAGACAACACGGTTACGATCCGTGACCGCGATACCATGAAGCAAGAGCGTGTGAAGGCAAGTGAGTTGAATGCTAAAGTATCTGCAGCATGTTCAATCAACAACTTGCTTAAACAGCTTTTATAAATGGAGGGCAGCGGGCAGTTTTGGATCATTCTGTCCGCTGTTTTTCTCTTTGCTGGAATTTTTGCCCTGCCTGTTATTCGTGAACAGCGCTGGTACAAAAAACTACTGTTCTATTATTTCCCGCGATACATTGTTCCGTTAACACCAGGTTTGAAGCCGATCAACGTTTACTATAAAAAACTTACGCCTGAAGAACGTAAGCGGTTTGAGTGGCGGGTATACTACTTCATTACTTCTACCGAAATCAGTTTTCGCCTATTCAAACCTACACAGCTTATTAACCACAATGCAGCGCGTTACTTGATTGCTTCCTGCGCAACACAGCTCTCGTTGTTCCTGCCTGAAGACTGCTACGATGCTTTTCATAAGATCATCATTTATCCGGATAAATATTATTCACCGATCACCGGCCAATATCACAAAGGCGAAACTAACCCGGGCGCAGGCTACATTGTGCTTTCCTGGAACAGTTTAAATTCCGGGTTTGCCAATAGCACGGACGGCATAAACTTATTAATGCACGAACTGGCACATGCACTCTGGCTGGAAAACAAAATTTTTGATTACGCGATATTTGAAGCTGAGGCCCTTGAATCCTATGAAGTAATGGCTGCTGTGACGAAGGCTGATATGCAAGCCTCCGGACAGGAACATTTCTTCAGGCGCTACGCGCTAACGAATGAAGAAGAGTTTTTTGCTGTAGCCGTGGAAAATTTCTTTGAGCGGCCTGTTCAGTTTAGAACTGCACTTCCTGATCTTTATGCTACTTTAGTGGCGCTGTTTAAACAAGATCCAATTACTTTATATGCATCCCGCCCTTAATAAAAACCTGTTTTTTGTTAAAGAACACGTAAAGATTTTCAAGGCCGCAAACAGCTTTGACATTTTTGACCCTGAAACTAAAGAACAAATTTTACAGTGCTCAGAAGACAATCTTGGCATTTTCACTAAAATTTTTCGCTTTACGGATTACAAACGGATGACACCGTTTGACTTACAAATCAAAGATATGTCGGGTAACGTATTGCTCACCGTGAAGCGAGGCGTTTCAATTTTTCTTTCAACGGTTCAGGTGTTCGATTCAACTGGCATGTTGGTGGGCAAGTTCAAACAGAAATTTTTCAGCATTGGCGGGAAGTTCGAAGTGCTGGATGCAAGCGAGCGGCCGTTGTGCATGCTTCGCGGAAAATGGACCAGTTGGGAATTCAAGTTTGTTTCGAATGATGGAAAAGAATTTGCAGCCGTTACCAAACAATGGGGCGGTCTCGGCAAAGAACTATTTACCTCTGCCGATAACTATGTGCTGGAAATAAGCTCACAGGTTCCGGCCGATCATCCCTTACGTGTGCTCATTCTTGCTGCGGTGATGTGCATTGATTTGGTGTTAAAGGAATAACAATTGCCGGACCCGTTCCGGCATCCCCAATTAAAAGGGGATCGCGGCACAAGTCCGCGAATGTGCACTACAAATTTTGCGTCCCTACAATACATTTGACCACCAATTCCGTTATTTCGCATCAATGAATTGGAAATCCCTTTTATCCTCACAACGCAGCGGTCAAAAACGCCAACCAGCTTCCGAACCTTCACGCAGTGCGTTCGAACAGGATTACGACCGGATTATTTTCTCACACCCGTTCCGCAAGCTGCAGGATAAAACACAGGTGCATCCGTTGCCGGAACATGACTTTGTTCATACCCGCTTGACGCACAGTCTGGAGGTCTCCAGTGTAGGACGATCACTTGGTAAGCGTGTTGGTGAGGTTATTTTACAACGTCATCCGGAGTTAGCGAAAGAATTTTCATTGTTTGATTTCGGGGCGATCGTGGCGGCAGCATCGCTGGCGCATGACCTGGGTAATCCACCTTTCGGGCATGCGGGTGAAGATGCAATCTCTGATTTCTTTATTCAACATCCCGTGGCAGCATCCATACAATCAAAGGTCACGGAAGCAGAGTGGACTGACTTGACGAAATTTGAAGGCAATGCCCAGGGCTTTCGCATTCTTAATAAAAATCAATACGGACTTAAGCTTACGTTCGCCACACTTGGCGCGTTTACCAAATATCCGTGTCCCGCATTTTTCCCGGCTCGCGACAAATCAAAACGAAGCCAAAAGAAGTTTGGATTCTTTCAATCTGAAAAAACAATCTTTAATGAAGTAGCGCAGGCGCTAAGTCTGCCGAAGATTGGTGAAAATGTTTACGAACGTCATCCGCTTGCGTACTTAGTGGAAGCTGCCGATGACATCTGCTACAGCATTATTGACCTGGAAGACGGATGCAGTCTCGGATTGATCAGTTATGACGATGCCAAAACATTGCTCGAAAACATTTTAACTAAGAACAAATCCAAACTTGGTAAGCTTGATCAGCTAAACAGCAAAGCTGAAAAAATCGGATTTTTACGCGCACTGGCGATAGGTGATCTGATGGATGAATGTTCAACGCTGTTCCTTGACAGTGAAAAAGAAATCATCAACGGAACGTTCAACCAGGCATTGGCTGATTTATGCCCCTCGAAGCAGGCGTTAAAAGATATCATTCGCATATCCGTTGAAAAAATTTATCGCTCCCGAAATGTGGTGGAAATAGAAGCTTCGGGTCATCGGGTACTTCCGGGATTGATGGAAGAATTCTTTACAGCCGGAATTTATCTTTATGAAAATACCAAGTCGCGGAAGTACGAGAACCTGGCCTTGCTTTTTCCGGAGGATATTTTGCTGAACATAAAACAGGCTGCAGATCATTACTCCGCAGCCCGCTATGTGGTTGATTTTGTTTCCGGATTAACGGATCGCTACGCCATCAGTTTGTATAAAAAGATTAAGCTTTAACTTAGTAATACGTATACGTAGTTTCACCCGAATCAGCAACAGCCCCGGTAACTGATTTTTTTATAAGATTTCCGTTTTCAGCAAATTCATAGGAAACATTGTATTCCTGAAAAGCAGTTTGTGTTTGCCTGCTGTAATACGTAGGCAGTTTGGTTTGAATACTCTGGTTTGGTAAAACTTCCAGCTGTACAGGATTATGGCCTTCAACGTATCCTTCATACGTAGTGGTTTGCGCCATCACAAACTCACCTGCAGCCGGACTAAAGGAGTAGATGGTGACTTTATGAACATTCCCATCTTCCAGGTATGTATAGCCGGTGTAGGTATCTACTACGAATTCACCAGCCGGATTCCTGATCAAGAGGCTTGCCTTTTCAACTTGCCCATGGTCATTATACTCGTACTGTATAAACGAGGCAAGCGCGCCACCGGTAATCCTTTCCTCCTTGACAATAAACCCTCCGTCCCAGGTGTATGCTGTTTCCATTGCCCCGCCTGACCTCGTAATGCGGATAATCTGATCTGATTCGTCATATGCATATTCGTTGGTCCCCGTTGTTGTGCCAAACGGATTTTTGGATTCCCAGTGTATCTTCGAAACGAGGCCTTCTTCATTGTACTCAAACGTACTTTTTGATTGCGATAATCCGGAACCATTTTTTACAAATGATTGTGGCTTGTTCAGCAACTCATCATCCACTAGCGTCAGCATATAGTCAACCGATTCACCAAGCTTAACAGATCCGATGGCATTCACGATTGAAAACGTTGCAATTTTATTGCCGTTAAGCTTTGCGTTGTTAACCGGAAGGATACTGAAGCTGACTTCTGTATCACCATCCGCGACAGCCAAAGAAATCTTCCCTCCGGATATCGCTGGCACTGTGGTGAAATAACGCCCATACTCCATTTCACCTGATAGCATTATCTCCAGCGTTCCAGCGGCTTCCGCTGGATTCGATAGCACGACATCAACTTCATGAGCTTCTGATTGCTCAGAGAGTTGTTCATCGGACAAAATATAGTTCACCGCTACCGGAACAATTTCCGGATCTGTTGGTTTTATTTCAGGATCATTATCATCACAGGCGGTGAATAGAAAAGTTACAAACGTGAATACAACTAAACGTTTCATAAAAAGAATTACGGGTAGATAAAAAAGCTCAACCGATGGCCACGGGATTAAGCGTTCAACAGTCTTCTTGTACGAATGCCTGGCGTCAAGGTTTTATTGCGTTTTAAGAATTCGGTTCAGCGGACAAAATTCTGTGAGAATGGTGTTTTAACTAATCCTTGCCATCGAGCGTGAAGTGGAAAATCCTCTAAAACCTAAAATTTATTAGCTTTGATGTATGTGGAACGCACTGGCCGAAGCGATAATCAACTACCGCTTAATCTTCCTGATTGTAATTGCCATAATCACCGCCTTCATGGGATGGCAGGCAACAAAAATTGTAATGGCCTACGATTTTGCGCGCACGGTTCCACCGGAAGATCCCGACTTGCTTTACTTCAATTCTTTCAAGCAAAAATTCGGTGAAGATGGCAATATCATCGTGGTGGGCATGCAGGACAGCGCAGCATACCAGCTGGACAATTTTCATGCGTTAAACGAACTCGCCCGTGACATAAAAAAAATTAATGGCGTAACCGAAGTCATCTCACTGCCTACGCTGAAGATGATCGTAAAAGACACCACCAGCAAGAGTTTCAAATTTCAAGGCATCTTCCCCGAGAAAATCGGCTCGCAAAAAGAATTAGACAGTCTTTTACAAAAGGCACTGGATCAGAAAATTTATTCCGGACAAATCATCAATGCTTCCAATGGCGCGATGATGATGCTCGTGGCCGTGAAGAAAGAAGTGATGAACAGCAAAGCCCGCGAAGCCATGACGGATTCACTGCAGGCAACCGGCTCACGCTTTGAACAGCAAACAAACATTACGCTTCGCTATGCCGGCCTGCCGTTCATGCGAACCATCGTGGCTAACTCGATCCGGAGTGAAATGAAAATTTTCCTGATCGCATCGGTGGTGATTACCGGGCTGATCATGTTCCTGTTTTTCCGCTCATTCCGGGCAGTGTTATTCTCGATGACAATTATTGGCGTGCTGGTCGTATGGACACTCGGAACGTTAGCGTTGTTTGGATACAAGATCACGTTGCTCACAGGATTAATCCCACCCGTTATTGTTACCATCGGAATAACGAACGCGATCTATCTGTTAAACAAATATCATCTCGAATTTCAGCGAACAAAAAATAAAATTGAAGCCATCAATGCCGTGGTGAAGAAAATGGGGCTGGCCATGTTCTTAACTAACCTCACGGTTGCCATTGGATTTTTAACCTTGCTGGCCACCGACATTACTATTCTTCGGGAATTTGGAATTGTGGCCGGTATCAACATCATGGCCCTGTTTTTTGTTTGCCTGATCATGATCCCAAGCGTGTTCTCGTGGCTACCAGTTCCGACCGAGCGCGACTTGAGGCATTTGAATTTCAGGCTGCTGAACAAGTTTCTGGAGCTCATTGATCTTGCTGTTCATCGTCATCGATTAAGTATTTACGGGGTGTCGTTGGTGCTGGTGCTGCTTTCAGCGTACGGGATGATGCAGCTGAGGGCAGAAACATTTATGGCCGATGATGTGCCCGCTGAAAGTCAGGTGAAAAAAGACCTGAAGTTTTTTGAACAGAATTTCAGTGGCGTAATGCCCTTAGAGATTGTGGTTCAGTTTGTCACCAAGAGAAAACGCCCGGTGCTGGATGTTAGAAACCTGGGGCAGATTGAAGAGTTTGAGTCCTTCCTCGATTCTATTCCGTTGATGTCGCGGCCGGTTTCGGTGGTAAGCTTTGTGAAAGGATTGAACCAGGCATTTTATAACGGTAACCCGAATCAATATAAGCTGCCATCAAAAGCACAGGGCCAATTCTTAATGGGCTATGTAAAAAACAGTTCGTTGTTTAAACAAAATACCGACTGGACAAAACCTGATTCAATAACTTCTCCAACGCGCGATTCTTTATCGCGCGAGTCTACCCGAGGTGTATTAAATTCATTTGTTGACTCAACATTCACAACCGTTCGAATCTCTACTCAAATTGCTGATATAGGTTCATCCCGGCTTGACTCGCTGGTAAACGATGTAATCGAGCCAAGAATGAAAGAAATTTTTGTACCCATTGGTAAGGATTCTGTTATCACTAAGATTACCGGGTCAACCAAGATCTTTATTAAAGGAAACAAATTTTTGATTGCCAACCTGAAAGAAAGTCTGCTGCTGGCGTTCATTCTGATAACACTTTCCATGGCGATTTTATTTGCCAACGTGCGGATGATCATCATTTCATTGATCCCGAATTTATTGGCGCTGATGATCACAGCCGGGTTGATGGGCTACTTTGATATTCCGCTGAAAGCCAGCACGGCATTGATCTTCTCGATTACATTTGGAATTTCGGTTGATAACTCCATTCGTTTCTTAGCGAAGTATCGACAGGAAATTTTATCGAACAACTTCTTCATCCCCGTTGCTGTGAGTGACAGCATTTTGGAAACCGGTAAGAGCATTATTTACACATCCATCGTTCTGTTTGCAGGCTTTATCATTTTTGCCTTCTCATCGTTTGGCGGAACGATTGCGTTGGGATTATTAACCTCCACTACGTTAGTGATCTCCATGTTCACTAATTTAATTTTGCTGCCTGCATTAATTATGACGTTCGATAAACCGAAGCGCAAAAAGGGTGAGCACTTGCTTATTGATGATTTCGATTCAAGCTTTTATGGTGAGCAGGAAGATGAAGAGATTGACCTGAGCAAAATTAAGATTCATAGCAGGAATGCTTCGGCTGCGGAGTAAATTCAAAAATAAATAACGATTCTCGACTTTACTTTTAATCCATAGAGCTCGGCTGGCTTCCAGCCTCCAATTTTCTTGACAGCGTTCTCAATTTCGACATTTACTTCCGAAGGGAAGTTCATTGAAATAATTTTGCAATCCACGATATCTCCAGCTTCATCCACAACAACCTCCAGATAAACGTCCTTAAGCTTATAACCATGAAGCCTCAATTTTTTCAAATCGATTTTTGACTTCAATTGCTTCGTAAAATGTTTTTGACCTGCAGGGTCACAAGTTATCATGTCGACTTCTTCATAAACATAATTAAAGTCGATATATCGTTTCACGACTTCCGCATCGAGAAGTTTAAACTTCTCATATTCCTGTTTAACAAGGGTGTCGAGCGTTTGAAAAGAAGGCCAGCTATACTTCTCAGTAATGATTTTTTTCATCTCATCGAAATAGCATTCTTCATAGTCCGACCTGCGGCAGGCTCTCATAAACCGTTTGATTTTATACTTGTGAAATAAATAATTGGTGTAAAAGCTTTCCGGTACAAAATCATTCTGCACGAATCTAATACGATGATAACCTTCAACAGCCAAAAACCCTGATTGCGAATCAAGCACTGCTACTCCACGAGCGTCATCACATGACTTAAAAAGTCTATCGGGTCCTTCAAAAGCTCTCCAATCCAGGCTATCGTATTGTGCCGAGGCTAGGTTTACACAGAGGACTAAAATGACCAGGAATATCAGTCGCATAATAATAGGTACCTGAGAAGGTCAAAAAAGTTTCAAAGTTTCTAAACTTCGGCCGTAGCACAATTTCAGACAGGTATTTAAAGGATTTCGGAAGATTCCTACGGGCTGATTCCTAATGCCTAAAATATCCTAAATTGCGCTCTATTTTTTTGAACCGTGAGCACGTACAAAGAGCATAAAGACGTCAATTTTGCTGCAATTGCAGACGAAATCCTCAAATTCTGGAAGGACGAAAAGATATTTGAAAAATCGGTGACCAACCGCGAAGGTGCGGAGACCTTTACCTTTTATGAAGGTCCGCCATCCGCCAACGGAACACCCGGCATCCACCATGTGATGGCCCGTACTGTGAAGGACATTTTTTGTCGTTACAAAACCCTACAGGGATACCAGGTGAAACGCAAAGGCGGCTGGGATACGCACGGCCTGCCCGTTGAATTACAGGTTGAGAAACAGCTCGGCATCACCAAGGATGATATCGGCAAGAAGATCACCATCGAAGAATACAACAAGAAGTGCCGCGAGACGGTAATGATGTACAAAGATCAGTGGGACGACCTCACCCTGAAGATGGGTTATTGGGTTGACCTCGACAATCCGTACATCACCTACGAAAAAGAATACATCGAATCGTTGTGGTGGATCTTAAAGCAACTCTACGACAAGCAGCTCTTATATAAATGGTATACCATCCAGCCGTATTCACCGGCTGCCGGAACTGGCTTAAGCTCGCATGAGCTCAACCTGCCAGGTTGCTACAAAGATGTGAAAGACACATCAATCGTGGCACAGTTTAAAGTGAAGCGGAATCACAAGTCAGAATTTTTATTTCACTCCAGAACGATTGGTGATTTGTACATCCTTGCCTGGACGACTACTCCGTGGACACTTCCATCAAACACCGCATTGGCGGTTGGCGCAAACATTGTCTACTCAAAGTTTGTAACGGTTAATCCATATACAAAAACTACGCAAACAATCATCGTGGCGAAAGACCGTGCAGCCAGCATATTCGAAGGCAGCGTGGCATCAATCATTAAAAATTTAGAGAAGGAAGGTCACGAAGTAAAAAGTCACGTGGCCGATTTTAAAGGATCCCAGCTTGCAGGCGTTGAGTACGAGCAACTGATGCCTTACCTGTTACCACTCCGGAAAGTTGAGAAAGCATTCCATGTTGTAACCGGAGATTTTGTAACAACGGAAGATGGTACGGGCGTGGTACATATTTCACCCACGTTTGGCGCGGACGACTTTCGTGTTGCGATGCAAAACGATATTCCTGCGATGGCTATTTTGGATGAAGATGGCAACATGGCACCGACCGTTGACCGGAAAGGAAAATTCATTTCTCAAATCGGTGAGAAGCTTAAAGAAGGTGTTGCGAAATACAGCATCAAAACACACAAGTCTTTGGATGTTAATGACTTCTATGTTAAGAACTATACAAACGAAGATGAAACTCATGCAGACTACAAAAGCACGGATGTCATCATCTCCATCATCTTAAAAGAAGAGAACAAAGCGTTTAAGGTTGAGAAGTACGAGCACACGTACCCGCATTGCTGGCGTACGGATAAGCCGGTACTGTACTATCCGCTCGACAGCTGGTTTATCAAAACCACTGCGCTGAAAGATAAAATGGTGGAGACCAACAAAACCATCAACTGGAAACCCGAATCAACCGGAACAGGGCGTTTTGGTAACTGGTTAGAGAATCTTGTTGACTGGAACTTGTCCCGCTCACGGTATTGGGGAACACCGCTTCCGATCTGGAGAACAAAAGATGGGAAGGAAGAGGTTTGTATCGGTTCGATCGAACAGCTTGAACAGGAGGTTGAAAAAGCAAAGAAGGCCGGAATCCAAAATTCAAAATTCGACATCCGTAATTCCGAATTCGATTTACACAGACCATACGTAGATGACATAATCCTCGTCAGCAGCAAAGGCGAGCCGATGTACCGCGAAACCGATCTGATTGACGTTTGGTTTGACTCCGGTGCGATGCCGTATGCGCAATGGCACTATCCGTTCGAGAACAAAGAAACATTTGAGAAGAGCTACCCGGCTGATTATATCGCGGAAGGTGTTGACCAGACGCGTGGTTGGTTCTTTACGCTGCATGCCATTGCCAATTTGTTGAGTGAGGCGAGCGAAGAAATCAAAGCAGTCAATAAAAAAGTAAATAACCCGGGCGTTGCGTTTAAGAATGTAATATCCAATGGTCTTGTGCTCGACAGCAAGGGCAACAAGATGAGCAAGAGCAAAGGCAACGTGGTTAACCCGTTCGAAAGCCTTGCAAAATACGGTGCCGATGTTGTGCGGTGGTACATGATTGAGAACGCACCACCATGGGATAACCTGAAATTTGACTTTGACGGAATTGTTGAAACGCAGCGTAAGTTCTTCGGTACGCTCATGAATACGTATTCGTTCTTTGCGATGTATGCGAATATTGATGGGTTCGTGAAAGATGAGATGGACAACGTAACATGGGACAAGCTTGCTCCCCTCGATAAATGGATTCTCACCAAAGAGCAGTCGTTAGTTAAAGAAGTTACAGCAGCGTACAACGACTACGAACCAACACGTGCTGCCCGCGCCATCCAGGAGTTTGTGAATGATCACCTTTCAAACTGGTATGTTCGACTGAACCGCAAACGCTTCTGGCAACCCGGTACGCAAGGTGAAATGTCTGTCGATAAGAAAGCCGCATATGAAACGTTGTATGAGTGCCTGATGATTACGGCACAGTTGATGTCGCCTATCGCTCCGTTCTTCAGTGAATGGCTGTACAAAAACCTGACCGACAACATCCGCGCGAAAGCAAAGAAGAATAACACGCCTTTGCAATATGAATCGGTTCACCATACACTACTGGTAACCGTTCAGGAAAACCGCAAAGATGCCGAACTTGAAATCTCCATGGATTATGCGCAGCGCATTTGTTCACTAGTTCACTCCATCCGGAAGAATAGCAAGATCAAAGTACGCACGCCATTACAAAAGGTATTATTACCGGTACTCGATGGAAAATTCGCAAATCGTGTAAAAAGTGTAGAAGATATCATCAAAGCCGAGGTGAACGTTAAGGAAATTCAGTATATCGATGATACCTCTGACCTGCTGGTGAAGAAGGTTAAACCAAACCTGGCCAAGCTTGGTAAGCAGTACGGTCCGAAAATGAAAGAAGTATCTGCTGTGATTGTCTCGTTCACCAAAGAAGATATCCAAACCATTGAGAAGAAAGGCCTGCTTACCAAAGGCGGCTTTGACTTAGTGACAGAAGATGTATTGATTTCCTCCGAAGACATTCCGGGCTGGTCCGTTGCCAGTGAGGGCAATGTTACGGTTGCGCTTGACGTCACATTAACGGAAGCCTTGAAGAAAGAAGGCACCGCCCGTGATTTCGTGAATCGCATTCAAAATCTCCGCAAGGATATGGGTCTGGAAGTGTTGGATAAAATAGCGATTGAAGTTCAGCAAAGTGCGCCCGAAACGGATAAAGCTATTACGGAATTTTCCGACTACATCCGCACGGAAACGCAAGCGTTGACGTTAGAGCTCAAACAAAATGTAAGTAATGCCGTTGAGGTGGAGATGGAAGATTTTAACCTGAGCGTAAAAGTTACCCGTAAATAGTATCGGTCCACAGTCAACGGTCGACAGTCGACTGTGGTCTGTGGACTATTTACCAAAAGAATTGTTAATGAAGATCTTAAAATATTTCCTGGTTGCCCTAGCCATCATCCTCATCGATCAGGCCTCAAAAATTCTGGTGTATAACAACATGTACCTGCATGAAGAGATCTATGTGTTCGGAGACTGGTTCCGCATTCATTACTTATTAAATCCGGGCATGGCGTTCGGAATTAAATGGGATAATGAATTCGGGAAGCTTGCCCTAACTATATTTCGTATCGGAGCGATGTTTGGTATTGGGTATTATCTCTGGAAGATGGCCACGCGCGGGGTGCACAATGGTTTTTTAATTTGTTTAGGATTGATCCTGGGTGGAGCCGTTGGCAACGTAATTGACAGTACGTTTTACGGAGTGCTCTTACAGAACGCTCCGGCCGATGCGCCTACACCATGGTTTCACGGCCAGGTAATTGATATGCTTTACTTCCCAATCTTCCATTTCGTGTGGCCTGACTGGATACCCGGAGTTGGTGGAGAATATTTTGAATTCTTTAGTCCGGTATTCAACATTGCTGATTCGTCTATTTTTATTGGTGTTGTAATTATTCTGTTCATGCAGAAACGGTTCTTTAAGGAAACGGAGCAGCCTGTTACACACAGTGAAGAAATCCAATCGATAGCAGATCCACTTCCACCGGCCAGTGAAAACCGATCTGAAGAGCAATCGGCTTAAAAACCTGCCGTTCACGTAAGAAATCGGGTCGTAGCCCATTCAGCGGCATAGTCAAATTCATTATTCTTAGTACATTTAGGGCTACTGAAGTTTTACCTAACCGTATAATAAATGAGTTTGTTTGTCAAGAAACCTCTTGAGCAGTTACTGGCCGCCAGTACTGAAAAAGGATTAAAGCGAACATTGGGTGCCGGAAACCTGATCGCACTCGGAATCGGAGCCATCATTGGTGCCGGATTGTTTGTTCGCACGGCTGCTGCTGCCGGGCAGGCCGCAGGCCCTGCTGTTACCATATCATTTATCATTGCTGCTGTCGGTTGCGCTTTCGCGGGGCTTTGTTATGCAGAGTTTGCCTCGATGATTCCTGTTGCGGGTAGCGCATATGCGTATAGCTATGTAACCATGGGCGAGATCGTTGCATGGATTATTGGTTGGGCATTGATCATGGAGTATGCACTCGGTGCTGCTACAGTTAGTATTGCCTGGAGCGAGTATTTAAACAAACTTCTGGGAGGGGGGATCCCCTACGAGTGGTGTCACTCCCCGTTTGAGAGCTTTACCGATTCAGCGGGCATGTTCCATCAGGGTATCATTAACGCACCTGCGCTTGTAATTTTATTGTTGCTTACGTTGTTGCTCATCAAAGGCACACAGGAGTCTGCTATCGTTAACATGATTATTGTGTTCATCAAAGTAGCGATCGTGTTGTTGTTCATCTTTATCGGATGGCAGTTTATTGATCCGGCTAATCATACACCGTACATGATTCCCGAGGGAACAGCTCCGGTTGTTGATCAGGCAGGAAAAGTAATTCGCGAGTACACCGAGTGGAATAAATTTGGGTGGGGTGGTGTGTTGGGTGGCGCTGCCATTGTATTCTTTGCCTTCATCGGATTTGATGCGGTATCAACCGCTGCGCAGGAAGCAAAAAATCCGAAACGCGATATGCCAATTGGTATTTTAGGATCATTGGTGATCTGTACAGTTTTATACATTTTGTTCGGCCACGTATTAACCGGTGTTGCCCCCTGGCAGGACTTTGCTGATCCTCAAAAGGGTAGCGAAGCCTCGGTTTCGTATGCCATCAGCAATTACATGCCGGGGTACGAGTGGTTGTCAACGGCCGTTACCATTGCTATTCTTGCGGGTTTCTCTTCCGTAATCCTTGTGATGTTAATGGGCCAAAGCCGTGTGTTCTACACCATGAGCAAGGATGGACTTATTCCCAACGTTTTCAGCGTATTGCACCCACGCTTTCAAACACCGTATAAAGCAAACTGGATTTTGTTTGTGTTTGTAGGATTGTTTGCAGCCTTTGTTCCCGGTCACGTGGCCGGTGACTTAACCAGCTTTGGAACGTTATTCGCCTTTGTACTCGTAAGCCTGGGTATCTGGATACTCCGGATTAAATCGCCTAACATTGAGCGACCATTCAAATCACCGTTGTCATCCGGAAAATTCCCCTTGGTGCCAGTCCTGGGTGCAGTAATTTGTACTGCAATGATTGTTGCCATCGATTCGAGAACACTTATCGTAGCCGGCATTTGGATGGCGCTTGGTCTTGTTGTGTACTTTGTTTACAGCAGGCACAATAGTAAGCTGACAAAGAAACCTTAAAGAAAAGGTCAATGAAAATTTCTAAAGAGTTCCGCTGGCGCGGGACTCTTTTTTTGTGCCTAAAAGGTGCTATTTTTAGTGCGCATGGTTTCAACTCTCCTCTCCCACGGCTGGAAAAAATTCACGCGGTCGGCAGCGTTCAATAAAGAAGTTTCAGCATCCATATTTCTCGGCATTATGGCCATAATGATGGTTGGCTATACGTTGGCATTGGGATTTGGCCTTAATTATCTCATCACTGAGGGCCTGAACCAACCCGACAGCTTTACATTTCTCAACATGCTCCTGCTCTACTATTTCGTCATGGAGTTTGTGATGCGATATATGATTCAAAATGTTCCCGTGCTCGATATCCAGCCATATTTACACTTGCCGTTGAAGCGTTCACGCATTATGCACTTTTTGCTGGTGAAGTCGCTGGCCCATGTCATGAACATTACGGTGCTGTTGCTCTTCACACCTTTTGCGATCACTGTTGTTGCCGGAAAATTTGGCGCATCGGGAGCCTTCAGCTGGCTGTTTACTATTTGGCTTATGAGCTTGTGCCTTCACTACACCGTTATCTTGTTTAAGAAAAGGCTTGACGACAGCATTTGGGGCCTCCTGATTTTCGTGCTCTTTTTTTCGGGGCTGGCCGCGGCAGATTACTATCAATGGTTCAGGTTGTCGGATGTTTCAGCGGCACTCTTTGCTGCCGCAGCAGATCATTCGTTTGTTTTACTTATCACGGCTATTGTTGCGGGTGCTTTATACCTCTTCAATTATCAATTTTTTCTGCAGGGAGTTTATTATGATGAACAGCCGGGCCAGGCCGTATCGCGCAAAGCCCAGGACTTCGCTTTCCTGAAAGGATTGGGGATTATGGGCGACTGGATAAGTGTTGAGCTTAAGCTCATTTTCCGAAACAAGCGCCCGCGTACCGTTTTTTATATGTCGGGCCTGTTCCTGTTGTATGGATTATTCTTTTATACCCAGAAATCATATACCGAGGGAATGCCTTCGTTCCTGCTTTTTGTAGGTGTATTCATCACCGGAATTTTCATGATTAATTATGGTCAGTTTTTATTCAGCTGGCAAGCCAGTCATTTTGATTTTATTTTAACGCGTCCTATTTCAATCCGCCAATACATAGAATCTAAATATTGGCTCCTCAATAGTGTTACCATACTGTGCTTTTTATTTAGCATTCCCTACGCATACTTCGGATGGAACATTGTCTTTAATCACGCCATGCTCACACTGTTTAACATGGGCGTCAATATTTTTATCGTTCTCAACATGGCCATGTGGGGACCTAAAAAATTAAATCTCACAAAGGGTGGCTCCATGAATTATGAAGGTGTTGGCGCAGCACAATGGGTAATGGGTATTCCATTGCTGGCCAGTCCGTATGTTATTTATTTACCGTTTGTTATAGCCGGCAAACCAGAATGGGGCGTTGGCGCGATCGGGTTGGTCGGGTTAATTGGAATTGTGCTTCGGCCTTACCTCTTAACACTTACTACCAGGCGCCTGGAGCGTTTAAAATATTCTATTGCAGAAGGATTTCGTAAAGATTAATCGATACTATGATTTCAGTACAAGCTCTCAAAAAAAATTACAAGAATGTTTCCGTGCTGGATGTTGACCAGCTTTTCATCGGCCAGAATGAAAGCTTTGGTCTGGTGGGGAACAACGGTGCCGGTAAGACTACTTTATTCCGAACCATTCTTGACCTGATCAGACCTTCCGAAGGAAAGGTGGAAATTAATGGTAAAAATGTTCAGGGGAATGATGAATGGAAATCGTATGTAGGATCGTTCCTGGATGAAGGGTTTTTAATTCCATACCTGACACCGGATGAATATTTCAAATTCGTAGGTGAGCTTCACCGTTACTCGGATGCTGACCTTAAAAATTTTCTTGAAAAATTTGAAGAGTTGTTCAATGGCGAAATCATCGGAAAGAATAAATACATCAGCGATCTCTCAAAAGGAAACTTAAAGAAGGTAGGCATTGCAGCAGCCTTTATGGGTAATCCGCAAATCATTATGCTCGATGAGCCTTTCGAAAACCTCGATCCAACCTCACAAATTCGTTTGAAAAACCTCATTCAGCAGGAGCGCAAACAGCGTAACATCACGTATCTGATTTCAAGTCACGATCTTAACCACGTAACCGAAATCTGTGAACGCATTGTAATCCTGGAAAAAGGCAAAGTGTTGAAAGACATTAAAGGCAGTCACAATACACTTGCCGAGCTTGAGGAATATTTTAAAGCTTAATGGCTTTGGTTTTTACGAAAGCGCTGATTGACCGAAGAAGGCGTTACTCCAATCCCTTCGCTTTCATTTTATTGAATTCCCTGAACCTGCGGGTGAGTGCTATGCTAAAGCCAGCCATCAGCACGAGCGTGCCAAGCCACAGTACATTAACAAAGGGTTTTTCCATTGCCTTGATCACGACCCAGTTCTTCTGGCGTGATTGAACACCAAGCGTCAGTTCATCCGTTTCAGGATGAACATTGAGTAGGGAGATCTTTAGTCCGAGATCACCGATCTCGTCTGCTATAATGCCACCGCGCGAGTTAGTGCCTAAAATAAGGATAGGCTCAAAATAATAATCCTTCCGCTCACCTTGAACTTTAATGAGGGCCTGAATGGCAACAAATGTGGTGTCAATTTTTTCTCCGTCTATTTCGTCCAGGCGTGTGAGCTTTTCCACCACCGCGACATAATCGTTAACAAAAAAATCTGCATTGCGCTTTACCTTCACTTCCTTGCGTTCACTCCAGTCTTCCTTAGCTTCCTCAGTCATCGGAGCAGATATATGCGTGTACAGATCAAGTGTTGCTGCGTGACTGATATCAGGGGAAGAAACTGTGCCCATTTGCTCATTGACTTGTAAGCGAGGCAACAGCGTAAATTTATGTTCCCCGTTTTTACTGAAGGCTATTTCGTAAAAGGTATTCTCATCAAATATTTCAAACACTTCACCTTTGCTGAAAAGCTTATTGCCGTTATAATAGATATCACGCCTAGCGGATACCTTGAGCTTATCCGCTGTTGGTTCAATGTCGTTCTTATCAACGTATCCTGATTTATGCCGGGGATCAACCCGCTCACCCAGAAATTCAATATCGTATCCCGCCATGGTGCGTGGCTCGTTCGCAAACAATAAAAGATTTTCACGGTTAAACTCTTCTGTTAGCTGCTTGGAGATTAGCATGCCTGTGTTATTCAGCGATACAACTTCTGAATACCCGGATGAGAACATCATTCCGATCAGCATCAACCCAACACCAATGTGCGCAACCGCACCGCCAGAAAGTGACGGGCTCGAGCGAAGAACAGAATATAAAATTTTTGTATTGGAGAACACGGTAAACAAGCCAGCAAAAAGTAGTAGTGCGTATCGGATGTTATACGTTTTGGCTGCGTTAACAATAACAACGGCTACCAAAAGAGAAGCAATGACGGGAATAAACAACTCGTTGAACAAAACCTTGCGGTCAATTTTTTTCCACCAGAAGAACTGGCCGATGCCTGATAACAAGCCGAGTGCAAGGGCACCCCAAAGCTGAATATTCGAGTAAAAAGTCACCTGATCAGGAGGTGGTGCCATACTTGAACTGCCGCCAAACGCTTCGACTAATCTGTTCCACACCGGGATAGACGTTGGCAACAGCACCTGGAAACCCATCAGGCACAAAACCGTAGCCCCAATAAAAATCCAGAATTCACGCGACCACGTTGAAACCTCTTTAGCCGTGGTGGGAATTTCTTTCCACCGGGCTACCATAAAAACCATAGCGATAATGAGGAAGAAGAAAAGATAAATCAGCAATTGACCTGATAACCCTAAATCCGTAAATGAATGTACAGAAGCATCTCCAAGAACACCGCTTCGGGTTAAGAAGGTTGAATACAGGATAAGAATAAAAACAGAAATCACCAGGATCATGGAAGCTTTCAACGCTGTTTCGCTGTTGCGATACGTGATCATGGTATGAATCGAAGCGATCAGAATGAGCCATGGAACATACACTGCGTTTTCGACCGGATCCCAGTTCCAATAACCGCCAAAGTTTAGAGTTTCATATGCCCAATAGCCGCCCATTAAAATTCCCAATCCTAAGATTGCCCCTGCAACCAGTGACCACGGCAGAGCCGGACGAATCCACTCGCTGTATTTTTTTATCCACAGCCCGGAAATACAAAATGAAAATGGAACAAGCGTTAACGCAAATCCTAAAAACAAGGTTGGTGGGTGAATCACCATCCAGTAATTCTGCAGCAACGGGTTTAAGCCGGTGCCATCCTGCGGGACAAAATCAGGCTGAATTTTAAAAATCGGATCCGGCAATGCATCGCGCAATAAAATAAACGGAGAGCTGCCGATCTTGAAATCAATGACCGGAAGAACAACCCCTAAAATCATGGATGCCAAAAACGCCTGCACCAATGCAAACACCGTCATTACAGGAGCTTCCCAGAATTTATTAACAAAAATCAGTGTAACCCCGATCACGGCATGCCAGAACATCCAAAGCAAAAAGCTTCCCTCCTGACCGTTCCAGAATGTTGAGATCAAATAATAGGGTGGTAGTTTTTTATCCGAATGCGAGTACGCGTAGTGGTACTCAAAGTAATGATTGGAAATGATTACAAACAACGTAACACAAATACCCAATACCGATATGACATGAATGTAAAATCCGGTCCGCCCATTAATCAGCCATTGATTTTTGAGCGTTAAATCAGTTGACGTTGTTGCCTTAAAGTACGAGAATGCCGTAACGACTGCCGCAACAAATGAAATGATAACAAAAAGATGTCCGAGATCGCCAATGAAATAATGAACCATGATCTCTTAGAGGCCCGCGTTAAGTTTTTGTTCCTGGTATTTAGAAGGACACTTCAATAAAATTTTATTAGCCCTGAATGTCTCACCAGAGTAGCCCCCAATTACCACAACTTTCTCAGAGCGCATAAAGTCCTGCGGCATGGGTTCGTTGTACACAACCAATTGTTCTTTTTTATTGTCATCAACCATGATGAAAGAAAACGAAACCCGGTCTTCACCCGGCTGAATCCCAACCACATGGCCCTGCCCATCCTTCTTCAACTCTCCCACCACATGGATGCTTGTAGCATTACCCGAAGCTGCCATTTTATGAGCCTGATCAAATGTTACATACGTGCTGGCATCACCCGCAGTGCTGATGATTACACCAATGGCTGCTGCGATGATGACTATGATAAAAATGTGGCTTTTCTTCATATTCTGGGCCCAAAATGCACCACAAAAGTAGTGCATAAACCCTGAATTTACAGGAGTTTAACAGGTTATTAACAGTGCTAAGCGGACTATTTTTTGATATTCAGCTTGTTTTCAAGCTTGCCGATTTTTCGGTCGAGGGTAAACAAGTAGGTGAATAAACCGATTAGTACAATCAGGATAATGCCAACCACCACGTAAATCTTTCCATTGGAGCGCATCACATCTGCCATTTCAGGTTGCTGGGCTTGCGCATAACCTGTTTGAACAAGCACAACGGTTAACAGAAAAAATATCTTACTGAAGTTTTTCATCTTCGAGTTCTTGAATGGTGTCATTAATTTTTTTAGTTCTAACGCGTAAAGTCGCGATCCAGGTTCCGATGAGCATCCACCCAATAACTGCCGGATAGAAAATTGCTTTCATGCCGTTGTCAAGATCATACATGTTGAATGCAGGATTCCCGCCATTGCCCGGATGCATAGAATCTGTCATTCTCGGGATAATGAAAATTAGCGGAATCATCGCAGCGAACGCAAAGATGTTATACACAGCACTGAGCTTTGCAGATTGCTCTTTATTGCTCAAGGATCCTCTTAAAACAAAGTAAGCAAGATAGACCAGTGTTGTAATGGCAGATCCGTTTTGTTTTGGATCACCGTGCCATGGCGTGCCCCATGCATAATTAGCCCACAGCATTCCCGTAAAAATTCCCAGCAAGCCAAAGCAAACTCCTGCATGTGCGAATTCAACTGCCACCCGGTCATGATCAGGAGATGCGCTTCTTAAATATTTTATAGAATAAATCGTGGAAACGATAAATAACAAAATCATCGTAAACCACATGGGCACGTGAAAGTAAAGGCCCCGGATCGTTTCGTTTACAATGTCAAGGCGGGGCACATCAAACAATAAGCCTCCTGTAAAGACAAATAGTAAAATAACAACGCCAAGTAATTTCCACCAAAGTCCTTTCACTGCAAACGGATTAGCTTCGCCAAATATACGGGAAGAGTATATACCCAAGCGCACCCGCAATGCAATTTATTGCTAACAGATTAAGAATTTCATCCGTGCTTGCCGCACGGTCGATTCCATCAAGTGCGTTTTTTGTAATCCGGATCGCCATGATCAGGACAGATAAAATTACCGGAAAGCTCAGCACAGCCATTAAAACATTACTGTTATCCGCTTTCGCAGCAATCGCTGAGATAAAGCTAAGGGCAATGGCAAGTCCCATAGACCCTAATATCAACCCAATAAAAAAGTAAAGCGTATCCTGAACTGGGTTAAAAATTAACACGCTAAATAAAAAATACCCCAATACGGAAATCAACAGGCAAAGTGCTGCATTGTAAATCATCTTCGACACAATGATTTGCTGTGGGCTCGCAACACTATAGTAATAGATCATTACACCCTTGCGTTCGCCAATAAAGCTTTTGGCAACACTGTTAACTATAGAAAATAAAATGATCAACCAGAACAAAGCCGACCAGGTCATCGGGTTAATGGCGTTAACCTGAAGATTAAAGGTGAGGTAACAGATGAAGATCAGGCTGAATAAGTACAAACCCAGCCCGGCTATCACCGACTTGCGTCTCAGTTCTAGTAAAAAATCCTTCTTTAATAACTCCAGAATGCTTCCCAAAACAGTCAATTAACCACGCAAATATCCGGATAATCATACGAACGCCAAATCACCGGTCCGCGCAAGGTTAAAATCCTGTAAATCAATCCTGATAATCCATAAATCCTGATTAGTTTTGCCTTCCTTTTTATCATGTACCGATGGCTGAAAAGCACTCTATTCTCGTTACCGGAGCAGCAGGCTTCATAGGATTTCACCTTTCAAAAAAGCTTTGTAGCCTCGGATATGCCGTTACCGGGATTGACAACCTGAACGATTATTACGAAGTAACCTTGAAAGAGTCACGTCTTGCTATTCTTAAAAAGACTGACGGATTTACCTTTCACAAGCTGGAGCTTACGGACAAAAAGGGTATTGACACACTGTTTGAAAAAAGTAAGTTTAAGTACGTTGTTAATCTTGCCGCTCAGGCGGGTGTTCGCTATTCACTCACCAATCCTTACGCATACTTAGAAAGTAATCTTCATGGATTCCTAAACATTCTTGAGGCCTGTCGGTATACTAAAGTTGAACATCTGGTCTATGCTTCATCGAGTTCGGTGTATGGAGCCAATAAAAACATGCCCTTCTCCGTGCATCATAATGTAGATCATCCGATCTCCTTGTATGCGGCTACGAAAAAATCAAACGAGTTGATGGCGCATACGTATTCCGCACTCTATAATTTGCCAACAACAGGCTTGCGTTTCTTTACGGTTTACGGACCTTACGGCCGGCCCGATATGGCGCTCTTCATTTTCACTAAAGCAATTTTAGAGGGCAAACCCATTGACGTTTACAATCATGGCAAGATGAAGCGTGACTTTACCTTCATCGATGATATTGTTGAAGGCATTGTTCGATTAATCCCAACCGTACCCGCACCCGACACGGCCTGGAGCGGAACCAAGCCCGATTCGGCTACCAGCTTTGCACCTTACCGGTTATACAACATTGGAAACAACAGTCCGGTCGAGTTACTTCGCTTCATCGAAGTGATCGAAGAAAAGCTGGGCAAAAAAGCAGTCAAAAATTTATTGCCCATACAAGAAGGTGATGTGCCGGAAACATTTGCCGATGTTGATGCGCTGACGAAAGCAGTTGGCTTTAAGCCATCAACTTCTATTGAAGAGGGCATTGACAAATTTGTAGCATGGTATAAAGAGTATTACAAGAAATAAGATTGTAAATGGAAAAAATTGGAATTATTGGATTAGGATACGTAGGTCTACCGTTAGCCGTTGAATTTGGGAAGGTGATTGACGTAGTCGGCTTTGATATCAATAAAGAACGGATCGAAGAACTTAAAAAAGGTTTCGATCGCACAAAAGAAGTTGAAGAAGCTGATCTTAAATCATCCAAAAAACTTTCTTTTTCATCCAACCTGGAGGATCTTAAATCAGCTACCTACTTTATCGTTACGGTTCCTACTCCGGTTGATGAATATAAAAAGCCTGACCTTACTCCTTTATTAAGCGCCAGCAAAACTGTTGGCAGCGTGTTAAAAAAGGGAGATATCGTTATCTATGAATCCACAGTTTATCCGGGTTGCACGGAAGAAGATTGCGTTCCCGTGCTGGAGAAAACCAGCGGCCTTACATTCAATGTTGATTTCTTCTGTGGCTATTCTCCTGAGCGGATTAACCCGGGCGACAAGCTTCATCGGGTAACAACGATTAAAAAAATAACCAGTGGCAGTACCCCTGAGATTGCCGATAAAGTTGATGCGCTTTACAAAAAAATCGTAATAGCCGGAACGCATAAAGCTTCCTCCATCAAAGTAGCCGAAGCCGCAAAAGTAATTGAGAATGCACAGCGCGACATCAACATTGCATTTGTGAACGAGCTTGCACTCATCTTCGATCGCATGGGGATTGACACGCATCAGGTGCTGGAAGCTGCTGGTACAAAATGGAATTTTCTTCCGTTCAAGCCGGGTCTTGTCGGGGGTCATTGTATTGGTGTAGATCCGTACTATCTCACACACAAAGCAGAAAGTGTTGGTTACCGGGCCGAGGTAATCATTGCCGGAAGACGCATCAATGATAACATGGGGGCACACATCGCCAGTAAAGTGATCAAGCTTATGGCGCAGCACGAGCATCCAATTCATGAAGGAAAAATTTTAGTATTGGGCATTACGTTTAAAGAAAATTGTCCGGATATCCGCAACAGTAAAGTGGTGGATGTCATTCAGGAGCTTAAAAGTTACGGTACCAGCGTTGATGTTTATGATCCACAGGCAGATGCTGCAGAGGTTGAACATGAGTACGGACTGAAGCTTGTTGCTAAGCTCGACAAAAAATATAATGCAATTGTTTTAGCGGTAGGCCACACGGATTTCAATTCAATTGATTGGAGTAAAATCAGAGATGCTAAAACAGTTGTGTACGATGTGAAAGGGCAGCTTGATAAATCACTCGTTACAGCAAGATTATAGTATGAAGAAAATTCTCGTAACGGGCGGAGCAGGGTACATCGGCAGCCACACAACGGTTGAGCTGATTAAGGCAGGGTACGAACCAATTCTACTCGATAACTTCATTTACAGCGATGGCTCACTGATTTCGGGAATCGAAAAGATCACCGGTAAAAAAGTAAACTTTCATAAAGGGGATTGCCGCGATAAAGCCTTCTTAACAAATCTTTTTAAAACACAAGGCCCGATTGATGGTATCATCCATTTCGCAGCCTTAAAATCCGTTGGCGAGTCGGTTCAAAAACCATTACTCTATCATCAAAATAATGTTGAGTCGCTTCTTACGTTGCTTGAAGTGATGAAGCAATTCGGAGTTAAAGATTTTATTTTTTCCTCGTCTTGCACGGTATACGGTCAGCCGGATCATATTCCGGTTAACGAAAGTGCTCCGTTTAAGCGAGCAGAGTCTCCGTATGGCGCGACCAAGCAACTTTGTGAAAGAATTCTTGAGGATTCTTTTGTTGAAGGATTCCGGGTTGTGTCACTGCGTTACTTTAATCCTATTGGCGCACATGAATCATCATTGATTGGTGAAATGCACTTTGGCTCTCCCAATAACTTGGTTCCATACATAACCCAAACTGCAGCCAAGTGGAGAGAGAGATTAACAATTTTCGGTGGTGATTATAATACACCAGACGGCACCTGCCTCCGGGATTATATTCACGTAACTGATCTGGCTATCGCTCATTTGCAAGCTTTGAAATTTTTAGTTTCTCAGCCTGACGCGAACATTTTCGAAGCATTCAATGTGGGCACGGGCGAAGGTGTCTCTGTGTTGGAACTGGTAAAGGGTTTTACTCGCGCCACTGGAGTTGAAGTACCGTACACGATTGGCGCACGCAGGCCCGGAGATGTGGAAAAAGTTTATGCTGACCCTAAAAAAGCCAATTCTGTGCTGGGTTGGAAGTCAACGCTCACCATCGAACAGGCGCTTTTGGATGCCTGGAACTGGCAGAAAAAACTCACGAAGTAATGTTAATTTGCACGTTCATTTTTTGATCGTTACGCAAGCATGGAAAAAATTAAAATGGTTGATCTGCATACCCAGTATGCACGCATCAAACCGGAGATAGACGCAGCCATTCAGGCCGTGCTCGACTCAACCGCATTTATTCAAGGACCACAGGTATCAATTTTTGCAAAGGAGCTTGCTGAATTTACAGGCGCAAAGCATGTTATTCCGTGTGCGAATGGAACGGATGCCTTACAAATCGCCATGATGGCGCTGGGCTATAAGCCCGGAGATGAAATCATACTTCCGGTTCATACCTATGTTGCTACGGCAGAAGTAATCGCGCTGCTTGGACTCAAGCCTGTATTTGTTGAGGTCGATCCACAAACATTCAATATTGATCCAACACTGATCGCAGAAAAAATTACTTCTAAAACAAAAGCCATTGTCCCGGTTCACCTGTACGGTCAATGTGCAAACATGGAGGCTATTTTGCAACTTGCGCAGGACCACAACATTCATGTGATCGAAGATGCTGCACAATCTCTGAGCGCTGAATTTATTTTCTCTGATGGTAGCCGAAAGAAGTCCGGCACGATGGGAACTATTGGAACAACATCTTTCTTCCCGTCAAAAAATCTCGGTTGTTACGGTGATGGCGGAGCGATCTTCACGAATGATTCTTCGCTTGCTGAAACAATAACCATGATGGCCAATCACGGTCAGAAAGTTAAATACCATCACGAAACCATTGGCGTAAACAGTCGCCTGGATACACTGCAAGCAGGTATCTTAAGCGTAAAACTGAAGCATCTCAACGAATACACTACTAGGCGAAATGAAGTCGCAACTTACTACGATAAAAAACTGGCAGATATTAAACAACTTCACCTTCCGTACCGCGCTTCGTATTCAACCCATGCTTTCCATCAATACACCATCAAGGTTGAAGGTGTTGATCGCGATGAGCTTAAACTTTACCTCGACAAATGCGGGGTCCCGAGCATGATTTACTATCCTGTTCCGCTGCACCTTCAAAAAGCATATAAGCAGGCGGGCATTGAGCGCGGAGCTTTCCCGATAACCGAAAAGCTTTCCAAAACCGTACTTTCCCTGCCCATTCACACTGAAATGAATGAGGAACAATTGGATTACATTTGCACCATTATCCGCAAGTATTTTTAGGCATGGCATCTTATACAGCACACCCTACAGCCGTTATTGACGAAGGCTGTGAAATTGGAGAAGGCACAAAGATCTGGCACTTCTCCCACATCATGCCGAATTGCAAAATCGGTAAGAACTGCAACCTGGGTCAAAATGTAGTTGTATCACCCGAAGTTGTGTTAGGCACAAATGTTAAAGTGCAGAACAATGTTTCTATCTACACGGGCGTAACGTGTGAAGATGATGTTTTCCTGGGACCCTCGATGGTGTTCACCAATGTCACTAATCCAAGAAGTGCTGTTAACAGGCGCGGCCAGTATGCAAAAACCCTGGTAAAGAAAGGTGCATCCATTGGAGCTAACGCCACCATCGTATGCGGCAACGACATTGGCAAGTATGCTTTTATTGGTGCGGGTGCTGTGGTTACGAAAGAGGTTCCTGATTATGCGCTGGTGATCGGCAATCCCGCCCGTCAAACCGGGTGGATGAGTGAGTACGGTCACAAATTGAAATTTGATGCTTCTGGTGTTGCCGTTTGTGAAGAGAGTAAGGAAAAATATAAATTAGAAAAAGGTATCGTTACTAAAATCTCCAGATGAAGAATTTTGCACTCATAGGCGTTGCCGGATATATAGCCCCGCGGCATTTGCAAGCCATTCGGGATACGAAGAATAACCTCGTTGCTGCCCTCGATAAATTTGACACCGTAGGTATTTTGGATTCCTATTTTCCATCGGCTGATTTTTTTACTGAGTTTGAACGGTTCGATCGCCATTTGGACAAGCAGCGCAGGCAAGGAAATAAAATTGATTACGTCAGTATTTGTACGCCTAATTATCTGCACGATTCGCACATCCGCTTTGCGATGCGTCACCAGGCCGATGCTATTTGTGAAAAACCTCTGGTGCTCAATCCCTGGAACGTAGATGCATTGGAAGAAATTGAAAAAGAATCTGGCAAAAAGGTTTTCACAATCCTTCAACTCAGGCTGCACCCCAGCATCATCGCGTTAAAAAAAGAAGTTGAAGCAAGCCCGAAGGATAAAATCTTTGACGTTGACTTAACCTATATCACGTCACGCGGCCATTGGTATCAAACCAGCTGGAAGGGTGATACCAGTAAATCAGGGGGTGTAGCAACCAATATTGGTATCCATTTCTTTGATATGCTTACGTGGGTGTTTGGCGATATAAAAAAGAGTACAGTCCACCTACTTACTGCAGATTCAGCAGCCGGTGTGTTGGAATTGGGAAAAGCCAGGGTGCGGTGGTTCCTGAGCATTGATTACAATAATGTTCCATCCGATTTGAAAGCAACGGGCAAAAGAACGTACCGATCGCTGACGATGGAGGGCCGTGAAATCGAATTCAGCGATGGCTTTACTGATCTGCACACAAAAAGCTATCAGCACATTTTAGAAGGCAATGGATTTGGACTCAGGGAAGCACGGCCATCCATTCAAACCGTGTACGAAATTCGCAATAACGAAATCGCACCGTTGCTGGGCGATTTTCATCCTATGCTTAAAAACAAAAAGTAGTGATTCCCTTTGTTGATCTCCGGCTCCAGTACGAATCGATTCAACAGGAGATCGATCAGGCGGTAAAAGAAGTTTTTACAACTGCCCAGTTCGTTGGAGGAGAGCTTGTAAAGAAATTCGAGCAGGAATTTTCCAACACACTGAGCGTTAAGCACTGCATCGGAACAGGTAATGGAACGGATTCTCTCTTTATTATCCTTAAAGCGTTAGGCATTGGACCTGGCGATGAAGTAATCTCGCCCGCATTCAGCTGCATCCCTTCCGCAGAGTGTATAACTTTAACCGGAGCTACGGTTGTCTTTGCGGATGTTGATAATCAATATTATACACTCGACCCGAAAGACGTTGAGCAAAAAATCACGTCTAAAACAAAGGCAGTTATTGCCGTTCACCTGTACGGTCAAGTAGCGGCCCTTTCACTCCTAAAAGCCATTTGTGATAAACATAAGATTCATCTAGTTGAAGATTGCGCCCAGGCGCACTTAACAAAAGAAAATGAAAAATTTGCCGGAACAGTAGGCATAGCTTCAGCCTTTAGTTTCTACCCGACAAAAAATCTGGGTGCGTATGGCGATGCGGGGTGCATACTCACACAAGATGATCAACTCGCTGAAAAGCTGCGCAGGCTTGCCAATCATGGAGCATTGAAAAAAGATGACCATACCATAGAAGGAACAAACAGCAGGCTTGATACGATGCAGGCTGCCATTCTTTCCGTAAAGTTAAAACACCTGCAGCACTGGAATCAACAACGTAATGAAATTGCAAGGCTTTATGGATCCTTGTTGAGCAGCCAGTCGAGCATCACACTACCGGCAGAACGAAAAGATTCGGTTCATACCTTTCACATTTACGCTATTCGTACCAAACAGCGTGATGCGCTTAAACAATTCCTTAACGTGATGGAGATAGAGACACTTGTTCATTATCCGCAAGGTCTTCCCTACACACAGGCATACCGAAGCAAAAAGCACTCGATAAAAGATTTTCCGGTTACAGCTGCCCTTCAAAACGAGGTGCTCTCCCTACCGATTTATCCCGGTCTTACCAATACCCAAGTAACCTCGGTTGCTGAAAATATTAAAAACTATTTTTTAGGATAATCCGCAGTGCAGCAGCCATTTAATCCGTAGTTTTACCGGATTCTAATAGTATGGCTATACAGCTTGCAGCTGCCGTTACGTCCTTTGTCATCTGTTTTTTGATCATTCCAGTGATCATCAAATACTCCCTTGAAAAAAATCTCGTAGATATTCCCGGTCGTAGAAAAATCCATAAAAAAATCACACCGTCCATGGGTGGGATCGCAATCTTCATTGGATTTGTTGTTTCTGCACTTATCTGGATGGATATCTCACAGTGGAAGGAAATGCGGTTCGTTCTCATTGCCTTATTCATTGTCTTTTTCATTGGGGTTCGCGATGACCTGGTTCCACTAAGACCTTTTATGAAATTATTGGGGCAGCTGATGGCTGCAGTTGTATTAATAGTATTATTCGATTTAAGATTGAAATCATTCTACGGATTGCTAGGTATTTACGACATCCCGCTAATCGTTAGCTATGCCATCACGCTCTTCACCATCATTGTTATTACCAACTCCTTTAACCTTATCGATGGACTTGATGGATTAGCCGGTACAATTGCAGGCATCGCGTTGCTGGCGTTTGGTGTTTCGTTTTACCTCGCAGGCGATATTGTATTTGCCGTGTTGTCATTTTCGATGTTGGGTGCGGTTATAGCCTTTTTATTTTTTAATTGGGATCCCTCTGAAATTTTCATGGGAGATACGGGTGCATTGGTTATTGGAATGACGCTCGCCATTTTAGCTATTCACTTTATCGATTTGCAATACAGCCTTCCGGTTGACAACCCCTACAAATTCACCGCAGCAATTTCGGGAGCTGTCTGTTTTATCATCATTCCGTTAGCGGATACATTACGGATCTTTATTCTTCGAATCATCCGAAAACAATCGCCCTTTACCCCAGATAAAAGTCACATCCATCACAACATTATGCGATTGGGTTTTTCCCATGGCCATTCAACCATGATTTTAGGATTGTCACAAGCCATATTTGTAATTATTGTGGTTATGGCCAGGCAGCTTAATGATAACTATGTGCTGCTGGGAATTCTCACGCTATGCACGGTGCTGAGTTTTATACTCGATCGCGTTATTCAGAACAAGGTTCCTAAAGAGAATTTATAAATCGATACGCCTAAAATCGTATCTTTGAAATCCGATTTTTTTACATGGAAGAACGAATTAAAAATTTACTGGAAGAGGTTCAGGCTTTCAACGCAAAAACCAAAGATGCGCTGGAAGCTTACCGGTTAAAATACATCAGTCGCAAGGGTGCCATTACGGAGCTTTTCGAGGAGCTAAAAAAGGTATCCGTTGAAGAGAAGAAACGACTGGGCAAAGTCTTAAATGAACTCAAACAATCTGCAGAAGCAAAATTTTCTTCGCTTCAGGAGAACATTGAAAACAACACATCATCGTCAGCTGATCTTGATTTAACATTACCCCCGGTTCCTAACAAGGTTGGCAATCTTCATCCGCTTACATTAGTTCGAAACAGGATTATAGAAATTTTTGAACGGCTGGGATTTAATGTAGCAGACGGTCCGGAGATTGAAGACGATTGGCATAATTTCTCTGCATTAAACTTTCCGGATAATCATCCGGCCCGTGAAATGCAGGATACATTTTTCATCGAGAAAAATCCTGATTTGCTATTGCGTACGCATACATCAAATGTGCAAATCAGGTTGCTCGAAAAACAAAAGCCTCCGGTCCGGGCCATCATGCCTGGAAGAGTTTATCGTAACGAAGCAATCTCTGCACGAGCGCATTGCTTCTTTCATCAGGTTGAAGGATTATATGTCGACAAGAATGTAGGCTTTGCAGATCTAAAGCAAACGCTGTATCACTTTGCGAAAGAGATGTATGGGAAAGATGTCAAGATCAGATTCCGTCCTTCGTTCTTTCCATTTACTGAACCCAGCGCAGAAATAGACATTACTTGTTTGATCTGTAAAGGCAAAGGCTGTAATGTGTGTAAATACAGTGGCTGGGTTGAGATAGCCGGTTCAGGAATGGTGCATCCAAATGTGCTTAAAAACTGTGGCATCGATCCTGAAGAGTACACCGGATTTGCTTTCGGTATGGGTATTGAGCGGGTTACTATGTTAAAATATCAGGTTAATGATCTTCGTTTATATTCCGAGAATGACATACGCTTTCTGAAACAATTCCAAACTGTTATCTAAGCATGCATGTAGAAAATATTAAAACTGTAGGTATTGCCGGTGCCGGAACGATGGGCCAGGGAATTGCTCAGCTTTGCGCTACCTCAGGTTTTGATGTTTTGATGTTTGATGTAAAGCCTGATGTAATTCAGAAAGGAATATCCGCCATTGAAATTTCGTTGCAAAAAAGCGTTGACAAAAACAAAATCAGTTCTGAAGTAAAGGCGCGGTCACTAACGCGAATTAAACGATGCGAAAACATCCATGAGCTTAAGGGAGATCTTATCATTGAAGCTGCAATCGAAAAGCTTGATGTGAAAAGGGAGCTATTTCAGGCAATTGAAAAAAATAATACTGGCTCAATTCTTACCACTAACACATCCTCCATTTCCGTAACACAAATTGCCTCTGGACTTAAACATCGGGGTGGTTTTGCAGGACTACATTTTTTCAATCCCGCCCCTATCATGAAGCTTGTGGAGGTTATCCAGGGTGTAGATACATCTGTGGAAACACTTGAAACCTTAAAGGCATTTGCAAAAAAGCTTGGGAAAACTCCGGTGGCAGCAAAAGATTCCGCTGGTTTCATCGTTAATCGTGTGGCCCGGCATTATTATGTCGAGGCTCTGAAAATGCTCGAAGAAAACAATTCCGACATTCAAACCATTGATAAGCTATTGAGATCTTCAGGTTTTAAAATGGGCGCATTTGAATTAATGGATGTAATCGGAAACGACATAAACTTTGCGGTTACAAGCTCTATGTTTAATGCCTTTCATCAGGATCCAAAATTCCGACCCAGTCGCATTCAACAACAAAAAGTTGACGCGGGTCATTTAGGCGTTAAAAGCGGTAAGGGTTTTTATAATTACTAGAATTGTGAGGAGGCTTTCCGTAATCTTTTTGTTTACAGTATTACTTTCATGTGGATCTGATGGCCCTATAGATGATCCTATTCCATTTCAATCATTCCCTACTATTTCCTTTAGCATAAGTTTACCAGCTTATAGTGCACTACAAATTGATGGTGGTCATGTCGTAATTCCTTATGGAGCTATAGAAGCAGGTATTAAGGGAATTATAGTTTATAGAGAAAACTTAAACACGTTCCGTTCTTTTGAACAAAACTGTTCATTTCAACCCAACGATGCCTGCGCAAATGTTCAAGCATTTGCATTGAATATGCAGGATGCCTGCTGTGGGTCGATTTTCAGGTATGATGATGGTGAGCCTGCTGGTGGGTTAGCCTGGAGACCGCTTGGGCAATATAAGACTACTATTAGCGGCTCAACGGTCACTATCACCGATGAGGTAATCAATTATTGATCTTCTGATTCAGTTGGCAAACTCCTGAAAAAAGTAGGCAATAAAAAAGCCTCGTATTTCTACGAGGCTTAGTTAATAAAATCAAGGCAACGACTTACTCTCCCGCATGTTATTGCAGTACCATCAGCGCAGGCGGGCTTAACTTCTCTGTTCGGAATGGGAAGAGGTGAACCCCACCGCTAT
>Ga0075152_10000234_pt1 | contig 44580 bp, 72 predicted proteins | sample JI61114C2DNA_FD_70964 | JGI IMG/M metagenome (GOLD analysis project Ga0075152, IMG submission 70964) | Wastewater effluent complex algal communities from Wisconsin, to seasonally profile nutrient transformation and Carbon sequestration -... | ecosystem: Engineered > WWTP > Effluent > Algae...
GCCACCACCGAGAGGCCGACGTGGAAAAGGATGATGGCCCACGCAGCAGCTCGCGTCGAATGCTCGTCAGCGAGATGGCGCAGCACCGCCACCAGAAGCGTGCCAAGGACAGAGCCGCCAAGTTGAAGTAGGTTGAGCATCGTGTCGCCGTGGACATAGGCAATGGCAGAGTAGGCGTAGAACAGGGAGCATCCAAGCCAGAACGTGAACGCGAGCGTTCGCTCAAAGGTGGCGGTGAGGACAAAGGTGAACTGGACAAGCTGGTAGACAAAGGTGATGAGATACTTGTATTTGTTCCGCTCTTCCTTGTGGCTGAGAACGCACGCAAAGCTCCAGATAATAATGAAGATGCTCTGCCCCAAAACTAGGCCAGCCAAGAGCTCCGAGAAGCCATAGACGCGCGTCATGACTTTAAGACTGAAGTATGGCGATCTCTGGTGAATGGGGGGCCCTGATCATGGCCATTGTTGCAGGCTCTCGGCTAGAGTCATTGTCCGTGGCGTCGCATCTTCTCATCGCGGCCTTTATTTTCCTTGTTCAGAACTTTGTCACTGACCGCCCTGTAGCACAGCGGTTCCTCTCCAACTTGGTCTCTGCGGCCGTGGGCGTCTGGATTGCACAGATCACGTCGCAAGAACGCCCCACGGTCCCTGTGCAAATGTCGTTTCTCGTCTTTCTCTATGTCGTGTGGGCCCGGCTCTCAAGCGTGTCGTCACCCGGACCTGTGGTCTTTGGCGCGGTGACTTCCGTGTCGTTTGCGTCCTCTGCTGCGCTCGTCCAACTTGCGACGCGCAACCGCTTGTCGCCGGGCGTGCTGTCTGTGGCGCTGGTCGTTGTAGTAGCGGCATGGAGCATGTATCACTCACTAGCGCACATGCTTCCCAAGATCCGTGGCGCCGAGTCTCTTTTCTGGAGGCCCATTGCCATCATCGCAGTCTACGTCCTCTGGCCTTCCGATGTGTCTTTCGACATGACGTTTGTGGCCGTGGTCGTTCTCGGTGCCGTGGCGTCCGTGTCCCACATCGAAGGCGGCGTCGTGATCATGGACACAATCGTTGCCGTGCAGACGTCGCGTGGTTTCTTCGGGCAGGGGTTCTTGATTCTCTTGGCGTTCTGTGCGTGTGCGCGTATGATCCGCTCGCCGTTCACAGACTACGTATTTGACTCGTTCTATCGGACCATAATTATCCAAGGCGTGCTTCTTGTCATCAAGAACCTCTCGGGTTTGACAAGTATTGTTCTTCTTTCTGCCATCGCGTCCATTGCTCTCGAGTAAATGGAGCGCGCCGCTCTGATCCATGTGCACATGCTCTGCTGCAATCAAAAAATCATGATTGTGAGCAACGAGCCCATTTACGCCAGCCGCTATTTTTCCGTTGGGGTCCGTCTATCCATGGTAGAACTGGCAGCCAAGGACCACATCGAAATCGTCGAGGGCAAGGGGTTTGCCGCCGTGGTTGATGGCCACGTTCCAGACACCGTTAAGCTGAAGCGTTTTCGCGTGCGGGGAATGGGCGACTCGAAAACAGACAGGTGCGGCATTTACTGCAAGGCTGCCAAAGAGCTTTTTGAAATGCTCAGCGATCGACAGAAGGTGGCGGTGCAGACGTGTCCGTGGTCATCAGACGAATCAGTGTCTCCACCGTGCGTCGAGACTCCACAGGGCCTCGGGCAGCCTCCGCAAGTGCCCCCGCGTGAGCCTGACTCTGCAGATCCGTGAACGCGGGCTCCTCTTCGTATCCGTCTTCGAGCATGGCAATGAACGCGTCTAGGGCACCGACGCCTCCGACGTGGCTGCGCACTTTCTTGTAGAGAGGAAGATATGCTTCCTTGGACATGAGCGTAAAGCTCACCCTGTCTCCGTAGTTCGTGTGACGCGAGCGCAACTCGTCGATCAAAAGAGACGCGGAAAGGCCGACGCACTTGTTCCGCCAGTAAACGCCCGTGGCGTCATCGATGTCTCCGTCCCTCGCAAGCATGCGGCAGAGAATTGTCACCGAATCTATGAAAAACGTCAACGCTGTGCTGGTGCACTCGGGGCCCGGATAGCACGCCACGTCTGCCCGAGCAGCTCTCTCCAGCGCTAAAGTGGCGTCCCGTGTCACCTGTGCCCGGCAGGAGAGTTTGCCGGTGTAGCGATCCTGAATATCGAACAAGAAATTGTCGAATTCGGCAATGTCCTGACGGACGTGCTCGAGCAAATGGTCGGCCATGAGTCAAGTGTCACTTCTCTCGTCATGGATCGGGGTCGGGTCGGCTGCCGTCGCCTTTCGTTCTGTGGTCAGCGAAAGAACGAATTGGGATGGGACAATGTCTATCCGAACTTCAAGTCCAAGAAGAGTTCTGGCATTGGACACAAGATGCCAGCGTTGTCGCCCATGTCCATGGGCCCTTTTGTGACAACGTTTCCGGGCATGCCCCCTGCCAAATCTCTCGAGAACGCGTATCAGTTCCGCAAGGTCTTTCCGGACGAGATTGGTCCCGACGGGGCTATTTTGCCCATCTTCTACGAGCGGCTGCGAGCGGCTCACAACAACCCCGTGCCGGAACGGCGCAAACGGCAACGCTCCGAACAGCCCGTTTTTGCTCTCTACACGGACGCCTCTGGGCAAGAGATTCGTCTGGACTACATCCAGTCGCGCGAGTTCTACTGTGCGTGGTATGAAGGATTTGTGTTTGGGTTCTATGGCAACGGAGACGCGACGCGCGATTTCGTGACGCTTCTGAACGAGATTTTCAAGGGGCGGAACTTGCTCATCTGCGGCTACGACGGGCAGGATTGGGAGGCGGCCCCGGGCGCAACAGACGCGGAGAAGCTGGATTTCCTTTACCAAAGTCCCAAGCGGCCTTTCGGGCATGAACTGGTGCTTGCCACGATGCTGCGCTATCCATACGAGCCAGAGCTGTGGCCGTGGCGGCGCCATGTGCGTCACGTCGAGTTCCCGGCCTTTGACACGCGTTCATTTCTCAAAGAGCACGGCGTCCATGATGGTGCCGATGACGAATGAAACGTTCTCGGATCCTTCTCCCATGGCCGCAAAAGCCAGCTCGTAGGGCGCCATGGGCTCGTCCAGAAGAAACGCGGCTGCAAAGACTGGCACGAGACGGCCAAGAACGTCGATGAAAGGCAGCTTTGTGTCCCGGCCAGCCAAGCGGCGCACCAGTTTTGGAGTGCTGTTCGCCAGACCGGTAATGAACATCAAAGCAGCCTCCTCCTTCCCTTCTTTGTCCAAGAAGGATCCGTCGTGCCCCAGTTCCACAAGAACGGCGCGGATGGGCTCTGGGTCAAAGAGCGCCTTCTCCAGCCCTGCCATCGACAGAGGGTCGCCGAGCATGTGTCGAAGTATCTGAGATGCAAGGACGATGATGCAACGACGCATCTGCTGCGACACATCGGCGTTCGGATACTTTTGCAGCGCCATGTTGACTTGGGCCACAACGACAGCGAGCATTGGCACCTCGTCGACGTCGTGGTTTGCAATGACAGAGTCAAGCAGTGTCGGAGACCCCATGACGCTGCAAATCAGGTTGCACTCGGGGTCCATGGAACGAGAGAAGTGTGAGTGGGCCCGCAATTTTCTCCCTTGGGCGCGTGTATCCGGAACAGGGTTTGGGGCCCAAGCGTCCAAAACGGGGCTAGTCCCTTCGTCGAGCCTCAAACCCTGTTCCACAAATGCCTGTCTGTGGTCGGATATTGGGCGCTGCGATTTGTGCCCATAGAGAGGAAAATTCGGAACAGGGTTTTGGGGGTTTAGAAGGACAAAAGGGCTTTGGGTCCTCCCAACCCCGAAACCCTGTTCCGAATATTCGGTCCCGTGGTAGGATATTCGGCCGTGCAATGGTCCAATGCAGAGGTGGCATTGTGGCGTGGAGTTGTCCAAGGCACACACACTTCACTTGCCATGCTCTGTCTCCATGACGCGCGTGCGTCTGTCGACAAGGCGGCGCTGCGCAAGTGCGTGCTTGGCATGTCCAAAGAGGGCGGGACGATTGTGGACATGTTTGGCGACGGATATGTTGCCGTGTCTGCGACGCTGCTCGGACGCGATGTCATTTGCAGTCCTGTCTTGCAGCCGTTGCTATCACCACCAACGCTGGATCAGGTCAAAGAGCGTCTTGCAGAATACGCGCCGTCGTTTGCGTATGACTGGCGTGGCGACAATGACAGAGATCTGCAAAAGTATGCGCACGCAAACACCGTCTCCGAGCTACGTGCCGCGTTCAACTTTCTGGAGACATATGCGCGAACCGATGTCGACGAGTGGATTCGGATGTGCATCCTATCGTCTTTGGCTTCGATGCGAAGGCATACATATGTCTCTGTGTGCGCGGTGGTCATCAAGCAAACGAAGCGCTTGTTGCGGAACGTGACGCCGGCGGTGCGACAAGCGCTGTATGCCGGCCGGTGTGCTCCGCGGACATGGCCCGAATCCGTGTTCTTTCGCTTTCCTCCGGCAAGAAACGGCGTGCTTTTTGAATGGTTTACGCAACGCAGCGAGATGACGGATGCCGAGGAGCTCTTCGATCGAGCCTGTTCCTACTGCGTGCCCATCATTGCAAGCACAGAGACCAAGTGGCACGCCCGTCAACTATACGAGCTGGCGGCATCGCGACAGCTTCGCATCACTCGGCTGGAGCCACTGTTGCAGGGGGGCTACACGTTCTGCCTAGAGCACGGTGCCGTCGTTGGTTGCGTATCGTAGTTGCGCGACGAGACGTTCGCAGTGGTGTGCAAGCCAGTGTTGCAGCCACGGGAGCGCGTGGCAGTGCCAAAGATTCGGTATCCGGATGAGCTCGCGCTTTTTGTGGATTTCTATGACCTTGCGCAGATCGACGCCGTCGTCGATGCTGTCCTTTGCAAACACGATGGCGTCGTTGATGAGCTGGTAAATCTTCGGTGGCGGTTTGCGCCAGTGCCTTAGCGCCCACGAGAGGCGGTAGACTGTGTTCTGGAAGTATTCCGGAGTTTGGGCGACAATCTCGGCCTTTTCGGGATGGAGGCCGACACGGGCGCCAGTGTATGGCGGCGTCTCGGGCTTTGCCTCCAGCACCATGAGATACGCATGTGTGACAAGGGTGTCGGAGAGAGACATGGGCGTCCTCTGGTCTGTGAGAATAAAGTTGAGCTCGTCTTTCTCCCAGCGAGAGAGAGCCATCTTGTCGATGACCTTGGTTTTCACGATCTTGAGGGTGAAGTCCTCCATGAACTGCACGATGTCCGATTCTTCCAAGAGGCCATCGGCATCTCGGACCTCGCATTCGTGACGGATGCTGGGCTCGTCGACGGAGCGAATGTAAATAGCAACGTGCATGTCGCTGCATCGGCTGATGGCAAACATGCACACGACCTCACCTTTGCTGCACACGGATGTGATCCACATGACATCTGCGTGGTCGGTGGTTTCGTCACGGTCCAGATACTGTTCGATGTGACAGACTTCGGGCTCTCGTATGGCTTTGATCTTCATCGCCAAAGTCGCTCGCACGCAGTTCAGCGACTGAATGATCACTGTTACTATTTGTTCGGTGTCTACACTGCACTCCATGTCTGAGACTCAGGTGACGGATGTTCTGCCCGGCGAGCCGGAAACGGCTGTGGACGCGGCACCCGAAGCAGCGGCAGTTGCCGCTCCGGAGCCCGAGCCACGGATCGCGGATCCAGTGCCCGAGAGTGCCGCTGTCGTGGAAATGGTTGAGCCGTATTCCGTCAAGCTGTGTGCCACTGAGATGGCACCTGAGAGTGCCGCAGAGCCGCAAACTGCTGCCGCAGAGCCAGTGTCCGAAAGTGCTGCTGTCGCGGAGCCTGAGGTTGCTGCAGAGCTGGTGTCTAAGAGTGCTGCTGTCGCGGAGCCAGTGCCCGAAGGCGCTGCTGTCGCGGAGCCGGAAGTTGCGTCGGCAGAGATTGGCCAGAAGCGCAAAGCCGAAGACGAGGCTCCCGAGGCGCCTGCTGCAAAGTGGCCATGCTTTACGTAAACATAAGGCCGAGACGCCCATCGGAGAACGCCAGTTCGCGGAGGTCGCGGTAGTGATCTTTCGCCATCACTAATTCCATGATCGCCAGAAGAATAGGCATGGAGACGTTGGAGATGACAGACTTGGCCGCGTTTCCTCGAGTGTGTTTTGTTCGCGCCACAAGCAAAATGGTCAACACGACCTTTCGGCCGATGGCATTGAATGCGGGCCTACCGTCAACTGTTGCCGTGTGCGTAAACGGGGTCCAGAGCTGGGGCGTGTCGGCGATCGCGAAAAAAGGACTGCGTGCGCGCAGCGGGGCAGAGAACTCCTTCTGAAGTTCATCAAGAATGGGCGCTTTGCTCACAAGCAATCGGATGTCGACGAGAAGCTCTGTTGGCGTGGTCGCAAAGTCGCCGCCATAGCGTTCGTGCAGTGATTCGGACAGAACAGAGGCGCATGACCACAGGTCCGCGATTGCTGAGTCGATTTCGCGGACGACAGACAGATAGTCGTCGACTACAGCGTTGAAGCCCGCGTAATGGCGGAGTTCTGACACGACAAAGCCGAGCGAGGCGTGAGATGCCATGTATAAGCCTGCTGCGCGCTGTCGAAGATCCTGCAAGATGCGATCGTTTTCTTGCAGTTTGTGCGTGAACCTTCGCTCGAGCTCTTCGACGTTCATCGAGGGAGAGAAGTGTCGTCGTTTTACTTGAACATGATGATGTCAGCACAGACACGCGCACGCGGGACTCCGGGAGCAAGAAGCACTTGGACGTTGACATTGCCCATGGCGTGAGCTTTGGCGACGGTCTCGCTTTCCACGAACGCATTTGCCCAGTTCTCGATCGCGGACAAGCGGGAACTGAGGAGCTCAAGATCGACCTCTTTCACCCACTTGTCCGCGTCATGCTGTGGCGTGACACACTCGGGCCGCACCCACACTTGATACTCCGGAGTCCAAGAACGAGACACGTAGTCGTGCCGCAAAAAGGCACTCTGGATCTCCCAAGCCAGACTCTTCGCAACAAGGTCGGCAAAGACGCGGTCGCGCATGGCGACAGTGACCTCTTGCTGTTGCTCGTGGCGCTTCTGGGCAATGCGGCGTCGCGCGTTGACAACGGCGCGTTCGCGCGCAATCTTGATCTCAATGCCGGGGTCGCTGTAGCGCTGCGGGGCTCGGTGACGACGGCGCGTGTCCATGATCGAGTGAGGTGTCGAATGAGCAGACACTTGACTTTGTTATGGGGCGGTGTGGCGAGTGTCGCTCGAGATTTCGGTGCTGTGTCTCCTGTGGCACAGAGGCGTGCTACTGGTGCCAGTATGTCTCGGGCATTCCTCTTCTCGTTGTGACGTGGCAGTTGCAGCGAGGCACGCGCGCCATCCGCTCCAAGCACCTTGATCGCGACCGCCATGGCAACGTTTACTACTGCTTGGCGTGCACGAACGCCATTTCTGAGGATCCGTGGATCATCGGAACAGGCTATCGTCCGCATCCTGTGCCGCAAAGAATTGAGCCATGAATTCCGACATGCGCTCGGGTTCGACGCGCGGACAGTGTTTGCAGCGGAATCCGGCCATCTCATCGCAGTAACATTTGGAACGGTCGTAAGGCCCGCGAGCGCGCTCTTTTGCTCGACGGACGCGCATCTTGCGGACGTGCTCGGGCGCCACGACCACTACTTGTTGCGCGTCCTTGGCTACTGTGACCTGACGTCCGAAAAACGACATGACCCCCGTAAACTCGCGCGGGCAACGTTTCATGCCAATGCCAGCGCACACATTTCTCGCGTCGACGGATTCGTCTTCAAAAACGTGCCACCCGGGACGGCCCGTGAGCATTCGAAATGCTTGCATGGCAGCCATGACGTGTGCGTCTTCGGCCTTCTCCGGGGGCGCGTCTGCAAGTGCCTCCTGAACAAGCTCCGGTGTCCACTCGATCGCAGAGACAATTCCGCGAAGGATGAGCGCAATGCAAATAGAAAGCTCGGTGAGTGATTCTTTGGCGTCTCGGATCTGTGGCACTTGTGCAGCCGCGAGTCTGAGCACAGCGCAGATGGTGGCGTCATGGCTGTTGACATCGCGCATCTTCCTTGGTTCGATGATAGATCGGACACCCGGCGTGGTGATCAGAGCAAGAAAGTCAATTGCGCTTTTCGGCGGCGGCTTCTTTTCCATTTACAGAGAGAGAAGTGTCGAGGCCGGAAGCCGGACCGTGGTCTTGCCAAGCGCCTCGGCCTTTTGAAGCCACTCACTTTCGCCCACAATCACAAGTATCTCACTGTAGCGCAGGATCAACTCTGACTCGGGCTTGCAGATGTTGACGGCATTTGCAAAGATGTCCGTGGAGACATGGAACGTGGGGAACCGCTGGTGCCAGCGCGCATACCACTCGATGGCACTGTCGCCGCTTTGTTCCCTGAATGAAACGAAAGAGGTCGCAGGCCCGTGGGCGCGGAGAACGTTCTCCATGTAGGTGCAGAATGTCTCGTATGAGACGCGGTCGCCGCCAACGATACCGTAGACTGGCATCTCGCGAGAGAAGTGTCTTTACGTGAGCGCTTCCGGGATCTTGCTAGGGGAAGAGATCTGAATGGTGCCTTCGGTCCGCGCGGCCGTGATGATGGCGTTGGCGACGTTGACCGAGAGGACGATGGACTGCGCAAGCTCTGCGATGACGGAGAACGCAATAAACGACGACGACGTGATTGCTGCTGCCGTGGACGACAGGAAGACCATGCTTGCGGCAAGGATGGTGGCGGTCCAGAAGATGGTTGGGAAGTTCCACTTGAGACAAAAGTCAAGGTCCGCGTTCGGAGAAAAGAGGCCAAAGTTGTAGTAGCGATACAAGACCTCGTGAATGCGGTGCACGTCTTGCAGAGACGATGCCGTGATGATCTCGCCTGCCATGCGCGTCAAGGGAGAACCGGGCGAGACCATGCGCAGATACGGGTAGAGCACAAGGGCGTTTGGCCTGAGAATGCCAAGCACGGCGTCGGAAGCCCACGCAGACCGAGCAAGGGTCATGGCGTCAAAAGTCGTGTTGTCAGTGAATCTCAGGACGAGTTTGGCCGCCAAGTAGACAAGGGCGTCCAGCGAGTCCTCCATGCCGACGTCTCTGCACGTAGGACGCACGGAGCACGGAGTTGCGACCACGGAAGGCCACTGCGAGGGCAGCAAACGCGTGTTGGAATAGAAGACCGAGCCGGGAAGGCCTCCGTTGAACTCGCAGACACCACTAGGCGTGCCAGTGATGCACGTGTAGTTCCATGGCACAACGACGAGGTTGTAGGCTGTGGGCGCGTGGTAGATAAAGCCGGGCGGCGGAAGCTGGCCACGGAACAGACAGAACAAGTTCCACTCCGCGCTCGACGGGTTGTGAAGCGCGTTGTAATACCCGGCTGACGGACTGCAGAAGAAGCGGTCTTTCAGATCCGAGATGAGATCAAGAGAGAAGAAGATATCGATTCTCCCAAGGAAGGTGGCGTAGTCGAACGTGGCGATGTAGTCGATTGCGTAGCGGAAGTAGGGCAAAAAGTCCGCCGGGAAGAGCAGCTCGCAGATCACATACAGTGCCTCGAGGACAAACATGAAAGCTTTGAACACAAGGCGCGTCAAGCCGTCAATGCTGTCGTAGAACGAATACGTGCGCGGGAACAGATACGCCTTGAGGGTTCGCGTGCTTCTGGGGATCATCTGGACCTTGGTGACTGGTTTTGCGGCCGGGGGCAAGTCAGCCGCCATGCGTCGCTCTCGAGACCGAAGCAATGCATCGAGAACGTAGTTCTTGGGCTCTTCGTGGAAATACTCAATGGCAATGGTGGGCAGTGGGACGATGAGGGAGATGTTGGAGAATGCCTCGACGACGGTTTCGACGTCCTTGAGTGATTTGCGGTAGTCGTGAGTGATGATGGGAGCCACGCGCTTGCGGAACGTCTCCGCGCGTGTTTGGACCGTGGCGCCGTAGTATTTTGCGGCGTGCGAGTAGTCCATGGCGTCAAAGGTGCACATGGCCCACTTGAACCACCACCGCGCCTCCCAGAACAGCCCCCAGACGCCTTTGCGCGCGTAGATCTTCTCAAAGTGGCCGGAGAGCATGCTCGGCCCAAAGATGTGGCGGTAGATTTCGACTTCCATGATGGGCTTGCAGTAGTGGCCCTCGGGGAACGGGGAAGTGCCGATCCATATGCGGTCGCGCGCGTGGGCGAGCTCGATGTCCGAGATGTTGCAGATGGCCTCGGCAAAGAGGTGCTGTAGGGTGCACAGCCAGCTTGTCGAGTTGGTGACCACGTCCATCGGAATGTCGCCGTCATAGAGCTGGATGGTGTCAAAGATCTCGTCTGGGATGCCGTTGTGCTGGTCGAAGTGAATGATGCACTCTTGCGTGAGGCCGCAGGACGAGTCGACGGCGTTGTGTGCCAGCGCGACCCACGGGGCCCAGTCGTCGCTGTCCGTGTCAATGTCCTCTGAGAACGAGGAGCTGGACGAGAAGAGGAGCTGGCGGCGGCCAGTGAAGAACTTGCCGCGAAGGGCGCGGCGGATCTTGTTGATCTGGCCAAAGATCCAGTCGACTGCGGGGCGGATGGCATCGACGGCTGCACGGACGTAGTCGATCGCGGGCCCAAGAAGTGAGACCACGGCGTTGATTGTTTTGGTAACGACGCCTCCGAGGATGTTCTGGAGGTTGCGGATGGTCTCGATGATCTGACTGAGGATGTCAAAGAGCGCGCGGATGCTGGACTCGAGCGCGGGACCGATGCCGGGGATCATCTTGATGAACCCGTAGAGAATGTTTGCGATCTTGGAGAAATCCTGCAGGCCGCCAAAGAGGCCGCCGATCCAGTAACGGACCCAGCAACCCCAGCGGTCTAGAGGCGCAAGTGCCGAGTTCTGGACGCACGCCAGCGAGGTCGGCAGGCTCGGCACGGTTGTCGGAATGGACACTGAGAGGGAGCCAAGGCCAAGGTTGATGTTGCTGGATGTGTAATACATGAGCGTGTCGAACATAAGGCGCGCTGTCGCAAACGGATAGAAGCGAATGTGCATCAGAAGCGTGTTCGTGTTTGCAACGCCGAGAATCTGGTTGAAGAGGGGCACGATGAACTCGCTCTCGATGTAGAGGAACAGCGTCTCGATATAGCACGCGAAATCACGGAACACGCACCCGTCCGGCGAGCAGAGCGGGGCCAAAAAGTTGACGTCTGCGCAGCAAAGTGAGAGACCAAACGTCTGCGATCCATAGGCGCTCTACATACTGGCGCATGTGAGGTAGAGCGGGTCTCCGGAGATGACTTTGCGGAAGATGGTCAGAAGCGGGAACACGAGCAGTGAAAGGAAGTCCCAGAACTGCCACGCGTATTCGAAGACGTATGCAAAAAAGAGCGAGACGGGCTGCTGGATGTAGACAAGGTAAAAGTCGTCGATGATGGTGTTGTAGCTGTCAAACGACGCCTTCAGGAAGGGAATGCTGTTGCAGTGAATGTTGTCGATGACTTGCATCGTTTCTGTCTGGAAGCGGACGGCGGTCGAGGGCCAGATGAAGAGCCCGGCCATAGAGACGTAGAAGATGAGCGTCGCGGCCAGTCGAATGCCGCGAGCAATGATGTCGTCCGAGATGCTGATGCCGACATAGTTGAACAGTGACTCGGCAAAGGAGTGGTAGAGACGAAAGTAGGCCCATCCAAAGAGAGCGCCTGCCTCGCCCGCGCCCTTGCAGAACATCTCATAGATGGAGATTGCGGACCCGATGCTGGACCCGATGGACGCGGCGGCGTTTGCGAGCCCTTGCGCGGTGTTTCCCGCAACAAGGCCGAGCCCGAGAATGCGGAAGAGGGCGGCAAAGACCATGGCAAAGATCGAGATCGTGAGTTTGAACCAGACAACGACATCCTTGAAGAGCAGCGCGGGTATGCCGACGCCGAGCCCGACCGTGATCGCTGCAAACGACCCGATGAATGTGAACAGTGACCCTGTCAGGAACCACGAGACGACAAGCGTGGTGCCCCCAAAAAGACCACCCGCAAGCACTGCCCAAGTGACGTTCATGGAAGCGAATTGCAGCAAGCAGTGTCTTCTCGCCTGAAACGGGTCGTGCGCACTTTGTATATGAGAGAGTGCGTTTTTATTCGCGTGTGTTCATGTCGGTCACGATCTGGGCATTTGCCGAGAGCATGATAGTGCCTGCGTCTGCGAGATTTCCGCGTTTGTCGGTGCCCGTGATCCACATGAAGAGGCGGCGATTGCGCGCGTCCTCTGCGCAGATGACTTTGGCGCCAAAGACGACGTTGTTGTCCTGCAGCGTAAACGTCTTGGTGAAAACGTTTTCGTGGCCAGAGCGCCGAAGCGTCTTGGCAGCCTCGAGATAGGACTCGCCGTCTCCGGGCGAAACAGGAATGCAAAGGTGGCCCTTTGTGGCCGGGGCACGGCAATAGGTTGCCGGGAGCCTCTTCTCGGACGCCTGTCCGTTGAGCCAGATCTCAAAGGCAAATGCCGTCTCGTCGTAGACAGTGATGGTTTCGGCCATCGTCTCGACTGCCCACGGTGCGGTGAATGTCGCCACGCCGCGCGTCGTGTCCGTCTTGCGTGGCTCGCCGATGAGAACGCTGGGGATGATGGCATACCGTATGAGCCCCGTCAGCGCCATGGCGCGCGCCGTAGGGTCCAGCGGTTCGATGACGGGCACCGGCCCCCAGTCTCCGCGCCCCTCGCTGCTTGCGGCCGCGGTTTGCTCTCCTTGCTCTCGCACCACCAACGGCTTGATTTCCTCGGCGAGGGTGGCGACGGCCAGCTGCGGCACGGGCTCGGCGAGTTCCGGGACGGGCTTGGCGACAACCTCCTCGTATGCCGGCGCGGGCAGGCGATAGAGAAGAGCAATGTCTCCGAGCGTTGGGTCAAAGAGCACGTTGAGTATGCGGCCACTTTTCTCCATGACGACGATGACACGGGCGTCACCGTCTGCGTCGCCGCGCACATACGTGACCGTGTTGGTCTCGAACCCGACGTCCGTGGATCCTTCTTTGAGATACTCGGGGTCCCAGAGCGCCAAGAGACGTGGCGGCACTGTCTCGACGGAGTATGCGTAGACGTATTTGCCTTTCTTGGCAACGTCGGTGCCGCGCCACTCTCCGATTTCGCTTGCGGGCTCGCTTCCGTCGATGTGCGTTCCGTCCCAGAGCCCCAGCGGCGTGTCCCTGAAAACGATTCTCCACGGCTCAGTGTCCAAGCAAGTCATGGTCGCGTGCTCGAGCGGACAGCCCGGTAAGTGAAGGGCGTCCTGTGCACACTTGAGTCTAGTATGGAGACGGAAATTAATCCCGAGACAGACGACACGGTTTCCGTTTCTGGGCCTCCCGTGGCGCTAGGCGGCGGCCCTGCGTCTCGCGGACTGAAGCGCGACGAGAAGACCTTTGTTTTTGCCTCGGACATCGAAGTTCCGGAAGATGTTGCTGCTCTTGTTCCCGATGTTGCGTTTGAGAGCGCCGGGCTCTTGGTCTTTGTGGCGCCGTATGACGAGTGCCGTCGCAAGTGGCTCGCGGGCGATATGCCGGGCGTCATCCCAGCAGGCACGGAGTGGGAGACGTTTGTCGCTCTTCTCACGGAAGACATGGATGTGGCGTGGAGCCCGGAGCACGGATTCGAGACGCGGCGTTCGTTGCCTCCCTGTCAGCGACCGACGGTTCAAGAGCTTCTGTCTCCCGGTGAGCAGACGGAACAAGCAACCGCGACCGCGCTTGTCAAGCTCATGATCGAGGAGAACGTCTGCAACATGCGCGAGTCTGTTCTTGTCGCCATGTCTAACTCGTATGACGACCACCCGATGGAGACGCGCAAGCACCTTGTGGACGTGCATCTTCCTGCGCTCTCTCGACCTGTGCTGGGCGGAGAAGCAAAGCAAGCGGAGATTTTCTCGCGAGCAGCGCGCGCAACTGCAATGGTCACGCGCGACTTTGAGGCGTTTCTGGATCCGGAGATCATCAAGAAGCAGCGCGACGTCTTGCGCCAAGAGGAGGTCTGGCAGTCGCGTTTGAACCGCAAAGCCGAGCAGGCGGCCTCGGACGACCCATCCGTGTTCATGGTCACTTTTATCATCAACCGGGAGACCGTGGTGGTGGTGGACTGCACGCCCGGCAAGTGATGTTACTCGGTAAAGCGCGCGCGCTTGAACGCTCCTTGTCTTGCGTCTGCCGGCGTGCGCTTTCGCTTTGCGCTGATGTCGTGGTCCGGCACGTAGAAGGCGCACGGCCAGTCGACGCTGCCTTGGCGACGGCACTGGGTGCAATGCGCGTCGTCCTCGATCCGGTCGCAAACGGGTATTTTCATCGTAATAAGCGCAGATTCAATGTTCTGTGTGACGACGATGCTCTCTTCCCCAAGTGGCAGCACAGAGCCCACGGGCTCGCCCATGAAAGCGCGCGTCAGACAGAACGAGCACACAAGAGCGCCCGGCAATGCCACCAAGTGAGCATAGGCCCACTCGATGGCCTCTTGCACCTCGGGCGATGTGTAATACATGTTGTAGACAAAGAGCACGGCCTTGCCCATCTTCCGCAGCACGTTGTTCGTCTGGTAGATGAGCGTTTCGTGCGTGTTCACCTTTTGGATGATGTCATAATCCATCTCTGCGACGGCGTCCGCAAAGATTTTCTGGTTGGCTTGCGCCTGACTGAAAAGCCCCTCGAGACGATGCACCTCCTCCTCGAGGCTCCTGCGCTCTTCGGTGACCTTCTTGTCGCGCGCAACAACGTGTGCACAGAACGTGCGCATGTCCCTCTGTGAAGCGTCAAAGAGCTCCATCATGTGTGCAAGCTGGGCTTGAAGCTGCGCACACTTCCGCTCCAGTGCCTCGACTCGTCCAATCTCTGAATCTGCCATAGGAGAGAAGTGTTTACTTGGGGACGTTGAATTTGACCTTTTTCTGTGCCCGGGGGAGATCCGTGTCGGCCTTCCTCTTTGGCGAGACGCGCGCGTTGCAGAGGAAAAAGACGTCCAAGCAGTGTTGAAACGTCTTCCCGCTCTTGTTGCAATGGTCGCAAATGCTCGTCGAGTGAATGGAGAACGCGATTTCCGCGCCTTGCTCGACGAGGCGCTGCCGCAGCTGCTCCTTCGTGGTCATGTTTGCGTCACGGAACGCGGCGGCCTCGCGTGCAAGGACCAGTTTCTTTCTTGGGAGCATGCCCGGTGAGAACGGGGGGATGGGCGTGCCTGTAAACAAGCGCGTCAGACAGTCCGAGCACGTGATCGAACCGGGCTCTGGATGCACATTCTTCCTGAGCCACGCGTCCATCGGCGTCTCTTCTTGTCCCATCGCCAACGCAATGTGGGCTTCAAGCCGCTTCTGAGAGGCAATGAGCATATGAAGCTTGCGGCCGTGCTCAATGATCTCTCGGCACAGTTGATCCATGGAAGTGGAGTGTGGGCAAACACTTGACTTGCATGGCAGCGGCGCTCAATTTGGACGGACTTCTGCCTAAGCTCATGGAGCAAATGCGCGAGCGTGGCGTGCGCATCATCGGCGTCTCCGGAAAGAAAGGTCACGGCAAGGACACCATTGCGGATGCCATGGTCAAGATGCATCGAACGGGCATCATCATTTCGTTTGCATCGTCTCTCAAGAATGCCGTCGCGTCCATCTTTGCGATTGATTCGGATCACATGTCGGACCCAAAGGCCAAGGAGACGGTGAACGAGACGCTGGGCGTCACCCCGCGGCGCCTGCTGCAGTATTTCGGAACCGATGTCATGCGCAACGCCTTTGGAGACAACATTTGGATCATCTCCCTGTGTCTGGCTGCGCTTGACATTGACCTTCGGTGGCGTGATACGTGGCGCGACGGCGACGCTGTGACGATCATCATTCCCGATGTCCGCTTTCCGAACGAGGCCGAGTTTGTGCGCTCGTATGGCGGAACGCTGATTCGCGTGGATGCGTCCACGCGCGTGCCGTCGACGGACATGCACATCTCGGAGACCGCCTTGGACGATTACGCCTTCCCGGTCGTCATCGACAACAACGGCACCCGGGACGAGCTTTTCACGCGTCTTCGCGAGGCCGGATTCTTGGTTGACTAAACACTTGACTCTGGACGCATGTGGCTTGCGCCTATCGCGTGGGGCACGCTCGTGCTGGTGCAGCGGGTTGTTGCATACCGTCGAATGCGAAGCTTTCACTGGCTATCGTCGGGATGTCTTCTGACTGCAGACTCCCTTGTCTACGGCATGATCCTGCGACATAGGGTTGAAAACATCCGATACGCGGAACAGATGCTAGAAGGTCGCGTGGGCGAAATCGTGAATCGCGACGCTGTCATGAGCGAGCTGCGATATCGCGAGAACGACCAGTGCTCTGCGCTCGTGTGCGCCACGCTGCTTCTGGGGGTGGCGGCGCTGTTCAGCTCGGTTGCGTGGTTCTACTGGATGTGCGTATTTTGCATGGCCGTTCTGGTGTTTGTCGAAACCGGCCCCGTGTTTCCGATTACCACGGAGCGACGAATCCCCGCGGGATTGACCGTCATCTGCATTGCACAGTCGCAGTGGAGAGATCATTTGCAGGTCACGGCGGTGTCGGACGTGACGCATCTCATCGTGCCACGGCAACGGGCCCCCGACCCTGTGCCTGTGCGGGCTGCAAGCCCTGTGCGCATCGTTTCTAGGAGGAGGACGCCGACGCCGGGCATTCCTGCCACGGACGAGCGCGATGCGTGCATTGTGTGCACGGTGAATCAGCGAACGCACGCGGCCATGCCCTGTGCTCATCGATGCATGTGCGGCCCGTGTGCCGCAAACGACATCACAACGTGTCCCTTTTGCCGAGTCACGTGCGTCTTTACGCGCATCTTTGACCCGTGACGTTAAATACCTGACTTGAATGCCGAAAATCCGAAAGACAAAGGCCAGCGTGGCCAGCGTCATACAAGATGGGCTTGTGCGTCTTGAAGACTGCAGAGACGAGCAAAGCGCGGACGCAAATCTGAACAACGCGTCTCTGCGGATCACGGGCCTGCCTATGACGGACTCGCGCGTGCCGGAGGGCTGGTATCTGATCTCTGCCAACTGGCAGAGCAACCTTGGCGCTGTCTACAAAGCCGGAGATGTTGTTCTGCCAGACGACATTGTCGGACATTTCCGGCTCGCTGTTCCGCGGTGTCCCGAGAAGGCCATGGTTATCACCGAGGGCAACCATTTCTATGCGTTTTTCCGTTGGATCTTTGTGCCTGCGCGACACAAGCAATTCATTCCGACCATCATCGACTGCAAGGAGACGGACTATTGCTACAGGATGCTTGCCAAGCGCAACGAGACGCTGAAGGCCTATCTTCGTCGCACGGGCGCCGACGCCAAGCGGTTTGAGCAACGCGAGCCGCCTTTCGTTGACGACATGCTCCGCGCTCAGTCGTAGATGTAAACGTCGGCGCCTTCCATGTATTTGGCCATCGTCAGAAAGATCATTATGTCGACCGTGTCGTCTGATTTGCCGGCGATAATGTGGTAGCAAAGGGGCATGCGATGCGTGCCGGCGCAATCTACGGCCATTTCCCAAATGAACTCTTCAATTTGAACCTCGAGATCCTGGCCCTTTGTGTCCGCGACCAGAGCAAAGACAGCGTCCGCATACGCTGCGTATGACGTTTCGGTGTCAACATGACGAACAGGATTGCGCGCAACAACCTTCAACAAGCCAAATGCGGCAAGAAAGGGAGACTCGAATGTATCGAACATGTCATGGCAGTCTTGCAGAGGTGCCTTCTGAGCACAAAGAAGCGCAAGCTTCCACACGTGCTCTTTTTCGTCCAGAGGCGATTTCTCTGTCGCCTTAGCAACGGTCGCTGTGTATTCGGCAAACTGTGCCGATGCAGCGGCAGCCAAAAAGAGCGCAAAAAGGATAAATCGCATTCGAGTCAGGTGTTTACTGGAGTCAGAATTGCGAGCGAAATCCATGTGCCATCCGTGGCCACTGCCTCGCGCTCTGTGGCAACCCACTTAAACCCGACACTCTCGCAGACGCTTTCCGCATACTCGTGCATTTGGATGCTCTCGTATGGAGTGTCTGCGCAAAACCGGACGACGTGCGTGTGGGCATGGTCAAGTGACTTCAGTTGCTCCAGAACACGTGCTTGCGATTCGATAGACAGTGTCTCCATGAGTGTGGTGTTACACTGCACTCATGGGACATTACTTTTGTCTTGCTGGGTTTTGCGTTGACGCTGAGCAGTGTCTCCTATCTAGCACTGATAAGGACTTGCCGAGCGTGCTTTTGATACTTTCTGCGACTCTCGTGCGTAACCTCGAGTCGTTTCCTCAGAAAGAGGATGCGGCACTACACCTTCGGATGCAGGGGCTCGTCGACTGCATGACCCGGAGGATGTTGTTCAGCGCGCAGACACTCGAAATATTCGAGGCGGCCCATGTTTTCAGGAGAGCAATCGACAACGCGTGCGTTCGCGTTTGGTCTGATGCGCGCGGTTTACTGTAAAACAAAGTAAGTCACCAGTGCTGCCAGCACAAAGCAGCCGAAGAAGAAAACGACTGACAGCGCGTGGAGAACGAAATCGCAGACGCATACAACGAATAGAGCGATCAGCGTAATGAACATGCCAAGACAGTCCTGCCAGCTGAATGCGCGCGTGTAGTTTTGATGACAGACGTTGCAGAGCGTTTCCGTCTTGGTCCACTGGGAAATGCAAGCGCCCACCGGGGAGCTTCTCTCGTGACACGCGGACATCAGAGAAGTATGAGCCCTGCGAGAAGAATCCAGTTGGCAATCTTGATTGGTTTGCCCAACGAAAGGCCGTCGCCAAACAACCAGAAGAGCGTGGCAACTGTGAGGACTTTGTCTCTCCAGCTCATCAGGAAGAATTGCTGGAGCTCGCCCACGATGACAACAATGATCCCCGTGAAGCATGTGGCCAGAGCCGCGGAGAAAAGCGATACTTCAAAATCGACGGTCCGTTTCCGAAGGAGGAGTATCATCCAAAGTGCCATAAGGGGCCAAAGCGCAAGCCAGAGGGCGGCAGAAATGCGCGTCTGCATCGACAAAGAGCGCCAGTAGGCTGTCGCGTAATCGCGAGGACTCGGGACGGCGTATACGTCAGCGCACATCGGGCACCAGCGGTGATTCTCTGCCCATGGGATGAGGCATCCCATGTGTGCCAGAGACAACTCGCCTGTGCACGAGCAGCACTTTGCCAACTCGCCGTCGCTCTCGTGGCAGATCCAACACGCGCTCATGGAAGTCAGGTGTTTATTCGCACGGGGTGTCGCAGCTCCTGCAGATCTTGAGCTGGCACCGCTCGCACGTGCTGCACAAGTGAATCCCGAGACAGAGCTGGCATCTTGTGTGCATCCATGTCAGTGAGCAGTCGTGGATTCGGCGGCTGTAGGCGACGACGACCCAGTCCAGCATGCGCGAGAGCACGACTGACGGCATAAACCGCGCAGCCACCAAGATCTGGCGGACGGTTTCGCGCAGCTCGCTTGGCAGCGCGCGAAAGATTTCGACGCAGGAGCCCTTGCGCAACGCGGCCATGCATTCGACAAGTGACATCAGCGTCTGGCCGCGAATCCGGTTGGTGCGCCAAGGAACGGCGTCGTATGCAATTGCAGCCATGGCCGTATCGGTGGTGCGCGCTTGCAACGCTGCCCACGCGTCGGCGTCCAACTTGACCCCGCGCTTGAGAAGATGGAACAAGAGCTCGGGATTCATCAGCGGGAGAAATCCGTTCACAATTCTCACCTCCAGAAACTTAGGAACACGCGTTGCGTAAAAGTCAAACATCTCTGGCTCCATTTTGGAGACCACAGTCACGTCGTAGAACATGGCCTCTGCGCCCGGAACTGGGATGCCAAGGGCCTGATGCCGTGCGAAAATGGCCTCTGCGCATTCGACCTCGCGTGCGCCGTGCAGCTGCGACAGAGCGCTCCAATGCGCGCAGTTCAGAGACCCCGAGAGCAGAGACACCAGCGCCAAACTTGCCAAGCTTTGCGCACATGCTTCTGTCAGCAAGGCATAAATGCGCTCTTGCGAAAGATGGCCCTCGGCGCACAGAACTTTGAGGACGCTCGCGTTTTGCATCACGACGGCATTGCCCGCCATTTCGCCTATCGTTTCGTCGTCAAGGCGGCACTGCGCCTGATAATTGCGAAAGGCTGCTTCGTTGCCGTAAAGCCCCACTTGCCGTGCGCCTAGAAGTTCCGCGTCCGTAAAGTCTTTGTGTTCCAAGATGAAGGCTCGGACTTCGTGGGAATACGTAAGGATGGCGCGATCTTTCCGGATGACTTTGCATGCCTCCGGGTCGATCAGAAACGCCTCCTTGGCTGTCGCAAGATCGCCTGCCCTGCACGCCGCAGCATAGACACACGCCTGAAAGTTCATGCAGGAGAGAAGTGTTCACTAGAGATAGAGAAGCCATTTCCGACGACAGAGAACGAGGACTAGGGCGTTCAGTTGTGCAAAGAAGCTTCCCCAAACGAGTGCCTTGTGTATCTCGCGGTCGGGGAACAGAAGCCCTAGAATCGGACTCGGTTCTAGTGCAAACCCAGAGACAAACCAAAATACGTAGAACGCGTGATCGTGCAGATGCGGCACAGGAAAGCGTTCGGCCACGACGTCGTGGAAGAACCAAGAGCACAATGCTGCCACGCCGCCTGCCAAGTATTTGACGATAGCGCGCGCGTCATACCACGGCGGCAGAAAGAGGAGCACAAACGTGATCGCCCATAGGACCATGCATGGCAGAATGTCCGTAAGTGGCGGCGGTGGCACTTTATAATCAGTGTTGCAAAAGGTGCACCGAGGGTGTTCCCGTGCCCATCGCAAGAGACAGGGCGTGTGCGATGGCCCCGTTTCCCCGGTGCATTCGCAGTGCTTGACCAAGGGCTCCTCGTCCCCGTGGCAGATCCAACAGACGGACATCACTTCTCTCTAATGGCACACGCAAAGAAGTGGGTTCGGGCTGGACTCGAGTTTGAGCGCGCGATGCCGTGTTCGGACGACGACCGCATCTTTGCGTTTTGCATGGAGCGCGCGATGTGGTGCGCGTCTTTGCTCGAAGAGTGGCAGGTGATGGTGCGCGACTACGACATGAGCACTCCGGAGAGTGCTGCGCGGTATCTTCGCGAGTGCGAGGGCATCAAGGACACGCTGAACTGGATACCGAAGGTGGTTCTCGGTCGCGCGACGTGTCGCAAGGACGTGGACTTTGCTGCGCTGGGACCCGTGCTTGCGTTCACGCACGACGCTCTCCTTCTGATTCTGGAGCAGGAGAAGGTCGCGCTTCTCACACTTGTCTCAGATGTCGGTCGAGATCGAGGATCGGGTGATGGAGGTTCTGGCGAACGCGGGTGACTATGTCAACCACGACATGCTCATGGCGAAAGCGGGCTTTGGTCTGGACGAGGAGGCACAAGTGGTCGACACATTGCGCACGCTTGTCAGGCGCGGGCTCGTAGTCACGGCCAGTGGCAAGAAAGGCAAGAAGTATTGCCTTGCAGAGTAAACTTTACTGCTCAAACCGGCCGTCGCGGATGAGATGCCAGAGGGCTGCGAACGTCCACGCGATGGTCGTTGCGTCCTCTTCGGGAATGTGCGTGTGCTCGGCAGGGCACGGTGGCAGCGCGATCTCCTCTTTGAGGAAGTTGCGCAGGCCGTCGTAGCTCCAGACATCGACGCGTGGCATCTGCTGCGAGAAGCAAATGCCGTTCACGAACGAGCCGACAAGCCAGTCGATCTCCTGCGTCGACATGTATTTGTGGCAATGGCCGTCGGAGTCCTTGTAAAGGTAGGTCGGCGGGCACAAGCCGGAGCGCGTTGCGATGGCCATGAACCATCCAAAGTCAAAGGTGCCGTTGTCGACAACTTGCTTGAACTCGATGTTGCGGTGCACGCACTCGTCGTGGACATTGCGGCGGAACTGGAGCCATTGTCCGTAGGCCTCGTTCTCGCGTTCGATCTCCTTCTGGCAAGCAACGCACGCGCCCGTGCATCCGTCCTCGCACGCGCCACCGTCGTAAGCAAACGGCTCCACGCGCGGATACTTGTGCAGATTTGACCACTGCAGCACCGTCGCGGTTTGGATGCGCTTCTCTGCCCAGTAGGCGGGGTCCGCGCTCTCGTCGTTGGCGTGCGTCAGGTAGTCCTGTGCACATCGCAACGAAAAACGACGGCTGCCGATCCGCCAGCCGCCAAAGCGTGCCGTTCCACAGACGCGGATGCCTCTGGGGCACACGGCGACGACGGCAACGCCAACGGCCATGAGCGCGTGCTCGGGTGTCTCTCCTGCCGCCTCGATGTCCGTCGCCAGTGCAACCAGTGACGCGTCCTCCGGGATTTCAAACATCGCCATTTCAGTGAAGTGTTTACCAGACCTTCTCCTCCATGAGGTAGTCAATCATTGTGATGTCGGTCTCGAGCGTCAGCACAAGATCGGCGACGACATCGTTCGTGCTTCCGAGGATCAACAGTGCGCCACGGACAAGCTGGGCACGTTCGCGCAGTGACGGGAGAGCGTTCCATGCGGCCACGGTGTCTTCGTCGATGTCTCCGAGATAAGGCAACGATGTGCCGACGGTGTCTTTCACGCGGCGGAAAAGAGACGGCGCATACTTGTTCACGCCACGGTGGGCGTCGCTGAGTTGGCCAGCGATCAGCCGGTTGCGCTCCATAAACGGGCGCCACTGCGGCGGAAGCGGCATCTGCGCGTGCTCTTCGAAATTCATGAGAGAGAGAGAGAGCGGTATCTCTGCCCACGAGACGTGGCACGTTTCTCGCGGAGTTTGGTGCAAGCGTCTTTTGGTCCTACACTTCTCTTGAGATGGACTTGAAGGATATGGACGCGGCTGTCGACGTGGCCGCGATGATTGCGTATGACGTCGAGGAATGCATCGAGCATGCGTGTGCGAAGCGGTTCAATGCAAAGATGATCGGCAGGAAGTCAAAACAGCTTCAGATATGCGTCGAGGACTTTCTTCGTGACACATCGGAGTTTGTCTGTGGTGCAAACGCGCGTTTTCTCGTGAAGGCGGTTGCACGCATTCGATGGCACGTCAGCAAGATCGCGAACCTCGTCGCGGACATCTGGCAAGACTACGCAGACGAGAAGGACGTCGACTCAATCATGTTGAACTTCTACGAGTTGAACACGGGGCTCATGGGGAAACTTCAAGACAGAGAGCGCGAGGTGTGCAGCTGCCTCTTCAATTCGCTTCCTCTGTAAAGACTTCTCTCCATGGGTTCCGAAATCCAAGATCTGATAGATGCTTTGGCCGCCGAGTTGTATTGCTTTGAACGCGATGTGTGCACGGCGCCGCGAGATGTGTTTGCGTCCCGGGTCCATCAGTTTGTGGCGCGTTCGTATGACATTGCAAGGGATCTCATGAAAGAACTGAGCAACTCTGGAGCTCGGTCGTGGAACATTGTCGGCATATGCAAGGCTGCGCGGGAACGTCTTCTTCTGTCCGTTGACGTTGCCGTCGAACGTCTGGTTGCTCTACGTGGTGCAGCAGACGGCTACGAAGCCGTTGACGAGCTGAAGAACCAAATGCTGGACTTTGCGCGGCAGTTGCTTGCCTTGCAGGTCCAGTCGTGCGCAGAGTTTGCACTTTGATTGTGGCAGTAAATCACACCTCTCTCATTTGGAAATGAACAAAGACGAGTTCATCGCTGTCCTGCGCGAGAAGTTTTGCCCGGACATCAACTGGAACAGTCGCGCGGCCAAAGGCTTGGCCAAAGGCTCCATCTACCCGGAGGCTGTTCTAGCCACGGTTTCCGAAGACGGCAGCATTGTGCCGACACCGAACTTTGTGCTGTTGCCCGAAGTAGCGGCAGAGCTCGCGCCGACAGCCGACGAGTGCATTCTGACGATTGAAGACGACACGGTGGAGCTCGTGGTGTGCAAGCGGTCGAAGGCGACCGCGGATCATCCAATGATGTGCGCGCTCAACGGCTACCAAGTGTATCTGACGCCCTTTGGCCAGACGTGTCTGCTGAAGATGATTCAAAGCGCGCGCGTGGCGGCTCCCGAGATCCTTTGCGACTCTGTCCACCAGATCTTTTGTTTCCTGTTCAAGGGCATTGAGGCTCCTCTTCCCCAGCTCGATGCAGCGCAGTGCGCGTTCCTTCTCTGTGAATACTTTCCAACAATGATCAGATTCACTCCGGAGTCGGTGCGCAGCCGCATTCGTTGCATTGAAGAGGAGCTTGCCGTTCTTCGCGCATTGGAGGAAGCTCTGGACGCGTTTTCGTAAACAGTCTTTACGCAGTGACGCCAAAGCAAATGTCGATGCCTCGGCCCAGATGGGTCTCTGCGACCGGGCCGATGTCCATCGTCGTCGTGTTCTCGTAGCGAGTCACAAAGAGCGCGTAGATTTTGCTTCTGGTGCGGACAATCCGCACGCGGATATCGGCGTGGTCGTTGACTGGCGCAATCGCAAAGCAGCGGGCGCTGACGACGTGACGAGAGAGCCAACCGAGCTGTTCGTTGCAAATCTCGGGCTCGGCCCAGTTTGTTCCGGGAAAGCACTTACCGGGCGGGACGTCCTCGGTTTCGAGTATGTGACGACGGGGCCACATGCCTGCGCGCATGGACGCCAACATAAACGAGTAGACGGCATCGCGGCCACGACGTGCAATGTAGTCGCGCCACTCTTGGCTGAGGGTGTCGGTTGTGTCGTTGCGAAGGGCGCGAACGACACTCAAAGAGACGTCGCCAAAGCGACTGGCGACCGACGGATCGTTGTCGTGCGCTTCAAGAAGACGATCCGCCTCGGCGTCCATGTCAAGAGAAGTGTTCGACCACTTCTCTAATTTCATGGAGGAGCGACGGATGCTTGCCTTGGTCATCGGACAGCCCTTTGCTGGCTGCCAAAGACTTCTTGAGTTGAATCGCGCGGACGACAACGAGAGCTACCATCGCATCTGGTCTCCATTCACGCGACACGACTGGGCGCTGCCGAGCATTTGGGCATCGCTTCGGCGTGCATGCGCGCTGCACAAAGACAAGCTGGTGGTCATTGTCTGGACAGGTTACACGCCGCTGAAGTTCAGCTCCTCGCTGCCTCCTCTGTGCTTGGCGCTCCCAGAAATGGAAAGAAGCCGGCGCGGGTTCACACTACACTTCTCTCGAGATGCCGGATTTTGACACAGTCGTCGTTGCCTTCGTTGTGATGATCACCGCGGGCGGAATTGCCATGCACCATTACTGGGACAAGATCCGAATCGACAGCCCCGGCAACGTTCTGGCGGCCACCTTTGCTGTGACGACCGTCCTTCTGCCTCTGCCGATTCTCTTTTGGACGTTCTCGCTGCTCGAGCGTCTGCAGCGCGTCACCGCCAACTACCGGTCGCTCAGCGAGGTCTACACTCGCGACATCGGCGACCACAGGCAGCGTCTTATGCGGGCAGAGATGGAAGCTTTTTCGGCCCGGCGCGAGCTGGCGGAGATGCGCGTTCTGACCCAGTAAAACCGAGCCGGTCTCACACCTCTCTCTAAAATGATTACGGGCGTTTCGGAGCTTACGGATGCGCAGCACACGACTCTTTCGAAACTTGGGCATGCAATGCTGTCTCGCGGCCCAGCCGTGATCCTTGTGAACAATCTGGTGACGTCGACGGTGCGTCGCGAAGCTGCGACGAACGTCCTGAACGGGCTCGGCGTGCCCTACGAGTTCATTGAGGCGGTGACGGAGCACGAGGCGGATCCGCGCATGGCAGCTTTGATGGACGGCTACATGTCCAAGAAAGCCGAGATTCCGCTCATCGACCGTCTTCGCGCCAACAAGCAGAGCCGCGCGCGTCGCACCGCGTGCAGCATGTCGCACTTTAAGGCGTGGGCGCGTGCCCGTGTGCTGCTGCACGAGAACCCCGAGCTGGCCGCTGTCTACGTGCTCGAGGACGACATTGCGATCATCGACGACCCGGAGGCGCATCTCCTGCATCTTCGTGCCGTGGAGCAGTTCTACCAAGTGCCCGGAGCGCTCTCGCTGCACATGGGCGTCTCGTTCTGGCCGGACGACGTCTTCAAGAACAAGGTGCTGAACTACACGGTGCACTCGGACGCGCTTCTCAAGCTCGAGTATGCTTACGGCTCGTTTGCCGTGATGTATACGCGTGCCGGCATCGACTACATGATCGACGTCGTCCAGCGCGAGATCGAGGAGCACGTTGCTGAGGGCCTCGCGATTCAGCCACAGGACGTTGTGATCGCGCGCCACATGAGCCGCGTCGACGGGATGTTTGCAGCCAACCCGTCTTACTTTGGCGCCTATCCGACCTACAGCACCGTTTGCGGCCAGCACATGGACTACACCGGCCAAGTCCTTGTGGGCCACAAGCATGAGTGAACGGTCTTTTGCTGCTAGGGCGTGTTTACTCTGGATACATCTCGCGCAAAGCCTCGACCATGTCCTCGAGCCATGCTTTTCTTTCGGCGAAAAGGCGTTCGCGTTCCGAAGAGTTGCGGATGTTCTCGTCAGCTTGGTGATGTTCCAGAGCAGAGACAACCACTTCGCGCGCGCAATCCACGGCGATTCCCATGTATGGGAAAGATTCGCTCCCAAGAAGCACAAGTGCCTCCAAGAGATCGTCGTCTGAGGGAGACGGCTGCTGCAACAGCTTCCACAGCTCAATGCTGTTGTTGACGATCAGAAACTGTGCAATCTGCCTTATTTTGATTTGGTGCTTCATGTCGTCGTGCCAAATCTTCACTGCGCGGTTGTATTTGCGCTGGTCATTTTCGTTCGCGGCTGAGGCGGACATCCGAGAGAGCAGTGTTGGTGCGCTACTCCGACATCCGTCGTGTGCGCGCATCGTAGAACGCTGGGCAAGTGAAGTCGAATCAGGGCGTCCAAACGAGACATGAGCATGTTTCGCCGTCCTCGAGCGAGAGAACGTCAACGCGGCCCCTGTATCTGCAAAATCGCTGCCACGGCGTCAGACATGCTGGACCCCAGAACACAAAATGATTCTCTTGCGACGCCGAAATGAATTCGGTGTCCGTGGCTGCAATCAAATCGCCAAGATACACGGGCGTGTCACGCCACATCCACGAAGTCTTGATGCACGCCACTGCGCTATACCCGCCGCTGTGCGGTCGCCAGAGCGGCGGCAAACCGTAGTCCTTAAATGCAACACGATCCGCGCCGTAAACGCGCAAGAGTGCATCGCGCACAGACATTGCAAACAAGTGTGAGAGAAAATTGGGAATAGAAACAAAGACGGTAAGACTTCTCCATGGCCCGTAGCTTGCTTTACTCGGACATCCGTCGTGTGCGCGCATCGAGAAGCATCGCAGAGAGCACAAACGGCATCGGGAGGCGTTCTTGCACGGCAAGGGCGACGGCGCGCGGCGACAGCCGAGGCTCGTGCAGCGCCACCATCCACTCCATCGGGACGCGGTCCTCACCCGTGACAAATTTGCAGACCTCGCGGGTAAACGTGGGCATCAGAAACAGGTGCTCCACAAGACGGCGAATGGCCGCTTCCAGTTTCAACATGACGTCGATGGGGTCTCGCGAGTGCCGTTCGTAGCGAACAGTCCGCAGTAGATGGCGATGTAGCTGCTCTGTGTTCATGACCTCGCACGCGCTTGTATACAGATCTTTCAGGAGTTCTGCGACAGTTGTTGCCACGAGGAACATGTGTAGCATGAAGATCGTTGACACCTCGACGGTAAGCATCGTGACCATGGAGTCGCTGATCACGTTTGCGTGGTCCAAAGCACTGTCGCAAAGTTCGCGCAGTGTTTCCTGTTTTGCTGCGAACGTCTCGTCAGTGGACGAAATCTCGTCGCAAGACGAAACCTCGGTGCTCTTAGGCACAACAGAGGCAGGCGGATCGTGTGACTGCAAGCATCCCATACTGAGACAAGTGTGCGGACGGGCTCACACTTCTCTCTCATGGCGAAGGTGTTGCCGTCTTCGGAATCTTATCTCTATTCGGTGAGCGTGGAGGAGTCTGCGCCGGTGCCAGAGGTCTTTGTGCTGCCGCTGCATGACTTTGCGCGCTGGTTCGTCTTCGTTGCTCTGTTGCTTGGGATGACGTTTGCCTTCTCCATCGCGACGAGCATCCGCTTTGAGGATCCCTGCGCCATGGGCGGCGATTTGCATTGCAGCATTCCCGAGTGCCATTGCGGCACCCCTCATCGGCGCTCGGGATGCCGCGAGCAGCCTCGATACAAGACGGACATTTGCTACCCAAACGAGTTCCGGGCCTACCAGAGAAGTGGCGGTGACACGTTTTCATGGGTTCTTTGTGCCGTGGCCAGCGCGTTCCTTGTCAGCACCATGGTTTCGTTTGTCACCCTGAGACGCAAGGTGATGCGGCTGCCTCTCGTTCCCGCGCAAAACGTGGATGCAATGGTCGCCGATGACGTCCGAACTCTTCTTGCGCGCGTGACCGTCGGATTTGGCGGTGTCTACGTCGCTCTTGTGATCTGTTTTGCGCTGAGCATCTTTGCCGGAGCGGTTCTGGCTCGCAAGAGAGTCGACGACTTTATCCGGCTGCCGGGCGTGGCACAGGCGCTGCTCTACGTCGGCATGGCCATGATTCTGTTCTCGATGGGCTTTCTGGCATTCATTTACAAGGGGCGCCAGAGACAGTGAACAACTGGCCGTTGCACACGCACTTGTCTGCAAATGGCTGCCGAAACGCTGCTTGCCGGATACACGAGAAAAGCAGAAGCGATTATCACAAAGGCGCGCAAAGGCAAAGGCACAGGCGGGCTCGCATTCGCGTATTTCACAAGCGACGCAGAAGCGTCGTTGGTCGCGATGATTATTCGACAGGCGGCCCCCGAGCTGGACACGTGGATGTCGGACATGACGATACTGACTACAGGTGGACGAGTTCGTATGACCGCCGTCAATGCGTGGCTTCGGCCTCCGTGGGCCGCGAAGTAGTGCTCGTTTGCGTCTACCGTAAAACACCTCTCTCTCATGGCTGCCAACAGTGTTCCCTCCTTTGCTCGTGCGTCTGCTCTTTGGACCGACGAGGACTTTGCTGCAATCGACTATGAACTCCGTTATATGAGTGGCACTGATTTGGTGGCTGCATTCAGCCGTCTCCCGCTGTCCGCTCTGCAGCGGATTGTTCGCGAGAGCAAATGCGCAGCATTTCATGTTGCGCTCCCTTCAATCATTGCAGACCAACACGAGATCGCGCTCAAACGCGCCGACGACCAAGCGTGCGCGTCTGCCAAGGCGAAGTTTCTTGCTGTGGCCGGGCCCAAGTTTGCGTGCTTTGGCGACAGACTGCACGTGGATGTGAAGATTGTCCGGGACGGGGCAGATGGCACGCGCAAGACCGTGGAGACCTATCTCAAGATTTCTCTTGGAGACCGCATGGTCGCCGACGTGGTGTCTCGGCTCAAACAAGCTCGCGACGAACGCGCAGATCTGTCCTTTGTCCGATTTGTGACGGACTTTCCGTGTGGTGGCGCAGACGGTCCCACTCCGCAGGAATGGAACGACGCCATCTGCATGTTCTTTGGGCCCGAGCCAGAGACCGAGGCTCCGTCCAAGAAGCGCAAGCGCACTGAGTGAACGTGCGCTCATTTACTCGTGCACAACGGGCTTTTGGCACTTGGGATGGTCCCATCCGATCCCCGCGTCGGCAAATGCAACCGAGCATTGGGGGTTCGTGATCATGACGTCGCCCGCGGAGTAGAAGTAGTCGCGTGGGTTGTAGTCGTCAAAGGAGGAGTAAACGCGCCAACACGGGGCGTCAAACTTGACAATGGTGTGCCACCGAGGCTCTTGGTCGCCTTTCCAAGGAGGCGTGAACCAGAACAGTTTGATGGAAAGAGTGGGCGTGGCTAGAGGCACTGTGGTCCACGTTTCCGAGTTGACATCGACGCTTTGCAGTCCTCTGCTCAGGTAGTAGGCAGTCGCCTCAACGCGTCCCGCTGGTCGCATTGCGTCCGAGATTTCCAATTGCCTGCGGTCGAACTCGAGAGTTCTGTCCATGAAGAGCAGTGTCTAACACTTGACTTCTATGGGCTGCTGTTGCGCGAAAGAGGTGGAGTCGGGAGATCCGTTTGCGTTGCCGCCTGTGACCGCAGATTCGCCTGTCGAGGTTAAAATGGCGCGTCTCTGCAAAAGCTCGGATTGCAGCGCACGAGAGGGACACTACACCACCCGTATATGTGTCGGGCGCTACTGTCATAAGGGCGTTTGCGAGCATGCGTCGTCACAGTGCGCGTGTCCGCTTCGCAAGCTCTGTTCCGACTGCTTCCGTGCGCGCATGCGGTTCCATGTCAAGAACGGAAACATTGTGCCTATGTATTCTTCAGAGAACATGTTTACCAACTGTTGCTCGGTTTGCAGATCCTCGGACTACCCCGAGTATCAGAGCCTCATTCCGTGGCCTCTGATTCACCAAGCTGACAGGCTTACACCTCCCTCTTACCAAGACGCCGATGTCAAAGCGACAGCGCTGTAGCCGCTGTGCGCGCACACTACGTTTTTCCATGTCGGCTTGGTCTGCAGGCGAAGTCGTCAAGTCGTAAACTCTTCACTCATGTGGCCAGCGCATCTTCTGCGCTTGGTGGCCTCGATCATCTGGGCATTCGTGGCAATGATGGCTTGTGCATACCACGAGTTGGACATGGCGATTCCGTTGCTGCGTGACGAGATTCCGTTGCGCGAGTTCCGCGCATTTGTGCGCGGCGGCATGCTCTCCTTCTTCTTCTGGGTGATTTGGTTGCTCTACCCGCTGATGCCACGGGCGACATTCCGGGCCAACTTCTACTCGATCTCTCTTCTCATGGTGGACGTGTTTCCGGCTGCGCGGACCAGCTTCATCTGGGAACACGCGGCCATTCTTGCCGTATGCACGTTTCTGGTGCGAAATACGGACCCCGCGTGCTGTCTGCTGCTCTCGGCGGGCCTCGTTGTCGCATTTGTCTACCACGTCGTTCCGGTCTTTGCGTTGATGCTGATCTAAGCGCGCACACTTCTCTCAATGAAGACATTTGAGATTCGATGCGATTGCTGTGCGTTCGGGCGAGGCTCCGCGGCGGCCGACTTTGGCGAACCCTTTGAAATCGAAGGCTGGTTTCAGTGTTCGACGTGCGAGTGCGACATGTGCAAGCGCTGTGCTGGCAAGCGATGCCCGTATGCTGGCTGCATGCTTGCGTGGACGTGTCCGCGGTGTCGCGAAGAGAGTCTTGAATGCCATCACTGCCAAAGAACCACGTGCATGGAGCACGAGCAAAGCATGCGTCTGCTCTGCGCCGACTGCGACGTCTACGCGTGCGTCAAGTGCTACGAGAAGCCGTTCGCATGCGACCACGACCGCGCGTAAATGTTTGGAGGCACACTTGTCTCCTATGCTCCGTGTGATATACCGGTCGGTGATTGCCGTGCACTGGGCGATCATGGCCTTCTTCGTCCTGAGGCTCGTGGCGCCTCGAGAGCTTTGGCTCTCAAACTATACGATTCCAGCGTCGTTTGTTCGCACGTTTTGCATCTTCAGCATGATCCCCTTTTTCTACTGGCTGGAGTCGGCAGCGCACAAGGTCGCGCTTGGATACTTCCGCTACGGCGCGTTGTTTATGCAATATCACACGGCGCTGCACCTCTGTGTTCTTTTGTCGTCTAGAGACGCCAGACGGTTTGCATGGTGGGTTCAAACCGCGCACCTGTTCTTTTTCTCGTTCTTTGCACAGAGTCCTCACTTTGTCGTTGACGTTGCCCTGACTGCGAATCTAGCGGTGTCGCTCTGTCTGTATCTCATTCCACTTCTTTTGGAGTTCTGAACACTTCTCTCATGCCTCCCCTGTCTGTGTCGGTTGACGGTCCAGAGCCACGCGAAGACGAAGACACGCGCCTTCCGTATCATTTCTCTCTCTGGGAACCGTCGCCCTTGTTCCCCGGAGCAGCATCCTCTCCTTGTGGCTACTTTGACTGGCTCTATCAGTGAACCCGGTGCAGCTGTAAACACTTGTCTCCTATGGCAGCTGAAGCGTTTGCTATTCGGGGTGAGGGTGGCATGCACTTCTCTTCTAGAGATGACTATGTCGACCACGTTGTTTGCGCATGCCAAGTCAATGACATAGAGCTCCAAGGTCGAGTTTGGTGTTCTGACTGGAAACAAGCCAATCTCTTTGCCCAAGAACTTTTCAAGCGCGGCGACATTGCCAAGGCCGAGATCCAGAAAGTGCCATTCAAACGGATATGGCAGGTGGATTTCTGGCCGTGCACACTTCTCTCTGATGGACCTTGTGGCGGTTGTGGAAGCAGTGATGTGGTGTCTCATGGCCGATGAGCGCATCAGGACTCCCGAGGCGGCGTGGCAAGCGTTGTCGCTTGCACAAAATGAATACGCTGATTACGACGGCACGGAGAAATTGTCCGGCCATGCCGAAGCCATGCGCGTTCTTCTTCGTCATGCGAGCATGGAAAACATCATTCGAGCCATGTATCAGGCTCAAGACAACATCGAGTATGGCTAGGAACAGTGAAATGATCCTGTTTACAGAATGCCTCCGTGCTCTCCCTGCAGCTCCGCCAGTAAAGGCCGAAACTCTTCCTCCAGCAGCCTTTCTGCTGCCCTTGCGCGTGCCAAATGATCGACCATTCTTTCTTCTGCCCGCCGGATGACTTTCTGCGCGACCCGAACGGCGACAGCTTTTGCTTCCTCGATATTCAGAATGCCGTCTTGCTCGACCATGGCCAGTGCATCCGCAAGTGAGCGGAGGCTGTAATCGCCACAACAAACGCGGTCTGTAAGCGCCTCTTCTGCCTCTGCCGCAAGAGGTGCTGCCATTTCGCAGCGCTTTTGTTTGCGCTTGTAATACAAAAGGCCCTCTGTAGACATAGAAGACAAGTGTTTACGTTTCGGCCCAGAACGCGCGCGACCGGACGATCAAGTTGGGCAGGCCGCGAACGTCGTCTCGCTGCATAAACTCCTTCAGTTCATCCGCAGAAAGCTCGTGCGTCTCAGCCACGTTCTCTCTGTCGCGTATCAGAATGTTGAAAATGGAACAATTCTCTGCAAAACGCGGAGACTGAAGCAATTCCTCGCGTGCTGCAGAAATCGCCTTTGCAACAACAAAGCGCCTCTGAACCACGGCAGGATTCATGTCAAGAGAAGTGTTTACGCTTCCGTGACGGCAAGGCGAGGAAACTCGTCCTCGAGTGGCACCGGCTGGCGGAAGTAGACGACGACGGCGCTCTCCGATTCGTCCTCCAAAACCTCCGTGCGGACGTCATCGTGCCACGCATCGACAAAGATCGGGTGAGGCGCAAGCACGGGAACAGGCAGAGAAGCAAACGCATACACGCGATGCGCAAAGACATAGGGCTTAGAGACCCAGACCGACAGATGGGGAACCAGCTCGCGTTTGCAGCTCTCATCGGTAAGGACGCGCACATTTCCGGGAAAACGACTGCGCGTTCCATCAGGTTCAGTGAGCACGAGCGTGCTGTCTTCGGAGATCTCGGACGCTTGGTAGCCTTTGAGCCGAGCCTGCTCCTGAACCTTGAGCAGAAAGTCGCGCCGCAGGCTTTCGACGTGATGCACGTAGCACATGGGCTCCTTCGTCGCATAGATGGCAGCCGACGTCGTTGTTCCAGCACGCCGAGGTGCCGAGAACGGCACCAGTCGCCCCTTCTTGCCACTCAAGCAATCGTCCATTTGCTCAGCGTTCTGCAGATCCATGACGAGACAAGTGTTTACTCGGCAGCGGCAGCCTTCGCGTGCCGCAGAAGCTCAAGAGCTGAGTCGATGGCACAGTCCTTCGAACGCAAAAGAGCAGCAAGCACCGCCGCGGCTGCCTCCTGCCCAAAGATGTTCTTGGAAAGCACAGCGCGAACCTCGGCAGCCATGTCCGCGACATCGGCCACCGGGACGTCCACTGGGCCCGCCGCATCGGCACCAAGACGGCGTCGCTCCGTCTCCGCTACCCAGCGAGCGTGGCCGCGCATGGCAAACTGCGCCACGGTGACAAGAAGCGCCGGTGCGATGTCCAACACCAAGATCTGCGGCCCGGCAAGGAGCGTCCAGAGGTATTTGCGTTCCTCGGGCAGAAGTCCGTCGATGTAAAGGCGCGTCTCGCCGTGAACGACGTCCCAGAACATGCTGCCAAGTGCGCAGTAGATGCTGTATTCACGCTCGGGCTCCAGAAGATAGAGAACGACTTCGCCCGTGTGCACAAGGTGCAAGTTGGCTTTCATGGGCGTGCGCGCGCCGTGGATCTCTCGGAGACAGAGAATCCACGCCTTGAGGCAGTTGTAGTCAGGAAGCACAAGGCCGTCCGCCGTGACGGTGCCAACAAGGCAGTTGGTGGTTGCGGGCGCCGCTTCCCAGACAATGGTCAGCGTCTCCTGTCGCATGAACGTCTGGCCTGTGGAAAGGGCCGACTTCAGGTGCGCCACCAGATGTTGCAGCTGCTCCTCCAGATGCTCGGCGGTCAAGCCGTCAACCTCTCGAAGAACAGAGTCCTTGTCCTCTTGAGTAATGATGTCGCACATGACGAGAGAAGTGTTTACTGGCCCCGAGTCATTCGGTCCTTTGGTGAAACGCGGCAAGTTTGTCCCAAGCAGCGTCGCTGATCCATGTGGGCCGCTCTCCTTGGTAAAAGTCGTGCGCCATGACTTGGCCTGCGACCACTTCTTTCAGCAAAGCAGACCCGCCGGGTAGAGGTGCGAACATCTGTATCACCATCCAATGCAGACCGCAGTGCAGCAAACGGTGGCCAAACTGCGATGGCCAGTTGGTCAAAAGATCTTCGGCTTCTTGCAGGATCTGGTTTGCAACAGGGGCCATTGCCAGAGGCAATTCTATGCCTTCGAGGAACAGATCCACGCATGTCTTGAAGATCTCTCTATTGATCCAAGCACGCATGGACTCCCTTAGAAAGCTCCTTGGCGCAATGAACGTCACGTTGAAAGCATGGCATGCGCGCACCGCATCTATCCCTCGCTTGCAGAGATTTGTGTTTCTCGCAGAGACGACGACGCCCAAGTCCCGGAGAGACATTCGGACAACGTTCAGATGGATCATTGCAGTCTCTATCCAGTAGAACGTGTCGGCCAGTTTTTCCTTGGTGCAGCTGGAAGAGGCGCGGTCGGTATAGAGGGCCACAGAGATGAAGCGTTCAAATTCGTCGTCTGTTGTGAACGGGACCTGAGAGAGCCAGTAGTCATCTCTGATGGCGTGCTTGTTCTGCGCGATGCGAATCAGCGGTTCCATGTCGCCAAAATCGTGCATTCGTTCAATCTTGACAACGTCAGCGACTCCGCTCTTTTCGAGCCACCAATAGAGGCAACCGCGCGCCGCCTTGTAGCCCGAGCGGCATGTCATGGAAAACTTCGCCAGCGACACAATGGGAAGAAACGCGGCAATGTAGATCCAGAGCTCTATGGGCAGAGAATTCATCCGAGTGCAGTGACAGCACTTCACTCATGAACTCTGTTTGGCTGGCTCCCGTGGTTCTGATCGGCGGCCTTGCGGTTATGAGCGTCATCGGAGTCCTTATGCTCCGTTTCTGCCAACTACCGGCTCGGACACGCACCGACGCCATTGAGCTCGAGAATGCGCGACGACTGATGCTTCGAGGGCCATGAACCGTTCGCGTGCTTTGTAAACGACTACAGTCAATCGTCAAGCGAACCAACTGCGCGTTGCAGATAGTTCACGATCAGGCTCAATCTCCAGCAGACTCGGTTCCAAGATGCGTCGCCCAAATCGTGCTGTTCTTGGCACACGGTGTTATAGACGGCGTCGTAGTGCTGCAGCAGGGCGCGTGCAAACGCTGGCGTGTTTCCAGAAAGCCAGTAGGCAATGTCGTCAGGCATGTAAAGCCCTCTTTGCATTCTCTCAAAGATCTGAGGATAAAGCAGCGGACGGGGCTTTGTGCCCACGACGAGACAAGTCTTTACTCAGGCAGTGATCTCGCCAGACGGAAGCGTCTCAAGCTTGGGGTCGACATCGCTCATGTTCTTGGCGACCTCGAGGGCAACGGCATGGACGATGCGCCCGGCCCAGATCTCGAGCATGCTGGTCGCAAACATGAAGATGAAATAGACAAGGAAGATGTCGCCAAGCTGGTCGACCCAGTGCTTGGCGCTCCAATCACCGCCGTTCTCGTATTCGCACTTGTAGTAGATCGACAGGCCGAATCCAACGACCAGAAAGAACGTGAGCGTCACGGGGTAGCGACGGTAGGTTTCGGCCGGGCTCGGAAACGAGACAGCCATGTTCGAGAGAAGTGTTGCTCCTACCAAATGTGTGTTGTGTGCGCAGACTTGACTCATGCTTGTGCGTGGCACTAGGCTCCCGGGGACGTTTTCGGAGCCGGACGTGACCAAGTCCATCGGCAGCAACTTTGCGGCGGTGCATCTGGCGATCTACCGTGCGCGGCTGGAAATCGTCTTTCCGGACATGACAGCGTGCGTGGTGGACGCTCGCGATGTCGAGAATTGGGGTCTGTTCACGGGTGAAGCAGCGGCGTTGACACAGGGGACCACGCAGCTTGTCTCTCTGTCGCCACTAACGTTTGACATTGAGCTGACGAACCGGGGGCATCGATGCGTATGGCGCGTCACCGACGGGCGTTTTCGTCTTGTCTCTGAGCAGCACTACGATGTGCCGCGGCTCCATGCCATCCGCAGATTCGGAACGGCGCTTCTTTTTCAGTTTTCGAATCGCGTGGTCTTGAAGACAGAACACGAGGAAACGACTCTCTACGGCAGCCAGACGTATTTGGGGATGAACATCTTTGGTCCTCTGCTCACGGTGCGCACAGATCACCAGCAGGAGTGGGTTCTGCTCGGGGACGGGCACAAGAGGCTCTTTGATGCGAAGTTTTTGCTCCCCGGGCCGAGATGCGTCTTTTTGGTCCGCGGACGCACCATCGAGCATCTTGATCTTCTGACCGAGGAATGGACAGTGCTTGCGTCTGCCGAGGGCAAAATGGGCGGCATCGCGCTGCCTAAGAATCTTGATTGCGAGCGCCTCGTGTATGTCGCGTCGACAGGCGAGCTCCTCGTTCTCCGCTTTAGAACGTCCATTGTGCCCCTGTGCCTGCGCGGTGCCCTTTCGCCAGCAATCGACCTGAATCCTAACACGTTTCACCGTTTTCCCAAGGAAGTCCGCGAGCTTGTGCGGACGCTCCTCGTCCTCGGACGACGAGTAGGCTGTCTGACCGAGACGGCGCTTTACGTCATCCGGTTTGCGCTCATGAACGTGCCGTGCGTCCCTTCCTTCTTTGGCCATCAGATAAAGTGATCCATCGTCGCGTGGCACTTTCTTTGCGCTTGGGGCGCGGGACGTGCTCGAACTCGTCCCACTCGCTCTCCTCCGCTTGGAGCCGCCCAAACTCCTCGTTGTCGAACTGGCGCTCCAAGTATTCCTCCCAAGACTCTTCGGGAGTCATCTCGTAGACACCATCTGCTCCCTTGGGCGAATTGCAGCCGACAAAAGCAGACGGCTTTGCAGTAAAGTCTGTTTGGGCATAATGAAAGACGCCAACCATGTGCACTGTGGAAGTGAAAGGTTCTTCGACAAAGGAAAAAAAAGGGCCGGTGGCGTTTGGTATGCCATTGAAGTGAGGCGTGCTTGGGAAAAGGAGTGGGCCGGCGTTCGGTTCGCCATTGGAGTGAAGTGTGCGCGGGCCCGAGCGCACACACTTGTCTCCTATGTATGGCCGGGTCTATGGTATCGCAATCTCTTCGAGTTGCGACGACGAGCCTGCAGTGCGCGCGCTGATCCACAAGGCGGTTCTAGAGCACGGCTTGGCGAAGGCCTTTGTGACGTTTGACGAGCCCGGTATTGCGGAGAGCTTCATTTCGGAATACTACGGCATGCGCGTCAGAGAACACGTCTACGACGTCGAGACGGTGATGCCCGGCGCTTACACCGTCTTTGTCCGAGCTAAGGATCCAGACATCACGATGCCAACGTCGCGCGTCAACCTAGCTGTCAAGCACTGCGACGTCCTCATCGCAATCCACGCCAAAGGGCAGCTCCGCGTCCATCATGCCATACGAACGGCAAAAGCGGCCGATAAGCCGGTCGTCGTGCCCGAGTGAACGAGATCAGACGTCAAGAGGCACACGCGTGTCTTGTTACATGGCGGCAGAGTATTCCAACGCGAAGAACCTTTTCGAGTATGCCTGCTTCGACCAGCGACCGCGCAACCAAGAGCATGTTCGTGCCTGCAAACAAGCCGCCAAATTCATCCTTGACGTCAAGATTTGCATCTCGGACCAAAACGGCAGACGCCACAGGCCGTCTTCGCGCGATGTGCCCGTGCAGTGTCACGATACCATGCAGGCCTTTGTGAAAGCTGTGAAAGAAGCGTGCGTCGCTCGCGAGTCGTAAACACTTCTCTCATGGCAGCGCATTCGAGTGCGGCATTTGCAGCATTGTGCACCGCGCTGCTTGTTAATCCATCTCGGATCAGTTTCGTTGACATTGAAGAACGCGTCTGTGCTGCATTTGGCACATCCACGGTCAAAAAGACATACAAGCACACCATTTTGGCCATGGCGTGTTTCAACGGCGGCGTCGAGATCGAGTCGTTTCTCATTTGGTGCGCGCGCACGGGCATCGAGCTTCCGACGCCATACGCGGTTGCCAAAACTCTTGCCAAGGATGGCGACTTTGCTCCGTTCCTTGCGGAGGCCGAGCAGATTCTGCGAGAGGCCTCTTCTATCGTCGAGCGGAAGACTCGCGAAGAGGCACGCCGGAAGCACGAAGACTACTTGGAGAGAACGGCGTGGCATTAGCCAGCCACACTCCACTCTCCTTCGATGGACACAGATCTTGTTCTCGAGTTCGAGGATGCAGTGAACAATGGCAGCGAAAAGCGTGTCAAGCAGTTGCTCAAACTGATCCCGGATCTCAACCATCCGGACTTGTGCTACTCAATGAGACCCCTTTTCAGAGCACTGGATCGTGGCCACCTAGAGATTGCCGAACTGCTCGTGGCCCACGGCGCTGATGTCAATCGCACGATGTCTCGGTTGCCTCTTTTGCTGTGCTCGTTCACAGACGCGAGGAAAAGGGAGGTTGCCTTCTTTCTTCTGAGGCACGGCGCAAAAAAGGAGGACTGCGCTCGATCGCCCTATATCAAAGAAATCAACGAGTATACGAGCAGACCGTGGTGTCCTGCCAACCATCTCTCGTGGCCGACTCCCTTTCGGAAACAAGCCCTTGCCGTGCTCTGCGCTCTGAGACGAAAACGCATTCCGTCAGGGGCCGTTGTTCTTTACCTCCTCCCGTTTGTGATCGCGGCTTACTTTCATTGACCGATCGAGCGCGCCACGACATCGCGCCACTCGGGGTGTCCTCCGACGCGCGCAAACAACACCAGCGACGCGACCGCAAAGCACGCGAACGCAGCCACAGCAAGCCTCTTTGCAATGAACCGATATTGCGCGCGCTCGCCCGGAATCGAAATGAGCAGATGCATGAGCTTCTGGCGTGTTGCGTCGCGCACCCGAGAGACCACGGCAAGCGGCGCGATGGACTTGAGACGCTCGGCAATCGAGTCAAACTCGCTCGCGTGCTCCTCCGAAATCTCGAGCGCAACGCCGCCTGCAGCCCATTGTGAGCAGACAAAGCACAAGGACAAAAAAGAGGTCACATACCGCGAGACGAGCGGACCACCGTATCCAAGTCCCAACCGAACGCGTCGCACACTTGTCTCGCTTTGTCCATGACGAGAGACGTGTTTGGCTGCCTCTTCCCGCACGAGCTGTCCGCCGACAACTCCTTCGTCACCGAGAACATGCCCGTGGATCTTTCGAGCGGCGAGCTCGCCGACATTGTCGTGTCCAGCACTGACAGCTTTGGTCGCATCGATCTGGGATCGCAAATGGTCCGTCTGCCCAAAGCTCTCGTTGACTCCCTGCCAGCAAACAAGCCCGCCGTGGTCGAGTTTGGTCCCGATGGCGTGCCTGTGTGCGTCCACGTATTCGTAAAGTGACGTTTCACTCTTCATGGTCGGACTCGCACGGCTCCCGTGTCATGATCAGCATCATGCTCTCCTTCGGCAACGACGAGTAGAACCAAACCACAAACTTCTGCTTGTAAAGCACGTTCATCACGTGCATTTGAAGCGGGTTTTTGATACTGCTGATTTCAAGCACAATAATGACACTCATTTTCTTGTCGCATTCGCGCACTTCTGACACGAGAATCTCAAACGCCTCAGTGACTTTTGCATTCTCTATGTCTCGAGCGCCGAAGCTCACCACCGTGACGTGCTCGTCACGAACGACATACTCGAAAAATGCAATGCAATCGTCGTCGCTGCCAACTGCAGCAACGTATGTGCCCTCCTCGGACCGTCGGACGCCACGATGGCGCACCGCTTCATTTGCTGCGTAGATCTTTGTCAAAAGAACTCTGTTCTCGCCCATCGCCAAAACAAGAGAGAAGTGACGACATTTACGCGGGCGGGGCAGGAGCGGGAGGCAGAGATAGTTCCTTTGGTTCAGCGACAGGCAGCGGCAAGCTGTAGTAGGGTCCAGCGGCACCCGGCGGCACGCTGTAGTAGGGTCCCGTTCGATCGGTGGCGCGCTGAATGTGTCGTTCTGGCCGTGACAGGAGCGTGTCTGTGATCCGGACCGCTTGCATGTCGTTAACGAGTGAAGTTGCTTACTTGTGGCGGCGAGCAAGCTTGTCGCCTCTTTTCTTCGCAGTGCGAGCCTTGTCGCTTCTTGTTCGTGAAGCCACGTCTCGAGTGAACCCCTCCGTCCCTCCACTTGTCTCTTTTGCAATCATGGCAGATTTGGAACTGATGCGCGCCAATGCGGCGAAGTTGGAGCTCGACGGGTTGATATGGTCCTATGAAGAGGCCGGCCCCAAGCTGCTGCGCCCCAAGGACCAACTCCTCGTCCCATGCAAAGAACATTCTGGCGCTCAGGTGCGACTGGCACTCCTGCCTGCTTCGGGCGTGTATGAAATGTTATACTTCGTTGTGTGGACGGCGGACGACGTGCGTCAGGCCATCCTTGGGGCTTGGGAATTGTCAGTCTCGCGCACCAAGTTTGAGTTCGGCGTTGCTTGGAGCCATCATGAAGCGCTGCAGCGTCCGGAGCCGCTTCCGTTCTGCTGTGTGTTTCCGGAGGGGCCCAACTTGCGCGCTCTCCGCGACCAGCATTTGCTCTCCGAGGCAACGGGCGCAGAGCCGTTCACTCTGTTCGTCTGGCCAGCCGCTCAGTGAACCGCTCAGTCGACACTCTACGCTTCACTCGCGTTTGCCTATGAACAAGCCCAACAAAAAACCGTCTTGTGCATCACATGTCGAGAACAAAGACAAGCTTCTTGCCGAGCTCGTCGCGCCGCTTGAGCCCCGCGTCGTCGCTCATGGTTCATGAAAGTCCTCTGCTACGGGCTGGCGAGCAACAACTACGAGTCCTCACCGCCCGCGTGCGCTCTGATGTCGACGCAAATGAATGTATAGTTCGATCACCAAATCGGCTGCTTCGCCACACAGATTCCCCTCGGCAACAATCCAGCTTTTTGCTGCCATCTTGTCGACTCCGTTCAAGTCCACGATCGTGAACGTCCTCTGAAGAAACGCAATGACTTCTGTCACACTCCCCGTTTCTACGATAACGCGCGCGAACTCAGCGACCGGTGGTGCTGGCAACAGACGATCGTGGTCAAACTGGCGCTCCATAGCAGCCAAGGCTATGTGGCGCAACATAGTCTTCAGCACGGTGAGCCACGGCGGCTGGTCCATGGGAGAGAAGTAACGTTTCGCCCTGCAAACGTTACAGATGGGCCTCAAAAGCGGCCTCCGAGTGAAGCGTGCCTCCCTTGCAGAACGGGCATCGCACACAATGACAACTCCTGCACACATTCAAGATTTCATTGCTCAGCACACGGCCGACATTGCCGACGACGGGCTTCGGGCGCGCGTGCACCGACTGGCCGAGCAGCTCTACCGGATGAACGTCATTGCATCTTACTACCGCGACGACAACCAGAAGATGCGCGCTCGCGAGACCGTCATGATCCAGCAGCTGCGTGTGGCCTCCGAGGCCAACTTGCGCCTCACGCGCATGCTCCAGAGGGTCGCGCGACGCGTCACTGCCGGTGCCACTGCGGATGCTCGCGTGCCGCCTGCCGCTCCGAAGCGCTTCTCTTAGTAAACGCGTTTCGTTCCTACACCTGTCTCCTATGTCGTGGGCAAAGCGGAAGCGTTTCATCGACAGAGAAATCGAAGAAGCGCATCCGATGTTTCGAGACAACATCTTGGGCATTCTCTATTTTCGGGCGCTTGTAGATGACCAACTTGATGCCATCGCCTATCTCTTGGACAAAGGCGTGTCTGTCAATGTTGCAGATTATAGTCGAGCGATCACACTGACTGCGTCGTGTCCCGGCGAAAAAAGTTTGGAGCTGTTACTTTGTCGAGGCGCAGATCCAGACTTTATGTTCAACGGGCTGAATGGCACGTATCTTGAGCAGATCGTGCATCGACAGCCGCACATAGCGTATCCAAGCGAGACCAAGGCTGCCGAGCTTCTCGTGAGATACGGCGCGCGCATCCGACGGGAGATGTTCTCCGGCAATCCGACGTTGGGCGGCGCGACAGCTCTTTGCCGGGAGGCTTACGAGCGCCGATGGACGCCCGGAAATCACTCATTGTGGGCTTTGCCCGTGCAACGACAGCTGGTGACTCTACTGGTCATTGCGCGCGCTCGCAAAAGTCGCAGGCGTCCCGCCTATCCCATCTCTGCGCGCATTCGCGACGTGCCCGGAGACGTGCTTTTCTACTTGTTTTCAGTCATCGCAGACTCGTTTTACAAATGAACGCGGGCGCGCTTTCGAGCGAGACGCTCGAGCTTCTGCTCGCGACGGACAAGATCCTTGTGTTTGCGAACCTTCTCCTTGGCCTTGAGCAAGTATGCCTCGTGCTGTAGCCGTAGCGAACGCAACATTGTTTGTGTGAACATTGGCCATGGGCCCGCGTGATTTGCGTTCGCCTCGTATCTGGGCGTCTGACACGTGCACGGCTCGTCGTCGTAATGTGGCCCGTGATAGACGCTGCCCACCTTGTTCAGGACGGGACAGTAGTAAACCACGAGATCTCCTGTCGAACGCAGCCATAGCGCTTGATTGAATGCCAGACCGGGTCGGCAGATATGGCAGTCGGGGCCGCAGACAATAGCACAACCGCAGGCAGCCATGCTAGAGAGAAGTGTAGAGACCCGGGAGAACAGAAGCCCCTGTGGTCACATACTTGACTCTGAGATGGCTGCGCCCGTTTGCCGATTTTACCCCGATGGTAGGTGTAAGCGCGCTGCGACATGTCGTCTGCACTACGACCCGTCGGCAGCGGCCATGCCTTTGTGTTCGTTCTTTGCGCGAGGCAAATGCTACAAAGGCGACCGATGTCTTTTTTCGCACGACGTTGCTCCTGCCGCGGAAGCTGCTCCTGTCACAGCTGCAGCAGCACCGGCGGACCCCTTGCCACCATCCGACGACAGCCGGACGTGCGTCATCTGCCTCTCGGAGAGGTTATCGCATGCCATCATTGTTTGTGGACATGCTGTGCTCTGCGGCGGTTGCATCGTCGACCTTGCCTCTTGCCCGATGTGCCGCGCGCCGTTTACGTCCAAAGACGTTTTGAGGCTTTATTTCCCGTAAAGACTACGGAAGTGGCGGCGGTGGCGATACCATGGCCCAAAGCACGAACTCGCGGTATGGAGGACAGTCAGCGAGAACAGAAGGGAACTCGGGTCGGTTGTCGCATCCAAACTCCAGAGGACTGAAGCGATCGGCACATCCCGTTATCTTGTATCCGTAGTCGGCCCCGTTGCACGATTCAAACGGCTCTGTGCAATACTCGGTGAACGGCGTGTCGTTGTTCTCCCCGCAGCAAATAAAGTCTGGATTGACAAACTCGTCCTGACGTATGGGCCTGCAAACACCCGTTGCCGGCGGAGGCGGACTCGGCGGAGGCGGCGGAGGAGGCGGACTCGGCGGAGGAGGCGACGGAGGCGGAGGGCTTGGCGGCGGGCTGGGCGGCGGCGAAACCATCGCAAACAGGACAAACTCGCGATACGGAGGACATCCTTCCAATGTGGACGGGAACTCAGGCCGGTTGTCGCAACCAAACTCCAGAGGACTAAAGCGATCGGCACATCCCGTGATTTTGTATCCGTAGTCGGCCCCGTTGCATGATTCGAATGGCTCTGTGCAATACTCCGAAAACGGCGTGTCGTTGTTCTCCCCGCAGCAAATAAAGTCTGGATTGACAAACTCGTCTTGTCGAATGGGCCTGCAGACGCCCGTTGCAGGCGGCGGGGGAGACGGCGGCGGAGGAGGCGGGCTCGGCGGCGGACTCGGAGGCGGGGGAGGACTCGGCGGCGGCGGAGGGCTTGAGTAGAGAACAAAGTTGCGGTAGGACGGGCAATCCATAGCCGTCGAAGGGAAGGCGGCTCGTGTGTCGCAAGGTTGTGAGTCTCCGCTTCTGGCGGAACAGCCGCCCACCTTGTAACCGGCAGCCCAAAAGCACCCGGGACTGGGCGGTTCGTAGCAAACGGTCGTCACAAGATCAAAGTTAAAGCAGCAAAGAGTGTCCGAGCTGCTTGGGACCCCCTGTCCGTAGATAACGGGCTCGCACATGCCCGTAGCAGGGGGCGGAGGCGGCGGAGGGCTCGGAGGCGGGGGGC